>Ga0315280_10000528_pt1 | contig 71008 bp, 69 predicted proteins | sample YL17G06_40_MG_FD_203697 | JGI IMG/M metagenome (GOLD analysis project Ga0315280, IMG submission 203697) | Sediment microbial communities from Yellowstone Lake, YNP, Wyoming, USA - YL17G06_40 | ecosystem: Environmental > Aquatic > Freshwater > Lake > Sediment | place: USA: Wyoming | collected... | reverse complement strand
CTTCCTTTATGACAAATCATTCTTATTGGTAAAAAGGCGCAAAATAAGGCTTTTAAAATTGGTTCCGAACCAATTTGGGTATGGATACCACCAGGCCCATTCTCGAAAGGATTGAAGGGGGGTTCCATAACTTTCCTTTATCCAGACAGATTATTATGGAGACCGAGAAGCCCAACAACACATTCATAAAAATAAGTTTATAGATAACGAACGTCATTGACATTATCGAGGATTCCTTGAGGGAAGAGGTCAGGAAAGCGATCTTGCTCTCCTTAGCCTTGTTCGTCACTTGGCAAGCGCTATACTTCGTCGATTTGGCCATCGGCGGTTTAGACTGGTTGCTAGCCTACCTAACGGTCCTAGCAGTGGCGATCTGCTTCCTTATTCTCGATAAACAGAAAACGAGCGATTTGGGATTAACGAAGCCTCGACCTTGGAAAAGATACATTATCATTGGTTTTATGTTCGCAGTTGTCTATGTTCTTTATTGGGCAGGATTAGGTGTTCTCCTATTTTCGACAGGGCCAACATATGTCATCCAGCATGGGATTTTTAGTATGCCCTACAATGCCCTGCAAGCGTTAGTAATTGGACTAGTAGAAGAGGTGTCTTTTAGGGGATATGTCCTCAGAAACCTCAAAAGGGTTTACTCCAACGCGAAAGCGATCACCTACTCTTCCACCCTTTACGGATTATACCACCTCTCATTGGTATACATTCCCACCCAGTTATCAACGATGTCTCTGTTCTTGACTTTCACTTATTGGGTCCTCATCGTGCTCGCAGCCTTCGTAGGCGGACTTTTTCTCGGCTACTTCTACGTGAGCACAGAGCAAACGACTATTGGAGCCATAACCTACCATTCAGCCTCCATCTTCCTCGAGGGCCTAATTCCCTACGGCTTAGCAATTCCTCTATTTTACGCGCATCTCTTCAGCACGAGCGTCTACATTGTCATCTTTCCATTACTAATCCTCATAAAAATTAACGGATTGTTGGCGATCTCAAGAGTACCTAAGTCTTAACCCGCCGAAACTGAAATGCCTGTTGGGTGATGGCGTAAAGAAAATTCCAGGTCTACAACAAGGGATCTAACTCTCAAGTACAAGTTCCACGATGTTCCTCCAACAAGCGCATCGTTGGCAGATTTCCCGGCTTCTTGCATTTCATAGGGTGATGGCCATGAGTTCCTTTACGGTTCAGACACCAAGCCATGTTGCGGAAAGATGAAGCGCAACGTAGCACGGTCTGATCGTCCAGAAAACCGAAAGGAAGGCTTTATGTACGTTCTGGACGTTGAATAATTATATGTCGTCTCGCGAAAGGCTCCTAACCACCTTGGGCTTGGAAGAGCCAGACAGGGTCCCCGTTAGTCCCCTGTTGCACGTGCAGTTCCCATCGAGTTTTCTTGGAATGGATCTTCGAGATCTGGCCTCACCATTCGCAACGTGCCCAGTGTGGAAGGCTGAGCTCGAGACCTGCAAGAGGTTGAAAATGGATGCGATGGTCGATGGAGCATACGATGCCGTTCAAGCCAAATTCCCTCTTCCGTTCCTTCACACGGCCGCCTCCTACTTGGTGTTGCCAACAGGAGTTAAGATCAAGGTCAGTGTTCTGAAGGAGGAAGATGGAAGGACGTGGTTTAGGAGGGATTTCATAACTCCAAAGGGGGTGTTGGAGACGGAATGCGTCGTGCCACTGGGCGATCAGGCGTGGGAAAAGAAGCCCCTGATATCGAATCCACGGGAAGACCTCGAAAGGTTGAAGTGCGTGCTTGGCGGGAAGGTGTCCCTCGAAGGATACGAGAAGGTGAGGGAGGTCGTGGGAAACATGGGAGTAGCGAAGGTCATGACGCACCTGCCTCTCAACTTCTGGATGGGATATCGTGACACCGCGGGTACGAGAAGCATAGTTGAGTTATACCGCGAGCCTGATCTCGTTCGGGAATATTTGCACGTTTACATGGAAATGTGGCTCATTCCCCTTGTGGAGTCTTGTTCCGATCACTCGATCGACGTTATGTGGCTAGACGGTACCTACATGGGGTACCTTAATGACAAGATGTTCCAGGACTACGCCTTACCTGACCTAAAGGCAGTTACCAAGAAAGCAAACTTCCCAGTGATGTTCTTCCTGTCAGGTGGTCCATGTTCGAGGTTTCTGATGGAAGTCAGGGATTCGGGCGTTGCATGCATAGAGGGTTTGGATCCCCCACCTGGCGGGGATGTAATACTCTCAGACGTAAAGAGGGGAATAGGCGATGGTGTTTGCCTAAAGGGGAACCTGGATACAGTTTATTTGGAGACAGAGTCGCCGTCTAATATTGAAAAGATGGCTTGTAAATGCATCAGCTCGGCTGCCGATGGAGGCGGATACATCCTGTCAGCAGTCGATCAGCCGACGCCCAAGACTCCCTTGGATAACATGGTGGCGCTTGTGAATGCTGGAAAGAAATGCGGTAAGTATCGATGATTCCCTTTTTCGGTATGTAGAAGGCGATCATGTGTTGGTGGACGGACTTACTTGCCCATTAACCCCTTTTTTTACCCGCCAACATACCAAATCCTTTGGAATTCCTGTTCAAAGGTCGATGCCACGTCAGAACTTCTGATCACGAGCAAGTCCTCGTTGTTATCATCTTCGGCGAAATTAGTCCAGTTAAAGCTCCCTACCAAGACTATGCTTCCGTCGATTATTGCGACTTTATGGTGCATAAGAGCTAGATTCGTATCGTTCCTGACTTGGACGCCCGCCTCTGCAAGACGGGAGTATTCGCTAAATTCGCTGATTTGTGATTTCTCAAATACTACCTTTGTATCGATGCCTTTTTGATACGCTCTAATGACGGCGTCGCCTATGCTGTTTAACGTGAAGCTATAGATCAGTATGTGGACGCTCCTGTTGGCCCTTTCCAACCAATATATTACCTGAGAAGCAGTGCCACCTTTTGGCGAGAAACGCACGGCCAATATCGTCGGTTCAACTACGTAAGTAACATTGCCGGCCTCCAATTCCGAAATTCTCTTCTCAAGTCTGGCCTTATCATCTTGTAGGGATGCAACCTGATCCTGTAACTGGGTTTTATCGCCTTGCAGGCTAGTTACTTGTGTCTCGAGATTCTGTATCCGATTCTGAAGTGTGCTTAGCTGTTCAGCTACTACTAGATAACCTAGAATGTAGCCAATAATTACACCAACAATCAAAAGCACGATACAAAAAGTAGGCTTCATCCTCTTCGTCGATGTCTCCGACCGGTCATAGAGGCACTGGGCTTAAATGCTTGCCATAAGTTACAAGCTATTAGGAAAGGTAGCCACACGCGCGACTGTTACGATCCTAATTCATGATTAAGAGATGACTGGATCGCCTTAAAATGGGCAGCTTTATGAGTGTGGGAGGACAAAGCCCATCCATGCTGGGTGTGTCTTTCACCACGCTTCCGATAAAAACATCAATGTCTAAAACAGCCATGACGAAAAGGTTCGCGACGCCATAAATGCCTGCCCAGACGGAGGATTGATACTGAGCACTACGGCATCACCTCACTGGAGCCCCATACTTACAGAGACACTGAAGAACTATTTTCAATTCGTCGATTCTGGGAGAAAATATGGTGCAAATCAACGCAGATATGAGTGATAGTAGATGCGATTTATCATATTGCCATCTGATTATCTTAGTGAACGAACAATGTTAATTACACTCGCATGCGATAGTTGGGATTATGGCCAGGATTGACTGCCATTCGCACATCAAGAACAAAGTATGGGATGTGTCGGGCTTAACGCCGGAATCCCTCTTGGAAGCAGCCGATAAACTTGGTATAGATTCGTTCTGTTGCTCCACCTTGACGTTCGGTATGCCTACACCCGAGGAATTCAGGATGTGCAACGAGGCCGTGCTCAAGGCGATGAGGGAGTACCCGAGCAAGATCCTCGGGTATTGCTTCGTCAATCCGGGTTATCAAACGGAGTCGCTCAGGGAGATCGAGAAGAGGGTGGTTGAGGACGGGATGATGGGCGTGAAGCTCTACAACCAGTACAGGTGCACGGATCCGGTCGTCTTTCCCATCGTGAGGAAAGCCATTGAGCTGAAAGTGCCAATACTTCAGCACGCGGGATACATAACTGATCCAGCGGAAGCGGCAGAGCAACCAAACCTCTCAAATGCGCAGGACATAGCACGCCTAGCAAGCCTCTTCCCAGAGGCGATGATCATCGAGGCACATCTGGGGGGTGGAGGGGACTGGGAGTGGGCATTGAAGAACCTGAGAAAGGCGCGAAGCGTGTACGTCGACACCAGCGGAAGCGTCATCGATATGGGAATGATCGAGAAGGCCGTCAAATATCTCGGGGCCGAACGTCTCCTGTTCGCAACGGATCTCAGCATGGAGGAGGGGGTGGGCAAAATACTCGACGCGAAGATAAGCAATGATGAAAGGCGACTCATATTTGGCGACAACATGTCAAGGATACTCGGGATGCGCTCGAGATGATAATAGACTTCAATGCTTATGTTGGACATTGGCCCTTCAGGAGGCTTCCGGCCAGGAGCGCCGCCGAAGTCTTGGATCTGATGGATGAAGCGGGAGTAGATGTGGCGGCCGTCTCGTCGCTTAATTCGGCTCTCTACGCCGATCCACAGGAGGGGAACCTCGAGCTCTTAGACGACGTGAAGAAGTACGGGGGGAGGTTCGTTCCCCTGGCCGTCCTTAATCCCAGATATCCGGGATGGGACGACGATCTCGAGGAGTGCGTCGACAGCGGCTTCAAGGGGATAAGGCTCTACCCGCAATATCACAACTACCTGCTTTCGGATGATGATTGTACGAAGCTATCTACGAGAGCCACGGAGCTCAACCTGTCGGTATCGATACCCGTAAGGCTAAGGGATGGACGGGGGAGGAACTGGATGGACAGCGCGAGGGACGTAGCGACTCTCGAAGTGGAACGACTTGCTGCAAAACTGCCGAATTTAAAGATCGTCCTGCTCGAATCGAGTGATGTGGTGGACACGGCACTTGTTGAATACGGGAACATATTCTTTGAGACTTCGAGGATGACTTCTATAATTGGCGGTGGGATAGAGGACCTAATCCAGTTGGTTGGGGCATCGAGGCTAGTGTTCGGATCGGGGATGCCTCTTAAATACATCTCACCGGCACTTCTGAAGATAAAGCTCCTGAAGGAGAGCGAAGATATCAAGGAGAGAATATTGTGGCGCAACTCATCCGATCTCCTCAGGTTGGTTCAAAACGTTAAAAGGCAATGAGCAAATCAACGCTCTAGACAAGAATGAGGGGTTACGAGAAGCGTTTTAAATGCGAACGAATCTCATTATAGGAGCAATATCGTTCCTCAATGAAAGATTGAACTGGGTGCCAGACAAATGGAGCTATTGATCCTCGGGTCCGGAGGTAGTACGATTACCCCAAGGCCCGGTTGTCCGTGTAGGATTTGCGGAGAGGCGAGGGTTAGGGGTGTACCTTATTCTCGTTCCTCGTCCTCCATGTATCTCCCTGACATACGTCTCTTGATAGATACTCCTGAGGAGATTGCATCGCAATTGAATCGTGAGGGGATTAACGACATCGACTACATTTTCTATACCCACTGGCATCCAGACCATACCTTGGGTTTTAGAATCGTCGAAACAATGAATACGTTTTGGCTTGGCAGGTACGTGAGGGGGGACGAGCCGGAGAAGAAGATACGGGTCTGCGCCTTATCAAGAGTACTTGGAGATCTAAAGAAAGTATACGGCACGTTCTTCGACCACTATGAAGGATTGAACCTGATTGATGTGACCGAGCTTGAGGGCGGCGCGCCATTCCTGATCGGTGATTACAGGATAACGCCTTTCGAAGTTGTACATGCCAACTACGCATCAACTGTCTTCCTCATAGAAAGTGGAGGAAAGAGAGTGATTTATGGACCATGTAATGTAAAGCCGTTTCCAAGCGACCCCCGACTTATGAATCCTGATTTATTGATACTGGGTAGCGTCTTCCCAAGTGGTCCACTGAAGGAGGGGATAACCATTCCTCAGGACAATAAGCTCAGGGTGAGCCAATATTCCATGGATGAGGCCCTTGAAATCGTTAAGAGCCTACGGGCGTTAAAAACCGTATTCACCCATTTGGAAGAGGAGTGGGGGAGAAGCTACGACGATTACAAAGCCATCGAAGAAGAGCATCGAAAACACAATATCCGCTTCGCTTACGACTCGATGAAAATCCACGTATAGAACCTCGTAATCAGGCTTCTCCACCAAGATGGGCCCCTTGAAGGATCTGGGTCACTCCATAACCGCACTGGTAGAGGAACTTACAAGCCCCCCACTTTCGATTAGCAAGAAATTAGGGCGAGAGTTTCAGACGCAATGCAACAAAGGTTGTCACGAACAATTGCGCAACCGCTCCTCTAGGCGGGCTGAGCCTTATTCCGCATGAGAAGCAGAAGACGGCAATCGCCGGATTGTTGGCTGGCACCTATGGCATGGCACCAAATACCCAGTTGGTTCCTGTTCCACATCTATATCTTGCACGTCTTTCATGGCATATCCTGCCTTAGGGGAGTCGTTAAGAAGGAATAAGCCCTTCTGAAGGGAACGATGAGAAAGAGGGGTGAAAATGGTTTAATAAAGTTCAATGAGATTGAATATCTTTCAGAATATTTCATATCCGAAGGACGTCGTTTAGAATCCAGGGATGCTGCAGTCCAGCTGAAGGCTATTAGGTCCGATTGGCCAGAGGGTATCCACATGAGTAAAATGGCATCATTGGCATTTAAAGCAAGATGCTTGTAGTGGTTACACTAGTCTGATAATCCTTGACACATTTCAACTTAAAATCGCCCGCAAGGAGATGAAGCCTTTAATGCTTTCAACTGGAGGGAGGGCTTGAGGTAAATTTATTCCTTACCAGTAGGGGTAATTAATGGGGAACATAACTTTAAGACGGGAAGCGATAATCCAAACTCTTGTCGATTCTTTGGAACCGCTTGACTATGCCTACGCCTTGTATGAAGGTGGAGCGGCGGCCTTTCACAGAGTCGACGACTGGTCTGATATCGACCTCTACCTGGTCGTCGACGACGATAAGGTCGACGATTCCTTCGTAGCCGTGGAATGTGCTCTCAACTCTCTCTCGCCCATTGAACAAAAGTACGAGGTAAAGCTGTCACAATGGCCTGGCCTTTATCAGTTCTTCTACAGGCTACGGGATACAACCGAGTACCTCCTCATCGACTTCGTCGTGGTTAAGCTTAGCAGCAAGGAGAAATTCCTCGAACCAAAGATACATGGTGACATAGTCTTTTACTTCAATAAGAACGATATTATCAAGGCCCCTCAATTCGACAGAGACGCTCTCATTAGGAGGCTTCATGACAGATATGTGAGTTTACAGGACAGGATTTTCATGTTCAACAAGTTCGTTCAAAAGGAGTTGAACAGGGGGGATTACCTCGAAGCCATCGACACCTACTTCATCCTCATACTTAGTCCGCTCGTCGAGCTTTTGAGACAAAAATACTATCCTTTACACCATGACTTCAAGACACACTATATACGATATGAACTTCCAGCTGATGTAGTTGATAAGCTTGTAACCCTCTATTTCGTTAAGGATTCGGTAGATTTACAGAAGAAATATGATGAGGCTACAAAGTGGCTCCACAAAGTGATATATGAAGTTGGTGACGTCAAGCACGAGTATCCGTTTTAATGACACCTCAGTGAATTCGATTTAAGTGACTCATGGTATGCCAGGTTTTATATTCTTCGTTATGCGTTTTACTACTTTTTCGATCCTCCTCTCCCGTGTCCCTTTTTGCTTAGCATCATTTACCCAAAAAATGTACCAATTCTGATAACCATCCGCAAGTTTTCCGAAATTTACCCATGCTCTTTTGAATGCCTGGCTTCTCCGCCTGCTTTTTATAAATGACTAGCCAAACTTCTTTCTCTTTATGGTGATTATCCTCTAGCCACCCACGCCATTCCTGCCTGTTTTTAAAATAGAGCCGCCTGCCCGGATCCATGAACAACTTTTCACTGATTAGGATGTATTCGTGAAGATCCAAGGTATAAAATCTTCCACCCCATACCCCCTACCTTATCCTGGTGCTAACTTAATCTCGGAGATCCCGGGGTCGATCAAGCAGGCAAAGTGGGTGGACAGTCGACCATACTGGAAGGAATGGCGAGTCATAGGGGGCAAAAGGAGCTGAAAGTGGGCAGATCCCTTACTTTATCTGTTCATCTCATTCTAATCGCCGTCTATAATTAGTTTCATATATCTAACTACTGGGGGTGTAGGTGAGCTGCAATGGACATAAAGGATCTCATAGAATACAACTGGTATTGCAGGCGCATGTTCCTGGACAGCTTTCAGAAGCTTCCATGGGAGGCTGTCATCGAGGACAGGGGTGCGAGTTTTGGCTCCATCCGGAACATCTTCCTTCACGGCTTGGAGGCGGAGGAGGGATTTTTCAAGCACCTAGCTAGCGGCAAAATAGGAGATTGGCCAAGCCACGACTACGGCAAGGAGTTCCAGCATATCGAGGACATGAGAAAGTATATGGAGGATGTGGAGGACAAAGGTCGAGCCTACCTTAAAAAGCTCGGGTCCAAGGACATGGACAAGCTCTTCCCAGTCTCATGGTTCAAAAAGAGCTTTCGCGTCGAGGACGTTTTGATGGGCGTCGTGGGTGAGTGCATATACCACAATGGGGAAATAATGAGCCTGATGTGGCAGATAGATGCCGAGCCACCTTACAAGGACTACCTCGGATACTTGCTGGAGTCCGGAAAACACGAACGTAAAGTAAGTAAGAAAAAGAAAACGAAGATTAGAAAGTAGAACTCCCTTTCCCGTTGAGTGATGCTATACTGCGCTGTGCGTGTAGCTAGTTGATAAAAGGTTTAAATCCACCCAAGGCAAATGGATACAAGGAAAACCAAGATCACTCAGGTTGGAAACAGTGTCACTATCACGGGGAATGCCATAACTGTTTGAATAATGAAGACTATTTAATCCGAGTTGAGTCTAAATGATCGACCTCGATGGTGTAGACGATCTGGATAGGATGCACGGGGAGAGGGTGGAAGCCTTGATGGCCATAGCTGAGAAGATATGGAGCAAACATAGGCCTTTGGATCTAGTAGCTGAGGTCGATGGACTTTGGGATTCAGTGAGTGATGAACTTGGATTCAAGATCGAGCCCTTGTGTAGGTTACCGGCCACAGAGGGTGATAACGTCAAGTGCATAATCATGGGCTCAGGGAGCTTCTCAACGGGCGGAGATGAACTTCGACAAGCTGAGGAGTTAAGGCTTAGGATTGGCTTTAATCCCGTAGAATACGTCGCGGTGGCGACTAACAGGTCCAAGTCAAATGCTGCGAAAATCGCTGAACAATTTGAGAAGCCGTTAATATGCTTGGACTTCGAACAATGGTACAGGGAAAACGTTGATCGGAATTCCCAAAATCCCATACGGGAGACGAGGTTCCTCTATTTCCCGGGTGATGACGATCGTCCTTCGATTGAGGAGGTCAAGAGGAGGCTCAGTATCAGGAGTGAATACGGGGCAGAGCTCATGAAGGCCATTGAGGAGAAGATCGGTTTCAAGCCGGACACGATTTCTCTCCGGGGATACAATTTCCCCATTACATTTCCCATGAGCGCGGATGACACCCATCCCGCGGATCTATCCTACGTCCAACCCGATACAGGTAAACCCCTCTATCCAGGTTGGCAATCCAGAGGTACGGCCAAGATGGTCGAGGATGGACACAGTATATTCAGGTCAAGCTTGGTCAGGGCGCCTCCCGTTAGCTCCTTTGAGGACATAGAGCGTGTGGACGCTGGGGAACTCTTGTCACTTACCCCGGGTCTTCAACCACCCAATACACGGGATGCCAGAGCGATTCAGGAGGCCATGAAGAGGAGCGAAGATAGCTTTCTTGTAACCCTCAAAGCGTCGGGCCTTCTCAATCATTTATGGGGAATTGGTAAAAAGTCGATCGGGATAAGGTATAGGTCACTTACCGGAGAAGTCGAGGTCAGGTGCAGGCCCATTATTGTTGTAACCAAAGTCATGTCCGGGAAGGACGTTTTCGGTCAGACCCTTGAAGACCTTAAGAGGCTGGATAACATATGATGTATGTAATTTAGAGCGGCGGAGCGATAGCTTATCGCCGATTCGGTTTCGTCTGACATTTAGGGCAGATGTACGTTGATGTGCTTCCAGTTCTGATTTTCCGTATGGTGGTTTTGCACGTGGGACATGGTTTTCCTTCCTTGTACCCCACGAGAAACTCCTTTGAGTTGAATTTCCCGTTCCGACCATAGAAGTCCCTTTCATAGGCCAAGCCCCCTAGCTCGATGCTCCTGTTCAGGGTTTTGAGTATTGCCCGGTATAATCCACTGACTTCCTTTTCAGATAGAGTTGAGGTATTTCGACCAGGATGTAGTCTGGCTCGGAACAGGATGTCCTGAATGTAGACGTTCCCTATTCCCGCTATGTTCTTCTGGTCAATCAAGAAGTTCTTTATTCCCGTCTTCTTTCCAATCAATAGGCTTTTGAGGTGCCCCTCGGTGAATCCTTCATCTGTAGGCGATATGCCGAGCCGAGAAGTCATTCTGTGCTTGCTTAGGCCACCTTCCTTCGCGAGGTGGATGTAGCCGAACCACCAGAAGCGTGCTGTGAACCCAGTGCCATCGCTGAAGACGATCCTGAAGTTGTACTTCTCTGGGAGTTCTTGTCTGGGAGTGAAATAGAGTAGCTCTGCCCCCATCCCTAAATTTATCAATAAGAAGTGGTCGGGCTTCAGTTTCAGGAATATCCATTTCCCTTTGCTCGACGCGTTTTCGACCGTTTTCCCTTTTACTGCGTTCACGAACTTTGAAACAGGAAGATTGAGGTTCTTGGGCTGCCTAACTTCGACTTCTACGATGCGTTTTCCAGCTATCTTCTCGTTCATCTGTCTGGAGATAACGGTTATCTCAGGCAGTTCTGGCATGAGCCTGACGCGTATAATTGGCAATAATAAACATGCTCTGATGGATGCTTTTTCCTTCGAAATCGGAAGGAGTGATCTTGAGAACCATCTGACTAAGTTTTTTTACGACTTGGCTTTCCTAACCGTACGCCCTTGGTGCGATCCACAACCTGTACCCTTTTTTGTCGTGTCTACTGGCTTTCTCTTGAAATTAGAGAGAGCTTGATATTTGATGACTCTCCTTAGGCCTTCCTCTAAAGAAACGACCGGTTCATAACCTAGATTGCTTCTGATCTTTTCTATTGAAGGATAACTCCTCATCGGCTGAGCTTCTTCTAGCGCCCTAGGAGGCATATCTATCAACTCACAATCGGAATTCGAAAGTTTCTTTACCAACTCCGCGAGTTGCCTTATGGAGACCTCTTTTCCAGTTCCTACATTGAAGACCTCGCCTACTGCCTCCTCCTTTTCAAGGCACATTTCAACGGCGAGACAGTAATTTTCAACGTGGTACGGATCTGTTGTGTCTCTACCTGCGTTATACAGCTGGATCGGTTCTCCTTTAAGGCAAGCACTAACGAATCTGCTAACTGCGGTCGTTGGGACATCATGCTCCCCAAAAAGCTTCCAAGACCTCAGGATAACAAACGGCAATGCTTTGTGTCTTCCATAACTTTGGATCATACTCTCGCTTAGTACCTTCGAATGATCGTATGGTGTTCTTGGATTAAACTGTGTGGTCTCCTCTACTGGATTTTTCACTGGAACGCCGTAGACGTTGGCACTTGAGCTGTAGATGAACCTATGTGCCCGCTTCCTGACAGCGAGTTCAAGCATGTTCAGTGTGCCAAACGAATTGATCCTGTAACAGGAGTATGGGTCTTCGATGCAGGCCCTGACGTCCACTATTGCCGCCAAGTGGACTATCGAATCGAAGTCCTGCCTTGCCAACGTTTCTAAGACGAAGTTCTCATCGGCGATGTCCCCGACACAATCACCAGCCCTCAGGTCTACTCTCGTGATGAGGTGACCCTTGCCCTTCAGATAAGAGGTTAAATTCGTGCCGATGAAACCATTCGCGCCACTGACTAGGATCTTCACAGATAATGGCCCGATGGCGAGTAGTTAAAAAGGGAATCTCCTTGACCGTGATAATGAGTAGATTGGTAGGTAGATTCGTTCTAATGGCTTAATACCAAAGTATTGCTTATGATGCCCCTTTCCTTCCCTCGCCTTCTTCTCCTTTCCGATCTCCGATAGAGTTGCTTTAACTTCTTCCGAAATAATCCTCTTTTCAAGGGTCCCCCTCGTATTAGTGGAAGTTCCTTCCTGGCCTATAAACGTTACTATGAGTCTGTCCTTGCAGTCGTACTGCCGAGTTCATCCGCGATGAAACCGATGACATCATCGGGTCGGGGAGTTCCTCTACCTGACCCTAACTGGGCATTACGTGTAATCCGGCAAAGAAAACTTTAAATTACTAGCAGGCTACGACTGAGAATTGTAAGTGATCGGTTTGGCCATAAACTTGGACTTATTGCTCATCCACATCGTTGTTAACGCCATTATACTGTCTCCTGTCCTGTGGCTTTCAGGGAGAGCGCTTGCAGGAAAAGACAAAGCCAAGTTCACTGATGCCATTTGGATAGTTATCCTGGGAACTGTAATTGGCACGCTTTTAGGGTCATTCTTTAGCGGCTTTATTGCTTCTATAATTCAACTAATAATCTGGCTTGCACTGGTCAAACACTTCTTTGATTGCGGGTGGCTGAAGGCACTTGTAATCTCAATTCTAGCAATTATAATCTTTGCCGTAATATCGATCGTGCTAGCAATGGTGGGATTTGCGTTAATCTCATTCATCTAATCCTGCAATTATTATTTCCACTTATATCAGAGTATATAGGAGAAGATATGATTGCTGAGAAGAGAGTATATACATGAAGGCCTAATGACCGAGTATTTAGATGAGCCCTACGTTTTTCAGAGCCGATATCACGGCTAGCGTCGGGCTATCTTTATTTGGTTCATTCCCCCAGGAACCATCTCGATTCTGGTTGTTGACTATCCATGGAATCGATCGCATTATCGCCACCTTTGAGACCGAGTGATCATAGCTCGCGAAGAGACTCAGGAAGCCCGCCTGCGAATGACTGAAATATCCTTCTGTGTGATTCCCGGTGTATCTCCCATCGGCCGAATGCTGCCTTCCTGCAAACCTCCACAGATGGGCTACAGCATACCTCTTGATCCTTTCGTCTCCGACTTGGCTCATGGCCCTTGTAGTTATCAGTTCACACCCTTGGAGGTGTTCGGGCATCCTTAAGGGGTACTCCTCGGCTCCTGCTTTGATGTTGCGACCTATTCTGGGAAACGCATTTGCTTTATTCGCTTCTTCCTTTAGGTTACTCATCCCGCCGTATCTGAATTGTAACATGCACTCCCCCTCTATCCTTTTTATCTCTTCTATCGAGAAGGGCTCTTTTCTTCTGAATCCGCTCAGCCCGTGTTGATAGGCGCATTCGCACCAATCGTGGAGCAACAGGGACCATAATGCCCTCCGTACCCTTTCGTTCCTTTCGCAACCCAGCTTCAGGAGTGCTTCCAGAACTAGGGCGTTCGGCCACATGATCCTCGGTCCACATGGTTTACCTATCAGGGCGTCCCCAGCTTTTACTAATTTAATCTCCGGGCCTCGTTTCTGCCTGAACCTATCCCTCGGCCCTTTGGTTTGCCTCCTTCTCATTCTTATCACCTCTTTCTGTTCCTCGATGAGGCCATCTGTCACAAAAAACATGCCGGGGTTATGCGGCGACTCGGGTCTCTTCATCAACCAGCTCACTGCACGCCTGACCTCTTTAGCATCCCTCCCCAACCCCAAGTCCGCTAGTTCCCTCAGATTCCTGGCGGTTATGGTTGACGCTCCATCCCAAGACCCATCTTTGCTCTGGCTTTCTAACCTTTCCCTCACTAGCTCCCTTCGCAGATCCTCATCAGATCGTTCGGCTTTTCCTAATATCCTTCGTGCTTTCCACGCTTCGAATGTTCGCCTGCCTTGTAGGAACTTCATCACATCGTGTCTCAACCTGAACCTTTTGTACTTACACTTCAGTTTCTGCAATACTTTCCCTGGCATTGGATTGGCCTCAATCATCCTCGTAATCCTGTACTTCGTCTCCAGGTCGACTATCCTCGCCCTCTCTCCTTCTCTCTCCGAGACCACGAACTTCTTTATGGCCACCGCATTATCTCTTTGCACCAGTCCAACAAGTGACCTTGCACGGATGTTCAGCTTCCTAAGGGCTTCTTCTGGTAAAAGGATGTTATTCCCATTCTCAATATCCATCTCCTCGCCTTTTCTCCTCTCAACTGAGAGAAGTAACTCATTACGTATATCCAGAAAGAGAGAGCCTTTCATCCCAAGGTATTGCTTGACACTCTTGTCCAAGTTCATCTTTCCATCTGGAGAAACCGGAACAATTGAAATTATTTGAGGAATCCCCCCAGTCATATAATACACATTCTAATAAGTAAATGAGCTTATAAATATAAATTTAACTGTGAACCAAAAGTCAGTTTGAGAGTTGGGAAGGTTCTGCAAGAATGAGAATGAAAATGAGGTGTTTACTCTTTTGAATATGGTTTATAATCGCTCGGAGGCGTAACCTTTCTGGCAAAGCCAATTAGAACGGCTATCGTTAGAATGTAAGGGATGGCCAAGATGAACTGTGGAGGAAGCAATCCAAGGGCTTGAAGCCTCATCTGAAGCGCATCTGCAAATCCGAATAAAAGACTGGCCCCGAATGCGCCAAGGGGCATCCACCTTCCAAAAATCATTGCCGCCAAGGCCATGAAGCCACGTCCCCCGGACATCCCCCAAGCAAAGAGGTTTAGATGACCTAGGGATAGAAACGCTCCGCCAAGTCCGGCTAACATTCCGCTCACCATGACGCACAGGTATTTTATCCTGTAAACATCGATTCCAGCTGTGTCAGCAGCAGCAGGATGCTCGCCTACAGCTCTTATCCTCAGTCCGATTGGGGTCTTGAACAGCACTATATGCGAAAGGACAGCCACTGCAAACATTAAATAAACGAGAGGCGTGTGGTCCCCAATTATCGGGATCGGAATTGGTATTGCTTCAAAACCTGTCACGGTTGCGCTAGCTCCCCTTGATCCATATATTATTTGGCACATGTACGCTGTGAAGCCCATAGCGAATATGTTAATGCCTGTCCCGCTTACAATCTGATCTCCCTTGAATTTAACAGTCAGGAGCGCGTGTAAGAGACCTAGCAACCCGCCTGCAATTACTGCTGCCAATAATCCTAGCCAAGGATTACCAGTGTAATAAGACCCCACGACCCCGACAAAGGCGCTGGTCAGCATCATCCCCTCCAGCCCAACATTGATGATACCTGCCCTCTCTGAAAAAATCCCGCCAAGAGAGGAGAATGCTATTGGGGTTGCCATCCTCAGCATTGCCGCGAACAGGCCAACGTTTATTATGTCTAGGAGATTCGCCATTTGAACCTATCCCTCTTCAAGAACCTAGCAAGCATAGGTACTGCGACGAAAAAAATGACCAACGATTGAAGGACATATATGAGGTCGAGAGGTACACCAGTTGTTCTCGTCATCACCATGCCGCCGCTCCTTATGGCCCCAAACAACACTGCTGCAAGCAACACGCCAATAGGATTTAATCCGCCCACCAATGCTACTGCCAACCCATCCCATCCGTAGCCCGGGGAAAATCCCTCTATGAACCGCCTATGAACTCCCAAGACCTCACCCGATCCACCGAGTCCTGCAATGGCCCCACTTAGAACAAGCGATAGGACCATCGTCCTCTTTATGTTTATGCCACTACCTTCGGCTACGGAGAGTTTTAATCCTACGGCCCTCACCTGATAACCAAATGTGGTTTTCCTAAGTATGTACTGAAGAATCCCAGCCATGAATACCGATATCACTATTGAGGCGGAGAGTTGTGTAGGTTGAAGGATACGGGGAAGTTCAGCAGATTGTTCAATCGGGACGGTTTGTGACACCCAACCTGGTGCCTTAAACGGGTAGTTTACCATGTATCCGGTTAAGTAAAGTGCGATATAATTCAACATCATCGTCGTGATGACTTCATGGGCCCTAAACCTTGTTTTTAGAATCGCTGGAATGAAACCCCACAGCCCACCGGCTAAAGCCCCTGCAAGCAAAGCCATTGGTGTATGAATGAACGCTGGCAGTCCATGAAACGATATCCCGACAAGAGCTGTGGCAAAAGCCCCGACCAATAGTTGGCCTTCCGCTCCTATGTTGAAAAGTCCACACTTAGAAGCGAACAGAAATGCAAGTGCTGTGAAAATCATTGGCGATGCTTGAGTTAAGGTTTGTCCGATACCGAACATGTCGCCGAATGCTCCCTTAATCATTGCGCTGTATACCTTTAATGGCGAATAACCAGTTGCCAGAAGGACTATTGCCCCTGCCAAAAAGGCTGTGAGGATCGCTATCGTTTGAGGTAATACCCTTTGTAATTCAGTTCCAAACCTGTAAAGGAATTGCTTTACCTTTTGTTCTACATCAATCATGTTTACCACCGCCCATCAAGAGCCCAAGTTCCTTCTCTTTTATTTCCTCAACGGGTTTTGTCGCTACAATCCTGCCTTCATATATCACCGCAATTTTATCGCTCAGCACTTGTATTTCATCTAGATCTGCAGAGATGAGCAGAATCGCGCATCCTTGATCGCGCATCTCCACAAGTCGTTTGCGGACGTATTCTGTTGCACCAACGTCTAACCCTCGGGTAGGTTGAGATGCTATGATTAATTTTGGCTTTCTACGGAACTCCCTTGCCAAAACCACCCTTTGCTGAGTTCCCCCCGATAGATGCCGTACAGGGGTATCTTCGCTCGGTGTTTTTATTGAGAAGCCCTTTATCGAATCACGCGAGAAGGCTGAGATTTGTTTACCATCGAGTATGGTTCGTGACCATTTCGCAAATGGGGGCATACTTTGGCTTCCAAGGATTAAATTTTCCGACACCGAAAAGTCTTCTATGAGCCCCCTTTTTTGTCTGTCCTCTGGCACATTGGCAATTCCCCCTTCTATTCGTTTTCCAGTTGACATTTCGCTTATGTCATTATTGTCTAAAAATACCTTCCCTTCGGCCTTCCTTAACCCCATGAGGACTTCGACCAGCTCAGTTTGCCCATTTCCTTCGACTCCAGCTATTCCGAGAATCTCAGACTCGCAAATCTCGAGATCAATCCCCCTCAACGCGGGCAGCCCCCGATCATTGAATGCCCTCAAATTATCTAACTTTAAAACAACCTTACCTGCCATTGTTCCTCTCTTCTCGATCGTCAGGACGACCTTTCTGCCAACCATCATCATGGCTAATTTCTCCATGTCGGTATCACATGCCCTGACTGTTCCCACCACACTCCCCCTCCTTAGAACCGTTACTCTATCACAAATCGCAAGGACCTCCTTAAGCTTATGAGAGATGAAGATGACAGTTTTCCCTTGCTTTTTCAGGGCAAGAAGCGCTTTGAACAGTTCTTCCACCTCACTCGGTATAAGTACTGATGTCGGCTCATCCATGATGAGGACATCGGCACCTCTGTACAGTGCCTTGAGTATTTCGATCCTCTGCTGGACACCGACGGGAAGGGTATCCACCCGGGCTTTCGGGTCCACGTTCAGCCTATACCGATCACTGATTTCCTTGACGTCATTTACCATCCTATCTCTGTTCAATAGTAATTTGCTCTTCGTTGGTTCTATCCCCAAGATTATGTTTTCTGCAACGGTGAAGCTTGGAATTAGCATGAAACTTTGATGGACCATCCCTAAACCAAGCTTTATTGCTTGAGCTGGACTGTAATTTTCAGCCTCTTTTCCTTTGATGAAGATTTTGCCCGCATCTGGATGGAGGAGACCATATAGAATGCTCATCAGCACGGTCTTCCCTGCTCCATTCTCGCCAAGTAAACCATGGATTTCTGCTTCTTCTACGGCAAAGTCTATGTTATCATTAGCTATTACACCAGGAAAGTTTTTGGTTATACCTTCCATTTGGATTATGTTCATGGCTGTAAAAAAAAAGGGAGGGGGTTGATTCACCTGTCTGTTACTAGGAGGCACTGGGGACTACGATCTCCCCATATGCGATCTTGTTCCTTGCCTCTATGACTTTTTCGATTACGTCGGTTGGCAACGATTCATGTGTGAAGCTGAATGTCGATTCCCAGAAGCTTTCCTCTTCTGGCAGTCGGCAGCACCCCGTCCATCCTTCCTTAAGACCGCCAACGTAGATTCCGCCCTCGAATGTGCCCAATAAAGCCTTCTCTATCAGCTCATAGACGGCGATGTCTACACGCTTTGTCATGCTCGCCTTGACTTCAGGATATAGATAGCACTGGCATCCATCGACTCCGAGTCCTATGATTCCTTTTTCGTGTACCCCATCCAAACTGCCCAATCCACTCTTGCCTGCCGCAGCGAATATTGCATCAACGCCAGTTTCAGCGAGTCCAACTGCTAACTCCTTCCCCCTTGTTGGGTCGGCCCACCCTCCTACGTAGACGGGGTCAATTACTGTTGCACTTGCATTTGCCCATTCGACGCCTGCTTGATATCCTACAAAGAAGTCGTTGATCAGGGGTATGTCCATGCCACCGACGAAGCCAACTTTCCCAGTGATGGTCATCATGCCGGCTACCACGCCGACCAGGAAGGAGCCCTCGTTGGCTTTGAAGAGGAGGCTCGCAACGTTTGGCCTGTCTACGACCATGTCGACGATGGCGAAATTCTGGTCCGGGTATTCACCTGCAACCGTATTAAGGGGGTCTCCTTGATCGTAACCGATACAGATGATTAAAAAGTAATCGCCGGTCATTGCGAAGTCCCTCTGGAAGCCCTCGTACTCAGCTATCGCCTTCGGCTCGACGTAATCGAATTCTATCCCTAGATCTGTTTGAGCCTTCATCACACCAGCATATGAGATGTCGTTAAAGGACTTGTCACCCAAGCCACCAGTTGCCATTATGAGGCCAACTTTCTTTGGCTTCGTCAAAGTTGCTATTTGTTCTTGGGCCGCAGCAAGTTCCTCCTGGGCCGCTGTGAGATCAGCACTGACTTGATCAAACTCCGATCTTGGGACAGTCTCAGCACTCAGCCTATTGATCTCCATAGAAGACCATGCATACACTCCGCCAGCACCGACCAGTATGCCTATTAGAACAAGAGCTATCGCTTTTACACCAAAGTTCGAACTCATTTTCCCTTTTCACTCGACGCCCGGTAGGACTATTACTATAAAATAAAGGTTCTCAATAGAAGTAATTGCTTAATTATTCATTGACAGAAATTTGTAAATCGCGTGAACTATATAAGCGCTTGGCATTGCAGGATAAAATATGTTCAGCAAGGATCACGCTTTTGGGGGCGGTGCCTTATCACCCCTTAATGTATTACATCATAGGCCATTGGCAGTGGTGGCGCTCTTCTCGAATGGATGGGAACATTTAGAACAGATGGTACTCGCATAATCCTCTTGGGATCCACACCTACTACACACTTTAGTTCGCCTTTGTCGCTCCTTGTCCGCTGATGATGGACTCAAACCATCCTCCTCTTTTGGATTCCACACCAATCCCCTCGGACGTTCCCTGATATTCGCTACGGTCGTGATAACGCTTAGATTTGTTGAGGAACAGAATGGGCATCTGACATCCGAATGCATATGACCATCTATTTCGAAATTCTGATAACAGCTTTGGCACAGGTAGAATATCCTGAACTTGGCCTTCAGCTCGTAGACGATCCCCGCGATTAATACAAAGAAAAATAATGACAACGTAACATATGACATGAAAGCAGGTAAAATACCAAAAACGGTTGTTTCTTCTATATCCATCCAGTACATTACGTAGTTCATCAACAGAGACATCATAATCGCGATTACGATCCATTTCCACCTTCTAACAAATCCCCGCAGATGTAATGTAATCGTTTCCCCAACCATCCTTCATCATCTCCCTAAGCCATTCGACGTTCGCGTCTTACTGTGACTACTTACGTCGTCGTCCTCCAGCGCACTTTTTTTATTTGACCTAAGAACAGGCTTGATTCCAAGTTTTAATACCTTTCGCTCCTGAGAGCGTTTGATTCAATCATCGGGTCATTTAAAGTAAAATTACAAAGCCATCTACATCTCTTGAAGTATGACTCACCTTTACCTTTCGTTGAACTTTCCAAAGACAAATATCTAGGGTCACGATGAGATGCAGAGGAGGCGGTCAGTATATCCTCGAAATCCCCAAGGCTCTTTCGCAGGGTGTTTAAATACGTGATGCTGAATAAGGCCCTTTTCCTCGGGGCCACAGCCCTAACCGTAGTGTCCTCCCTCCTCGGCCTAGTTAGCCCGATCGTCTCAGGGGCCGTGATAGACAGGGTGGTGGCCGGAAACGTCTCAGACATATGGGTATTCGCCGTGGCAATCGTGGGCCTAACGGTCTTTGGGAGCTTGATACACTTCGGGTCAGACATCGTCGGAGAGTTTCTCGCCCAGAGGGTTGTTTACAGGCTGAGGACGGCCATATTCGAGCACCTCCAGAACCTGTCGTATAGCTTCTACGACAAGGTAGACGCGGGCCAGATAATAACCAGGGTCACGAGCGACATGGACCAAATAGGCAGGCTCCTTGGGTTCGCGCTACCGAACCTCATAAACGCTTTTTGCTTGCTCGTATCGGTCAGCACCGTCCTTCTGTTCCAGAACCGAAGCCTTGCCCTGATAGCCTTCTCCATAACGCCCTTCGTGGCGTGCATATCCCTAGTATACAACCGTTACGTGCGGCCCTTCATGCAGCGCGTTTGGATCGAAGTCAGCAAGGTAAACGCCATGGTTCAGGAAGTGGTCGCGGGATTCAGGGTCGTGAAGGCGCTGGGCATGAGGGGGGAGATGATCCAGAGGTTTGACGACCGCAACAAGGAGTTGTTCAGCATCGGGATGACGACGACGAAACTCAACTCCGTGACTTGGCCCTTGCTTGGCTTGGTAGTCGGCGTGGGAACTGCTGCGATTTACTGGTACGGTGGGCTTCAGGTCGTTGGGAACGAGACCAGTCTCGGCGAGTTGGTCGCTTTCACGATGTACCTGGGCATGATGACCTGGCCAATTATGTCGATCGGCTTCATACTGACCAGGTATCAGCGGGCGATGGTCTCGGCTCAAAGGATCTTCGAGGTTCTCGACGCTGAGCCCGAGGTCAAGGAGAGCCCGAACGCCATTGAGTTGCCCCCCCTGATGGGAAGCGTGAGGCTCGAGGACGTGACCTTTGGCTACGACAGTTCCAAGCCCGTGCTGAAGGGTTTGAGCCTGAGCGTCTCGTCTGGGGAGAAGGTCGCGATAATAGGAGCTACGGGCTCTGGCAAGAGCACGCTGATCAAGCTCATCCCAAGATTCTACGATCCGCAGGGAGGCAGAATCCTTGTCGACAAGTACGACATCAAGAGCGTGAAGATAGAGTCACTTAGGAAGCGGATAGGCATAGTCCACCAAGATGTCTTCCTATTCCCATTGTCAATTCGGGAGAACATCGCCTACGGGAGGCCAAATGCTGCCCAGGAGGAGATAGAGGTCGCGGCGAAGACCGCCAGAATCCACGACTTCATAGCCACTCTTCCCCAAGGCTACGATACACTTGTGGGGGAGAGGGGCATTACCCTGTCAGGTGGGCAGAGGCAGAGGGTGGCAATCGCGAGGTCACTTCTCATAGACCCGGCCATCCTAATCCTCGACGACTCGACGTCTAGCGTCGACGCCGACACCGAGATGGAGATTTACGAAGCCCTCAGGGAGTTGGTGAAGAATCGGACCGTCTTCATCATAACGCAGAGGCTGTCGACGCTGAAGTTGGCGAATAGGATAGTCGTGATCGAAGATGGTAAAATAGTCGAGGATGGCAAACACGAGGACCTGTTGGAAAAGCCCGGAGCATATGCGAGGTTGTTCATGGCCCAGTTTGCACGGCAGGATGTGAGCGATTAGATGGCCCACCACTTCCACTTCCACGGTACCGAGGCCGAGGGAAAGCCGAAGGAGGTAGCTTCCTCTGTGCTGGCAAAGTGGCTGCTGGGTCAGCTCTCCCCGATGAAGCTCTCGATAGCGTTCCTCGTGACTACCACCCTTGCGACGCTGGTACTGAACATGGCTGGACCATATGTTAGCAAGCTCATCGTCGACGAGGGCATAATAGGGAAGGATGTAGAGGCTCTCTGGCGGTACTCGCTCATACTCGTGGCAGTGGCTGTGGCCGGCTTCGCATTGGGCGTTCTGAGGAACTACCTGACTGGGCGGGTGAACAATTGGTTCCTCTACGAAATGAGGGGGAAGGTCTTCAAGCACCTCGAGGACATGGATGTCAACTACGTCAGCGGGGAGAGAACGGGCAGGATAATCTCGCTGGTCACCAACGACATCGAGGCGATAGGGGACGTAGCGACCTCAGGCACCATGGAGGTTTTTGTTGGGGCGCTCACGGTTATCGGGACGATATACGTGATGGTTGGGTTCCACCTGACGCTGAGCCTCGCAACGTTCTCGATGGTGCCACTGATGATCCTCGTCTCGAGGTACTTTGCCAGAAAGACCAGGGAGGCGTATAGGCTCACGAGGGAGAAGATAAGCGAGCTGACCATCAACGTTGAGCAGGGAGTCTCTGGATCCAAGGTCTCCCAATCCTTTGTGGCGAGGAGAGAGGTCGATTCCAAGACATTCAGGAAGGTCAGCAGCGAAACGATGGGGGCGAACATCAGGGCGAGGTTGATCTTCGGCCTGGTCGATCCTTCGCTCAACGCCATCAGGGCGAGTTCACTTGCAATCCTGATCGTCTATGGCGGGAGCCTGGTCGCTTCAGGGGGCATGAGCGTCGGGACACTGATCGCCTTCTACGGTTATACCGAGATGTTCTTCAGGCCGATAATCACCCTGACAACTTTCTACAGCACCGTGCAGGCCGCGTTGGCCGCCGCCGAGAGGGCCTACATCTTCCTCGGAACCAAGCCAACGGTGAACGAGCTTGAGGGCGCAAGTGACATAGCCATCGAAAGGGGTGAGATCGCGTTCGAGGCCGTGGACTTTAGCTACGGCGAGAGCGTGGTCTTCGAGGGACTGGACCTGGTCGTGAAACCTGCGGAGGTGGTCGCCATAGTTGGGCCAACGGGAGCGGGAAAGACGACCATCACGAATCTCATCATGAGGCTTTACGATCCTCTGTCGGGGAGGATCCTGATCGATGGACAGGATTCAAAGGAGTTCACGTTCGAATCGTTGCGGAGACAGTTATCGCTCGTACCGCAAGAACCCATACTCTTCAACGAGACCATTCTCAACAACATACGGATGGGGAGGCGTGAGGCTTCGGACGGGGACGTGATGCACATAGTATCCGAGCTTGGGATGGACAACCTGATCGCGAGCCTAACGGACGGATTCAATGCAGTCGTCTCTCCTGAAGGGAGCAACCTATCAGTTGGACAAAGGCAGATGATAAGCTTGGCCAGGGCGATGTTAAAGGATCCGAAGATCCTGATCATGGACGAGGCCACCAGCAGCCTGGATCCATATACGGAATCGATCCTGCAGAAGGCGATGGCCAGGATCATGAGGGGCCGCACCTGTATCCTCATCGCGCACAGGCTTTCAACAGTAAAGCTCGCGGGGCGTGTGATCGTGCTCTCGAACGGGAAGATCGTAGAGGAAGGGATCCATGAGGAACTTGTCTCGAAGGGTGGGGTGTACAGCAGGCTTTACGAAATTCAGTTCGGAGTAGCCAAGTCGATCTATGCCTGAAATGAAGGTAATGGGTGGATTAACGTTTTATGAGGTGACCGCCCACTAAACCCCCACCAGCCCCTAAGACACCTGAGATGGCCGAGTTCACGGCAGACATGAGGAGCAGGGCCGCAATATAGTTCGGGTCTGATAGGGCTACGGGTTGGGTTATTGAGGTTACAACTATCTGAAAGACTAGAGATAAGATGAATGCCAATGCGAAACCCAATTTGACGCTGCCACATATAATCCCGGTTGCAAGGGATGCGATGAAGAACAAGATCATGGCGGGACCTTCGAGTCCGAGGCCGATGTTTAGGAGGCCTGCGATTAGATATAAAATTGCACCGATCATACCCCCTGCATATATTCTTCTGTTCGACAAGCGCACTTCCTAATCGCTTTGTCCTCTACGATATTCAAAAATACCACTCTAGGGATGTGGATGTTTAAAAAGGGTCTTCGTGCTCAGACGTTTGCTACTCGCCCACGTGCACATCATCACGCAAATAGGAGGAAGATAACGCCTTGGGCAACAAAAGGTAATTAATCATCTAAGCGCACGATGTCTGCAGGGATAAACTTGAATGACATATCTATCGAAGGCCTAACGCGGACCCTCAATACATTATGCAAAGGCGTTGGTTCGAGATTCACCGGATCAGAGGGAGAGTCGAAGGCTGAGGAGATCATCGCGAAGGAATTCGGAAAATTAGGGTTCAGTGTCTCAGAGGATGTGTTCGATCTGAAGATATGGAGTTACAAAGAGGCCCTACTCAGTATAATCAAGCCCGAAAGGGTAAAGGTCGAGTGTCAACCAGTATCCTATACAGGGCCGACTGATGGCTGGATAAGGAGCGAGGCTGTATTCATAGAGACCGCTTCGCCATTCGACATGGCCAAGGCGTCCGTCGGCGGAAAGATCGGGGTTATGGCTGGAAGCATAGGGGGTTCACATTCTACCGAGGAAGGATCGGACAAGTTGAGGAGGCTTATCTCATCTGGCCTGAGGGGTCTGGTAATGATCGAGGACAGGGTTCCGACATCGTGGGCAAGGGCCGAAGGCATCCCGCCATTTTGGTTTAGGGACGGGACGATGCCAATGGTCAGTGTGTCCTTTCAGGACGGGTTGAAGTTGAGAGGAAAAGGTGTGGAAGTTGAAATGCTGATAGATTCCTCAACGAGGGATGTCAAGTCGCGTAATATCGTGGTGGATATCCCAGGTTCTTCTGATCGCAGATCCGAGGTCATCACCGTAACAGCCCATCACGACACGGTCCCAAATAGCGTTGGCGCATGTGACAATGCCTCCGGGGTAGCAATTCTACTCCAACTGGCAGAACTTTTCTCAAAAAGGAAGACAGAGAGAACCATAAGGTTAATCTCATTCGGTGCAGAGGAACAGCTCTCCGTTGGGGCAACGAGTTACGCTGCACGCAATATCGGAGTTGATGGGGAGATAGTCTTGGAGGTCAATCTAGATGGGGTAGGTGCGGGGATAGGCATCAACGAGGTCTCTGTCATAGGAGGGGTTGGACTCTGCGATTTTGTCAAATCCAAGCTTGCGGATAGTAATTATTCAGCCGAAGTCAAGGAGGAGGTCTCGCCGTTCAGTGACCACTTCCCTTTTTCAGCCGCGGGTATTCCATCGGTCTGGTTCAGGGGCAGGAGGCCGAACTTCTTCTTCCACAGCAAGCTCGATGACCTCGATCACATCTTCGTCGAGGATGTCGCGGAGACTGCGCGAGCGATTGCCCATCTGATTTCCTCAGTGGATTCTATGGCGATCATGCCTTTCTCAAGGGAAATACCACCGGAGCAATTAAGTAAAATCGAACACTACAAGAGGGAGCTGTATGGTTTACCTTAGTAACCCTCTAGGATGATTCTCATCAACCCCATGAAATTTTACATCTGAATCGGGGGATGGTGACACTGTACGATGTCGCGCCGCATTGAGGCACCCATGCCTTGGGGAACGGCCAGACCAATGATTTATCCTCAAGGCACGGTTGCCCAAACTTCCATGCGGCCCTCTATGTACTTTTCCATGTTATTCAAGGTATGAAGACTCCCGATTTGTTGGTTTTACCGTTTTCTTCTGGCATGACGCCTCGTTTCTATCTCGTGGCAACTCCTGCATCATCCATCTCACATCACGTAATGGTCATGTTATGGGATTCATATGATGGATTGGGAGGTTATAGTTTCATGAAGTATTCGACGAATCGAAAGACCTGCTTGAAGCCCAGTTTTTCGTATGCCCTGCGCGCGGGAATGTGGGAATCATCGAGGCCTGTCTCCACTTTCGCATACAGCATGCCACGTTCCCGGAACCTCCTCAAAGCCTCCCGGTGCATCGCCTCGCCTAGTCCCTTGCCCTGATGATCTGGGTGAACGGCATTGTTCCCTATCTCGCCGATTTTTTTCTCCTCGTCCAAAAAATACGTCAGAAATCCCACGACCTCACGGCCTTCTTCGATGACAAACGCCCATTGGGGGTACCTCTTGAAGTGAGACGAGACTTGGGAGCCCTTCTCCGCCTTCCAATTCGGGTAGAGCCTGTTGAACAATTGCCGCCCCATGAGGTGCTCATGTAAGGCATAGATTGGACTCCACGCCATGATGGCGATCTCCTGCATCCTCGGCAGGTCCTCCGCACTCGCTTGTCTGATGCCCGTCATCTCAGTCGACCCTAATCTTCCCGGATATACCGAGGTATCGTTCTTAACTTTTTTGGGACCTTTGGCTGCGAATGACCTGTCATCACGACCTGCGATAGACGGAAAGCTTTTCACAATGCAACTTATTTCGTATGGGGCGGACAACTGTGAAGGTCGTCATAATTGGCAACGGCGTGGCTGGAATCTGGACAGCAAGCATACTGGCTGGATCCCCCGATGTGAAAGTCGAAGTGCTTTCCGAGGAGGGTTATCTCTACTACAATAAGCCCCACCTTCTCGAATATATCGCTGGGAGGATTGAATTGGAAAATGTCTTCGTTTACCCTGAGGAATGGTACGCCAAGAAGGGGATCCAAATGAGGCTCGGCGAGAAAGTACTCGCCTTAGATCCTGCTAGAAAGGAGGTGACTCTCAAAGGTGGCAAATTGGCTTATGATAAATTGCTGTTGTCTACGGGTGGCGAGCCAATTCTCCCCCCCATTAAGGGAGTTGAAAAAAAGGGGGTATTTACGCTCCGTTCAGCTCGCGACGCAATATCGATCCGCGAGTATGCTCGGAGTGCGAGGAGGGCCGTGGTCATCGGGGGAGGTCTTCTGGGCCTTGAGGTCGCCGGGGCCTTGTGTGACCTGGGCCTCGACATCACTGTTGTGGAGTTTCTAAAGAGGCTGCTCCCAAAACAGATCGACGAACAAGCATCCCAGTTGCTGACATCGATGATCGAGAAAATGGGCATAAGGGTAATGGTTGGGGGAGAGGTTGATGCCATGCTCGGGGGGGAGAGGTTAGAACAGATCGCCCTAAAGGATGGCACGAGCCTTGAGGGTGATCTTTCGGTAATTTCGGTTGGCATTAGGCCTCGCGTGGAATTGGCCGCGTCGGCATCGCTAAGAGTGGGCAGGGGGATTGTCGTGGACAACCGGATGCAGACGAGTGCTCCGGACATATATGCCTGCGGGGATGTAGCGGAGATCGACGGGAAAATTGGTGGCATAATTCCGGTTGCGCTTGATCAGTCGAAAGTCGCTGCGCTTAATATCCTTGGGGGATCTGTCACCTATCATGGCACGTCGCACCCGCTTACATTGAGGGTCAGAGGCGTAAAGCTTGCATCAATCGGGGATGTGAATGCGACCGGAGGTGATTATGAGGAGAGGAAGGTCGTCGATATCAATCGCGGCATCTACAAAAAGTTAGTCTTCAATAATGACATTCTAGTCGGTGCCATACTTCTAGGCGATACATCGAAACTCCGAACGGTACAGGAACTTATCTCGCAGCGGCAAGATTTATCGAAAATCAAAGATATCCTGCTCGAACGAGACTTCAGCGAGTTAATCTGAGGAAACGACACTATCAATCAAGAGCCCGGATAAATCCCCATTTGAGGTGGCGCTTTAGCGAAACACTAACGGCTCCACGTTATTGTCGCACATCGCCGTTGAATGTATTCATTGGTTGACGATCAGGAGGTCACTAGACCCTAACTAACTCCTCGCCGGGCCTCAGACAAGAAGGCTTGTACCCTGATGGACTGTCCTGTCCGACTGCTTTCGATTGATGCGAAGACCATTGCAACTGATTGCAAATTGTCTTCGACGTTGGTCTCCATCATCTCGCCGCCATCAAGCCATTGTACGAATTTCTCCACTAGCCAGGTGTTCGCCCATTTTGGCTGTTGCAGCAAGGGAACCTTCTCGCCCTGTCCCTCCCTCTTGTCAGCCCATTGTCCAGATGAATCATAAGGAAAGACCTCAAGCTCTCGGCGATTGAGTATGAGGGTCGCCTTTTCGCACTCGGCCCGGATGTACTCCTGAGTCCATCCATTCAAGCCGTCTGCGTTTGTCTTTGCCCCCTCATAAAAGGAGCGAGAGCCATTTTCGAGGAGCATCATCACCAGTGCTTGGGAATCCCCTGCGAATTCCCCCCATCGGGGGTTCCAGGTCTGAGCATAAACGGTTTCGCATCTTGCGTTGGCCATGTCCGCAAGGATATCGAGATGGTGCACAGCTCCTTCGATCAATAGGGGGTCAGGGATCTCATGGCGGAACTTCCCCCAGGCACCAAACTTACGGGCGTCGCACGTGAAACGGCACACCAGGTAGTCGAGGGGCCCGTGACGGTCGGACCTCAATTCCTTTCGCAGTGTTGTCTTGTCCTGATCGAAGCGATGGCTCATCGTCACGCCCATCTTCTTGCGAGAGCGCTTGACCTTATTCGCGATGCGGATGGATGCGGCCAGTGTGTCGGCGATTGGCTTTTCCGATAGGATGTGCATGCCGTGGGCCAACGCTGCGTCAACCACGCCCTCATGGGAGGCGGGGGGCACTACTATGGTGCAGAAGTCGGCTTCATTCTCGCCGAATGCCCTCCTGATATCGGTGTAGCACTTATCGTGAGGGAGCCCAAGAAATTTTTGCGCATTCCCCAGAGCTTCGGGATTTATGTCGACGGCGGCCACGACCTCGATGAGCCCGTCTTTAATGTTGGGTGGCAGGAATGTGCTGCACCAAGAAGCGCCGTGGCCGCCAGTTCCCACTTGGATCATCTTGTAGGTCATGACGATCTCAATCCCCCCTCAGGTCCGCTTCCTCATGGCATTGAGCAACTTGTTGTACTCCACAGCCTTTGCATGTGGATTGTCGGAGTATATGATCTCCCTTCCGACATTAATGAGCAGGAATTGCCCACCAGCCCTCATCGCCTTCCGCGGATCGCCTTTTTGCGTCCCGATGCCCGGAATCAAGAGCACCTTGTCTTCGCCAACTATCTCCCTGACCGTTCTCATTTCATCTTCAGTCACATGGCCTGTTGCTCCCACGACGCACCCATCGGCGTCATGTCTTTTCACGTCAAGCGCTATGTCTTGATACAGCGGTTTCCTACCGATGGTCGCCTCTTTCTGGTACTTTATGGCCTCTGGATTAGATGTCAAGGTCAAGACGATTAAGCCGATCTGTGGGCTGAACCCATGGGCAATTGTCACGGCCTTTTCCACATTCCCCAGAAATGGATTGAATGTGAGGGCGTCGTAACCCCATCTGCTCATGTGGTAAAATGCCGACTCCATGGTGTCCCCTATGTCGTTTAACTTGTAGTCCAAGATCGAAATGGCATTGGACTCCCGAATCGCGCTCGTCAGCTCCAAGTGGTTCCTCGTCGTGAAGCCGGCGATGTACTGCTGGTTTGGCTTAAATGCACAGCAGGAATCCTTGGTTTCGCCAATCATGTCCAAACAGAAAGCCAAGCGTGCCTCGTTCTCACTCTTCCCAACCAAGTACCTTTGTGGGACGGTTTGGCTTTTCCGTTGTTCTGGCAAGGCTGGATCCAAACCGACACATAAAACAGTGCCCTTCCCATCGATCAAGCCTGCTAGGCGGCTAGCGAAGTGGGTGACCATATTCGGCCATCTTCGTCGGATGCCCCTTCCCCATATTTATTCCTTGGGTCGCCCGTTAACGAGGACCGATATCGTTCCTTAATCTTTGGACTTTCCCGGCTCAATGTCCGCTTACCATCAACTTCGCGCTTAACATGGACATGGAAACCGTCCTATTTAGGATCCTTCACGCATGCTTGCCTTTTTCATCAGCTCTGCAACTTCACGCTCAGTCAGTCTTTCAGAACCCACTACCGCCGTGCGATCGATCAGCTTCACTCGCAACTCCCGATTGGTCAACCATTCCCTGCCCCGCTCCATTGAAGAATTCGGATGGGGACGAACGTCATTGGGTTGTATGGCGTCGACAATGCGATAGAGGAAACCTGGCATCGAACCATTGTGTTTGATCACCCCGTCATCCGATATCGATACGAGTGTCGGTTTGTGAGAGAATATCCTCGCCAGATTGCGATCTTGTGTGACAGTGCTTCCTCTTGAAATAGTGTTAAGCTTAAGTGGAGTACCGTGATACCAAGGCTTACCGTAGTCCCAATTATTCAAATGTTTCCTAACGGGGTGGAACGGTCACCTAATTAAGGTTAGGTTTATGATTTCTAATGCACGATCGCGCTTGGCGAAATGGGAGTCACGATTGTGGCGCCTGGGAATGCGAAGGAAGACTGGACGTATGATTATGGAGCTTAACCCATAAGCGAATATTCTATCATGGGATTTGGTTTTAACAGAAAACGATAAAAACTAGATGGAGTGATGAACTCAAGATTGCGGTAGGACGAAGTAATTTATGAAATTCGTGTGTATCTCGGCTTCTAATGTCAGCAAGATGGATCATGATGGTACCTCCGCTAAAGTGGGTAGGACCATTGGAGAAATGATTCGAAATCAGAAAACTGACGCAGGTTTTGAATTGATTAATTTAATGGACAGCCGATTGTATCCCTGCATAATGTGCGCTAAATGCTTTAGAACCAATCGCTGTGCTCACGATCTGGCATTTAATGAGTTATTCGATAAGATGGTGAAGGCTGACGGGCTTTTCATGGTTGTCCCCCATTATGCCCTAATTCCTGCTAAGTTAACGATTGTGTTGGAAAAAGTACAGGAATTCGCTTTCTTACACGTTTATAATAAAATGTCTGGGGATTTTTGCACTGGCCGACAAACCAGTTGGACTCGTGGTCCATGGCGGGATGGTTGAGAGCGAGGAAGTATGTAAATACTATCAAAGGGCATTGCTGGAACCACTGAGCAATGCCCTCAAGGGAGTCGGAATGGAGGTGATATCCCTTAATGGGGAGATGCCCGAGGGAGTGGTTTTTGGGGTCAAGCGCATGATTGAGCCCCCAGGCAGATGCCTGCCAGAATTTGAACATGATTGGCCGAGGATTACAGAGCGCCTTTCTCTCTTGACAAGTAAGATGCTCGAGACGATCGGAAGGAAAAAAGCGAATCGGTGAAATAGGGAAATAGGGTAATAATGGATGAAAGGCCAAGCTCGCAGAATGTGATCTGAACTGGGGATTTATAGCCCGGGAGAGATTTTCTCTCTGTCTGGAGAGATTCGAATTCGAGCTCACTCTCTCGTCGCGGGGTATCTTCGGCTTTATCGCCACCAAAGCCCCATATTCAAGAGCGTTTGCTTTGCTTGACCGCTGTGCGTTACTGACACTACACCACCGGGCTATGAATGTCCATTCCCACGCATTGGCTTTATTTGTGTTTATTCACCCACTTGCGGTGTGGATAGCTTGCGGGCTAAGGCCGATTTGCTGGCCCTACTCAGAGTCGCAAGGAGGGGGGGAAGGATAGGCGCACCGAGGAGCTTTGGCCTTGGACACCTTTTATTGGCACTCTACTACATCGATGAAAATACCCGCGTGTCGCGTGAAAAGCTAGGAATGCAGCTGGGTCTGGGTGGCGGGGCTGTGAAGAGCCTGATATCCAAGCTACGCGAATCCTCTCTCATCAGGACTTTGAAAGGTGGAAATGTCCTGAGCGACGATGGCCTAAAGATAGTTCGAGGCCTGAGGGCGGTGGTCCCATCCATCTCGGGTATATCCGTACGCAGCCTCTCCACTGGAAAGGAGAACGTTGCAGCCATCATCAGGGGAGTCGATATGAAGGGCCTTGACCCGATTTCGATAAGAGATGACGTGATTAGGGCTGGGGGAACTGGGGCGACGACGTTGCTCTTCGATGGAAATTCCATCAGAGTCCCAAGCGTTTACGATGACCTAGCCGCGATATCCAGCACCGATGTGAAGGCCTTATCGAGGCTGAACCTCCAGAAAGGCGACATTATATTGATCGCAGGGGGAACCAATAGACAAGCTGCCGGCATTGCCTGTGCAGCCGCCATCGCTGGCTTATTATCCGGATGTCTGCGTAAAAGATCATAGCTCGTAAATACGCTTCTTCTCATCATACTGCTCCCTTGTGCAGAAGTATGTCGCCGGTGCTCCCTTGACGACCACACCCCTGGGCACGTCCTTTGTCACTATTGAGCCTGCGGCGATCATGGAGCCATCGCCCAGCGTGATGGAGGCCATGAGGACGGAGTTGGCACCTACAATGCATTCGTTCCCGATCTTAACTCCAACCAGCCTCCTTGATGGCGGATACCTGTCGTTCGTGACGACAGCATGTGGGCCGATGAAGACGTGTGAGCCCACCTCAGTCAGCCCGGGGAGATAGACAAGGGATTGGATGCTGCAGTCCTCGCCTATAGAGACCGTCCCGTCCAGCTGCGTCCCAGTTCCAAGGGTAGTGCCTTGTCCAACCGAGCTATCCTCTCGCACCAAGACGTTGTGTCCCGTGCTGACGTTATCGCCCAACATCACCCCTTCATAGATCGTCGTGCCGGACCTAAGTACGCACCCTTCGCCTATCCTCGAGCCCTCTGAAAAAGAGTCCAAGAGTTCGATAGATCCAGGTGCGGGTTTAAGTGCTTGGAACTTCGATTTCCTGGGATATCCAACGATGACATTGAATCCAATCCTTGTCCCCGACCCGACGCGAGAGGGGCCTAGTACTAGGAATTCGCCTTCGCAGAAACAATCCTCCTCTTTCAGAGAGGATTTCGGAGATACGAAGCGCAATTTCCCTCCCTCCTGACCGGCGGCTGTGCTTAGGGATAAAGGCTTGCTTGGTGCAGGAGCCCCTGGCGACTGCTACTCATTACTGAAGCGAATTACGTTCACATCTCCCCAGCGAGGATCGCGTTCAGTATTTTCGTCGTAATGCCCTTCGGTATAGTCTCGAACAACCTCCCGCCAGAAGCCGATCGCGGGGGAGTTCTGAACGAGTTGCTGAACCTTCCACATGCCCGGGAATTTATCGAATAGCTGAGAGGCCACGTTTCTACCAATGCCCTTTCTACGAAATTTCCTCAGGATGAAGAACTCCTGCACCAAATATTCGTTACGCACCTCTCGTTTGACGCCCGCGAAGCCGGCCAATTCCCCATCGACCCTTATCACGTATGGGGAGTTCCTACAATTTCTCCAGTCCTCGAGGAATTCGTCGCACCCTCCAAACGACCCGCTCTCGGGGCAGGGCCATCCCATGAACTCGGACATGTCGTAGACGTAGTATCTGGCCAGGTTCTGCACTATGGGCAGATCCTCATCCCCGGCCGGGACGATCTCGATGTTCAAGAAGCCCACCGCTGCTGGCGTTAAGGGAGATTAACCTTCCTGACTGGCCCTTTCAGGCCTTAACCGCCCTCGCATCGGCCACATAATTGGTGTAGGAGGTGTAGGGTGGCTCAGAGTCGATCTGCCACATCAGGCAGATGAGTTCACCCCTGTGGTGTATCTCCTCCTCTACAACGTGCATCAGCACGTCCTCAACCCGATGCTTGCCTTTGCCGATCGGGAATTCCTTGTCTAGGTCACCCGGCTTCAGTTTCGAGATGTATGTCCGGCTCCCTGCCTCGACCTCGTTCATGTAATTCCTCACCGCTCCCATGTCCTTAAAGTCCCGGTCGTAGGTATGGCTCGGCCATTCGCCCATCTTCCCACGGGCAAGGTGCCCCAACCAGCCCTGTTCGGCCCCCAAGCTATGAAGGAAGATGTTCCGCATTGAGTTGAAACTCGCTCCCCGGTCCTCGACGACTTCCCCCCAGGGAAGCCTCGCCATGGCCTCAAGGAACTTGCGCCTGCAGTACCAATTATACTCAAAGAGGGCCTTGATATCCAACTGATCTCACACCCAGACCCAGCTGGGACGGAATATGAAGCTGACGGAGCGCACTTTTCTACCTAGACCGTGCCGAAGCCCCCAGAAGCCCGCCCATTGTTCGAGTTATCGAGGTGATTGGCAGAATGGGGCCCGAAGATAAAGGCTTAATTCAGCTGTCCAAGCGTTAAGACCTCTGCTGTAAAGGTCGGCTATTCGCGGAGCTGGTCGATGTGAAGAAGGTGGCTTTGCTGGTCATGCTGTTCCTGATCATGCTAGTCCGAGTTTCGACCACGTCCCCAGGAATCTTTGGTCAGGCAGCCGATTATGCCGTCTCAGCCAAGAGGGTCGTGACCCTTCATGAGGGCTACATCGTGATTAATGACACGTTCACGCTGTTACAGGTTCATGGACTTCCCGCAGCATTTATGGTCGGCATCCCCAAGAACCTCTCGGCACATGCCATCAGATCTTACCTCTATCCTCACTCCGTCTCAGGCACTGGTGAGAGGCTGGCCATCGAATGGTTGAACGCGAGCGAGGAGTTCGACTGGATCACGATTAGGCTGCCGGCGGCATCGGGCAGCTTCACGTTCAGCGTCGTCCAAGCCTACTCTGACGTATTCTCGCCCACGTTGTATGGGGAGCCGTTGGAATTAGTCCTCCCAGTAATACCCGCGCTCAAATCCGAGTTGAACTCATGCTACACGGAGATTCGATTCGATAGATGGTGGAAAGTCCGAAACCAGATGGTCCCATCAGGCTACAGCCAGACGAAAGTTGGCAACGTAACGGCCCTCTCGCACACATACGGGGTGCAGCCGGCGAAGTCCAACCTAACTATTCAACTCAGTTTCGATTCACTGAGGGGAGAGCGCTACATGGTGACACAGGCCTCGCGGGTAATCGAACTAAATTCGTTCACAGGACTCACCATAACGGATCGTTTCAGTTTGAAGGCCCTGACCTATAACTCGGGGGGGTCCATAACGTTCTTCCTCTTGATGAAGGCCTCTGATGTGTCCGTTGGGGATTCCATCGGCGCCTTCTTGCCAGAATCCGAGAGCGCGACGCAGATGTCGATGTTCAAGGTCTCACAAACTCCCAACAGCTCCACGACCCTCGTGTCAGTCTACCCGAGGTACACCATCTACCCGGATCAAAACTATAGCTTCTATGTGATGTATCACATTCCGTACGAAAATGCCAGCGGCATCTCCCCTTTCGGTAGGACGGTGTCGTTCGCTCTGCCCGCCACCACCAATTTCACCTCCTATGCCGATAATTTCACGATAGAGGTTCTGCTCCCAGTTGGCGCGAAGCTGGCAGACGTCAGGCTTGGGGAGTACGAACTGGAGAATGAACTGAGCGGCCCGACCTCATTCAGGGCCACGATCGAGTGGCCGACAGAGGAGGTATTCGATTCGCCCATAGCCCTTACTTACAGCTTCGACACATTATGGGCGGGCTATGTCCCATCAATCGCCGTTGGATCCATATTCGCGGTAGGACTTGCATACACCCTCACCCGACGCGAGAGGATCCCCGAGGCGAGGGCCGCATCGATTGAATTCGAAGCCGTGGTTAAGTTCGTTGATAGACAGAGGGAGAAGATGAGGCTTGAGCAGACCGTGGAGAGGCTCCAAGAGGACCTCAGGAACAATAGGATCACAAGGCAGGAGTACAAGGCGCGAAGCAGAATACAGTCGCAAAGGCTCGAAGAGATCACGAGGTCGATACTGCCGCTCAAGAACCAGGCAACGAAGGCGAACAGGGCCGTGGCCGACATCATAACCGGAATAGAGGTCTCTGAGGCCGAGATTATGTCGATGAACTCAGTAATCAGGGATCTCCAATCGCAGTTCTCCCAGAAGAGGATATCGAGGGCAGCATACGCGAAACTTCTCGACAACTACGTTAAGAGGGTTCATAACGAAAGGACGTCCATCGTGGCGACCCTCAACGAACTCGATAACCTGAGTAGGGCATGATGGCATGGCATCTCTGCGCGAGGTCATTCACTTTAAATGCCGTCCCCAATACAAGAGGGCGGCGCAAGTGTTGTCATGAAGTTCGCTGTACTGGGGAACTTGACGGTCGACATCATCCGAACCCCCGAGGGGACGATGCGAACGATCGGGGGAAGCGCGTGCTATTGCGGGTTGACTGCCAACAAACTAAATTACGAGACCCACATACTCACGAGAATTGGAAGGGACTATGATGCGGATTGGCTTAATCAACTGAGGGCAGTCGGCGTGAAATTGAATATCGAATACTCGCGAAGCACGACCGTCTTCGAAAATGTATACGCGAAAGGGGGCAGAACCCAGTTGATAAGGGGGGATGCGGGCGCCATTCGTAAATTGCCAAGCGAGATACTCGGATGCGACATAATACACATAGGCCCTGTCTTCTCTGAGGTTCCCCTTAACATTCTCAGTAAAGTGAGTGGGAAGTTCGTATCGCTTGACGTCCAGGGATTCATAAGGAAGGGGAAGGGCAACAGGGTGCAGCACAAGTTCTGGTCCCGCAGAAACGAATTCCTCAAGCACGTGAAAATTATGCACGTCGGGGCTGATGAAGCGAGGTTTGCGGTTAGGAAGCGTTGCAGGGAACTCATGGATCTGGGGCCCGAGATGATCGCTATCACGGATTCCAGAAGGGGATCGTACCTCCTCTTTGAGGGTTCGTCGGAGTATGTGCCAGCTTTTCCCGCGAGGACCGTCGACCAAACCGGAGCCGGAGACGTATACACCACGGCGCTGGCGATAAGGTACCTGGAGACTGGAGATCCCGTTGAGTCCGGATATTTCGCTTCGGCGGCAGCGAGTTTCGTCGTTGAGGATTGGGGGCCTAGGAGACTGGGGACAAGGGAGGAGATCGAGGGGAGGAAGGAACTCCTAGAGGAAGGGGTTTGCGTGAGAGGACGTTTCCACCTACCGCCTCCACTGAAGATAGAGTAGCACTACGAAGAGGATCACGCCCAGACACTGAGCCAATCCGATACCCGTGTATCTGCGGGCAAAGCATATCTATCTTCCTTCCATCCATTGTAGATTGCCATGGCTTATCCCATCGTGCCAAGTAGGATGTTCTTAACGAAAGGCGTTGGCAAACACAGGGAGAAGCTTGAGAGCTTCGAACTCGCCCTGCGCAGCGCTGGCATTGCGAAATGTAACTTGGTAGGCGTTTCCAGCATCTTCCCTCCAAGATGCGAATTGGTCGAGAGGGAGGAGGGGCTTCAGTATATTCAGGCCGGACAGATCCTCTTCTCTGTATTCTGCAGTAACTCTACGAATGAGCCCAATCGGCTGATCGCCGCCTCTGTCGGCCTTGCAATACCCCAGGACCGGACGATGTACGGGTATCTCTCGGAGCACACTTCGTATGGGCAGACATCTAAGAGGGCGGGAGACTATGCGGAGGACTTGGCCGCTACAATGCTGGCCACAACGCTGGGCATACGATTTGACGTAGATGACAGCTACGATGAGAAAAGGGAACAGTGGCGAATCTCGGGGAAGATCGTGAAGACGACGAACGTGACCCAATCCGCAGAGGGGGACAAGAATGGCCTCTGGACAACAGTGGTCGCGGCCGCAGTATTCATCTGAGCCTGAGTCTTTCAACGCGCATGATGGTTGAGGGTTCATTCACTCTGATCCGGATCCTCAGCCACCATGAACGCCTGTGATCGACGTCTGCAAATTACTAGAACCCAGCAGGAGGAGGGGCGTTTCGTGCGTGCAGCGACCGTCAACCAATTTTATGATATGGGAAGATCGCCTTCTTGACCTCGTCGACGGTTTGCTTAACCGCCTCTGCAATCGCCCTGTCCTTTGGGGGCTGGATCCCGTCTGACAATTTTGCCAGCTCACCCTCTGGAACTGCGCCAGCAACGGTCAAAAAGGCCAATGCCCAGCATCTGGCAGTATTCTCGGGCTCGTAACCACCGCCGCCGAAGAGCAAGTACTTGCCATCGCACAACTCGTGCGCCAGATCGTGCATGGTGGACGCAACGGCCCCGAACGTCCTTGTCGTCAATGAGAGGCCGACCAATGGGTCCTGGTAGTGTCCATCGACTCCGAACTGGTTCAACAAGATCTGTGGCCTGTAGGACCGTAACAGCGGTGGAACTACCTCATCAAAGGCATACAGATAGGCGTCATCATCGGTTCCACGCGGCAGCGGGATGTTAACCGAGTACCCCTTCCCCTCACCTTCGCCGATCTCGTCCACAAAACCCGTCCCTGGGAAGAAGAATGGACCAACTCTGTGAAGCGATATCTTCAATATTGGTTCCGAGTATAATATTTCCTGTGTTCCATCGGCGTGATGCCCGTCTACGTCCAGGATGGCGATCCTCTTGATGCCATTTCTCTGCAGGATCCTGGTCGCTACGGCTATGTCGTTGAAGATGCAGAATCCAGACGCCGAATCGACCTTGGCGTGATGTAGGCCGCCACCCGGGTTGAAAGCGTGCATCACCTCTCTATTCACCAGGAGCTTTGCCCCGCATATCGAACCACCGACGACGGAGCACGCGCCCTCATAGATGCCCTTCATGGCCGGAGTGTCGCCCCCGTCAAGCGTAATTCCTCCAGAGGCACTCGCCTTTTTCACGAATTCGATGTATCCTTTGCTGTGAACTAGTTGAAGATCTTCCTCACTGGCGAGCGCTGGTTCGTAGATCTTGGCCTTTTCGCCAAAGGCGCCCATCTTCAGTAGCAGATCCAGTGTGTACCTTTGCCGTATGGGCTGGAGGGGATGAGTGGGACCGAACTGATACTTCAGGTACTCATTGGAATAGATGAAGGCCGAAACTTCCGACATGGGCGTTCTGCAGGAGCTCAGGCGGTGTTTAAGATTAACGGCATGGCCCTGGAATGACGCCGGTGTATCTGACCTTACTCAGAGAAAGGCGCGTTCGGTTAGAGCGGTGAACAGGAAATTCATACCGAATAACATGAGGGCGATACCGAAGATCGCGAGTAATGTCCTGTAGCCTTTCGAGCCAATGAGCCTCCTTCCCTTCATGGCTGAGTAAGCCAAAATGACCAACCAGGCGATATCGATCAGGATGTGGGGGATGTACATTATCGGGATGGCTGCGAACGACCCATAGGACAAGGTATCCAGGATCAGCTTGGCTCCGACCGTAAGCCACCAGATGATGAAGAAGGGATTCAGGGCGTTAAATGCTACTCCCATGATGAAGAGGCTGCTCTGGTTCAGCCTATTCGGCCTTTGCTCAGGTGATCCGGGCCTAAGGGCGTCTCTGGCCTGCAGAAAGCCGAAAAGAAGCAGGGCAAATCCGCCGAGGATCCCAACGACGACCTTGATGACCTGCTGATTGATGGATACGAGCCCAAGCGCTAATAGGAGGACTAGGGGAAATTCGACGAGTGCATGGGTGATCGAGAACATCACCCCCGCCCTTGTTCCGTGCCTCGAACCCTCCAGAACTGTCGCGAAGACAACGGGTCCTGGTGCAAGGGCTCCCGATGCCGTCACCAAAGCGACCGAGATGATCAGGTCGAGTGGGGACATGGGATGTCGTAATCCGCACACGTAATTAAGTTTGGCTGATTATATCCATCCATTATCGCGTAGAACGCAACCATGGGCCGACTCAGCCCGGCATCGACCTTTGAGCGAGTTAAACCATAAAAGGGCCCTGCCTGTCGGAAAGCGGTTGAAGGACATGAATGATGCACTTGCGATAGATGGTGGTAAACCAATCAGGACCAAGCCATTCCCTCGAAGGATCCAAATGGGCACCGAAGAGGAGCGGGCCGTTGTCGAGGTCATAAGGAGCAACGCCCTTTGCAGACTTGATGGGACGAAGGTAAAGGAACTCGAGCAGAAGTTCCCGGAGCACATGGGGGCCAAGCATGGGGTTGCCTCAACCTCGGGGACGTCTGCCATCCACGTGGCCCTCGGGGCTGTTAGGCTTAACCCCGGTTGCGAGGTGATCACGACCCCACTGACGGATGTTGGGACGATCATCCCCATCTTGATGCAGAACCTCATCCCGGTATTTGCAGACGTCGATCCACTGACCTGTAACATAACGGCCGATACGATACGGGAGGTAATGACGGACAGGACAGCTGCGATCATACCCGTCCATCTCTGGGGACAGCCCTGCGATATGGACCCGATACTAGAATTGGCCGAGAGCAGGGACCTGTGGGTACTTGAGGACTGTTCCCAATCTCATGATGCGACGTATAAGGGCAAGAAGGTTGGCACCATCGGTGACACTGGATGCTTCAGCTTTCAACAATCGAAACACATGACTACTGGCGACGGTGGAATGACCATAACGGACGATGATGAATTGGCTTCCGCTGAGGCAGCATTCGCCCTCAAGGGTGACTACTTCAACATGTTCGTCGGAATGAACTACAGGATGACTGAACTTCAGGGCGCTGTTGCCCTTGAGCAGCTGAAGAAGCTTAATGGCATCGTTGAGAGGAGACAAAGGAACGCCAACAGGCTGAACCAACGGATCTCGGGTCTGGAGGGCGCCCATCCACCTCACATCATCGAGGGAGCTACGCACGTCTACTGGCTCTACCCCCTCTTCCTCAAACCCGAGAAACTAAAGGTTACGCCGAAACGATTTTCAGAGGCCCTTTCAGCTGAAGGAGTGCCCTTCGTGTGGCCAAGATCGTCCGAGGAGCTCGTCTACACGAGGCCCGCCTTGACCCAGAAGAGGGTCTTCGGCAACTCAAAGTGCCCCTGGGACTGCCACACGTACGGGAGGGAACGAAATTACGGTCTGGGACTCTGTCCAATTGCTGAAGCCGCTTTGCCGAATATCCTGACTGTTGCAATGCACGAATGCCTCACATACGATGACATCGATGACATGGCAGAAGCGATAGTTAAGGTCGAAGCGAATTACAGGAAATAAATCCCGGGCATGGTGGATCAAGGAACTGAGAAACAATCATAGGAGAGTTACTAGATTAGAACAAGAGAGGCCACGAAGGACGGGGACAATGGCTCTCCCTGATTACGGGCTTTAAGGGAGTGCCTTGGTATCGGAATGTGACACTTCAGGCTTAAACAATCCTTTCATCCCCCATGGCATTCAAAGTACCTTTTAAATCGTAATCGCGTGTTCAGTAGTTTCATACAGAAGATGGTGAACCAGCTATGCCAACGATGAGATGGTAACAACCATCCCCCTCGACCATCAATCGGCAAAGGGAAAGCTTAAGCTGCAACATCTGCATCAACCGGACTGCAGAAACATGCGCAGGTCTTTAAGAATAACACTCATGGCAGCCTTCGCCGCTATATACGCTGCACTGAGCCTTATCCCGGCTTTCAAGATTCTAGGTGGCAATGGCTCTATTCCCGTTTCTAGATTCATAAGCCCTCTTGTTGGCATTATCCTGGGACCGATCTTAGGTGTAGCATCAGTAACCATAGGGGGAATAATTGGTACCATGATGAATCCCATGTCAGGTCTAGGATTTTACTCGTTTATACCTGGAGCATTGTGTGCATTCAGCTCAGGTATGATCCAAAGGGGCAAAACTTGGATTGCCGCATCGATTCTGAGCGGACTTGTGGTCATTTTCCTCATCGATCCACTCAACAATGTTCAACCTGTCTTTCCATATTTTGTTTGGTTGCATCTCGTAGCTCTCTTAATACTCGTCTCTCCGATGAGGAAACAGGCAACTGAGCTTTTTCAAAGGACGAAAGCGAATGAGACAATTACGGCGATGGCGCTGATCATCTTCCCATCTACGATGATCGAGCAGCTTACGGGGAGCATCATCTTTGTAACCATCTACGGTCCTGCAGTCTGGAGTGCTGGAATGCTCATCATGCTGGCCTTTCCGATCGAGAGGACGATAATCACGGTCGGTGGCTCCATCATTGGAGCTGCACTGCTTAAATCGCTTCACGCAGCTGGCATTAATATCACAAGATAATTCTATTTAGAAGATAAGGGGAATCCTTATAAAAAAAGATACCGACTTCGGATTCATGGAGCCGGACGAAGCCTACCAGAAGGTATTCTCGCTTCTAAGACAGCATCACGATTGGTTCCGCAATAGCATACCATTGATCGCGAGCGAGAACGTCGTTAGCCCTGCCGTCAGGGAGGCCATAGTAACTGACTTCATGCACAGGTACGCGGAAGGGTGGCCAGGAGAGAGGGTCTATGCTGGTTGCAAGTACATAGATCAAGTTGAGCTACTGGCCATCGAACTGGCCAAAAAACTCTTCAGAGCGGATTTCGCGGATGTGAGGCCGATATCGGGCGTTGTGGCGAACCTCGTAGTATATACAACCCTCACCCAGCCCGGCGACACGATGTTGGCACTGCCGATACCCTCGGGTGGTCACATATCGATGGGACCGTTGAGGGCCAAGACGGGCAACTACCTCGGCGGAACCGCGGGTGCGGTGAGGGGGTTGAATGTGGATTATTTCAAACTGGACGAGAAGGAGATGAACATAGACGTGGCCGAGTCCGCGAAGGTGATAAGGGAAGTGAAGCCAAAGCTCTTGATGTTCGGAGCAAGCGTATTCCTCTTTCCGCATCCCGTCAAGGAGCTGGTGGAGGTCGCGAAGGAGGTTGGCGCGCACATAGCCTACGATGCGGCTCATGTCTCCGGGTTGATAGCCGGGGGGCACTTCCAAGATCCTCTCAGGGAAGGGGCCGAGATGATGTCGATGAGCACGCACAAGACTTTGCCGGGCCCACAGCACGGTACTGTGGTTGCGAAGGGCGAACTCGGGGAGACCATTAAGAGGGTGACTTTCCCAGGACTGGTCAGCAATCACCATTTGCACAACGTCGCAGGACTGGCCGTGGCCTTAGTCGAGATGCTTAAGTTCGGAGAGGAATATACTGGCAAGATAGTCGAGAATGCCAAGAGGTTGGGACAGGAACTCCATGAGAGGGGTCTCGATGTCCTATGTTCCCACAAGGGATTCACGCGGTCACACACGATCATCATCGACGTATCGAAGTTGGGAGATGGCGCCAGCATAGAACAGAGGCTGGAGGCGGCCAACGTCATAGCCAACAGGAACCTCCTGCCATGGGACAAGAGACTTGGACGTGACTTCAGGAAGCCCGGCGGCCTTAGACTGGGCACTTCGGAGGTAACGAGGCTCGGTATGGGCGGGTCGGAGATGGAGGAAATCGCGGATCTAATCAAGAGGGTTGTGATCGACAACGAAAATCCACAATCGGTCGCAAAGGACGTTGCGGAACTGAGGTCCGGATTCCAGAAAGTCCACTACTGCTTTGACTCGTCGCGTAAGGCATATGACTACATAGAGATCAGATAGAATCCGAGTCCTACCCGCGCCCTTAGTTAGAAACCTTCTTTAGCGGATCCCGCTAAAATAGATACGGTTGGTGAGCGGCATTTGTCGTTGCCATGTGAAACTGGAATGGTGGGTTGCCAACGCCATCGAGACCCTTGAAAAATCATACCAAAACAGATAAGAGCTGTTCTTTGGCTCAGGCTCTGAGGAGTATATGATTTGAGCCACACCCAATATCTATTCACGAAGGAACATGAGTGGATTGATGTTAAGGACGATGTCGGCACAGTTGGGATAACGGATTACGCGCAGGATCAGCTTGGGGACGTAGTGGCAATGGAGCTTCCGGAGATCGGGATGGAAGTAAGACAGTCCGAGAGCGTCGCCATCGTCGACTCCTTGAAGACGACGTCCGATATCTATGCTCCGGCTTCAGGTCAGGTGATCGAGGTCAACAAAGAACTTCGTGAGCATCCAGAGCTGATCAATCAAGATCCATACCACAGAGGTTGGATTTTCAAACTCAAGCTGTCCAACAAGGAAGAACTTGGCTCACTCATGACCCTGGTACGTTATGAAGCACATGTAGAAAAGGAAAGGCAGAAAACAACGGCCCACGGTTGAAGGTCCCGTTATCTCATTGAGGTGAGATTGGTGAGATACGTCGTCAACACCGATAAAGAACGACGGGAGATGATGGATTCAATTGGGATCGAGTCCATCGGGGATCTCTTCAGGGACATCGATGAGGGGATTCTCTTGAGGGGGCCACTCAGGCTGCGTCATTCCCTCTCCGAGCAAGAACTCATGGATGAGCTGAGGGGGATCAGTGAGAAAAATGCCGACGCCAATGGCTACGCACGTTTCCTCGGCGCAGGGGCCTACGACCACTTCATCCCGAGCATAGTCCCCCATCTCACAGGTAGATCTGAGTTCTACACCTCATATACGCCGTACCAAGCTGAGATAAGCCAAGGGATACTTCAGGCCATCTACGAGTTCCAGAGCTTCATCTGCCAACTGACGGAGATGGAAGTTGCCAACGCATCGATGTATGATGGCGCATCGGCTCTCGCTGAGGCTGCCGTGATGGCCTCGAACATAACCAGGAGAAAGGAGATCGTCGTCTCCTCGACAATTCACCCGGAGTATAGGGAGGTCGTTAGGACGTATGCCGAAGCCCATGGACTTGAGGTGAAGGAGATCGGCTTTGATGACGGTGCGACCTCGGCAAGTGAACTCGCCAAGGGAGTCTCGGAGAGGACCGCAGCCGTGCTCGTGCAGAATCCGAACTTCTTCGGCATCGTGGAGGAGCTGTGCGAGATGGAGCAGGTTGTTCATGGAAGGGGTGCCCTTCTGGTTGCCTGCGTAGTTGAGCCCACGTCGCTGGGCCTTCTCAAATCCCCAGGGGGATGTGGTGCTGACATCGTCGCGGGAGAGGGGCAGAGCCTGGGTAACAGCATCAACTTCGGCGGACCTCACCTCGGCTTCCTAGCCGCCAGGCAAGCCTTCCTCCAAAAGATGCCCGGAAGGCTCGTGGGCATGACGTCGGACACGAAGGGAAGGAGGTGCTTCGTCATGACACTCCAGGCCAGGGAGCAGCATGTGAGGCGCGAGAAGGCCACATCCAACGTCTGCACAAACCAGGCCTTGAACGCCCTGGCCGCGACGATCTTCCTCGCCGCGCTCGGGAAGGGGGGCTTCACGAAACTTTCGAACCTGAACGCTCAGAAGGCAAGGTACTTGCGTGCCCGAATACTGGAGCTGGATGGTTTCGAGTCCGTATTCACGAAGCCCTTCTATAACGAGTTCGTTGTCAAGTGCCCAGTCGATCCAGCAAGGATAAACAAGGAGCTTGAGGGCGATGGGATCATAGGCGGTCTCCCGCTGCGCAGGCACTATGACGGATTTGAGGGGGGCTGGCTTCTCTGCGCAACTGAGAGAGAGACCAAGTTGGACATCGACCGCCTCATCGAGGCCTTAAGGGGGATCGCTAGATGAAGCTCATCTTCGAACTGTCAGTCCAAGGCCGCGAGGGAGCCTCCTTGCCTAAGCTCGACGTTCCTGAGCGGGAGCTCGGCATTCCAGCTGCGCAGTTGAGGAGCGACGTCCCGCTGCCGGAGGTTTCTGAGGTCGACGTTGTAAGACATTACACGGAATTGTCCAGGAGGAACTTTGGCGTCGACTCGGGCTTCTATCCTCTTGGATCCTGCACAATGAAATATAATCCAAAGGTCAACGAGGCCATTGCGAGCCTTCCGGGTTTATCGTCTGTCCATCCCTATCAATCCGAGGGGCTGAGCCAGGGCTGTCTTCAGATACTCCATGAGCTCTCGGCGGATCTGGCCGAGATAACTGGAATGGACGCGTTCACCCTCCAGCCAGCGGCTGGAGCGCAGGGAGAACTCGTGGGCCTCATGGTGGCCAAGGCATACTTCAGGAAGAGGGGGGAGAGGAGGACCAAGGTTCTCGTCCCAGACTCGGCACACGGCACCAACCCCGCGAGCGCGGCCGTCTGCGGGTACGAAGTCGTAGAGCTGTCTTCTGACTCACGTGGGGGTGTCGACATGTCGGAACTGAGTGACAAGGCAACGGGTGATGTGGCAGTGCTCATGCTCACAAACCCCAACACCCTCGGCTTGTTCGAGGAGAACATTATCGAGATATCGAAGATCGTGCACGATAAAGGAGGCTTGATGTACTGCGACGGTGCAAACATGAACGCGATCCTCGGAGTCGCGAGGCCAGGCGACATGGGATTCGACATCACGCACCTCAACCTCCACAAGACTTTTTCGGCCCCTCATGGGGGCGGAGGGCCTGGGTCCGGACCGGTTGGTGTGAAGGCGCTACTGGAGCCGTTTCTGCCCAAGCCAACGATTGAGGGGGATGGGGAAAGATACTTCCTGAATTATGATCGCCCGGACTCCATAGGTCGGGTGAAAGCCTTCTATGGCAACTTCGCCGTCCTCGTCAAGGCCTACGCATACATCAGGGCCCTCGGTCCAGACGGCCTGAGGGAAGTTGCCGAGAATGCAGTCCTGAACGCGAACTACCTGATGCGCAAGCTCAAGGGCGCGTATGAACTGCCCTACGATAGGATCTGCAAGCACGAATTCGTCCTGTCCGGAAGCAAGCAATTGGCCCATGGCGTTCACACAATGGATATCGCGAAGAGGCTCATAGACTATGGTTATCATCCCCCGACGATCTACTTCCCGCTCATAGTTAAGGAGGCACTGATGATAGAGCCGACGGAAACCGAAGGAAAGGAGACCTTGGACGCCTTCGCGGACGCAATGCTGCAGATAGCCGAGGAGGCCAGAAAAGATCCAGACCTGCTCAGGGCAGCTCCTCAAACCGCTCCCGTTACTAGGCCCGACGCATTGACGGCTGCCAGGAGGCCGAATTTGAGGTGGCGCCCGGTCGATGACAAACCGCAATAGGGGGATAGAGTTCGTTTATCCGACGAGGACGGCGGAGATCAGCGTAACTGGCAAAGAGTGTGCACTCCGATGCGCGCATTGCAATGGCGTTTTCCTCAGGGACATCGAGAGGGGAGATCCCAAGAGCTACCTTATCACGGGCGGGTGCAATAGTGAAGGAGAGGTTCCCCTTGCGGAGCACCTTGACATCATCCGTGAACTCGCCAAAGATTACAAGCTCATAGCCCACACTGGGTTGATCGGAGAGAGGGCCGTCGAGGAGGTAGCTCCATTCGTAGAGGCCGTGTCCTTCAACTTCCTATGCGACGATGATACAATACGTGAGGTGTATGGCTTGAAAAAATCCGCCGAAGACTACATCGAATCCTATAAGGCTCTGCGCAGGCACACCATGGTGTACCCCCACATAACCATAGGACTTAACGGGGGAAGGATCGTCGGAGAGAGAAGGGCCGTCGAGATCCTAAGCTCCCTCGGTGCCCACGCAGTGGTCTTCAACGTCCTGATACCGGCACGTGGGACGAGATATGCGAACCTGCAGCCACCAGGCGTGGAGGAAGTGACGGGCATCATGAGAGAGGCCAAGGAGAGGCTTCGGGATATCCCAATCTATCTGGGCTGCATGAGGCCGGGAGGGGAATATAGAGAGGCCGTCGATCAAGAGGCCGTAAGGCTTGAAGTGGACAGGATCGTACTGCCCTCACGAAGTGCTGTCCAACTCGCTAAGGCCAATGGCCTCTCCATAGGAAGCAGGGATGAATGCTGTATATTGTAATGGCTCCCGATGGACGGCCAACAACGATGGTTGGTGATGCCAATTCATTCATTCATTTGTAGGGTAATCGGAGTCACGAAAAATGGATGAAAACGGGATCATGTTGGGTGTAGCTGCTGGCACGGCCAGCGCCCTGGGCCTCATGAACTTCAGGTCGGATGTGAGGCCGACAACGGCGCACCTCGTGACCCCTGGTAGATGCCAGTTCAGGTGCGGTTATTGCACGCGGGCCGAGGACAGCGCTGAGCTGGAGTTCCTCTCGAGGATACGATGGCCATCCTTTGGGGAAGAAGTCGTCTACAGGGCAATTTCAGAGAGACGGGCCATCTTCGAGAGGGCCTGCGTACAGGTCATCCAGACGGGCGATTGGATCGAACAGGCACTTCACGTGATCGAAAACCTAAAACATCCCGCTCTCCACATAAGCTTGGCAACCAGGCCGATCCCAGCAGTTCTTGTTGGAAAATTATTCGCCGCAGGCGCAAACAGGATTGGCCTTCCAATCGACGTAGCAAGTGCCAGACTCTATCGTGAACTAAGAGGGGGGAACTTCGACAGGGACATGGGACTGATCGAAGAGGCGGCTCGAACATTCCGTGGGCGTATATCCACGCACATCATGGTGGGCGTAGGAGAGAGGGAAGATGAGCTCGTCGATACCATGGTGAGGCTACACAGGTCAGGGGCCCTGATTGCGCTCTTCGCCTTCACCCCATGTCCCGGAACGAAGATGGCCACGAGGGCGCCTCCCGACCTCTCAAAGTATAGGAGGGCACAGGTGGCGCGTTACTTGATAGAACTTGGAGTGGGCGTGGATTTCGCATTCAATTCCGATGGGGCAATCGCTAATTTCGGATGCAGCTGGCAAGAGCTGAAGGGCATCCTCAAACCTTCAGCCTTTCGGACGTCCGGATGCCCAGGATGCAACAGGCCATTCTACAACGAGAGGCCTAGCGGTCCGATGTATAATTACCCGAGGCCATTAACGGAGGGAGAGTTCGAAGGGGATTTACGCCTAATCGAGAAGGGGGGAGAAGCATAAGAACATGGCAGATGCCCCCACTAGGGAAGAAGTGTTGGTCGATAGTGCGAGGCCAGAGTGGCGTCTCCTTCTTACGGGATTCGGCAACCCATACATGAACATGGGGATTGACGAATCGATCCTAATTCATAGAAGCAGGGGCGAGAACGCGCCCACGATACGGCTGTATGGATGGTCCACGCCAACGGTCTCAATCGGGTACTTCCAAAGACTTGGGGAGGAATTGGATTTGGACAAGGCCATGCAGCTTGGCGTCGGATATGTTCGGAGGATAAGCGGTGGCGGCTCCGTACTCCATGAGAGTGAAGTCACGTACAGCCTAATGGCCTCCGATACGGATCCGACGATTCCGAGCGACGTCCAAGAATCCATACGGTTGATCTGCGGGGGCATAGTTAGGGGGTTGAGGGAGTTGGACATAGATGCGGAATTTAGGCCCGTGAACGACGTAGTCGTGGGCGATAAGAAGGTCTCTGGGAGCGCCCAGACACGCAAGCTCCACGCGATCCTGCAACACGGAACGGTTCTGCTCGATGTCGATCATACAAAGGCCCTCTCGATTTTAAAGAGGGCGTCCAGGGCGAAAAAACACATCGCGGGCATTAACGAATTCCTGCAGGGAGGGACCGACTTTCAACGACTGAACGATGCCCTCGTCAGGGGTTTCGAGGGGGAGCTTGGGATAAAACTCGCCAAAGGGGCGCTCTCCGCGAGCGAAAACGATCTTGCGGCCAAACTCGCTGCCGGCAAATACTCGACGGTGGAGTGGAATCACCGACTCTGAGTGACTTGATATGCAGAACGATGCCATAATCATCGGCGGAGGACCTGCAGGTTATACAGCGGCTATCAGGATCGCGCAGCTCGGCGGGAGGGCCGTTCTCGTCGAGAAGTATAGGCTCGGTGGGGTGTGTACCAACCTCGGCTGTATACCTACAAAAACGATGCAGGCGAGTGTCAAATTGCTGGAGGGGGCGAAGAGAGTTGATAGGCATGACGTGGAACGGATCGACTACGGCGAAATAGTACGCAGGAGGGAGAGGGTCGTCAACATCTCGGCGAGGGGCATCGAACGGCTTCTCGAGAGCTACGACATATCTGTGATGAGGGGGGAAGCGGAGATCGCATCGGGGACCTCCGTTGAAGTGACAGTTGGGGACCAGAGACGGGCCCTCGAAGCCAAGAACGTCGTGATAGCCACTGGCTCTCTGCCGCAGGAGCTTGAAAAAATAAGGCGGGATGGGAAGAGGGTGCTATTCAGCGACGACGTCCTGGCGCTCGGCAGCCCACCGGAGACCATGGCCATCATTGGGGCTGGGGCGATAGGCGTTGAGTTCGCGACGATCTTCAATTCTCTGGGGACCGAGATCACGATCTTGGAGAAGATGGCCCGCATCGTCCCATCGGAGGACTGGGAGATATCGGATTCACTGAAGAAGATCATGAACCGCAGGGGGATACGGATCTTGACGAACTGCGATGTCATGGGGCTTGACGATGATGGATTGGAGATCCACGTGGCGGACGGGGGCGGTAAAATCCGGGCCGAGAAGATCTTGGTGGCGGTAGGGCGAAGGCCACGATTCAGTCCCGAGGAGCTAGCCAAGTTCGGCATCAGGTTCACTGCGCGCGGAATCGTGGTTGACCGGAGGATGGAGACTAATGTGAAGGGGATCTATGCGATAGGGGATGTAACGGGCCCTCCCTTCCTCGCTCACGCCGCGCAGGCAGAGGGGCTTGTCTGTGCCGAGAACATAATGGGCAGGGGCGCGGAGATAGATCTGAGCAAGGTACCGAACTGCATCTACACGATCCCGGAGGCAGCGAGCATAGGAGTTGGGACGAATTCGGTGGAGGAGGAGCGGGAGTTCAAGGTCGGGAAGTCGCTCTTTGCCTCCAACGGCGAGGCGAGGGCGAGGGGTGAGATAGAGGGGTTTGTCAAGGTCCTAGTGGAGAAGGAAAGCAATGCGTTGGTTGGAACTCACGTCTTGGGACCCGGCGCAACCGGAATCGTCGCAGCCGCCGGTTTGGCGATGACTTTCGGTGCGACAACGGACAGGATAATGGATTGCATCATCGCGCATCCGACGTTTGCGGAGGCTTTCATCGAGGCCGTCAGGGATGCCGCCGGTGAAGCGCTAGATAAGATGCGTGGCTAGGATCTCAGCGAGTCCATTTCCTAAAATGCTGCCATCCGAGGGGCTCAATCTTCTCAATGGAGGCACCATCGGATTCGAAGTAAACCTTTTTCTCCGATATCGCCTCCCCGATCTCGTACAGCCGACCACCGACGGCTCTCACGGCAGAGCGAACCCTCCCCCAACAGTTCCTTTTCACGCAGAGAATGAGTTCATATTCCTCACCCCCCTCGTAGAGGGCGAGTTTTATCGGATCGAGTCGGTGCATCGAGGCGAAACCGGAGGCCTCAGCCGCAATTGGGATCTTGGAGATCAAGAAGCCTATTTTGCTCATCTCGGAAAGGTAGTGAATGGATCGTGCCAAACCATCGCTGCAGTCCATGCAAGCGGTTATGCCTCTGGTCTTGGCAACTGCAAGGCCTTCTTTGAGCCTGGCCTTCGGGGTGTAGATGGCGTCTACGGCCACCTTCCTTAACGTCCTGGGTGCATCCAACCCATCCAGGAGGATCTTGTATCCCATGCTCGTTAAGCCAAACTCCCCCGTCACGGCCAAGATGTCTCCTGGCCTGGCACCGCTTCTGCGCATCAATGAGCCCTCCCTGGCGATCCCGAGGGCCATGCCAGCCAGAACCAAGTCCTTGGCTTCGCCCGTATCCCCACCAGTCACATACGTCCCATACCTGCGGGCTGCGGCATTCATACCTTGGGCGATCCATGCAGCGCTCTTGGAAGGGAAGTCACTGGGGAGAGACCATGAGAAGAGGAGGGATAGTGGCTTGGCACCTTTGCTAACTATGTCGCTTACATTCATGACGGCAGCTTTCCAACCTATGCAGAAGGGAGGCATCCCGGGGGGGACATCCGTGGAACCGACGAGGGCGTCGGTGTGCACCACGAGGATCCTCTTATCGCCAAGCCCGAAGGCGACGGCATCGTCCCCATAACCCAGGATTTCATTGGCGTCTCCGCGGAGGTGGCTGACGATCAGGTCCCGAAGCCGGTTTTCCCCAAGCTCTACTGCTGTTCGGCCTTTCGCCATAGATGATGACTCCGTAGTAGTCGGTACTCGCCATATAGGTTTACCATAATAAGTAACACCGTCCCCTAACGGATGCCCGACATGTAAAAAACCTGAAAGGCCGCGCTAAGCTAAAAAAGCTTAGGCTTTGACGCAAGAGCTTATGAGTGACCAAAAACCTGGCCACTTTTATCCACAATAAATAAATGGCTTGCCTGACTTCAATAGAGTCAAGGTGAATGAAAGTGAGTGAAGAGAAAGAGAAGAAAGAGGATGCCGAAGAGCTAAGGGAAGTCCTAAGCGTCGTTTCACAGCAGGTACCGGGTCTGATAAAGGGCATAATCGCGAGCGTGTTCTCCGAGCAAGCAGGAGCTGACATGGGCAAGGCGGTAGGAGCGTTCTATAAGGGTTTGAAGGACGCGGGGATTCCGGATGAGACGGCCTTAAAGATGACCGAGAACTACATATCAACGTTCACGAGTATGGGGGACGTCATGAAGATGGCGGTGAGCGGGCAGAAAGGCAAGGAAGGCGAGGATATCTCAAAAGTAGTCAAGGAGAAGGTAATTAAGGAGATCGAAAAAGAGAAAGAATAAAACGTCTTCTATCTTCTATAAATTAAATTAAAGCGAAGTGCAAATGAGCGTTCGTAGCATAGTCAGCATAGCTTTCTTTATAATCCGCTTATTGGGTAGTCTTATTGTCTTGTGGCTTATCCTGAGTTGGCATGTATGGAAGGCGAGAGGAGCCTTCGAAAAGCAACTGGTTCTACAAGGCATGAGGAAAGAAGACGCGAGAATGATGGGTGCCAAATATTCAAAGCTGAAAGGAGATATATTGGGCACTATAAGAACGGGTCTGAGGACTTAGCGAGCTAAGTGAGGCTTGCGAGTAATGGCCAACGAGACAGGCGGCGAAGCCTCTAGGCAAAGCGACTCGGGCATCGAGGGATTAAGTAGAAAGCTCGATTTGATAATCAGGAGGCTCGACACCTTGGAGACAATCGTGATGAACAATCCGGAATACGCTTCGTTGGCACCGTACTTGCGGATGACGCGCTTTGGAGTTGGATTGTATGGAGAGCCCCTGAAGATCGCTGAACGACTCAAAGCCGCTGAAGAGCACATGACGCGGGATCAGAGCGTTGCCCAGGACGAGATCTCAAGGTGCATAATCCAAGCCCTAGCTTTGGATGGTAGGTTAAATATATCGGCGATAACGCGGCGAGTTGAATCGATGCGTGGGAAGGCGTCCAGGAGGATTGTAAGGGAGAGGGTCGAACGTTTGGAACGCGAAGGCGTTGTTCAGCGCTCCAAAGGATATACAAGCGTCTACGAGCTTGTGGAGTTATCAAAAAAATGATCACTTTTTCCCACGATGGATAATTACTCTGTTCACGCCTCCGCTATTGTAGAGGTGAAAGCAGAGGATGAAGATATTGAATCTTTTAACAAGGATTCTAAATGCGTTAAGGTCGACTTGGAAGGACACGAAGCTGCTATTAGAAGCTTAAAACCGATTGCCGCTTCGCGATCCCTCCGAGGCTCCTCGCCATCTACTCGGCGAGGATAAAACGGCGATTTAATTTGTAAGACGTAAACTAGAGGAGTATGATCCGCGATCTCTCGTAAAGGCTTTAAATCCACTTACGAAACGTTCGCATTGCATGTCCTTAGTCTATTTTGCTGACGCCAAGGCCAGAAGGAGCAGCGAAAGTCTCCTCGAGAAACTCAGCAGGATTGTCAAAGGATCCGAGCTCCCTAACATCATCTCGCCGGGGGATAAGGTCCTCATAAAATGCCACATGGGAGCTGAGCTGACAACGCGCTACCTTAGACCAGTATATGTCAGGAGGGTTGTGGAAGAGGTAAAGGCGCTCGGTGGCGAACCGCTGATAGTAGAGACGACGGGACTGAGCTTGCTTGATCCGAGGGGAACGGCTGGAAAGTACTTGAAGGTTGCGATCTCGCATGGATACACGCCTGATGCGCTCGGCGCGCCAATCATCATCGCTGATGGTGAATGCGGATTGGATGCCTTCAAGGTTAAGGTGAACGGTATAAAGACGAGAGAAGCATCGCTGGCAGGAGCTCTAAGGGAGGCGGATGTGCTCATCGGCTTGGCACACTTCAAGGGACACGCTCTTGTCGGAATCGGTGGAGCCGTGAAGAACATCGCCATCGGGCTTTCATCGAAGGAGGGAAAGTACTTGTTTCACTATGAAGGTAAACCGAAGGTTGACGAAGGACTGTGCAATTCGTGTGGCGAATGTTTGGCCCTCTGTCCCGTAAACGGCGCCATTAGAGTGGAGAACGGCAAGGCGATGATAGATCCCGACCTATGCGCAGGATGTTTGGCTTGCATCGCGAGATGCAAGGTCAAGGCTGTATTCGCCAAGAGGAGGAACGATCCGCTGGAGCTCCAGATGATGCTGGCGGATATAGCGTCAGCCGTTGTGGATACTGTGGGCAAGGAGAACGCCTTCTTCGTGAACTTCCTACTTGAGGTGGACTGGCTTTGCGACTGCGAGCATGGCGATCACGGATGGTCTGATCTCCCCATAGTGCCCGACTTAGGCGTAGCAGCTTCAGCGGATCCCGTCGCACTAGACATGGCCTCGACAGAATTGGTGAACAACGCCCCAGGCATGCCTGGTTCGAGGGTCGATGAGGCCAGTGCGATGAAACCCGGTGCAGACAAGTTCAAGGCGATATTCCCAAACATGGACTGGAAAGATGCACTAAAGGCATGTGAGAGGCTTGGCATTGGGAGAACTGCGTACAAGCTCGTCAGGGTCGATTAAGTTTTTTTAAGGGCGAGACCCCGAATTTTAAAATTCAAGACTGGATAATTACCCCCAAAAAGTGCTGGAATCCCTAAGGATATCTTACAGACGGGACAGAAATCCGTCGATTATGTGCCCGGTCATACCCCACACTACGTAATTTTTGTATCGGAAGGCCTCACCTCGCCATTTCGCTCCCGTCGTTAGGGTTGTTTCGTACGTTACCCTCTCAAGCCCCCTCAGGGATGCCCAAAATGTTTCTTCTATCTCTGAACTTGGTTTCGTTGTGGGTTTGTCCTCAACCAGCGCCACGAACGGGGTTACGACCAGGTCTGACTTGTTGATTGGCCTAACATCATCGAGGGCCCCAACGAGCCTGCTTTGGGATAGCAGGTCGATGCCGGTCTCCTCGTGGGTCTCCCTGATCGCGGTATCGATTATGCTATTGTCCGGATGTTCAAACCTTCCCCCGGGGAAGGCGATCTGACCAGACCAAGGGTCGACTGCACTTACCACGCGCTTAACGAATAGGGCGTCCAAATCCTCTGAATCGTGGATGATCAGCGTAACGGCAGCTCTATCGGCGCCAGCATATTTTGCAACGGCGTCGAGCGGACGGGTAATGCGGCTTATCCTAGATACGAGGCTCAAGGGCGACCAGCCATCCCCCGGCGCACGATACATAAGCTATTACGGGGCGCTTCTTCCAAATTTACCTGAAGGATTCCAAGAGATACTTGGTTTCCTTCGGAACCGCGAGCTTGGAATCATCGGGTCCCTCATACTCAAGCGAGACAAAACCGTTGTAGCCTTGAGATTCTAGGATGTGCCTTACCTTCACGTAATCCAATCGTTTAAGAGCCGGTTGGTCCTCGAACATCTTGGCGTGAGAGTGAACGGCGTATGGGACTGTCATCGCTATCTCTTCGTAAATATCGCCGTGATAATTTCCAAGATCGAGATTAATGCCGAACCATACGGAGTTGACCGCCTTTGCTATCTTCACCACATTGGTAGCCCTTGCGGTTATGCCGCCGTGGTTCTCTAAAGCGATGATCGTCCCCTTTTGTGCTGCGTATTCACAACACGACTTGAGGGCCTCTATTGCCCATCCTGTTGCTTGCTCTTCCGTGTATCCGGCAGGGACCTCTCCTCCGAAGACCCTGAGGCAAGGCGCACCTAGCCTTTGGGAGACATCGACCCACTTCTTCACCTCCTGGATCTCCCTCTCCCTCCTTGCACTGTCAGCATGGCAGAAACTGCTTCCCATCCCTGCACCCGAGATCGCCAGTCCCTTTCTCGTGGCGAGTCGCTTCAGCTTGTCAACGTATCCAGCATCCATGCTTTCGAAGTAGTAACCCGTCAGCTCAACCCCATCGAGTCTCAGCCTGTAGCATTCTTCGATGAAGTCCTCCAGCTTCATCTCCTTCTTCTCGAGGTAGGCGTTGTAGGAATAAGCCGCGCATCCAACCTTTATCATCGCGATCGCTCCGCTCACTTACTTGGAAATCCACTATATTAGCGCTTTCGATGAGGGGTCCGAGGAGATATCATATCAGCTCATGCCTTTCGACTAGCTATGCGCGTAGAGGACGTAATCGCTTGAGAAGCCAATTGGCGACTTACCCACCTTCGTACTTATGCCCATGAGCATGTTCGTGCCCTGTCCGCTTCGCTCTATGATGTTTCCGTAAAATTTTATTTAGCGGGTTATCTCCACTTCTTTAAAAACATCCATCAGTTGCTTATTGGCAGGCTCCTCGAAATGCTTCCTGACCCCTTCGATTATCTTCGATATCGCTGAAGACACGGAATTCTTCAGGTCTTGTGGATGAATGTTTCCCTTGGAATACTCGCTTTCGACTTCCTCGTAACTAGCAAAGGTAACATCGCCGCCATATTTAGTCGGCCTTTCAATGGTGAATTCATGCACCTCGTGGAAGATTAAATATTTTACAATTTCAAGTATGGGGTTCATTTCGGTCTGCTTCGGTGGGCACCATGACTTCTGCATTTTCATTTTTATCTCCTCTTCACTATCGTGTATGAATATAGCGGTCCAAGGCTTTGACTTGCTCATCTTGCTTGCTATCACTTGCTCTAACTTGTCTTTTGTTTCCAACTTTACGGGCTCGGCTATACCCATCAAGACGTGGTGGTGAACTGCAACGGGTTTGTTCCAGCCCATTTTTGGGAAGACCTCTCTCGCCAGGATGTGCGCCTTTCTCTGGTCCACTCCCCCGTGCGGTATATCGGCCCCAATTTCCTTAACATCGACTGCCTGCATGGGTGGGTAAAAGAACTGAGCTAGGTCTAATTTTTCCCTTTCAGTTCTTCCCATTATCGTCATGCATCTGAGAGTTCTAGGCAAAGTCATGTGTTTAGAAAATTTCATTATGTTCTTCCAGTAACCGTCGTTATTGCGATAAAGCTCTGAGCCAAGAACTATTTTTGCCCCAGGGCAGAGGAACTTAAATCCTTCCTCATAATACTTGGCAGCAATCAGTATCTTTGACCAGTCGCCTCCCATCTTATTATTGATGTAACTGTGCCAGTCCGCAAGATATATCTGTGATTTCACACCTGCTTTTATCAAATCATTTACCTTAAATCCGGAGAGAATAAAGTTGCCTAGATGCAGCATGCCAGAGATTTCAAAGCCTATGTAATGTTGTGGATGCTCGTTAATCTGAAGCAGTTGACGCAGTTCATCTTCTGTTATGATTTCCTCTGTTGGCGGTCTTTTTATAAGCTCTAACTTTGTTTCTATGTCCATCACGTCCACCTTTTGATATTGGAGCTATGCGCCTATTCCTTTTTTCTTACATATCGAAGAGTGTAGTTCTTATAAATACATTGGTTATGTACGCATGGCCTACGAAGAATAACTCTAGTAAGTACTAATTCCCCTGGAATTGCTGGCATCCCAGCATTGGAGGGTGGGTAGACGATCTACTGGATTCAAACCATTGGATCATTGGCTCTCTCTTCTAAAAACTTTTGGACTATGGTTGATGGTAAAATTACTGGACCTTTAAGGATCACGTAGGGAGATGATGTGTGCCGTTGTCTTCACCGTGGAGCCACCGAAGGCCGCCAGGCCAACCTCCATTGGCCATTTTGAGGATGGAGCGATAGTAGTCGTTGATTGGGCTCACCGCATAGTTATAGTGTTCCCGATCCCATATGAAGTAATTGGAGATGGCCGCATTCCTGAACTGTTCTACCTTAGTATATGGGTCTGAAGACTTCCGATGCACCTCGATCAATTGTGGGTGGCTTTTTAGTTCCCATGTCGATGCGGGCTGTCCATTCGGGTACCTATAGACCACCGCCGTTATCGCATCTAAGGCCCCCCAAAATCCGTTTCGATGTGCCTCGATTATAGCGTGACCACTGTATGCTTGGCGCGTATCAGCGAGATATACCAAGCGTGCCGGAAAACCAGCCACCTGGCATAGGGAACACCCAACCCTCGCAACATCGGAACACCAATCTGAGCCTCGGCGGATGATCTCCTCCTCAGTTCCCCCAACTACTATCGCATCTGGATCCTCGGCGACCTCCTTCCCGAGTTCTGAACAGAATTTTACAATGCCATCGACCCGTTCTTCATCCGAATTATAGCGTGCGGCGGCTTTCGCCACATGACATTCCAACTCGGGTCGTGAACCACTTCCATATCGAACTTGTATAGGAGTATATTCATCATACAGGTAAGCCACGGTTTCAGTTGATAACAGGATCATGTTTTCCATTAGCACACGATCCACCGAACCGTCTGCGTGACAGTCGTTCGCAAGCATAATCCCGTAAGCACGGCCGAACACCCCAATGCCCCTATGCTGGGAAATGCCGTCCATCCTCCTCAACGCCTCACAGGACGACCAATGTGGCATCATCTTGACTTATTTGTTTGCGGTCATATACTACTATGATGGTGGGGGCGCCCGGAGTTTCGGATTGGAGTGACCCTCCAATTTTTCGAACCGGGGATCTCATCTGCGCGCGCTTCAGCGCTGGGCGCTTGCAGACCGACATTCGATTCTGACCCAAGCCATGAAGCCTAGACCAGATTGGCCGCCAAGGGCGCTAGCCGACGCCCCCATCTTCGAGACCCTGGCCGTCCACGGCCATTTTAAGGTTAGCTAAGAGGTGAAAGATAATTTTACGGGGCGTATGCGGTCGTTTCCACCATCTCGTTAGGCCCTTACGACAATGCTCTTTAATGGGTTGAGGACTAGTTTCTCAAGTCCTCACCCCCTTGAACATTTTGGATACCGATCGCAGGCTTGGCATCGTCTCCTTAGTTCCGCAGAGCGTTGAGGACCTTTGGGACCTCTACAATGTCATCGAGTCGGGGGACCTCGTCTCCGGTTCAACCTATCGCGTCGTTAAGACGGAAGACACGGTTGGGGGCGATAAGGTTAGGGTACCGACCTACCTCAAGATCAAGGTCTCCGAGACGGAGCTGGACATAAGCTCCAATACGTTGAGGGTGAGGGGCATCGTTGTGGAGTCACCAGAGCAGCTGGAAGGGGTCAGGGGGCGTCACCATTCGCTTAACGTAAAGCCCGGCACGAAGATCGTCGTACAGAAGAACGAATGGCTGAGACACCAATGGCGAATCGTTTCCAGGAAGAGAAGGTCCCGGCCGCTCATCATAATCGCCATTGAGAGCGGGAATGCGTCGATAGGCATCATACGCGACTTCGGCGTTGCCTCGATTCAGGAGGTCTCGGTTCACATACCCGGTAAGGGAGATCCGAGCGCCAGGGAGCAGGCCACCAAGGCATTCTTCCAAAGCATCCTAGAGACGATCCGCGAGACGGTGAAGCAGTTGAATTACGGCCTCGTTGTCGTGGGGCCTGGCTTTGTCAAGGACGATTTCGTAAACATACTGAGGGAAGCCGAGCCAACGATCTCCGAAAAGATAGCCTACGTGGGTACCGCGACGAGCGGCACACCCGCGGGAATCTATGAATCCCTGAGAAGCGGCGCGGTCAGGAATGCCGTTGAGAAGACGAGGGCAATAGAGGAATCATTTATCGTTGAGGAGGCCATTGCCCGGATCAGCATCGGGAACAAGGTGGCATATGGCCTCCAGGACGTACGAGCTGCTGCCGAACTCAGAAGCGTCGAAACGCTCTTGATCTCGGAGAAACTGCCCATGCATCTGGATGCCGAAGGAAGGGCGCAACTTGAGAAATTGATGAGAACGGTGGAGGATGGGAAGGGCGATGTATTGATGATTAGCCCAAGGCACGAGGGAGGGGAGAAACTGGAAAGGCTTGGCGGGATATGCGCCCTTCTGCGATATTCCCTCCAGTTGAGGTAGGGGAGAGATGAGCGGACGAGTGCGGAGGATCGGTGCCTGTCTTGCCACGATCTGTTCCGCGTCAGTTATTTTAGCTCTCGGGGTTTCGAATGGCATCATTGAGCCGACGCTTTTCTACGAGATAATGGCCATTGGGTTGTTTTTACTCTTGCTTCCGAAACTTACGAAGAGGAGCCTTGCGAGCTTCCTCATGCCGAGTGGCGCCCCAAGGCAAAAGCTTGCGCATTCTGCAGGTGGCATCATCATATTCATCCTCGGCATGCTCTATGGCAGACTGACCTCCATAATGTTCATCTCCGCCTGTATGGCCGCTTACAGCACGTACGAGGTTTTGAGATGGCGATATATGAAAGAGCCCGTCTATATCTCGAGAGTGATGGAGTCACTAGGGAGCCTTGAGGAGGAACTGGGAAGGCCATACTTGGCTCCCGTTTATGCCTTTCTGGGTTTTTTAATAGCTTACACGATCTTTCCACTCGATGCGGCCTCAGTTTCAGTTATCGTGTTAGCCATCGGGGACGGGGTGGCTCCTACCGCTGGTCGCATCATAAGGCTGACGGGAAATCCCCTGAACCCAAGGAAGACCCTTGGGGGGTCGCTCATCGGTTTCCTGGCTGCCCTTGCGATCTGTCTCACCTTTGCCAAGCCCATCGTGGCCTTTGCCGGATGCGCTGTTGGGATGCTTGTGGAATGCCTGCCAATAGGGGTTGATGACAACTTCTCGGTTCCGGTCGCCGCCGTCATAGGAGCGACCCTTTTTGGGAGATTGGCGTAGTCTCATAAGTCATTTAATAAACGCTTTATAATAGTGTCCGAAAGTCTTAAAGTTGGGACTTGGCTGGAGGGGCTCCACCCAGGTGAGATCGAGTTGAAACTTGGGGCGAGGACTGTTGCGGAGATGTCGGGAGTCATCGCCCTGTCCACGGTCCTCAGCTTTGTGAAGTTCTTCAGCCTGCCCGAGGGAGGCTCCGTGACGGCAGGGAGCATGGTCCCGATACTGTGGTTCTCCTTGAGAAAGGGGGCGAAGGTCGGTTGCACGGCCGGTGCCTTATATGGCCTGGTCCAACTAATTTTCGAACCCTATGTATACAATCCAGTGCAGGTGCTACTCGACTACCCGATCGCCTTCGGGGCGCTTGGCCTAGCGGGATTGTTTAAGAAGTACCACGTGTTCGGAGCAGCGGTGGGCATCGCTGGGAGATTTGTGGCCCACTTCCTTTCCGGCATCATATTCTTCTGGACGTACGCTCCCGAAGGCATGTCCCCTGTCGTATACTCCGCAATTTACAACGGTGGCTACCTTGGGATCGAACTGGTGATCAGTGCAGTCGTAATATATCTGTTGAATAAAACGCATGCGTTTGAGATCGGCCGCTAGCCGGAGGTTAAACCCAAGGAAAGGGCGGTTTATCGAAAGGGCGACCTTTTCCATCACTTGGCGGTTAATGCGATACCGGAAGGACGGTTCTGAATCCCAAGTTGCGCGTGCTGTTTAGGCGCTGAATGAAGTAAGGTTTCTATACTTGGCCTTTTTAACGGATTGGATCGGTCCACTACATGTGCTAATCGGAAAATTGCGATCTAACTACCCTCATGTCGACTCTTATCCGGAGTACACTAAAATCTTTAGCTGGTACCTAAGTCCGGTGACGACGAGCAGGATTTTATCATTCGATAAGAACCCCGTAATCGTATTCACAAACGGAGTAAGTGCCATCACCATCTCCCATTCGAGGACTGGCGTCAAGGAAGCGGTTGCCAAGGATTTCGACTCACTAAGCCTCGCGCACATTTCCGTGCCTGCCCGGGTCACCTACCTAGTGATGAGACACGTCCTGGAAAGTTACGAACGCTTTGCCGAGCAATTCGAAGGGCTACTTGAAAAGTTCGAAGGTGTGGTCCCACCCTGGCCCCGTCATTTTTATGCGGAGGCCTTTGGCATTGGTAAGGAGGCTAGCGGTCTTCTCCGGCTCTTGAGGCATTTCAGGATGCTCACAGAATCGCTGTCGGGCGGCCGTGTCCACATTCCACTTTCTGATGAGGAGAAGCGAATCCTTGACGCGATATATGAGAGGGTGATGGGGACTGAGGACATGGCTGAGATAACCGTGGAAACCGTTAAGGATCTGATAAGCATGCACCTCGATACAGTTTCTAATGATATGAACAAGACCATGAGGTTACTGGCTGCGATCACGGTCATGGTTGCAATTCCCTCCGTGATAGGTTCGTTATTCGGCATGAACCTTATCGATCAACCCTGGCCCTTGAGGCTGTGGGAAGTTGCCCTCGTCGGGGTCACGATAACCATCATGCTTGCAATTTACTTCTATAGGAAGGGATGGTTTAGTGACTTGTAGGGCATCGGCCCTTCCTGATGAAGGCATTACGGCTTAGTGGGCATCCACTGGGCCTTCTGGGATGGTTTGTGCCTTAGCAGCTCCTCCGAGAATCTGTGGTAGATGTCTCTGGTCGGCCTAAGTAGTGTCCTTCGACCTTCGGAGAGGAGCAGGACATCTTCCCCTTCCTCGAAGTGTCCGCAGAGCGAGATCGGCCCCTTGAATGCCCTTTGCGTCGACAGCATCCTCTCCGCCTGCCCAGGGCTTGCGACGATGAGCAGTGCTCCAAAGGAAGATGCCGAGAGTGGATCTCCGCCAAGGGCCGTTATCAGGTTAAGGCTGTCCCCGTCGAAGGGGAGCTTGCCTTTTTCGACGACGACGGATTTGCCAGCTGCATGGCCGAGTTCCTGGAGGGCCGATGCCAAACCGCCTTCCGTGACATCATGAAGGTGCTTAGCTCCAAGGTTTAGGGCAGCTAGTGCATTCGGAAGTGGCGTGAGATCGTACATTCTGCCACTCATCCTCCTCCTGGCCCGATTCCCCAAGAATTTCTCAACGACTCTCGGTTTGACCGAGGCGACGAGCCATGCGGACTCGAGGCAAAGCTGACCCGCCAGTAGAAGCTTGTCCCCTTCCCTGATCCTCTTTGGGCCAAGCGCCATCTGGCCTGAGGCAAAGCCGATGCACATAGATGAGATGAAAGGAATGCCTATACCATCGTACGCCCCGGTGTGACCTCCTAGGATCGCAATGCGATACTTCCTGGCTTCAGCCCCGAGCGCCCGAGTAGTTTTCGAGAGCCACTCCGAGCTCGTCCCCTCCGGATAGCATATGTCTAGCATCAGGTATCTGGGTTTGGCACCTTGGGCCGCCACGTCTGATGCTGAGTAATGTACCGCGAAGAACCCGTAGGAATTGAGTGGAATACCGGCAACGGGATCGATCGACGCCACGATGCTCCGGGCCTTCCCGAGTCTCGACGATGGGATGTGGAGAGGGCGCCCTTCGATTGGAAGGTTCCTGTAGACCAATCTACTCAGAAGGGCAGAGGGAAGTTTCCCCTTTGGCAGCAACATATCGCGTCCAACAGCACACGGCCCCGATCCAGCTCATAACCCTAGCTGAATATGGCCACCGTCAAAGACATAAGCTAGTTCATAAGGCCTTTATGGCATGCACCCGCCCTGCACTTTAATCGTGGACTCATTCCTGCCATCCATGAGGGGACTTGTTGCGCACGAATTGAGGAGGAGGAAGATGAGCCAGGGCCGAATAGCCTCTGTCCTCGGAATAACACAACCTGCTGTGAGCCAATGTCTCTCCAAGAGCACCAGTTCACACAGGAGGAAGCTCAAGGAGCTCGGAGTAGAAGAACAGGAGGCTGACAGATATGTCTCGATCCTGTGCGAAGATATCCTCCACAACCCCGTAGAAGGTATCCAGACATTCCTCTCGATCTGCAGGGGCTCGCTCTCGAGGGGGTACCTATGTGCGGCTCACAGGAGGCAGGCGCCATTCCTAGCGAAATGCGACGCATGCATGAGGGCCTTGGGAACGACCAAGGTGGACGATGCAAAAGGAGCGATTCTGGATCAACTCGAGAGGGCTGCCAGGATGGTAAGCGTCTCACCATTCTTCACGACGATCATGCCCGAGGTCTCCGTGAATCTCGTCATGGCCATGGAAGGAGCTACTAGCGAGGGGGAAGTGGCTGGTTTCCCCGGGAGGATAGTGCGGGTGAGGGACAGGGCTCAGGCAGCCATGCCTCCCGACTTTGGCGCTTCGCATCACATGGCGCAGATGCTGCTGATGGCAATGCGCTTCGATCCCGAGATCAGGGCCGCCATCAATGTGAAGTACGATCCGAAGATCGAAGCAAAGTTGGCGGAGATGGGATTGGAGATAGGCAAGACCATCCGTGTGGATGGTGACGCTGGGGGCAGTGACATCGTCGTGGCATCTTTAGCCGAGTTTGGGGAGGTGAAAGGCTCCATTCCACCCGTCGTAGTCGATGAAGGTTCGAAGGGATTAGAGCCCATGACGTATCTCTTTGGAAGGGATGCGACGGGCGTTGCAGAGAGGGTCATGGCCCTCTCAAAGCTCTATGCCCACAGCTAGCACAATGTCGAGGAACGGACTGAAAAGAGCTTTAGCTGAACCGATAGTGGTGAGGGGCGAACATGTCCAGCGAATCACTGGCTGCAGGAAAGCTCCGGTGGGATGTCTTGAGATCCATTATCTACACCCGTCTTGGTCAAGCCGATGCAAGAGTCCTGGTGGGCCCGAAGATCGGAGAAGATGCCGCTGTCATCGACTTTGGCGACAGGGTCTTCGTGACGCACTCCGACCCGATAACCGGTGCCATCGAGGACATAGGATCACTGGCCATCAAGGTGTCGACGAACGACGTGGCATCGAGGGGAGCCAGGCCGAGGTGGATAACGGTGGTGATCTTCCTCCCCGAGGGCTCGTCCCTTGGACTGCTTAGGACGATCATGGAGCAGATTGATTCGGAGGCCAAGAAGATCGGCGTCGCCGTCGTCGGCGGCCACACGGAGATCACACCCGGAATAAACAGGCCTATGCTGGCAGTGACCGCCATGGGCGAGGCCCCAAGGGACAGGTACGTGACATCGAGCGGCGCCAACAAGGGAGACTGCGTAATCATGACAAAGGGCGCGGCCATAGAGGGTACCGCGATCTTCGCGTCTGAACTGCGCGAGCTGCTAAAGGAGAGGCTTGACGTCGATCTCATCGAAAGGGCGAGGGGATTCTTCGAGGACATCAGCATCGCGAAAGAGGCCTCAGTGGCGATGGAGGTCGGGGGCGTTACCGCGATGCACGACGCCACGGAGGGAGGGGTTGCGGGAGCGCTTCAGGAGCTGGCCATTGCGTCCAACTTGGGGTTGACCGCGTATGAGGAGAGCGTCTTCGTGAGGCCTGAGACCGAGGCGGTCTGCAGAGCCCTCGGGGCTGACCCGATCAGGACCATAAGCTCTGGAACGCTCATGATCGCCGCCAAGGCGGAGAAGGCCCAATTAATGGTGGAAAAATTGGCCGCCAACGGGGTAAGGGCATTCGTGATCGGCGAATTCACCGACAGGGAGAAGGGGCTGTGGTTCGTCCGCCGGGATGGGTCGAGGCTCGACCTATCGGAGCCGATACAGGACCAGCTCTGGGTCACTTTGGGCCAGCACCTCAGGGAGCGAAAACCTTCGCACGAGTAGCTCTACTTTGCCCTCGTCGCCCTAACTATCTGGTCAACGGTGGGGACTGCTACAGCCGCCCCGATCAATGCCTGAGCGAGATTGGGGACGACCTCTGCTATCGGGAGTATCCCGGGCAGTATGCCGAGTGCGAGCAAGAGGTTCTCGTAGAGGAAGTAACCCGCCACCATCTCTAATCCTGCCACGGCGGAGGCGATGGTGGCTGCCGATGACGTCCCCTTCCTAACGGCGATGTATACAAGCACGAGGCCGAAGAGGACTAGGAGGACCGCCCACATTCCCCAACCAACTTCGCCTATGATCGAAAATTGGACGAATGGATTTCCCAGCACTATGTCGAGTTCGGAGCCCATGGCCGAGATCGTTATGCTCATCACGGCACCTATGGCAAGGATGGATCCTGCCAGGGCGAGTGAAGCCTTCCTCGATCCGCCTGTCCTCAATTTCCTGAAGAGAAAGCCCGCTATGAAGCCTTCGATCCCCTTCACGACGAGAGTCCCCGGTGCAAAGACCGTGTAACCAGTCACAATGTCAGATGTGGCCGAGCCGACACCGCCTGCGAACATGCCTACGGCCGGCCCGAGGAAGATGGCTGAGATGAAGATACCCGCGTCTCCCAAGTTGAAGTAGCCCTTAGTTGCCGGGATGTAGAGCTGGAAGGCCATGGTCAGCACCGCAACCAGCGCTGTGGATAGGCCCAGTGAGACGACGGTCCTAGCCGTCATCGTCGTCTGAATCGATGGTTTATTCTCGGAGTTTCCCAATGCCCCTTCTTGCCAGAATATGGCGATTAATCATATATAAGATGATGCCTTCATATAGGCTTCGATATCTCTCTCGCTCGGATATAATTGAGGGGATGCCATGAGTCTTGCCCAAGGCCTTCGGTGCGAACGCTGTGAAATGAGGTACACGCTGGATGAAGCCTCGGTTGGCAGGTGCAAATCCTGCGGTGGCACGTTGTTGGTAGACTATGATTACGATGCGCTGCGGAGGGGGAACACGTTCACGATGGAAGGTTTTCCGGGCATCTGGAAGTACCTCAAGCTATTACCCATCTTGAAACAAAATTGCATGGTCTCTTTAGGGGAGGGAAACACATTCCTTCACAGATGCGCCAAGTTGAGCGGGAAACTCGGAATCAGGAAACTCCTCATTAAGGACGAATCGACGAACCCCACGGGGGCTTTCCTAGACAGGGGAGTGGCGGTGGAGGTCTCAAAGGCACTCGAACATGATATCAAGTATGTTCAATGTCGGGCGCCCGGGAACATCGGCGCGTCGCTTGCAGCCTATGCTGCAAAGGCGGGCATCGATTGCACCCTCTTTCTCTCAGGCAAGGTCGACGTCGGAAAATTCTATCAGATGATTGCTTATGGAGCCAACATTGAATTCGCAAGGGATAGCCAACAGGACGCTTACGCGGCCGAACGACTGATCGACAAAGATATGTTGCGGCTTGCGACCAACAGCCCGTATTTCCTAGATGGGTTGAAGACAACCGGCTATGAGATTTTCGAAGAACTCGATTGGTCAACCCCGGACAGGATAATAGTTCCTATGGGGAATGGGGGCAACATCTCCATGATTTGGAGGGGCATAAAGGAACTATATGAGATCGGCCTCATGAAAGAGCCAGGCGCTAGGATGTGCGGCGTTCAGGTATCCGGTTGCGCGCCGATCGTTAAGGCGTTCATGGAGAAGGAGAAGGATGTTGGGATCCAGGAGATGGTTGAGACCGAAATAGTGGACATCGCCGTGGGGACTCCCACTGAGGGGTTCTTGGCATTGAGAACCATTTATGAATCAAAGGGGACCGCGGTTGCTGTTTCGGACCGGGAGGTGTTGGATGCGGCCAAGGCCCTTGCTAGGGAAGAGGGGATCTTTGCGGAGCCTGCCGGTGCGTCAACAGTTGCAGGGCTGAGTAAGCTCGTCAGGGAGGGGGGCGTCGGTAAGGACGAGGAAGTCGTGTGCGTAATAACCGGAATGGGTCTGAAAGATCCCAGGAGCGCAAGGAGCTTCATCGAGAGGTCGAGGGGCATGGACAGATTCGTGAGGGCGATGGAGGACGGGGGATTCACGACGAAGCTCGGGGAAACGAAGCTACACGTGCTGAAAATACTCTCAAGGAGCGAGCGGTATGGTTACGCCATCTGGAGGGATCTCGGTACAAATTACGGCGTGAAGATCGCCATAGCGAGCGTATACCAGCACCTCTTGGAGCTTGAGAGGGATGGGTTGGTTCAGAGGACAAAATCCCAAAGGGTTTCAGGCAAGCCCGAGAGGCGCTTCTACTCGATAACGGCCAAAGGAAAGTCCATACTGGTGCAGGCCGAGAGGATGGAGCGCACGGGCGGCAGGGGTTTCTGAGGGCATACGCGGGCAGTCGAGTAGTATTGGTCCATGCCCTTTTGCAGTCGCAGCCCAGCGAATTCAGGAAGTACCTTGCGAACGAGTTCCGTCCCCGGCCGCCCCCACTCGACTCCCCTGCAGTCCACGTCGACGTAGATGTACACTTTCCTTCCCGAATATAGGAAGGCCGCCTCCTCTTTCCTGCCAAACAGGGGGTGGAAACACACCTTGAACGGAAAGAGACGACAGGTCAAGGGCTTGGCACTTTGGATGTTGCACAACCAATGGCCTTCGTGCCTGTGTTGGAATATGCACCTGCCGCCAACCCCCCTCATAAGACACTTCTTATCGAGGATCTGCTCCGCTACCCTTGGTCCGAAAAGGCTGCTGAGGCCGAGCCACTCATCCTCTGCAAGCGGGATGGCATAGTCCTTGCAGCAATGGCCACAAGCCAAGCACGCCCAAGACTTGACGTACGACCAGGGCACCAGCATCTGGATTCGCACATGTTTTTGGAAAAGGAAATATTAAGTTTTAGGAACTACACGTGCAAAGTGGATTGCCTTTCTCTACATTCAATACTACAATTCCACCTAGTTGATGGCTGGTTACCTCTAAGTATCCTTATAGTTATTCTTATATCATGAGCCGACACTTGTGAGGCATATGAAAACATTGAGCTTAACCAAGGCAATAATCGCAATCTTATTACTTCTGCCAGTATTGTATTTTGAGGGAACTCACGCAGCCCCCGTGTCCATTGTCAATACCCAGCTTGAGCCTTACGCTGATGTCTACGTGAACCAACGATATCCTGCTACAAACTATGATAGCTCTAGGCAAAACATTGCAGTTAGGAGTTATGCCGATATCACAGGATCGTCGAACATCCGCACACTAATAGCGTTTGACCTAACGAACATACCTCCTGGTTCATACGTGACCTATGCAAAGTTGTACCTATTCATGTACGATGCACCAAGTGCGACCAGGACGTATGAGTGTGACCGCATTGTGAACCGTTGGAGTGAAAGCACGGTCGCTTGGAACGACAAGCCGAATGTCGAGGGGCTTGGCCCAAAGACCGCAACTATTAGTACTGCTCCCAATGTTTGGGTTTCCTGGGACGTGAAGACCTGGGTCCAGAGTTTCGTGTTGGGAGAGATCAGCGCGACGCCCAACTACGGTTGGGAAATTAGAGACAAGAACGAGGATTCGCCGACACAATATGTGGCCGATTTTTGGTCTCAAGAATCCGACACAGACCTACACCCGACACTCACGATGAGCTATTATCCGCCGCACTTGGAGCTTGAAACGTATGGCTCAAGTTTTACAGCGGGCGATTGGGTCAAGATGACAGTGCACCGAAAGGATTACAACAATATTCCGGTGAATCGAGAAGGCCTGAATGTCAAGTTGAGCTCGACCTCGACCTCTGACAATAAGAAGTTCTCTTTAACTCAAGGTGGGGCACCAATAACCGAACTGTCCATTGACAATGGCGCCAGCTCGAAGGACATCTGGTACTATGATGAAAAGGTTGGAACGTGGACGATAAGAGTCTGGACGACTGATTATACAAACTATGGGGAAGATAGCAAACAGCAAACCGTTCAACCCGGAGCATTAGATCGCTTCACGTTCACTATTATATCGTCTCCAGAGATTGTAGCAGTGCCTTTCACGATAAGCATCATGGCTAAGGACGCTTTTGGTAACACTGTAACAAGCTACACGGGAACAAATGCGCTCTCAGATACGACCGGCACGATTAACCCAACGATGACGGGCGCCTTTGTCAACGGCGTGTGGTCTGGCGATGTTGTGATAAACAACGTGGCAAACAACGTGAAGATCTCGACCAGCGGCGGAGGCAAGACCGGAGATAGTAACGCCTTCAACGTCTTGGCAGGCCCTCCCGCAAAGCTCCTGATAACGCCACCGACTTTCACGGTAGCGTCTGGAGTCCAATATTCATCACTTACGATAACTCTTCGGGATGCCCACGATTTCAAGACGACAGCAACCACATCGTTAACGGTGAACCTCGCGACGACCTCGCTCGATGGGGAGTTTAGGGAGGTTGGTACTGCGAACAAGATAACAAGCGTAACTATACCGTCAGACATGGGCTCAGCATTAGCCGATTACTACGACATCAGAGGTGGAACGTGGACTTTAACGGCTTCAGCGGGAGGCTTGGCATCCGGCACGTCGTCCGTCACGGTCATACCCGACACGACGCCACCGGTAACTACAATTAGCGTAGGTTCGCCGAAGCATCAGGTCGGCACAACGCTTTACGTAGGGGGTTCGACGGGAATAGAGCTATCGGCTACCGACGACGCCAGTGGCGTAAAGGGTACAAAGTACAGGATCGATGGGGGATCTTGGAACGCATATGCTGGCACCTTAACGCTCGCTTCCTATCCTGATGGATCGCACACGATGGGATACTACAGCAGTGACAAGGCAGGTAATAACGAGTCTGAGAGGACATTGGTGGTTTTCTTGGACAAGACCGCTCCCCTGATAGAAACCACAGAGCCAAGCGGAAACATTATACAAAAGACAAGGTCCGTAACGTTCAGGGTCGTGGTCGATGAAACCGGTTCTGGCGTGGCGAGCGTAGAGCTGATCTTAGACGGCGCTTCGGAGGGTTCAATGACGGAGGAGGATGGCGCCTACACCAAAACCAAGGAAATGACCCCAGGCGCACACACGTGGGGTGCAAGGACCGGGGACAACGTCGACAACCTGGCGACAACGCCCGACATCGGAGTCGTACTCACCATAGATAATCAGCCTCCAACGATATCGAACGTAGTCGTGGCACCGAGTTCCCCCTCGTGGGGAGAGCCGATAAGGATATCGGCCACAATAGACGATGCGTTGTCCAGCGTCCAAGGAGCAACGATCTACTATTCAACCAATGGCGGTTCAACTTGGAGTAGTATCACCATGTTGGCGCCGATGCCGCCTGCAACCGCTTACGAAGGTACAATACCGACGCAAATGCCAATGACGAGGGTGCAGTTCTACATCAACGCCTCCGATAACTTAGGGAATACGGCCAGAAGTTCAACCCAAGAATTCGTGGTGGAAATACCCATCTGGCT
>Ga0315280_10000527_pt1 | contig 71025 bp, 76 predicted proteins | sample YL17G06_40_MG_FD_203697 | JGI IMG/M metagenome (GOLD analysis project Ga0315280, IMG submission 203697) | Sediment microbial communities from Yellowstone Lake, YNP, Wyoming, USA - YL17G06_40 | ecosystem: Environmental > Aquatic > Freshwater > Lake > Sediment | place: USA: Wyoming | collected... | reverse complement strand
CGGGTGGAACTTGGAGTTGAGAAAAAATTTCATGTTTCGATGGGTCATAATTCCTGAACATCCATGAGATTCCGCCGCTCTATTCACTTTAAACATGTTTTATGTAATAACACATGTGGCTTTAACAATTATTTAAAAGCGTAAGAGACGTAGGCGCCTCTCATTTTCTGGGCTCTAGTATTTGGCTGAGGTGGCCTAGCCGCATGAATTTATTTTGTTTAGGATGGAGAGGTTTCGAGGAAAAACGCGAGCTGTCAGCGGTCTAGGTTAAAATGACTCGTAGACCCAGGATAACATGTCCCCATGATGGAGGACGTATGAATCGCTTGCTACTGGGCCCATTTCCCACCGTGAAGCTGGTGGGCTCCAGTGGTACCAGAGCCAGTATCGGCCAGATTCTCCTCCCACATTGTTTATGGTGTTTATAAAGGCTCCCCATTGGCCAGGTGTGTAGTTAACCTCTGCAACCATTCGAGTGGCGTTAAGCAAGGAAATCCCTATGGGAACTCTAGTGTTATTATGCCATTCTCTGCTCCCGTTTCTATAGTCTATTAGTATACTCACCTGCATGGTTAAGGCTTCTAAGTCTTGGCTGATTTCCGTGTAAAAGTTTTGGTATTTCGTGTATTCTCCATAGTAGTAGGCCGCGGTGGTGGAGGCCGCTATCAGCCCGCAGAGCAGTCCTACAGAAACCCAAATCCATCCGCTTTTCTCAGCCATTTCTTTCACCTATTTTCATTGGAATCCTTCGAATGGCGTTGATCATGACGGCACCTCCAAAAAAGAAAAAAGCGACATTGGATCCCTCATGCAAGACGGCGAATGGTATGCCGTTTATGAGGGCGACGGGAATTGGCAACCCAACCGTTATTGCAGACACAATATTCGTAAAGAGGTCATAAAAAAAGGTTAAAAGAAAGCCTAACAGAGCGATCTTGATGTTGCAAATCCAATACTTCCCCTCACCAACACTTGAAAGATCAGGGACCCTTATCCCAAATCTATTAGATAAGCCCCCAGCTAATCCATAGACAGCTTCGCCCAAGGAAGTCGCCATTAGAATGGGAAGGGAAAAACCGTAGGGGTTTAAGGTGCCATAAACAAACCAAGTAAAGCATCCAACCAGAATTCCAGCCAAACTGCCCAATGAATAACCGGAAACAAAAACAAAGAGGTCCATGAACTTCACGTTAGGTATCCCAATCATAGCATAGTTCGAGGTTACACAAAGGGCTGTCATCACGGCTATAAAACTGATATTCCGTGTGGACAAGCTCAAATTAGGTTTCAAGGCATCTCCTCAGCCAATTATTGGTTGGATAATCCATCCTATAAGTTTTTCGCAAAGCTTAGAATTAAGTAACACTGCGGACAGAGAAAGAAAGTTAAAAAGAATCTTTATGGGAGACTTATGTTAACGATGTGAAAGTGGGTAGAAGGGATGAGTAGGTTTTTCAAGTTTGTGCTTACGCCTACAGGCATGCTTGTATTTGCTAATGTTGCCATGTATTTTTTCACCTCGATTATTGGCGGAAGCTTTTTGGAAACAAATCTTGAAATTCAGAGGGAGGGCAATGAAATTATTATATCTAAGCCGGCAATCTTCGCGCAGGTTAATTTTCTTGTTATGCACGGGTGGTATTGGCAGCTTTTTTCCGCCATGTTCGTTCACGTTAATTTGGTCCACCTTGTTGGCAACATGCTTTTCCTTCTCATATTCGGGTTCAGAGCCGAGGAACTGTTCAGTAAAAAAGTCTATCTAACAATTTACTTTGCGTCAGGGCTTCTAGGAAACGTTTTAAGTTTGTTATGGGGACCTAGCATGGTTTCAGCTGGGGCTTCTGGAGCCATATTTGGATTGTTTGGCGCGAACATGATCTACCTAGGAGAAACCTTCGGTCGTTCAATAACCAGCGCATTAATTTTCGCGTTCTTTCTTCTCATTTTGACCACAGGTATTGGGGTCAACTTCCTCGCCCATTTTGGAGGATTAGCAGCCGGACTTCTAATAGGATACGCCTTAGCTAGAAAACATAAATCATATCTTTAAGGCTAGAATCAGACTTCTTTCCCAAGATGGCATCAAAATGATGGTCGGGCGGGCGGGATTTGAACCTGCGACAGTCCGGTTTCTGCGGGTTGTACGCTCGGTAGGCTGAGTGACAACCACTATGAAGTGGGCGTCTACAGCGTCTCCGCCAGCTAAAGCTTAGCCTAGGCTGGCTCGGAAGCTCTACCAAGCTGAGCTACCGCCCGACAGATAGTTTCAAAAGGAAAATTACCATTTATGTATTTCGTTTTTCCTAAAAGGAAACGTTTAATCCATGTAACGAATCATTTTATAGAAGGGCCCGTAGCCCAGCCAGGATTAAGGCATCGGCCTTCGGAGCCGGAGACCCTGGGTTCGAATCCCAGCGGGCCCGCTAAAGGCTAATTTTCGTCTGGGGTTAACTTAAGAAATCTTATTTTGGTTCAATGTGGACTGTAACTGCTGTTTCTGCAAGATGTTCCTTTATTGTATCTTCAATGTGTGAAGCAATTTTATGTGCCTCTTCAATTGAAATTTGCTTGGAAAAACTGCAGTCTATGTTTATATAGCGTTTTTTATGCGCAACATACGTCAATATTCTCTTTATTCGGAACGTTTCTGGGTACTCATCCGCTATTTTTTGAGTTATCTTTCTTATTTCAGCGTCCCTTACTGCTGCCTCTTTCTGTAATTTGATATCAAAAGGTTCTATGTGAACCGTTATGTTTTCGATGCCCTTTATGTTCTCCTTTATGTTGTTTTCAATTCTTTCAGCGATTTCATGAGATACTTGAATTGAAAGTTTTGGGTCCACGTACGCATGCAATGTTACGTAGATTTTGCCGTCAGTGTGGACTACTGATACTTCGTGGGCTTCTATCACGCCTTCCACTTCGGTTGCCAGTTTCTCTATGAGTTTTATTGAATGCAGTTCTTTTTGAGAAGGTTCTATATGGATTATAGTATCCACGTTTCCTAGCGAGTTTTTAACGGTTGCTTCTATTCTTGAGGCTAAACTGTGGGCTTCTTCAAGATTCATTTGCTCTGAAATCTGCACAGTGGCTTGGACGAAGGTTTTTTCTCCTGCCTTTCTAACCCTCAAGTTTTCGCATTTTTGGACTCCTGGAATTCCGAGTATAAGTTTTCTCACATTTTCTGCCAAATCTTTTGATACTGCATCGCTTAACTCCCTTCCACTGCTCCAAGCAAGTTTGACGCTTAAATAGAATAATAAGATGCACAGCACGATTGACGCTAAAGCATCTCCGTAATTGAACCCTACGGTTGCTAGTGCAAATCCCAAAAATGCTATAACCGTTGAGCTTAGGTCTGCGATGGCATGGTAGAATCCTGCCTTTAGCGCATAACTTTCGCTTTTTCTTGCTTTTCTGAATGCTCCTACCCTAAAGAGGTCTATGCAAAAAGTGTACCCAATTGCTATAAAACCTACATATTCAAATTCGAAGTTAATGGCTGTATTTTGTATTATTTTTAAGGCGGCTTCATACATGATTAATACTGCTACGGTTATAAGCGCTATTCCGCCTATCAATCCACCTATTGATTCAAACTTCTCATGCCCATACATGTGTTCCTCATCTGGAGGTTTCAGCGAAGCTCGGGTGACAACAAAAAGTACCAGTGATGTCAACGCATCAAGTGTTGCGTGCAGGCCATCACTTACAATGGCTATACTGCCTACCGCTAAGCCCAAAATCACTTCTACAAAAATAACACTTGAAATTGCAATTGTCGAGCGTTTTAGAGCCGCGAGTTTGTAATCGCTTTCTAAAGGGGTTTTTTGCATACTATTCATTACTCCACTGTATAAAAGCGGTGGATTTAAGAATTATTATCAAAAAATAGGTTGATTGTTATAAACCACCTTTTTAAAAGTCGCGGATCACATGATTGTTTGCATACACGCGCATTTCTCTAGTCTAAATGTATTTGGCTTTTTCGGCTTCTCTCCTTGCGTCTTGTCTTATTGTTTATTTTTTATAATCCACGCGAAGTTTTTTAATCGCATTCGCGACTCGTCTAAGGCATTCAAGGGCGCATTCATAGGTTGGAAAACTTTTAAGTCCGCATTCTGGACCGGCATATGGAACTCTTTCTAAGCCAAACCGGCTGACTATGGCATTCAACCTTTTCTCCATTAATTCGGTGCTTTCGAGAAAAGTCTTAGGGTCAAGCTTTCCATTAGTAATATTTTTCCAAGCTTCGGCGACCTGTTCATTGATGGCAGTCTCTCCGACTCTTTGTTTTAAGTTGGCGGTTATGTTCTTCCTAATTAGCTTGTCAAAGTCCGAGATGCCTATGCTTGCCTTCAGGAATTTGTCTGTTGATTCCAACAATTTTTTCGTTTTATCCAACTGATAGAGGGAATCCTCTACGTGAGATTCTATTACGTTCAGTGATTTTATGTTCCAAAAAAGTTCGTCCGTAGTGCTATGAAGGTGAATGCTCGTCCTTACGCCTTTTACGCTAGCCTTGTGAAATATGGTTTCCCAAGCTTTCAGCAGGTTTTCCCTTCCTTCAGCGCCATAGTCTAGTAGTGGGTCATCCAACAATCCGAAGGTCGGCTCGTCTAATACTACTAAGCTTACGCTTCCATGCTTCTCGTGGAATATGTTGTTTTCCACAATTCGCGAAATAACCTCCCCTATCCTAGTGAAGGTTCCGCTGTCCTTGTAGGCGAAGAGACATGAAAGCGTGTAGGGACCCGTGACGCAAATTCTCAGCCTTACAGGTTGACCTGTTTTGTCGTGTATCTCTCTAGAATTGTTTTTTATTGCATAAACTTCTGGTATCCAAGTTTTTTCCATTCGAATGCTTAGAATGCCAGCCTCAACGTATCCTCCCTCAACTTTTTCCAAGCCCTCCATGAACTCCAAAAACATTTCGTTCATGTCCCTAAACTGAGGGTAATTCGGAATGTCAATGCCCGCTCTTATCTTATCCAAGAAGCTTTCAACAACCCTACTTTCAAAATACTCAGCCTGATCAGAAGGAGTGGAAGACCGCGAGTAAGCAGCGAACCCGTCCAAAAACTTTCTGAAATCTCCAATAAAGGGCGTGCTTCCTGAATCATAGGATTCGATCATGGAAATTACCTCTATCAATTATTTTGAAGCATGGGGCATTTTAAAGTGCTCCCATCCTCGAGCCTCAATGTGAACCGTCCGCTCCTTAGTCTTCAGCAGAAGAGTCGGCTCTTCCGTTACGAATCCAATCTTTATTAGATTTGATCCGACTTCTTTCAGGGCTTCCTCAGCCTTCTTCCATAATTTAGGCTTAACTGTTACCACAAGTTCATATTCCTCTCCACCATACAAGGCGAGCTCCGCTAAGTCAAGATTATGAGCCTCTGCGAACTCCTTTGCCTCCTGAGCTATAGGTAAAAAGTCAATAGTGAAACCCACGTGGCTTGCCAGCGATAATTCGTGGAGGCTCCAAGCTAAACCGTCGCTAGAGTCAATAGACGAGGTTACCGCCTGAGTCTGAGCTAGGATTAAACCTTCTTTAAGTCTTGCTTTGGGCATAAGAACAGCATCAACGAGCACATTCTTTATTTTTGGAGGCGCAGAAAAGCCTCTAAGCAAAATTTTTAAGCCAGATGCCGTTTTTCCAAAAAAGCCCGTAACAGCCACGAGGTCGCCGGGTTCGGCTCCGCTACGCTTCATGAAACCTTGTTTTGTGCATATTCCAAATGCGGCGCAGCTGATCACTAGGTCTGAAGCCTCATTGGTGTCTCCGCCGAGGATATAGGCGCCGTATTCGCGGGCTCCGTCGTTTAGTCCTCTGCCGATCTCTTCAATTTCTTCCTTTGTTAATCCTCGTGGTAGACCGATTGAAGCAAGCACGGCTATGGGTTGAACTCCTTTTGCAGCTAGGTCGCTTACATTCATAACGACCGCTTTGCGAGCTGCCTGCCAGAAACTCATACCAGGCGGAACATCAGTTCTTCCAACAAGCATATCTGTTTTTACTACTGCGAGCCTTCCGCCGCCAATGTCAATAGCTGAAGCGTCGTCTCCAAATGGAACAGGCGCATTAGGCATACTTTCTAGGCACTTGAAAATTATCTCAATTATTTCACGCTCGCCAAACTCGTCAACCAAACGCAACCTAACTCCACAAGGTTATGTGTCCGAATTTCTTAAAAACGTGCGCTTCCCCTTATACGTTAGTAAGCCTCGGTGGCTCAGCGGCTAGAGCAACGGCCTCGTACGCCAATAGGCAAAGAAAGCCGTAGGTCGCGGGTTCAAATCCCGCCCGAGGCTCCAAAATTTTATTGGTAGTTTCTAAATCATTTGTTAGTATTAACGAATGCGCGGTCGGTAGGTGGCTTATTTACAAGCTTAGGGTTTATTTCATGTGGATTTCAACAGTGTCGCCGTCTTGGAGGGTGAATGTTCCTCCAACTTTTTGTGGGCTGAAGCGCAGCCTTTTTGACCACACTTTTGCGTAGGAAAACTGCTTGTAGAAGTCACTGTGAATTCGTTTCGCTAAATCCAGAATTGTGGAGCCTCTTCTGATGGTGAAGGGTTTCTTAGACGGATTTTTCTCGTTGGGTTCCTTCGTGTAGACTCGAATTATGTCTAGCATCTCAAATATTTCGGAGCCAAGCCTCTCCAGCCCAAATTTGGTTTTGCAGGATACTGGAAGAATTTTCATTTCTGTTCCACTAAGGTGCTTCAGTTGTTCAATTTTTTTCGTTGCGTTGGGCATGTCTGCCTTGTTGGCTATGATTATGGCTGGTTTATGCACTGTGCCCTCGAAGATGGCGTCTTCTACGTCGTCTATTGTGGCTTCGCCTTGAATTTTGACGGTGGCATCGTTTATTCCATAACTTTTGAGGAGTTGCTCCACCTCATTTGAGGTGCACTCAAGGAGGCGTCCCAATGCGATGATTTTTAATCCGGCGCCCATGTACTTCCTTTCAATTTCGACTCTTGCTTTGAGTTTTCTCGTGAGAATCCTTGCTTTCTCCAGTTCCCGCGTGATAAGAGATAATTGTTTAACAGGATTCTGAGACAGGTCAATCATTAGGAGGAGGCCGTCTGCGTTTCTCGCCGCGGTCAGGGTTTGGACTCCCCAGGCTACTCCGTCTGCGGAGCCTTCCATTAAGGCTGGCGCCTCAACTATCTGGAACTGCAGGTCTTGGTACTGGAGCATGCCTGGAGTCGGCTCCTTAGTGATGTATGGGTAATTGGAGATTTCCACTTTGGCGTTGGTTAAAAGGGAAAGGAGGCTGCTTCGTCCCACCTTGGTGGGTCCTAAAATTACGATTTGGGCGTCTCCTTCCTTTTCAAGGAAGAATTTCGGCCCGCTCACTCCAGCTTTCCTGCGTTTCTTCTCGACGATTTCCCTTCGAAGTATGGCAATTTTCCTCTTAACCTGGGCTTGCATGTTTTCAGTACCCTTATACTTGGGAACGAGACTTAGGAATTCTTGGAGTTTCTCAATCTTCTCCTCAGGCCTCCTCGCCTGGGAGACTTCTCTCCATTTGTGTTTAGCCTCTGCTGGAAGATTAGCGGGCATAGGTCAAACTTCCAACAGTAAGTCATTTCTGTTGTATTTTTGGGTATTTCTCCCTTATTTTTTCATCGGCTATTTTGGCAATCATAGCACTAGAAATTAGCATACATTTGACTCCTGTGAGATCGGCTAGGTCCGCTGATTTCGGATCTTGAGTTATGAGCAATAAGTTGTTATTCTTTGCGTACTCTACGATTTCCTTGTCTTTCGCCCCTTGCAATCCTGCATCTTGGGCAGTCACCACATCCCACCCAAGAGTTTCAAAGTACTCTTTCAGGCCAGCATACATTTCATCAAGCAGAAGCTTCAACAAGGTCACCTCATCGCGTCTTAACTTTAAATCATTCACCTATTTAGAGACTTCATCGCAACTTTTGGCTCCCATGCCTTCAGTATTTCCCTAGGGCGCCTCTTCCTCGCACGTAACGGTCAACTAAATAAAATATTGCGACGCCAAAAATTATCCAAGATATGTCCAAGGCTAATAAATGCAGGAATACGTTTCCCACCGTTTTTAGTGTATAATCCTCTATTAAGAAGCTACGCATGCCCTCAAGGGCGGGCGCCGTGGGAAACACTGTGCTCATTTGCTGAGCAAAGTTTGGAAGCACAGCTAGGGGGTATGCCACGGGCGAAAGGAGCATCATTATGCTTTGCAGTCCTTCGGCTACGATCCAGCCTTCCTGTAAAACCAGTCCAAGCGCTGACACGAATATTCCGAATCCGTATAGTGCGAACATCATGAGGGCAAATATGACTAATGTGGGCAGTATTCCTTGAATTTTAAGTGCTAGTCCAAATACGGTGTAGATAGCCGTGAACTCGATTAATGTGCTTATGCTCTGGTGCACAGTGCTGTGCAGAGCCATTCCGAGAACGAGGCTTAAACGGTTCGTGGGAGTAGTGTATATGGATTCCAGTGTCCCGAACCACTGCTCCCTTCGAATGCTGGATCCCATAGCCCACACGGCGGTCCCAATAAAACCCATGATCATATATCCAACGAAGATGAAGGAAACGATGTCTCCGGTCCCAACCAACTGCTTCAAGTTTTCGCTGTATCTTCCTCCAACTAGAACTAAGCCGTAGATGAGAAAGGGTAAAATTAAAACTATTGGTTCAATCAAGCTTCGAAGGAAGCCGACGGGATACGCGAGCTCTATTTTCCACTCCTTTATGTTGCTTTCCCAAATCGCCCTCGATTCAGCCTTTAAGTTGGCTATAGTAAAGCCGCTTGGACACGGAACCTTTCTAAGCTCACGATGCTCTACACAAGTTTTCTCCATTTTCCATCAATACTCTTAATATTGACTAATCGTCCCAGATTTCTTAGTTTTCTTCTCCACCCAATTAAAAAAATAGAACCCAAGGAATATTAAAAGAACATCCATTACGAGAAGGTACAACATTTCTTGGTAAAGGGAAAAGACATTTTGCCTCATAATTATTATGCTTCGAACCGCGATCAACGCGTAGGTGAGGGGAAGAAGCTTACTGATGAGCTGTCCCCAGAGGGGCAAGCTTTGAACCGGGTAGCGCACAGGAGCAAAAATGTAGAAAACGTAGTCTAGCACATGGGCGATGTCATGTGATTGTTTATATTGTAGAGAGAGTGCCGCCAGCATTAATGCTATTCCATAGAGTCCCGCGATTAGGAGTATTATGATAAAAATTATGGGCATGATCGCCCCTAAGGTTATTTCTAATCCGAAGAACAGGACGCATATCACTATTTGACTTATGGCGAAAAATGTGCTGTTAATGCTTTCGCTTATAGCCTTTCCAATAAGGATGAAAGCTTTGTTGCACGGTGAAGCCAGCAAGTAATCTAAGGTTCCTTGATAGGCTTCCCTACGCATGCTTTCTCCTAGACCCCAGAGAGATGTTAGAACGTAGCTGTTAAGAATGGCGCCGACCACGAGGAATGGAACATAATTCGGAGTTCCAGCAATCTCCGCGAAGCTTGCGCTCTGTAAGCCTCCCACGAATGCTTCGCCTTGGAAAACGAATGGAAGAAACCAGAATACTGGAAATATCGCCCAAAACACGATGACCACTGGATACGCCAACAAAATCTTAATATTTTTGACTATTTCGCTCCAAACAACGAAATAATTGGTTCCAGAAAAAGTCTTTAAAATGTGCTTTCCAGCGTTCATCCTTCGGATCTTCCTCTTTCAGTGAGCTTTGCGCCAGTCAATTTGATAAACACATCCTCTAGCGTAGGGACGCCTATCCGAAGGTTAACGATTCTAGCACTTTTCTCGCGAAGCACATCAACTACGGTTCCCACGTACTTTTCTGCGCTTCCTCCCATAATTTTGAGCCGTGACGGATTTCCCTTCTCCTCTTCTCCATGAAAGGCGGTAATGACCTCGACGTCTGGGCAGAGCGCCCTAAGATCGTCTTCAATATTATGTGGAAGGTTATAACATGCCACTTCAACCAGCTCCGTTTCCTTAACCATCGCCTTCAAATTGGTCGAAGTATCAATTGCGACAATTTTTCCATCGTTTATGATGGCTATTCGGTCGCACATTTCGTCGGCTTCCTCCATGTAATGGGTGGTCAAAAGCACCGTCTTTCCCTCTTTTCTACAGAGTTCCCTGATTAGATTGCGGATCTGCCTAGAAAAAGTAGGATCCAACCCCAACGTAGGCTCATCAAGTAACAGAATAGGCGGATCATGAAGTAAAGCTCGGGCGATGGCGACCTTCTGCCTCATTCCCGTGCTGTAGTCTTCCAATCGCTCGTCGGCACGATCCGAAAGACCCATCAACCCTAACAATTCGTCAACCCTTTCTTTAGCATGGTTTCGAGGAATCTTGTATAGCGAGGCAAAGTACATCAAGTTGTCCTTAGCCGTGAGCTTCCAGTAGAGCGTGCGCTCCCCTCCGATGGCAAGCCCTATGCTCGACCTAACTAGCGTGGCTTGCTTCAGAATGTCGAAGCCGTTGACTATGGCGGTTCCCTCATCCGGAAGAAGCGTAGTGGAAAGACACTTGACAAGCGTGGTTTTTCCGGCGCCGTTAGGACCAAGCAGTCCGAAAAGCTCCTCTGAGCGAATGTTAACGTTCACGTGGTCTAACGCCACCGTGATGTCTTCCTTTCTGCCTGATGATTCCTTCTTCTTTGCCCTTTTCCTTAGAAAGCCAAATATTCCAAAATGTCTCCTTTTCCTAAATAACTTAGTGAGGTTGACGGTCTGAATGCTATACGCTTCATCGGCGAAATCGTAAACCAAGGCTGAGTCCACAGCGCCTCAGAATGAAGTTGCGTTTCCCTAATTAACTTTTCAGTTTTCGCCTTTGTGTTTTCCCCAAGGGCATGCGAGCATACAATCATAACAAATTTTTCCATTATCCCAAGTTTTGTCTATCCAAGGTCCACATTTTTCAACGTCAAAAGTCTCTTTGAGTTTTTTGGGATGGTCCTCAAACTTTGTTTCAATTAAAGCGTTTACGGGACAGGCTTTAACGCATTCTTTGCAGTTGCCGCACATGTTTTTGGAAGGCGTATCTGGAGTTAATGCCATGTCAGTTAGGGCGGTTACCAAACAAACTCTAGGACCAAACTTCGGCGTAACTAAAAGCATGGATTTTCCTATCCATCCTAAACCTGCGGTTTTCGCCACTGCTTTATGCGATATTGCGCCCCTCCAATAGAGAGGGCCCTCTTCCCTAACTCTTTCATCTGGAGGAATAATCTTTGCTCTATAGCCTCTGCCTTCGATGTTGCTCTTTAAAGAGAGCGCAATTTTGTCCAGAAGCGAAAAGGCGCGGTTTTCTGTTTCATTGTCGTAGTGACCAAATTGGTCAAGGCTGATGGCGATTGAAATACCGTATCGGTATTTCTTCAACAAATCTGAAGGATATGTAAATATGCCTTTCAATAATCTTAAGTCGGCTATCCCTACGAGATCAGCCTCACCTGAAATAGCCAGATTCTTTATTTCATCTGTCATATCTTTATTCATTTTTCTCACACTACATAAGACCCCTAAGCGAAAACAACCCCTTATTCATTGTACGGTCAAGACAGTTATGTTAAATACGTTTATTTACCTCAAATAGTTCGTATAAATAACAATATTTAAGGAGCGTGAAACAAACTTTAAATTTGGAGAGAGATCATGGCTTTAGAGCGCCTCGGTTCTTCCCTTTACGAAGCCCTTAGGAAGGTTTTTCGAGTCCCCATTGTAGATGAGGAAACTGTTAAGGAGTTGGTTCGCGACGTTCAGCGGGCTTTGCTCCAAGCTGATGTTAACGTTAAGCTTGTTCTCGAAATTTCGGGGCGAATTGAAGAAAAGGCTTTGAAGGGAAAGGTTCCGCCTGGCATTTCTAGGCGGGAACACGTGGTTAAGGTTGTTTATGAGGAGTTAACGCGTTTTCTTGGCGAAAAGCCTGCTCCATTAAGTTTGAAGACGGGAAAAAGAAACGTTTTCATGCTTGTTGGCATTCAGGGCTCAGGCAAAACCACAACCGTCGTGAAGATGGCGAGATACTTCCAAAAAAGGGGGTTAAAGACAGCATTAATTTGTGCGGACACTTTTAGACCAGGGGCATACGCTCAACTTCAGCAGTTAGCAGAGCGGGTTGGCGTTCCCCTCTATGGAGACTTGAAAGCTAAGAACTCTGTGAAAATTGCGTTAGATGGGCTAAAGAAATTTGACAACTACGACGTGGTTCTCATTGACACAACTGGACGCCATAAAGACGAGAAGGGTCTAATCGAGGAAATGAAGGCGCTAGAGAAGGCGATTAAGCCCGACGAAGTGGTCCTAGTCCTCGACGGAACCATCGGTCAACAAGCAGCAACCCAAGCCAAAGCATTTCATGAAGCCACGCCCATAGGCTCGGTTTTTGTGGCAAAGCTCGACGGATCAGCGAGAGGAGGCGGGGCGCTCTCCGCTGTTGCAGCCATAGGCGCTCCTATCAAGTTTATTGGCACAGGCGAAAAGATTGATGATGTACAGCCTTTTGTCCCTTCCCGCTTTGTTGGCAGACTACTAGGCATGGGCGACCTCGAAAGCCTCATTGAAAAAGTGCGTGAAGCAGAGGTGAAAGTGCCCGAAAAGAAGGCGAGGGCAATCCTCAGTGGAAAATTCACCCTAACAGACATGTATGAACAATTTGAAGCCATGAAAAGCATGGGCCCCTTCAAACGCCTCCTAAAAATGCTTCCAGGCTTAACGTACAATGTGCCCGACGAAATGATGGAAGTCGCCGAAGACCGATTCAAAAAATGGCGAGTAATCATTCAGTCCATGACTCCAGAAGAGAGAGATGACCCAAAAATTTTCTCCTCATCAAGAATAAAGCGGGTAGCCCGCGGATCAGGCACAAGCGAGAAAGAAGTGAAGGAACTTCTTAAGCAATATGTCATGATGAAGAAAATGATGAAAACCTTTAGGAGGAAGGGACTTCCATTCCTCGGGAAGGGGCTTCCAGACGCCTTAAAAGGAGAACGCTTGTAGGCTGGGCTCCATGGAGATACTTGAAAAGGCGCAAAAAATGTTGGAGAGCCGCCCGCTTTGCGACCACTGCCTAGGAAGGCAATTCGCCCTTTTAGGCTATAATTTAGACAATCAGAGGCGTGGCGAGGCTCTTAAAATTCTGTTAACCATGATGGGGCATAGGCTGACATCCGTGGAAAAGAGAAGGGGGATTTCTCTCCTTAAAACCTTGGCGGAGAACGGGTCCTTCGACATGGCTGCCGAAATATTGGAGAAGATGAGGAAGAAGGTTGGGGAAAAGCGGGAGTGCTACCTCTGCGAAGGCAAGTTCAAAAATTTATCTGAGCTGGTAGACAAGGTTACGGAAAAACTTGAAGGCCATGAATACGCCACCTTTCTCGTTGGCATTAAATTGCCCATAAAAGTAGAGGAAAGAGAAGACGAATTCAAGGCTGAATTCGAGATTAAGCATGGAGAAAACATGCGAAACGAGTTTAGCCGCGAAATCGGAAAAAGGGTGGCTGAAATCACGGAAAAAACGGTGGACTATAAAAAGCCGGATATTGCGGTCATTGTCAATCCGTTCGCTCAGCAAGTTATTCTCCAAGTGAACCCTCTCTTCATTGCGGGAAGATACAGAAAACTGATCCGCGGAATTCCCCAGTCAAAATGGCTATGCAGAGAATGCCAAGGAAAGGGCTGTCAAAGATGCGGCTGGACGGGAAAAACGTATCCAGAATCAGTTGAAGAAATCATTGCAGCGCCCTTGCTAGAGGAGACTCAAGGAGAAGAAGCCATACTTCATGCAACGGGCAGAGAAGACATCGATGCTCGCATGCTTGGACGCGGAAGACCCTTCGTTATGGAAGTTAAAAAGCCCAAAAAGCGACTCATAGATTTGGCGGCTCTTACGCAAACCATTAATGAAAAGGCGCAGGGAAAGGTGGGAGTCCTAAAACTCCGCTTTACTAATAGAGACACGGTTGAAAAATTGAAAAAGGGGGAGGCAGCTGAAAAAATTTATAAGGCAATTGTTGAGTTTGAAAAAGAGATTTCTGATGAAGAAATAGGGGTTCTAGAAAAAACGTTAACGAACGCCACCATTAATCAGCAAACGCCCTTGCGTGTTTTACATCGAAGATCGGATCGCGTCCGAGAAAAGCACATATATGAGGCAAAGATAAAGAGGTTGACGCCAAAACGCATAGAAATGAGGGTACGCTGTCAAGGGGGGCTATACATCAAAGAATTAATAACTGGCGATGAAGGCCGAACCGATCCTAGCGTAGCCAAAATTGTTGGCGCTAAAGCCGAACCCTTAGAGTTGGACGTTTTAGGCGTAGTTATGGAGATGGCATAAAATGAGTAAGTCAAGGGGATATCGTGTAAAAACGCGCGCCTTATTGAAGAGGGGACCCAGAGAACGGGGAAAAACTGGGCTCAGCAAAATACTCTATGAATATAAGTCAGGCGAAAAAGTGGTGGTTACCATAGACCCAAGCATCCATAAGGGCATGCCCCACCGAAGATATCAAGGAAAAGTCGGGCTAATAGTGAATAAAAGAGGTCGAGCTTACATGGTGGATGTTACGCAGGGAAAAGCGGTTAAGGAAATATTAATCCGCCCAGAACACCTAACGCCTTACACGGAGGGATGAAATGTCCAAAAAAGTGTTGAAGGAACGTATCATCACCATTCCCCAAGTGAAGAAGACATTAGAGTCCATAGGCGAAGAACATCTGGACCAGTTTCAGCGAAGGTCTCTGGATTACGCTTCGAAGTTTTCGAAGGTAGACAGCGACAAGGCAGAGGTGCTCGTGAATAAGCTTGTGGGAGAATTCGGATTAGAAGAAACAGAAGCAGTTGAAATAGTTAATTGCATGCCAGAAAGCATAGAGGAAATCAGAACTTTTCTGGCTGGCGGCCGCAAAATAGTCGAAACTTCAAAGTTAAAGGGGATTCTAGTCCTCCTAGACGAGTACAGAAAAAAGAGTGAAAGCTAAGCTATTCTACGAAGCTCAGAAAGGCTTTTAATGTTCTGATCCTAAAGAAAATATTTGGAGAGGCGGGGTTACAATGTCCTTGTTTAGTAAAATAATTATTTTGGCCACCGCGCTTTTGGCGTCGATTATAGCAATTGTCTGGATTCTCATGTACATTTCAGAGTGGGCGGCAGCCCATCAATATGAGACCGTCGCCATAGTAACCGTAATCTTGCTTTCAATTGTCGCTTTTGTTTGGAGAGTGTTTTTGTGGAAGGAAGAAGGGTAGCGTAGAGACTAACTAAACCCTTCGGCTTAAGAGTTAAATACAACAACTATATTACATAAGGGACGACAGATAAAATGAAGAAGCATTTGGCACCATTTATAGTTTATATTGCGACGCCGCTGTTGGCACCTACCTTAGCTACTGCTTTTTATATTAAAAAGGAAATTGCCAGATAGCGCGTGTTCCCTTAGCGCAACATTTTTTCATGGGGTGAAGCAAGTGAGTGAACGTACAGAAAAAAGATATGAGGAGCGAGCTTACGTTATTGACTATCTTCTCCATGGCAGACCTGGTTCTAGACCTTATCGGGCTGGCGCCTTAGTTCAACTCGTTGGGGAAGATTTTTTCACCCTTCTGGAGGCAGTGGCCAAGGAGGGCGTCATTCTTAAGGCCCATGACAGAGTTTATGTTGGAAAGGAAAACCGGGACTTAGTCACTTACATAATTGGTCGAATTGGCTACGAGGAATTAACGACAACCTCTAAAATGGAACTAACTGTAGCGGTGGAGAAAATTGTGCTTAATCGCGAAAAATGGTTCATCGATTTCTTTAACACGGCTCAAGCCATCACGCCTAGGATGCACGCCCTTGAGCTTATTCCGGGCATAGGGAAAAAGTATATGTGGCAAATTCTAGACGAAAGAGAAAGAAAGCCTTTCCAAAGCTTTGAAGACCTGCAGCAAAGGGCTAATATACCTAATCCCGCGAAGCTCGTTGCAAAGAGAATTCTGGAAGAACTAGCTGGCGAAAGCAAATATAGATTGTTCACGCGTCCAATGTAAGCTAAACTTTTGCGCTCTTCCTGCCTTTATGCCTAATTAAGGAAGTTGTTAAAGCCACGGTGGCCACGAGAGCCATAGCAAATTCCATTAGCGGGGCCAAGCTAAGCTTGTCTATGGGGGCAATGTAACCCCCTACTGCAGGGGGTCTGGGAATAACCTTTTTCGTGTGTGATACGGGGTCGGACCATGCCATGCCTAAACTAATGAGTTTGGCGTCGTTGCACCAAGCCCTTAAGGTTACTGTCCAATTGCCATTTTTATTGAAAGTCCATTGCATCGTGTTTGAGAAATTGTTCCATTGCTTTCCAAATCTGAGGATGTGGGGCACTCCGTTCGGGTCCGTTAAGTTCCACTCATATAAGGTGCAGTTTATTTCATGGGTTCCGTTGAAAGCCTTCTGGAGGACCTGTACGGTGAACGTCACCTTCGTTCCGTTGTATATAGGAGACGTTGGTGTTTCTGTGAAGTCAACTACGCACTTTCTAGGTGCCGCATAGTGGGCTATGGCTGTATAAGTCTGGTTCATATGCACAGTGATTGGGTTAACACCATTTCCTTGTGACTTTCCGCTAACGTTCCAGTAAAGGAACGTGTACCCTATGACTGGCTGGGCCGTTAAGAGGACGTTGGTGGAGTTGTCATACCACCAGCTATGTGGGGGGCCTGCTTCCCCTGCTGGGTTTCTCGTTGGTGGAGTCAATCCTAGTGGATCGGTGCGCACCACCAAGAGATATTGAATCTTGTAGACCAGGGTGATGGTTTTGGCTTGGTCCATGTGGACGCTGGCAGATGGATTATAGCTATTAAACTTGTATCTTGTGTTAGGGGTGACGCTGATGATGTCTTGAGGTTCGCTCACAGTTACATCGGTGCTTGCGTCGACCCACTCAGTCCACGGTGTTGTCTTCTGTATGTTTGTGTATGTGGTTCCACATTGGGTGTATGTAACTTTGAATGTTCCTCCTAGGGCTCCACTTGGGCTAGCTGTGACAGTAATCTGGTACTGGGTTTTGTAGTTTCCCGTAACTGTTACAGGTCCCGTTACTTGGAAAGGTGAAGGCGGACTAGTAACGTTAACTAATTTAAACCTTTTACCTGAAACAGTGCTTGAGACTATGTCGCTATAGAAGTAGGTAACCCAGGAGCTTTTATTGACCCACATGGTGAATGGCAGTTGAGGGAAGGTTATCATTGTAGTATTAACTGTTACCACGGTGCCGGTGGCGGTGGAATCCAGTCCCGTTTGGGCGAAGGTCACTCGGTATTGAGTTTTCCAGTTGGCTATGGCTGTTTTGTTTCCATCCATGTGGATGGGGTTGCTTTTTGAGTAGTTTGTTCCAGATGCGTCTCCACTCCAATGGGTAAATATTTTACGGGTTCCATTCCCGTGATCTACGATGCCGGTGTCTAAAGTGGCATAGGCAGTTGTACAGTTGTCATACCAGCCTTGACCGCCCGTTGTACCATAGGGCGAAACCACAGTCAAATAATATTTTTTGATTCTAATCGTTATTGATTTTGATTCCGTGTCCCATTTGCCTTCGCTGTCGGTGACGTTTAGGGTCACAGTGTACGTTCCATTATTGTTGTAAACGTGGGTTACAATTTTTCCAAATTTATGAGGCGACCCGTCTCCAAAATCCCATTCATAGCTAATAATTGTTCCGCCGTCAGGAGTTGAAAGGGAACCATTAAAGGTGACAGTTTCGCCTACTTCTGGAGAAACTGGCGACCAGGAGAAGTCGGCATGCGGATGCTCTCGGACTGTAATAGTTTTTGATTCTGTATCCCATTTGCACTCGCTATCAGTAACATTAAGGGTTACAGTAAAGGTTCCATATGTCGAGTAAGCGTGAGTTACGATTTCGCCGCTGCCAGTTATGGTGTCGCCGAAGTCCCAATCCCAACTAACGATGGTTCCGCCGTCAGGAGTGGAAAGTGAGCCGTTAAAAGTGACCAGTTCACCAACTTGCGGAGATAAGGGTGACCAAGTGAAGTCGGCGTAGGGCGGCACCACAGGCGGTGGGTAGAATAAAACTGTGGAGTCTTCTGAGTGAGGAGACCATGCTATGGCGCCCATTGTTGTTGGTGTCCAGCAGACTGTTTTTCCGTAGGCGTCGAAGTGCATCCTTACATTAGCTGCATTCGAGAACGAGACAGAAACCACCGCATCTACGTACCCTTTGGGCGGAATGGTTCCTAAATTAATACAAGTGTCGTTAAACCACGTTGGATAAACACAGTCCGACCAGTCCTGTACACCGTAGGGCTTGGGTGTACCACATTGAAAAGCACTCTTCGGTACTAGTGTGCTGTTAACCCTTAGGCTGACAAGGTTGCTGTAGCCAGCATCATTAAGATCAATAACCAAGTGAGTATCATACGAATAGTGCGCGGCACTCGTCATATTCACCCTCACGGTAAATGTCCCTGATGTGCCCGTAAGGTTTAACAGCCAACCCTCATTTAACCATGGATCATACTGATTTGAGCCAATGATTGAGCCGTCCAGCAAAGAAACATGTAGAGCTGGATTCAACACTGTTACATTTGCTGCTCTAGAGTCTGTCAAGCCGTCGTTATCTGTAACGGTTAAGGTTACCGTGAAGTTTCCACAGTCAGCATAAAAGTGTGTTATGATGCGGTCAGTCACGGTTGTGATGTTGCTGTCTCCAAAATCCCATCTATAGCTGACAATGGTTCCATCGGGGTCATTGGAGGCAGAGGCGTTAAAGGTTATGGTTTCATATGCATAAGGATCAGGCGGAGAGTAGTTGAAGCTGGCTTGTGGCGGGGAATAGGACGCATACACAATTTCTAAGTAAGGATCATTACCAGTTCCCGTGTATTCTTTGCTGGCGAAGTCTCTATGATAGTCTGGATTGTTTTGGGTAGGGTCATCCAATGGAAACTTTACTACCACACTCAGCTTTTTATCGCCATTATACTGTGCTTGAGCATAGGAGGTAACGTTCCAGAAATAAAACTGACCTATATTACCAACTGCTAGGTTTGATGCAGCTAGGGCGCCCACAGCCGGCGCATTATTCCAAGTTATGGTGCCTTCGCTCCAGCTGTCTCCAGTTTCATGGGCGTCTACCCGTAAATTAGAAGTAGGATTCGCCGCTGTACAATATAAATAGAGTTTGGCGGATGTTATCACCCACCCTAGTGGTAAACCACTAAGATCAAATTTTAAGTAGGTTCTCCTAGTTTTTGTATCAGCCTTAACATGAATCTCAGTTTCAGTTCCATGATTGTTGTTCGGTGTCTCCGCCTCCACCCAAGAATCGTCAGTTGGATATAATTTAGTTACTTCACCCCTTGCTGTCGGAATAGCGTTTGGCACCACTAATACAATTATTAAAAATAGCACAATACCTACTACTAAACGCGATTTCCTGTTTTTCAGCAACCGATCTCCGCCTATTTTTTGAACCAGTAACCACTGTTTTTTAGTGCTTTAGGATATTTAACGCTTCTGTAACATAATTCTATACTTTACTAATGGAAAGTTTATGTAAAACTATTATTGAAAAGGATTACAGCCCAACTTAAGAAGCATTATAAATTTTATATTAGTAGTAGAATGAGATATTATTTGAGGAGTCTGGAGGGTTCAATAAATGGAAACATATTTGACGATTTGGTTCAATAGCGAGGGGTCTAGACCCACGGTTGTGGTGGAAAGGCTTTTGGCTATGGGCTTCAAGCCGATTAGGGGACGTTACGATCACGTTTACGATTGGGGAAGGGACGTGAAGCTGGAGGAGATTCTGGGGCTAGGCAACGCTGTGCATGAAACCCTTAAAGGCTGTAAAGTCCTATATAAACTGGAAACCGTCTAGTCAATCATCTTCATCAGCATAAACTCATCAATAGTTTAAACTTTGGAATTCTAGGAGACTTAGAACAATGGATCTACTTCAAGAAACAAAGCGCCTCCTCCGTCTTTACAAAATTTTGCCAAAAAAGCGCCTAGGACAAAACTTTATGATAAATAGCGACTTGCTACAAAAAATGATTTCCTATGCGTCCATCAATAAAGAAGACGTAGTTTTAGAAGTGGGCGCGGGATTAGGCTTCCTCACGCGTCTCCTTTCTCAAAGAAGCAAAAAGGTTATTGCCGTTGAAATTGATCCTCGCCTAACGAAAATATTGAAGCAGCAGTTAGGCGGTTTGCAGAACGTGGACTTAATAGAAGGAGACATACTAAGCGTTCCCGTTCCCAAGTTTAATAAGGTGGTCTCCACTCCTCCGTACTCCATTTCGTCTCCTCTTCTTTTTTGGCTCTTAGAAAGAAAGTTTGAATGCGCCGTGTTAACCTTTCAGAAGGAATTTGCAGAAAGGTTAGCCGCATCGGTGGGCACCAAAGACTATGGAAGACTAACTGTTAATACATACTATCTGGCTGAAGTCGACCTACTGGACTCTGTGCCTAAAAGCATGTTTTATCCTCCGCCAGACGTGGACTCCATGGTGGTGCGTTTAAAGCCTAGGAAGCCGCCTTTTTTCGTGGAAGACGAAGGTCTATTTTTCGAACTTGTGCAAACATTGTTCACCCAAAGAAATAGAAAGATAAGAAACGCCATTGTTCCTTTTCTGCACAAGAGAGGAGTAAAAAATGTAAGTGCTATACGATTAGCGGATTCTCTAACGTTTAGCGAAAAGCGGGTGCGAGAACTAGCTCCAGAAGACTTCGGGGCTCTAACCAGCGAAGTCATCCAAAAAATGAGAGGGCAAATTAAAACTTAGAGGAAGCAAGGTTTTTTACTTTTAGTCGCAGTAACCAGCGGAAGAGACGCTCAGGCAAGGGCGCTACGCTAAGTTCGCCGCTCTTAATGTCTCGAATCATGGCTTGTATGTCGTAATCGTAGTCGTCTCGACAATTAGCAATTAGCTCCTTACTACGCTTAATTCCATAGTTAAGAACCAACTTCAATCCATACTTAACATACTTGCCTTTCATACCCATGCGGTTGACATCATTAAACAGATAAGGCGTCCATTCAAGATTATGCTCCCAACACTTGAGAAAGAGCTCAGAGCGTCTAGGCGTCATTCCGCTCATTGTGAAAGATTCAGCCTTGTCTTGCAGCCCACCCATGGAAACGAAGAAAAGGGGCACGATCACACTTTTAAAAGCCCTCAACCTCTCTATAAGGTCGATTGTAAGTTCAACATCCTTCTCATTTTCTCCTGGGAGACCTAGAATTAACGTGGCGCACGGAACCCAATGGTTTCTGGCCATAATTTCGAATGCATTTAACACCATTTCAGGCCATTCTTCAGGTTTGAAGGGTTTACATTTTCCAGCCATATGCTCCTTAATCATTCTTGGGCTCCCTGTTTCCACGCCGGTTTGACCGCTGAGCCAAAGCTTGTTTCCTTCGCCTAAACCCAATATATCCGATATTTCCTCAACCAAGTCTGGCGCGGCTGCAACCGAGGAAAGTGCGAAGTGGCTTATGAATGTTCTATTAACTCCAGGATAGCTTTGCACAGTCTTAAATAAATTGATTACCGCTTCCTTGTTGATTTCCAGTCCCTTAGCCTTATACCGCAGTACATCTTCGGCATGCAGTAACGGCTGTTTACCCGCCCTTAAATTGACCTCAACCTCCTTCAAAATGTGGTCAATGGAGAGACAACGGTAACGCTGAAGCGTGGGAACGCAAAAGTCGCATCCACGCCCACATCCACGAGCAACCTCAATGACTCCGTCTATGGTCGGGCCCACAATCGTAGGTATTTCTTCTTCACAAACTACCTCGCCTTGCACAACTCCGGGAAAAGGCTGGTCGTTTACTACCTTTTCGAAAAGCGAGCCAACAACTTTCTCTCCTTCTCCTATAACCACGCAGTCTACTCCCAACGTTTTCCTAACGCTTTCATCTTCAAGTTGCCATGCCCCAGGTCCGCCGACTATGATTTTCGGCTTGACCTTTTTGACGGAAGGATGGTTTAGTAGCTCTTCAAACTTTATTGTCATATACGCCTTTCCGCCAAACAACTCCGTAAAAGTGGTGGTGGCCGGAGCAATGCCTAAAGGATCGTTTTCTGTAATTCCAACAATCTTTGTTTTAGGTCCAACAACCTTACCAATGTGATCTGGGTGGGCAACGATTACATCCTCTCTCTGGAAACCGTGATTCAATAATGCGGCTTCAATTTTCCTAGTTCCGCAAGGAGCATATTTAGCGGATCCATTTTCATTTGCCTCAGCAGGGGGGCAAAATAAGGAAAAGTAAAGCCAATCGGGTATGAGCCCCTTAGGCACGCAAGCGCTAAAGCCGAAGAAAATAATGCCGCCGCCGTATTCGCTCATCAAAGTTCGATCTGCGGTTAGAACGATCTTGTAGCCGCCTTCATTACTGCCAAGCATAGTTTCCTTCCCAGCAATGTGGTAATTAGTTCTATATTATGCAATTTAAGGGTTTTAAAATTTAGCATAACTGTCGCGTAGTACATTGATATAGGAGCTAACGATTCATTAACCTATAAATAAAGAACGTTTCGTCAAGGAATACCTAATGCTACAAAGAACAAAGGAAATGGGGCAATTTAGCTTCGCATCCTTGAATACGTCTGTCACTTAAAATTAATTCTATGCGAAGACGTCATTAATGTTTCCTTCTCCCTGAGCCAGCTCATCAGTATGCCGCGAACAACTTTTATGGTTTCGTCAATCCACTTCTCAGGAGTCCCAGGCTCAGCGGGGGCACAAACCAGTTCTATCCGGTAAGAGTCTCCTTCGGAATGTTTGATGCAAACTAATCTGTTTTTTGTTCCCATCTTTTTTCCGGCCTCCATGTGAACATAGTTGAAATGAATCTCCTTCACATGTTCGCCTTCTGGTGTCGTCCTTTCTCTCTCTTCAACCTCCTCAACTTTTTTGAAGAGGTGAGTTTTTAGGTCTCTAATTTGGCCGATGATGTAACCAAAGAAGAAGGGGGCTTCGCTTTCGTGAACTTTGATGGGCATGCTTATTTTTCTAGCTTGATACGCCTTAAAGAGCTCTATTTCGCGTATCTCTTTTTCCTCTTTAGTAAGCTTAAGTTTGCGGATCATGGCTGGAGTGTACTTCCTTACGGCTATCATAGCTGGCTGGACGGCGGATAGGATCGACACCATCAATGCAAGAAGAAATCCAATGGTGCTCCACCACCATTCCAGTTTCTCTCGAACCATGAGAAATTGACCTGCCAACGTCATGATGCGGTAAAAACCGAGGCCAAGCAAGTATCCCATGCTTCCCGCGACCATACCAATTACGATGGCCTCCGCTATGAAGACGAAGGCTAAGTGAACGGGGTTCAGTCCAACAATGGTCATGGCTTCCATCTCCCGCCTCCGCTCGTAGACAGCGTTTAACATAACTGCACCCACGTTTAAGACCACCATAACTAACGGGATGAATAGTTCCGCCATCCCCTTAACCTCATAGTGAAAGCCTAAGTAATAGCGTGTAACGCGGCCGCTGTCAGAGACATAAACGTCGTAACTGTAAACAAACGTAAGTGTGCGTATCGCGTCCTTGAGGTCCTCCATTTTTGATAGCTGAAAAGCAATCCTTGAAAGCATTGCTAACTGTGGGGCATTAGCCCTCTGTTGAAGCTCTATAGCGGTTTGCCAATTCATTATGACAACGTCTGTGCTGTTGCACGCAACTATTTTTGGCGTTTCACCTGGGATCATTCGTGTCGGTCCGAACGGTTGGCCGTCAAGGTCAACTAATTTTGCGTATTCTTCGTCGTCGAAGAAACCCTTGATAGTGAAATTGGCAGACGTTCCGTATGCAATGAACTGAACACGCTCGTCAAGATTTACGCCCAGTCTTTTTTTTGCTTCTAAACTGATTAAAACCGCGTTCTTGTCATCATTTAGATACTGGCCCATTACTGTTTCATTTAAGTGGGTGAAGCGGGTCTCATTTTGTGTGACGCCGAGGATTCCATAAACTGTCATTTCTTTATTAGAAGCTGTTGTAAGTTTGGCAACGGGGTTTATGTTCGGCAGGTTTTCAAATTTGGGGGACACATACTCTATATCTAATAATCTTGAGAGAATGGACGGTTCATTTTGGCTGAGGGGTGTAAAAGACTCATTGACGCCGGGGTGATTCACCAAGACTCCATTGCCAGCCTGGATTATTCCAAGTTTTTGTTCAGTTATGCCGTAGACTGTTCCAAAGGAGGTTAATGATGTGAACGCAAGAACCAAAATGATGACTGATGTTATGGTGAGAAAGCTTCGTAATTTTCGGCGCTTAATTTGGCGCTTTGCCATAGAAAAGATTATTGGAGTGAAGCTTCTCAAGGTGACTCGTCCCTCGATTTCCCAGCCCGTCCACAAGCGGGGAACAAAAAAGATCAGCACGAGGGTTACAAAAATGGATGTGGCAGCCGTTCCTATGAAGAGCAACGTGTTTTGTTCTATTATGAGGCGGGTGCCAGGATATATGAAAAACAAAGCTATGAGAAAAGCCACGTAGAACAATAAGCTTGAAACCATTTTTCTTTTGTCGTTTTCGAATACGAAGAAGGCTAAAATCACGCTAAAAACAGCGAAGATAGCTGGAAAGTATACGGCGCTACTTGTGCTAATTAGGCGCATTATAATAAGAGTTTTAGAAACTCCTTGGGCTTCCTCATAGGCAACTCGTAGTTCGGACCAACAATCAAGGTACTCCTTTGTCATTAAGTGGCTCTCAGCTTTAGCAATAGTCTTGGTTTGCGCTTCTAACAAGGTCCTCCGTTCTTCAGCCACGTAAAAGCCAATGCGTTGGGCTTCATCCACCTCATGGAGCACTTCTGCAATTTTTTCATTGACTACCTTAAGGTTCCGCTTTAGAGCATAATCCGTGACCGTGTGTGTCTCGCTGGTGCCTTGAGAAAGGTTGAAGTGGTTTCCTTCGTTGTCAACGTTAAAGGTGGTTTCAGTCGCTTCGCCGACCCATGTTCTTTCTTTCGAATAAAACAGCGCTTTGAATTCTAGGCGAACAGGCATGCCGGCGGGAATGATGGCTAAACGCAGCAGTTTCTCCGTTGTAAAGTTTAAGTAAAACTGGTCAAGGGTACTATACTCGCTCATGTAACTTGCGTTAAGCTTGTAAGGAGATCCGGTTTCGGGGTTAATAGCCTTAATAGAAACTCGAAAGGGCGGGCCGCCAGTCTCAACAATGTAAATGTCTCCGTCCAAATATACGGTTGCCCCTGGTACCAGCCGGAAAAACACATCCGTTATCCCATTACTAGTGCTGGTTATATTTCTCTGGGGTACGTAGTCAAAGTGCATTGTAGTTAAATTGCCCTTATATGCATACATTCTATAGCTATAGTCGAACTTTAGCCCAGTGAAGTTATATCCTCCCTTATCATCTGTGAGGCACACCTTTTTTGTCAGAGAAGTCTCGTCCCATAACAGCACAGTAGCTCCAGGAATCGCCGAACTATTGTTTGCATCGACAACCCTACCCTGAATTATGGCAGAACTTGAACTTTGAGAAGCCACTGAACTCGGAACAAATTGAAAGGAGAGAGTCACTAAAAAAGCGAGGATAAGAATCTTTGGGGTAAGCTTCCTTTTGTTCAACTTTGTCAATATTCTTGCCGTCATCATCGTATGCTCGCCGTTTAGGGACAAATAAATGGTGGGGCTTAATAAATTTTGGAGAAGCTGCTAAGGAAGCCTTGTTCCCGTACGAGTGATGCTCTTTACTGTCTTTTTAGTCCATTTTTCCCAAGAATTTATTTTGGGGTTATTCCAAAATATAGGCAAGGTGGAACGAAGTGTGCATCCTCGGTAAAGACAAACTGGTTGAACTAATTCAAAAGTATAAGGTGATTCATCCCTGCGATCCAAGCCTCTTAGATGGAGACAGCTACGTCTTAACAGTCAAAGAAGATGTGACTCTGCAGTACTTGGAGCATCGCAATTTGATTTCAAAGGAAATCGTGTTTACCCCTCCGGATTATGTGGCTCATTTAACGGCTAAGAGTCGATTCGGGCGTGTTGGTCTATCTTTCTTGAATGCTGCCAAGGTTCACAGCGGTTGGGTCGGAAGACTAGCCTTAGAGCTTGTCAACTTAAGCAATGAAAGGGCCCCTATCACTATTAGAAAGGGAGAACCGTTAATGCACATCGAATTCATAACTAGGATTGGGAATCCGTCGCCATACATCGGCGAATATCAATTTCAATATATGACGGAAAACGAAGTTAATATGTACATTCCGATTTTAAAGAAGGTTTTTCCCGACTTTGACAGTCTAACGAAAATTTGGCTCAAAAATAAACGGCTAACTTGACTAGGTTGGAAGAAGTGAACCAATAAAAGGCTTTAAATATTACTGTATTTTGTATGCTGAGGGGAAGGGAGCCATGAAGCCTCACTGCTACCGAAAGGTAAAGGGGAAGCCTTACACTAGAAAAGAGTATATTAGGGGCTCTCCTCCGCCGAAAATATCCAAGTTCACCATGGGAAAGCCTAATGCCAGCTTCGAATATCAAGTTTATTTAATTGCCAAAGAGGAAGCTCAAATTCGTCACAACGCGCTGGAAGCCGCACGCACAGCTGTGAACCGACTTCTCTCCGTTAAACTAGGAGATAATTATTTCCTACGAGTATTGCCTTATCCACATCAAGTTCTTAGAGAAAATAAAATGATTTTTGGAGCGCACGCAGATCGACTGCAGGACGGAATGAGAGGAGCCTTTGGCAAGCCCACGGGTTACGCTGCACAAGTGAAAGTGGATCAGTATCTCATAGCAGTCGGCGTAAATGAGGATGGCCTTGAGGTCGCAAAACAAGCTTTAAAACTTGGAGCAGACAAATTTCCTATATCCTGTCGAATAAAGGTTGAAAAAGTTATGGACTAAATGGAGGTTAAGCGTGTTGAGTTCCTCTAAGAAGGTGAAAAAACGGACATCAAAGGAACTTGTCCTTTGGTTTGATGAACTAAGTAAAGAGGATATTCCATACGTTGGAGGAAAAAATGCAAATCTCGGCGAAATGACTCAGGCAGGAATACCTGTACCGCCAGGCTTCGCTGTTACCGCCCACGCCTACAAGCTTTTCATTACAGAGACAGGCGTAGCTGAAAAAATATACGGAACCATTGAAGAGACTGTTACCGACGTTAACAATCCTCAACAATATGAGGAAGCATCCAAAAAAGTTCGAAAGATAATAGAGTCGGCCACCATTCCACTGGAAATTAAAGACGCCGTCCAAGAGGCTTACAAGGAACTCGGAAAAATGGCGGGTTCATCCCAAATTTTCGTAGCCGTGCGGTCGAGCGCCACAGCCGAAGACCTACCTGACGCTTCATTCGCTGGACAGCAGGAAACCTACCTAAATGTTAGAGGAGCCGAAGACCTAATTGACAACACTATAAAATGCTGGTCAAGCTTGTTTACGCCTAGAGCAATTTTCTACCGAACTCAGAAGGGTTTCAGACACGAGGACGTTCTCATCAGTGTGGGCGTCCAAAAAATGGTTAACGCCAAGGTGGCTGGTGTTGCTTTTTCTATTAACCCAGTAACAGGTGATCGTAGTCAAATCGTTATTGAGGGTAATTGGGGGCTTGGCGAATCGGTTGTATCTGGCTCAGTTACTCCAGACGATTACATAGTGGATAAAGAAACGCTGAAAATCATTGACAAGAAAATTGCCAAAAAAACGGTTGAGTACATTCGCGATCCTAAAACAGGCAAAACCATTCATGCAAACGTGCCCGCTGAGAGGCAAAATCAGCCTTGCATAACTGATAAAGAAATTGTCAAAATCGCCGAACTCGTCAAACACATCGAGAAACACTATGGAGGAAGACCCCAAGACACCGAATGGTCAATAGACCGAGACATCTCATTCCCCGAAAACATCTTCATTGTTCAATCCAGACCCGAAACAGTTTGGAGCCTAAAAGCCGCGCCCACAGTTAAGCCCGAAGCTCCTAAGATTCCAGCACATACAACTGAAAGAATAGTCGTAATAAAGGGCCTGCCAGCCAGCCCAGGCATATACGCTGGAAAAGCCAAAGTAGCCATATCCACAGAGGATGCCACCAAACTCGTTAAAAAAGGAGACATCCTCGTCACTGGAATGACAAACCCCGACTGGGTCCCATACATGCGCGTCGCCGGAGCCATTGTCACCAACGATGGAGGTATGACCTGTCATGCCGCCATTGTTTCAAGGGAGTTAGGAATCCCATGCATTGTGGGTACGGGAAGCGCAACTAAGACCATAAAAACAGGGCAAGAATACACGGTGGATGCAAAAACAGGCGTTGTCTACGAAGGCGTTCTTGAAGAGGCGGTGAAAAAAGAAGAGGCTGCAGGAGCCGTCGTGACAGTTGCAGCGGAATCCTATCCCGTTACAGGCACAAAAATATATGTTAATCTCGGTGAACCCGAAATTGCGGAAAAAACAGCGGCATTACCAGCCGACGGTGTCGGCCTCCTCAGACAAGAATTTGTATGGGCCAGCGAAATAGGCGAGCATCCCCTATACCTAATCGAAATTGGGCAACCCGAAAAAGTTGTCGATAAACTGGCAGAAGCCTTCCGCAAAGTCTGCGCCGCCTTTTATCCCAGACCCGTCGTCATGCGCTTCAGCGACTTCAAATCCTCAGAATACAGACAACTCAAGGGTGGAGAAAAGTACGAGCCAGTAGAACCGTCAGCCCTCATGGGGTGGAGAGGAGCGTCAAGATACTATGACCCAAAATATGTTGAAGCATTTAAACTTGAAGTCAGGGCAGTAAAGAAGGTAAGGGAGGAATTCGGCCTCAAAAACCTCTGGGTTATGGTTCCCTTCTGCAGAAGAGTAGAAGAAATGGAGAAAATTAACAAGATATTCGAGGAAGAAGGCCTTCACCGAGGTCCTGACTTCCAAGTTTGGCTTATGGCTGAAGTACCCAGCAACTGCCTCGTCGCCGACAAATTTAACAAGTATGTAGACGGTTACAGCATTGGCAGCAACGATTTAACAATGACAATACTCGGATGTGACAGAGACAACGAGACCATGGCGAATCTATTCGATGAACGAGACCTAGCAGTTAAAAGAGCCATAAGACTCCTCATCCAACTCGCCCACCGAGACGGAAAGACTGTAAGCATATGTGGCCAAGCGCCAAGCGTTTATTCAGAATACAGAGAATTCCTTGTTCGAAGCGGAATCGACAGCATTTCAGTTAATCCCGACGCAGTTGTAGCAGCAAGGAAACACGTCGCAAGCGTGGAACAGCGTATAACCATCGAAAAATTAACAGGACGAGGCATAGCAGAAGACCCTGATCTCGACATCCCAAACATCCGCAAATCCTCAAGCACCTAAAATTTTGACCTTTAACTTTCTCTTTGCCTTAATGTATGCTTTTTTTCTGTAAATTAGATTAATGTAAATAAGGTTCCCATATTATTTCTTATTCGTATGGGTGAAGCCGTGGGCATCGAAACATTCGACTTCGAGGAAAATCGGTTAAGAGATGAAATAGCTAGAAGAGGCGCTAAGCGAGTTCTTATTCAGCTTCCTGAGGGATTGAAGACGGAAGGCCCCCGTTTAGCAGCCGTCGTCGAGGAGGCGGGAGCAACGGCAATCGTTTCGGCTGATCCATGTTACGGCGCCTGCGACTTGGCACTGCTTGACGCTGAAGTCCTTGGCGTGGATTTAATTATTCACTTTGGTCATAGTGAAATGATGCAAAATGAACGGGTGCCAATAATCTATATTGAAGCTAAGGCAAGGGTTGATGTTAAAGCTGCCGTAGATAAGGCGATTCCTCTCCTCAATCATTGGAAAACTATTGGCTTGGTGACAACCGTTCAACATGTTCACAAGCTGAAGGAAGTAGAAGATATGCTTCAGAGTGCGGGTAAAAAAGTCGTTATTGGCGAAGCAAGAGGATCCGTGAAATATGCTGGACAGGTAATCGGCTGTGACTACAGCACCGCCAAATCAGTTTCAAAGGGTGTTGATGCTTTCCTCTTTGTTGGAGGCGGAAGATTTCACGCCATCGGAGTGGCGTTAGCCACGGGGAAGCCGACAGTTGTGGCTGATCCATACGAGGAAAGGGCTTACTCTGTAGACAGAGAAGTTGAAAGAATCCTTAGGCAGCGGTGGGCGAGCATTAATGAAGCGAGAAAAGCCGAGAAATTCGGAATATTGATAGGATTAAAAAGCGGGCAAAGGAGGTTTAAAGAAGCCCTAGCGATTAAGGAAAAACTAAAGAAAAGTGGCAAAGTTACCTTACTCGCGTTAAGGGAGGTCAGTCCTGAAGCCCTCATGGAGTTTCCAAGCATAGACGCCTTTGTAAATACCGCATGTCCCCGAATTTCCTTGGACGACGCATCAAAATTTCTCAAACCCGTCCTTACGTTAAATGAGACCCTTGTTATACTTGGTGAAACAAGTTGGGAAGAACTATGCAGAGAAGGCTGGTTCGGAAGATAGACTTGGAAAAGGCGCTTTTAAAAGTTGAATCCCATCCGGCGCCAAAAGCCTACCTTGAACAATACACGATTCCTCCGACGGCGGCTGCCGAAATCCTCTATATAACAGCGTACATTTACGATGACGTTATCGAGAAAACCGTTTTAGACTTGGGCTGCGGCACGGGAAGACTAGCCATTGGCGCGGCTGTTCTTGGAGCAAAGGAAAGTATTGGCGTCGACATAGACAAATTAGCCATAAAATCGGCTTTAAGAAACGCTGGAAGGATGAAGGTGAAGAAAAGGACTTGCTGGGTTACAGCTGATATCGATGTTTTGCGGGGAGGCTTCGACACGGTTTTGCAGAATCCTCCCTTCGGCGTGCAGAGGAGGAGAGCAGATAGGAAATTCATTAGGAAAGCCTTAGAGTTAGGACGCATAATTTATTCGCTTCATAAAAGCGGAAGCAGTAACCGAGAGTTTATAAAAAGGTTTATTGATAAGCATGGAGGAAGAGTTGTGGGCATATTTCCCATGGAAATGGAGATTCCGAGGCTATTTGGGTTCCACACTAAAAGAAGGTACAGCGTTAAAGTTGACCTCTATAGAATAGAAGGAAGAGCGCATGGGTGAAGAAAAGAAAAGAAGCGGGCATCTAGTTGTGCCAGGTGAACGACTGGGCGTAATCGAAGAGTTCACGCCTGGTCCCGGAACATACACTGAACAAGGCGTAGTACATTCTAAAATCGTTGGATGCGCACTTCTGGACATGTTAAACAAAAAGGTTTCAGTATATCCCCTAGCGCGCGTGGCGAGCGTCCCTCGAATGGGAAGCATTGTCACCGGTCAAGTGTCAGACATGCAAAGCAAGAGGGCTACGTTGCGCATATTTAAAATTGGTGAAAAAAACCTAACAGGCTTCTTTTCTGGCATTTTACATGTTTCTGAAGCGAGTCCACGCTATGTCGAGACAATGTTTGACGTATGCAAAACGGGCGACATCATGCGCGCCAAGGTGGTCAGCGAGAAAAACAGAACTTATCATTTATCGACGGCTGACAGCGATTTAGGGGTTATGCTTGCCTTCTGTTCTGCGTGCGGCCACGTATTAACTTTGGCAAAACAAAATATGCAATGTGGCAAGTGTGGAAAAATCGAAATGCGGAAGGCTGCCTCAGATTATGAAAAATGGGATGCGGAGGGATGAAGAGAATGAAGATTAAGATTCTGAAGGAAGCGCCAAGCGAGTTAAAAATAGAGCTCGAAGGGGAAAGTCACACCTTCTGCAACGCCTTACAAAAGGTCCTATTAGAAGACGAAACAGTTGAAATGGCGGGATACGATCTGCCACACCCACTGATCTCCAATCCCATAATTTACGTTCGAACTAAAGGACAGAGAAAACCAGAAACAGTCCTACGAGACGCGGCGGAAAAACTGCAGAAAAGAAGCAAAGAGTTCAGAAAGTCCTTCGAAAGAGCGCTGAAAGCATGGCAGAAGAAGTAAGGACAAACCAGATTTTAAAAAAATATGCGAGCCTTCAAGAAATAATGCTCGACAAAGATTTGGCAAAGCTAGGCGACGCCTACGTAAATTTCGTTTATTCCCTAGTCCTTTCACTGCGGCTTCAAAGACCCGCGGGCGCCAAAGTGAACAACCAAATTTTAGCTAGGGCCATAAAGAACGCGGGCCTAAGAGAAATGCTGCCTCGAAGGATAGATCGCCATGCGCAAGGAAACGCTGCCGAAGCATTAATAGCGTATGCTTGGCTAAAGAAATCCCTAAGCCTTGAGGATTGTTTGAAGTTTCTCGGAGAAAATGAGAATCCAGAGGAAGCGTTTGCCAAGCTGTTGAGAGAGATAGGGAAAAGGCTCGGTGCGTTTCATGTCTAAAGGTGAAACTGTAAAATTCCGTTGTATAAAACCAGAAATTAGAGTGTTAGGCGTCGACGACGGAGATTTTGTCCCGCACACAAAGGGCTTAGTTAACATAGTCGGTGTTGTTTACCGAGGTGGATACTGGCTTGAGGGCGTCATGCGAACAGAAATAAAAGTTGACGGAATGGACGCAACTGAAAAAATAGCCGCCATGATAAAAATTTCGCCTCATTACGACCAACTTCGGGTCATAATGCTAGAAGGAATAACCTTCGCCGGCTTCAATGTAATAGACATAAAGGAGCTTTTTGAAATGGTGAAATTGCCAGTCATAGCAATTGTGCGTGAGAAACCCGACTTAGAAGAAATAAAAAAAGCCCTTAAAAATCTGCCCGAATACGAAAAGAGATGGGCAGCAATAGAAAATGCTGGAAAAATGTTCAGAGTGCAGTCACGAAAAGCCGCAGAGCCAATATACATGCAGATTGCTGGAATATCCGAGTCGGACGCCGAAACAATCGTGAAGAACACATCTACGCGAAGCAACATTCCTGAAGTATTACGAGTAGCCCACATCATAGCGTCAGGTTTAGCCAAAATGGAAAGAAAGAATGCTGGCAATAGTTAGATGGGACTGGACGCATTTGCGGGCTTTTGGGAGCATCTGGATTTTGTAAGTTATCTGGCTAAGCGAGGAGTTTTTTAAATTTGTTATACCTTGCGGCTGTTATGCTTACAATTTCGTTTCTTAAGTTTTCTCCTGTTAGTTTTGATTCCCTTAATTTTGCAATTTCCTGTGCCAGTTGGATATCGTTGAAGACGCCCTTTATCCAGGTTTCAAAGTCTCCTCTGGAAACATGGAACTCTAATGCTTTCACGTCAACTTCCTTCATAAGGTCGCAGAATTCCCCGAAGCTTTTGGCTGACGAGCCTGCGTATTGGTCCGTTCCAGTGTAGAAGTGGAACTCCATGCCTTCGGGAATCGGACTGAGCGCCTTAAGGGCAGTTTTTCCCTCTGTCGATATTGAATACCCTCGCCCAACTTTGTTCACGTATTCCGCCCTCACAAGCCCACGCACGTAACCAATGATTCTTCCTCTGCTCATGCCAGTTCTTTGAGCGAAGTCTTTTAAGCCGACTCGACCACTAAGCTCGTTAAGAAACTTAAGAAGTTTAAGTCGTTCTTCAACCAAGTTTGCATCACCGTTACAACAAATAATCAAATTTGTTTATGTAAATTTCGATTGAAGCATGATTTCCAATAGCTATCCGCAGCATGTAATTCCATATTCGTGTACAAACTATGTGTCGGAATAAGAGAAAAGATTTAAAAGACAGAAAATTAATGGGAAAAGGCGCGTGTTAATGTTGGTGACATAAAATGGAGTTTTGCCCTGACTGTGGAACGAGACTAACTCCAACCCGTAAAAAGGAAGGGAAGAAAGCCACCCTTCTGCTTTCGTGTCCAAAGTGTGGTTACGAAAAACGAGTAGCCCGCGTATTGCCAGCCCTGCCTAAGGTTGTGGAGCACTCTCCTCAAGAACACATCGCCGTGATAGGCAGAGAGGAACAGAAACTGCGAACTCTGCCCACAGTGAGAGTGGAATGTCCTAAATGCGGAAACAATTTAGCATATGCGTGGCAAGTGCAGACCAGAGGAAGCGACGAATCTTCGACGCAGTTTTTCCGATGCACAAAATGCAGCCATACCTTCCGAGAATACAGCTGAAGCATCATATTTGCTCATGTCCAGAATCTTCGCCTATAACTCCTTTACTAATTTAATTAAATATACTGTAAACTAGATTAGGCATTTTGTTCCCTTAATAAAATATTAAACTTAGAATAACCAGAGAATGGGAGAGGTGATGTGAAAATGGTTAAGGATCCTGTTTGCGGGATGAATGTGGACGAAAAAACGGCTAAGATAAAGGTCACGTACAAAGGAAAAGTCTATTACTTCTGTAGTGCTGGTTGCAGAGAGGCGTTTGATAAAAGCCCACAAAAATATGTTACGCCGTAACCCCCTAATCGGCATTTTTAAGAAGGCTTTAATACACTACTAAAAGGATTAAAACTAGGAAAATAATTTCACATAAGCGTTAGGAGAGACGTGCCTTGTTCAGGTTTAGAGTGGCTGATTCAAAGCTCTTGAAGGACACGATCACGGCTATTTCAACGCTCGTAGACGAAGCTACTTTTAATTTGTCTCCTGAAGGAATCAAGCTTAGAGCCATGGATCCCTCGCGAGTCGCCATGGTCGATTTCGAGTGCCCCAAAACAATCTTCGACGAATATGATTGTAGTGAAACCATGAAGATGTGCATAAACATTGGTGAACTGTTAAAACTCCTTAAACGGGCTGGGAAAAACGAGTCGGTTGAGCTATCCCTCGACGAAAAAACAGGCAGACTAAAAATAACTATTATGGGGAACTATGTACGCACCTTCAACATGCCCACTTTAGAAGCCATGGAGGAGGAGGTTCCAACACCTAAAGTCGCTTTCAACGTGAAGGCTGAGGCCACCACCGAAGGCCTTCATCAAGCTATTGAAGACGCGTTGTTAGTAAGCGACCACATGCGAATCGAGGCGGATAGCGAAAAGATAACGATGAATGCAACAGGGGACATTATGGGAGCTAACATCGAGTTGAAGAAGGGCGGCGCAGCGCTCCTTAACCTAGAGGCAAAAGAGGCGTCAAAGGCTACGTTTAGTTTAAGCTATCTTTCCGAGATAATTGGGGCCGCGCTTGCCACATCAGAGATCGTCACCTTAGAATTTTCCACGGACATGCCAATTAGACTTGATTTCAAACAGCAAAAAGAGGGAAGATTAACCTTCTATTTGGCTCCCCGCATTGAAGTAGAGTAAATAACGGCTAACGGAGGGGAAACAGGTACTAACCGAGAGCGACCTGGCTAAATATCCCTTTACCACAGAAGCAGCCAAACACGTTAAAGAGTTAGACCTAAAAATTGAGGATCTGGCTAGTTCAGACTTCAAGTTCGTATTAGACCGAGCTGAAAGCCGAATAGAAGAAGCCCTATTATACGCCATGGTTAGCGGAGAACTGCGCAACATCGAAGTTGAAATACCATCCTTTCCTATCGCGGTTATGATGGTTGCCGCCACTGGAGATGTTCCCCTCAAGAGAAGATACGCCCTAGCTGAGGCAAAACGGGCTTATAGTCTACTCAAAGAAGAAAGCAAAGATAAGATAATGGAAATTGCCGACAACTTCAACTGGAGGATTAGACCAGCCGATGACACACAAAACTATGACTTCGCGCTCCACTTCACTGACTTTTTAAAGAACGCCACAGATTTTCATGATTTAAAGTGGAAACTTGTAAATCGAGTTTTATTGAATGGAGAAGTTTACCTAACTAAAGATGAAGCGGCCCGCCTCCTTGAAGAAGAAGTGCGTACGCACATTGAGGAAAAACTCGACACTAAATTAGGGACTCTTCCAGAGAGCATTATGAGCCGCATAGAGCGTCTAAGGCAAATTTCCGTAGAGAAAAGGGGAGAAAAACATTTTGAGGAACTCCCAAAAGGAATGTTTGTTGCCGCCTTCCCACCTTGCATAAAAAGTTTATATGAGGCTGCATCGTCAGGTCGCCGCCTCTCCCACATCGGCCGCTTCGCATTAACCTCCTTCCTCGTAAACATAGGCATGAATGTAAACGACATAGTGGACCTTTTCCGTTCGTTTCCCGACTTCAATGAAAGGCTTACCCGTTATCAAGTGGAGCACATAGCCGGCGAAAGGGGATCACGAACAAAATACATACCTCCAACATGCAGTACATTACGCACCCATGGCGTATGCTCCTTCATGGAGGAAGCATGCAAAAAAGTGCGTCATCCGCTCGCTTATTACCGAAGGAAACTCTGGGCCATGAAAACTGTGGCTCCCAAAGCGCAGACCTAGAAGATGAGCGGTCATTTTTAGAGCGTTTTCATTACGTTAGGAAGGTTGAAATAACTGGCGGGCGACAGTTAGGAAACAGAGTTTGGAGGCTCTGGTTGATTTGTCTTCTCCTTCGTCACGCTTCGTTCAAGAAAAGTTCACTGAATATTATAGTAAATACTCCTCTGACATTCAGCTTCCATCATCTTTCGAGAAGCGTGAGTTTGCCTTCCTCTTGTTTAGAGAAAGAATAATGCTTAGACATAAGGGCTTCAAAGACATTGATGATTTCAGAGCTTTTTTAAATAAGGTAACGCCCTCAGACGTTTACCACTCAACCGCCTACTATGAGAGGCCTGAGGCAGAAATGGGAGAAAAGGGCTGGCTGGGCGCAGACTTAGTCTTCGACATTGATGCGGACCATATTCCAACTCCATGCGCTAAGGGTCATGACACGTGGGTCTGTGTTAACTGCGGTTTTGCTGGAAAGGGAACACCGCCTGAAAAGTGTCCCACATGCGGCGAACAGAAGTTTGATGAAAGAACTTGGCCGTGCGAGGTTTGTTTAGCTTCTGCTAAAGCGGAAACAATGAAGCTCGTAGATTTGTTGATAAAGGATTTCGGTTTTTCCCACAAGGAAATGAGAGTGTTCTTTTCTGGGCATAGAGGATATCACCTTCATGTGGAAACAGAGGAGGTACGTGGACTCGACCAAATGGCTCGCAAGGAAATCGTTGACTACATTTTGGGAATCGGGTTAGACACTAGATTTCACGGTTTAGGTGAAATAGGCGCAAGGAAGTCCCGTATATTGGTTGGTCCAAGCTTGTCTGATTTAGGGTGGAAAGGGCGCGTAGCTAAAGGAAGCTACGATTTTCTCATAACCGCCTCTCAAGAAGAGCTGGAAAAAATTGGATTAAAAAGGAAGGCTGCGGAACTCGTGATCAAAAATAAAGAGATGCTTCTAAAAAGCTGGGAAAAAACGGGACCATGGGGAATAATTAAGGGCATAGGCGCCGAAAGCTGGAAGAAAATAGCGCAACAAGGCATAGAAAAACAGTCGGCTAAAATTGACAGCGTAGTCACAACCGATGTTCACCGTCTAATAAGGTTCGCCAACACCCTACACGGAAAAACTGGTCTCAAAAAAATCGAAGTATCCATTGCTGGCATAGAGCACTTTGACCCCTTCACCAGCGCCATAGCCTTTAAAAAAGGCTTCATAAAAGTTCTTGTGTCAGAAGCACCCAAATTTAGACTAGAAAATGAAATGTATGGGCCATACAAAAATCAGGAGGTTGAGCTTCCGACTGCAGCGGCTTTACTGCTTTTATGCAAAGGATTGGCTGGAATACCTGGAGAGAGATAAAGAATGTACGACGAACTCTACGAAGCGTGGAAAAAAGAGAAAAAAAACGCTGAGATTCAGGCGCTTCCCGGAGATTTTTACGTTAGGCTAGTTGAATATGTGAAAAAAATAAGGGAAGAAGGCCGGATGCTCGATGAAAAAACCACTAAGGCTCGACTTATACACTTTGAATTTAGAAACGTTATGAAGATGGTTAAAGAACTCATTCGGCTTCGCTATAAAAAGACATTAAGAAAAACTATGACTGAAAGAATATTGCCTAAAGAAGCCCTAACCAAGGAGGAAGAAAGGCTGCATGGAGGAATCCTGCCCCTAGCCGAGTCTTATCAAGCTTTTTTGAAAGACATGGTTAGAGGACGGCTTTTAGGTATGGAGAAAGAAAAGCCGAAACACATTTTGCTGAGGTTCCTTAAAGAGGTTCCAGCCATAATTGGATCTGACATGAAACCTTATGGACCGTTTAAGGTTGAGGACGTAGCAACCTTGCCAGCCGAAAACGGCAGAATCCTTATTAATCAAGGTATCGCCGTAGAGGTGGAAGAAAAATGAAAGTTCCCAAAGTCATTAAAACTTATTGTCCCAAGTGTGGGGCTCACAGCGAGCATGCGGTGACCCTGTATAAAGCAGGGAAAAGACGAGCCTTAGCTAAGGGAGAGAGGCGCCATGAACGCGAAAAGAAGGGTTATGGAGGGCAAAAGTATCCCCTTCAGCGAAAATTTGCTAAAACAACAAAGAAACAAACTTTGAAGCTTAAGTGTAAGGTCTGCGGCTACACGATGCACAAAATTGGTATACGCCTAAAAAAACTAGTCATTGAGTAGGAGGGTAGGTGAATGAGTGAGTGGGAAGGCCTAATACCTAGGCCCAGAAGCGTCTTCCTCCGTGTGAAGTGCCCAGACTGCGGAAATGAACAAATCGTTTTCAGTCATGCCACAAGCATTGTTCATTGCAATGTCTGCGGGGCAACTCTCGCCGAGCCATCCGGAGGAAAGGCGACGGTAAAGGGGGAAATAGTGGCCGTTTTGAAGTAGGATGGAGGAAGCGAGTTGGCGCTCAAGGATAAGGGATGGCCGGAAGCAGGAGACCTCGTCATCGCCACCGTTAAGAGCATAACCCATTACGGTGCCTACGTTCTTTTGGACGAGTATGAAAAAGAAGGACTGCTTCACATATCTGAGATTTCTTCATCATGGATTAGGAACGTCCGCGATTTCGTACGTGAAGGCCAGAAAGTTGTGCTAAAAGTTCTGCGGGTTGACGAGGAAAAGGGGCAGGTGGACCTCTCCCTCAGAAGGGTTTCAAGGAGTGAGAGAAGGGAAAAGCTCCTCTATTGGAAAAGGGATAAGAAGGCAGAAAGTCTCCTACGGAGTGCCTCAGAGAAATTAAAGGTTCCCCTTGAGGAAATTTATGCAAAAGCTGGAGACCCCATCGAAAAGGAGCTCGGACTCTATAAGGGATTGGAAAAAGCCGCAAGAGAAGGAGCAGAGGTCTTTTTGGGGCTAGGCGTACCTAAAGATATGGCCGCCGTGCTTGCAGAAATAGCGAAGGAAAAGATTAAAATGCCCATGGTTAGGGTGAAGGGAATATTGGAGCTTCAGTGCACAAAACCAAACGGCATAACCATCATCCGAGAAGCCCTGCTAAGCACTCAACAAGTAGAAAAGCCTGAAGGGGCCATGGTCAATGTATACGTGGTTGCGGCGCCAAAATATCGTGTAGAAGTTTTGGCAGAGAACTACAAAGACGCCGAAATGATTGCCAGAAAGGCCGCAGAGACCGCCATAAAAAACATAACAAACGCTGGAGGACAGGGCAATTTCGAAAGGGAGAAATGAAAAACTCGGCTGACCATAGGTTTATATGCGAATCAAGGTTTCTAATATTCCAGACTTGCAAGGGAAAATTGCCCTTTATGGCGATAAAGCATGGTATGGTTACTAAGAAAGTGTGAGAATTGCAAAGGATATACACTAAAGTTAGAGAAGTGTCCACATTGCGGAGGAACACTGCGCATTCCCCATCCGGCTAAGTTCTCCCCTCATGATAAATATGTGAAATATCGGCTGGCAATGAAGGAGATAAAGTGAAAATGGAAGGAACAGTGATTAAGGAAAAGGCGAAAATTGAACTGAAAAGTCCAGTTTTGATAGAAGGGCTCCCCGGACTAGGAATGGTTGGAAGAATTGCCGCAAGATATTTAATCAAACAATTAAAGGCTGTGAAATTGGCTGAATTATATTCCCCTCACTTCCCCTACTACGTTATCGTAAACAAGAAGGGCGGCGTTAGACTTCTCCGTGGAGAATTCTATTTTTGGAAAAATGAAAAGGGAGAAAATGACCTCATCCTTTTAACCGGAGACAGCCAAGCCCAAACCATTGAGGGGCAATACGAAGTATCAGACCGTATACTCGATTTCGCTGAAAAAAACGGCGTAAAAACCATCTATACGATAGGTGGATTCCGAAGGGAAGCAAAGGGGGCCCCAAAAGTAATGGCAGTATCGACAAATCCTAAACTTTTAAGGAAAGCATCGAAAGCAGGGGCAATAGCCAGCTCCGCAGGAAATCCCATAGTTGGAACAGCTGGACTGCTTCTGGGCATGGCCAGGTTCAGAAACATTGATGCACTCTGCCTCTTAGGAGAGACCCGCGGATATATGCCAGACCCAAAGGCGGCGAAAAGCGTCTTAGAAGTTTTACAGAAAACATTGAGCATCCAGGTTGATTTAAGTGGGTTAGACAAGGAAATAGAAAAGTCTAAGGAAATCATGGAAAAAATGCAGAAGATAGAAGAGCAGCGGGAAACTTATGCGCGCAAAATGCGTAAGGCGGAAGAAGAACGTATCACCTATATTGGCTGATGCAAGGCTACTTTTCAAATCTCCATTTATCCTTCCTAATGGTTCCCCTGACCTGTTTTTCAGGCGGCGTAGGCTTCCACCTTTCGTTTGATTCCAAAATTGCGTGCAGAAACTTTGAGTCACATTTCTTAAGTAAAAGGCGAATGTTTGGGATTAAGCATTCTCCGCCAATGTAGCCAGCCTTAAGTATAGGTTTATCCTCTTCGGTTTTAATGAAGTCCACAACCTGACTATATTCAACGTTGTTTTCTTTGCATATTCGGTGCATTTCTTGGAACCATGCAATTAACAAAGCGTAATAACTTGTGGCGAAGAGTTTGGCGAATTCAGTTTCTCTTGGGCTTTTGCAGACGTAAGTTTTTATTCCCAAGGATTCAAAATGTTGCTTTGCCATTTCACTAGCTTTTTGATTCACTCCTCCAATAAACTTGACAAAGTGAAGTATGTCGTGTTTCATGTATGGGTACATTCCTCTAGTTGGACTATGCGCGATCAGTTTATCCGTTTTCTGGAATATTTTCTCTGTTACTGTTGGAGCCACCGTGGAGTCTATGATTGTCAAGGCTGGGTTAAACTTTCGGATGTAGTTGATGGTATTTTCTATGAATTCTTGTTCATTGTGACAGCCATAGCAAACGTGCATAATGTCCACATCTTTTATGTTGGAAACTTTGTCTATGTCTATTCCGCTGACTTGAAAATCGCTTTTTCCTCGGAGAATTTCAAACAATGCTGAGCCAACCTTGCCTTTGTATCCCACAACCAAAACTTTAGTCATATTTGCCCTCCTTAACGATGCTCTCGATCATGTCAACGGGATTTTCCAGTTTATCAAATTTCTCCTTTACGTCCCATTTCATGCCTATGTACTTCTTTGCATATTTCATGGCATCAGACAAATTAACGATGAATAAGGGGAAACCAAGCTTCGAAAGGTAGTTGTTAGTGTAGTAAAACTTTGGTTCTATGATCGGAATTACTATGCTGGGCGTTCCCTGAAGGGCTGCTTCCCTCGCTATGGTTCCTCCCACGCTCAGTACAAGATCAGCCTTTGCGGCGAGACTTACGGAGTCAACAAGTTTCTGGGGAACAATGAGCCCTCTTCTTGAATGTTTGTCATATCGTGGGATAAAGACCACTTGCCCTAATGAGGTAAGTTTTCGCGCCACCTCTTCAGTTACATCCATCTTTCCATATGCGTAAGATGCTTTAGTTTCCGTTTGCCTAACTACGATCAAAGGCTTCCCATATTCCTCGACATTTAATTTTGGTTTATAGCCTTTAATCCAAGCAACTTCGTCGACGCCGTCAAACTGAACAATATTTTTGACCCCGTAACTTCGGTAATGGCTTTGTGGAATTGCCTTAGAAATAATTAAAAAGTTAACCAACTGTAGCGTCAGTTTGTTAACTGCCTCAACATGTGGAGCATCCGCAGTAGAGATTATCGGCATGCCCAGCCCAAAGGCTACACGGCATGCTTCAACTGATTGATGCGAAATCGTGAGGTCTGGGGCGTCTTCCTTAAACATTTGGCAAAAAGAAAGTTCTCGCTTAACGCTTGCTTGCAATTTTGTAAAAAGGGACGCGGGATCATACTCTCCAACCACTGTAAATTCTTCGCTGAGTATGTCAGCCAAAGCCGTAGTGTCAGGGTGCTTCCTCGTGGTTAAAATAAGTTTATGACCCAAGCTTCGAAGTCGGTTGGCAATTGCCCAAGCATATCTAACGTGTTTCCCAGTGCAGGCGTCAATCCAAACCTTCATTTTTTCAGCCTCAAAAACTGCAAATCGCGTCTGATCAACTGTACATTGCCCCTAAAACTTGACCGTTTCGAATCAATTGGGCAGGGGCGTCCATATGCCTAATCCAATAAAGATCAGGTGGCAGAATGTTGTACTTTGGAATTTTCGGGATGGCTTCCTTGTATGCTAGCTTCATATAAAGATATGGAAAGTTGGCGAACCATTCTACTGGCATATTGCATTCGGCATACAGCTTGGTTCCGGCATAACTGAAAAAATACGAGGTGGTGAACATTCGACCAGCGTTTATCTCGGTTGGGCAAGGCGTCCCATCCGCGTTCTCCTTAAGGTCAACGCAGGCAATTCCATTGTATTTTGGGTCAATGGCAAGAACTGCTTCCGTTCCAATTTTGTTTACCTTTTCATCATGTATTGTTCGCTGTACAGCGGGCGTTCCAGTGACTTCAGAGGGCGCCAGTTGCGGATAAATGTATTCGAGTCTTTCCCTAGCCATGGAGGTTACGAGTTCGCCGTTTTTGAATAGACTGTGGAAACCGATGTTCCTTCCGCCCAAAAACTCTTGGGCGATGAACTCCCAGTTTTTGCCTCGCGACCTCCAGTATTCTATCCATGCTGAGGCTGTTTCTTTACTTGACGCTGGGGTGCTTCCCTTTCCTCCGGCTCCGTGTCTCGCCCTAATCCACATAGGGTTTCCAAGCTCGTCGAAAGCCTTTTCAATGTCCTTTTCGCTCTTTATTTCCAGCGTCTTTGGAGTTTGAATTCCCCTTTTTCCCCATATGCGTGTTGATATGAACTTGTCTTGGCATTTTCTTATGGTTTCTTGTGATGGGAGAAAGGTTTCTGCTTTGAGTTTGTTTCTGTTCTCTCCGATTGTTAAAACTTCAATGTCGGGCTGGGGATGGACGAACTCAATTTTTTCTTTCTCAATAATTTCATTCAATTTGTCTATGTAACCTACTTCGGTGGCTCTTGGAACCAAATATTTTTTGTCCGTTCGGGCTAGGTGAACGTAGTGTTCGCTGGCTTCCGTGCCGACCAAAAACATCTTTTCACGCGCTAGCTTCAGTGACATGGTGAAGTTTATGCCTGCGGGTCCCCCGGCGCCTAATATGAGGATTCGCTTTATCATATTAGCAACACCAACACAGCCACTGCCGTAGAGCACAATACGATTAATGAAATAATTTGGACTATCCGATGTTCAGACATGGGTCTGTTGTTGGCGATGATAGTTTGCAAGCTACGTCTGTGGCGTGAATATAATTTGTCTCCTTCCAGAATTAGATTGGCTGTTTTATGGAAGAAAAAGTTCAGTATTATGAGGGATGAATTAAAGATGTATGGTAGAATGGATATTAGAAGCGTTTGTTCCACGTTTGCTATTATGGAAAAAGATGCTATGGTTATTCCTAGGGCGTATGTTCCAGTATTGCCGACGAAGATTTTTCCACTGTAATTAAGTGAAGCTAGGATGAGACAAGCTGCTATCGGAACGTATAGCAGGCTTCTTTCAGGCGAAACTACTGCCAATCCGACCATAACGATTAATGGGCAAATCGTTTCTAAACCATTTAATCCACCTAACTGGTTGACTGTATTTGTGGTCACTACGACTATCGCTGGAATAATCAGAATGTAGTAATAAATTCCGAAGTTAATCTTGCCGAAAATATAGGTCGCCATATTTGCCCGCGGGTCATCCACCCAAACAACGGGATCCCACCATTTCACACGCGTCCACCATTGGGCAGGAATTATTAATGTTATTAATGGCAAACTTGCGAGTAGTGGAGTGAAGGCCTTGTATCGCCACTTTAGATCAACCCAGTCATCGAGTAAACCCAAAAAACCTCCGAAGAGGATGCATCCAGCCAAGGTCAACGCACTCACACCTTGACCAGCGTTCACTCCGAAGAAATGGAGTATAAATAAGTACACGACGCTGCTGAGCACGTACAAAACACCGAGACCGTTCAGCACTTTAGGTTTGTTTGGTTTATGATAATCGATGGCTTTAGGAAATCCCACGCGATTCCTCCTTTTATGGCGCTTATGAAGGCATTGTTTCGAGCCGCTCACGGATGTTTTACTTCCGTTTAGAACTCAAACAATCTAATGAACCTTTTGTTTCACTTACTTGAATTGTCTTAGCGTCTATCTGGCAGGATTAACTTCCACGTTTATGGGAACGAAAGAAAGCTTTTTTCCGCATTTCGGGCATCTGCCATTGTGAAGCTGAATGATCTCGTCGGGAGGCTTAAGCTCAAGTCCTTTATAAAGAATTTCGCCGCAACGATCACATACTACCTCTTGAGGCATAAACTCAACACCCATTATCAAGCATTGAATTCGTTGTCGCAGACTCTCTATAACTTAGACACACAACTTATATACGTTTCTGATGGGCAGGGCTGCGGCTTGACGGCCCTCTGATAAGGACCCTACCCGGGGGGGGGGATCATTAAAAGCTTGAAGCAAGCTCCTTTTTGGAAACGGTGGTGGGGCTGAGGAGATTTGAACTCCTGTCCCAAGCGCCCGAGGCTTTAATGGCGTTTTGTTCACTCATCTCTTGTTTTCACCTCCTTTCTTTTAATCCGCCTAAGTCAGTTTGGCTTAGGCAATAGAAAAAAGTTAGGAGCGACGGCTTCGTCGGCGCTTACTCATTAACCGCCTATAAATCCTCTCGGCAACTTCCGAAGGAACGCCGTTCACATAATCTCTACTTCGGGACATTCAGCTCGCCACTTAGCTTACTCGCCTTCACGGGTCCGCCCGCATAGCGCTGGCGTGGCTCGCCCCCGCGCTTAAGGCTCGCGTCGCCGACTTAGGCAGGGTTCGCCTCGGTGGGTTATCCCGTCCCCTAAGCAGGCGCTTCTCGCGCTCGCCCTCACCTAAAGGTAGGCGGCTGCTAACTTGAGCCTTTGAATCGCTGAAGTTTGAATTTTCGAGGGTTTAAAATTGGAAATTTTATTGAACCGCGCAGCGGCTCTGCACGGATAGTTGAATCCGAGAGATATGCTGACTAAAAATTCAAATGATTACATGAATGTTTGGGGGTTCTAACTTTGAACATTTTATTGATTCGCTTTTCCTTCAGTTGATTTAGGAGGGCTTGCATACGTATCATTGCGATTTGTAGGTTTGGCGAATCCTCAATTATTTTGATGCATAGGTTGGTTCCGTCCACAAACCCATCGTTATAACTCATTTCCTTCATCCCTATTTATAGAGCGATCAATACTCTTGGTGCCTTGACTTTTGATTTGGAGCCTTTAAAAAACCACCGAAGCAAAAAACGCCCACAGCCTTGAGAGTGGAAAGTGAAAGTGAAAGCGTCTTATTTAGTCACAACAACGCGAGCGCGCGCGTTCTATAATTGTGGTACATATTATAAATACACAACATTAAAATTCTTAAGAAAGCCTAAGGGCTATGATTCAAAATGACCTTGGTTGAGATCCTTTTATGGGTTATGTTAATATTATTCGTTGGCGAACTTGCGGTGTTAGTTGTATGGTTGGTGCGTCGAGTGCGGAAAAAGAAGAAATAACGCCGAATTACACTTGCATCATTCTTCTCGTCTACCCTTTTTCTTATGAGGGCTTTCTACCTTTATTTTGAACTTTTTGCTTTCTGAGGGTTTCTGCTTTTTGATCAAATTTTTAAGCCACTGAATATATCGGGTAAGATTCATTTCCTCGATTATATACTGGGGTAGCAGCTCCTTTGCGAAAATGATTGGCACATTGGAAAGAAAAATCAAGAAGGAACTTACTAAAGCGGCGTATATAGCTGACACATAAAGAATTTTAGGCAAAACTAACAGTCCAAAACCCTCTAAGAAATATAAAGGAATGAATCCAGCTGCATAGAAAGAAGCACATATTTTCTTCGAGGCAAGATCCCCCCAAATTACCAGAGTGTATACTACGAGAAATATTCCCCAGCTGAAACCACTTGCAATATACGCAAAGAGAAATAACTCAGGGGATCTCCCTAATCCTGAGAGAGCAGTGCCAATACCATATGACACAAGCCCTATGCTTAAAGCCATTTTCCGCCCGATCCAATCTGCAGATAGGCCTCCTATCAAAGCGCCTAAACTGGCTCCAAGATACTTCAAAAATTGAGCTTGAAAGACAAACCCGCTAAATTGATGAGTTAAGTAGTTGGTTACAACGTAGGCCAATGTTGCGTTGACTGCACAAAAGACCATCCAGGGAATCAAGTAAAGAAGAAGGGATTTATTGTTGCTTTGAACTGTGGAGACCTTCTCCTTAGTTGTTAAGCCAGCTCTCTCCCTGGGTTTTAACAGATGGATCATAAATGTGCAGACCCCGAGGAAAACAAAAGTGATTAAAGTGCCAGAAGTATTAAAGCTAAATGAAAGGAATATTGGATAAGATAGCAAAGAGACAAATACTATTGTTCCACCTACTCGCCCTCTTTCCTCGGTGTTTGTTAGACTACAAAAATAAACACAATATGCTAATAAGCCCATACCAAACATCACTCCTAAGAGAAAAAGGAACACTAAAATGGAGGCCAAATTTGACGCGAACATAAGCAAGATTGTTGCTATCGGCATTACGGCGGCCCATGCATAGATAATTCGCACTTTGTCAACTTTGTCAACAAAGAGGCAACCAATCAAAATTGAAAGAACAATGGAAAAGTTGACATAAACGTTTACCCAAATAGATTGCGATGTTGAACCAAGATTTTTTATGACATAATTCGGTATTTGAGCAAAAAACAAGAAGTACCAGGTAGATGATGTTAAGTAAGGAATAAAGAGGACCAGGAAGCCCCGCTTGGTCAGCCGAACGTTAATCTTGAGGTAACTCAATTTTCCCAACATCCATGGTTTAATTTGAATGAAAGTATTTAATAAAAATTAAGTTATATAATTTTGTTATGTAATTTAGATTCAAAGAATATTTATACTTTAAATAACGTTCCTAATAAACCGGGTGAGTTGATGGAAAGTTTGAAAGAAAAAGCCTCCAAGGTTTCCTATTATCTGCAACGTTTGAGAGACTCCACTACTTTCTCAGAGGTTCAAAGTGCAGTTGCGAGAAAGGACAAAGATGCATTTATTAAGGCGTGCAGGAAAGTGAAAATTCCAAAGAAGTACATCGTCATCCTTATGACCATTTTGCTTACAGTGGAGCCCGCTCAGATCAGGTGGCCATAGGTTAGCGGAAACATCGGAGCATTTAGTTAGTTGAAAATGCTTTAAAAAGTAGAGATTCTTGGGCTTTAACGAGTAGCTTAAGTGAATGTTTGGCCTCGGATTCTCTTAGCTCTAAAACTATATTCTTTCCATTCTTGATGATCTTCCTTAAAAGTTTATTAACATGGTTTACTGCTCCAGCTTCAAACATAACTTCTACAACTTTTTTTATGTCAGTTGCCTTGATTTCTTCTTTCTTAGCGATAGTTGAAAGGAGATCTCGAGCCTTTTCAGAATGGTTTACAGCCCACGTTAGGACATAGGGCGGGGTGGCGTTTCTAATCTTATCTGCTAACTCTGTAGTGTAGTTTAGGGCTTCCCAAAGATCTTCTCGTAGTTCTATGGTTGTACCGAGGAGTAAACCGTACCTGCCCAGCTGTTCTACCTCATGTTCTGATCCGCATCCAATAGTCGCGCCAATTTTCATGCACGCTTCAATGTCAGCTGCCTGTATTTGGAGCACCCGAAATTTCTCCCTAACGTTGCCGTCTTGTCGTCTTAAGCTGAGATTCAGGGCTTCCGCCTCTGACATTTTCATTAAGAACTCTTGGAATAGTCTATTGACTGTAGTGTGTTTTGCGGGTGGGATTTCCTTTTCTGTGTGTTCATAGAGGACATTGAATGCTTTTGCGGTTACAAGTCCTGCAACTATTAATGCGAGGCCGTTACCAAATTTTTCCGGAAGCGTGGGTATGAAGCGCTTAAACTTTGTTCTGTCCATGATGTTGTCGTAGATGTTCATGCTTGAGCATAGTAGGGTCATTGCTGTTGCTGCTGATGTGGTGGCTTCTGCTTTTCCTCCCACTGCCTCACAGGATAATGCCATTAAGGCTGGTCTAAGGGTGTCGTTCCAGTTTTCTGACAAGTATTGTAGTGGAGCATGAAGTTCTTTCTCTTTAATGTCTTCAAGCATTATTTTCTTAGCTTTCTCTAATGCTTTTCTTCCCTTAGCCTCAAGAATTTGTTGAACACGCTCTTCAATTTCCTTTTTCGATAAATTATTCATTCCACTTTTCCCCATGGAAAAGCTTTTATTTCCAATAGCACTTGATAGTGTGTTTCGCAAAGTAAAAACCTCTCGTTTACGAACTCTTGATGGTGAGCAGTGTTGAAGACTAAGAAATATGTTGCGTTTATTATCATGAAAGCCGAGAAACGCGTATCTGAGCAGGAAATAAAGGGTATTCTTCCCCCCCCGACGATCTGGCTGGGAAGGGCTTGGAGTTAATTAAGATAACTGTTCTGGAATCATAATGTAAAATTACGTTTTCAGTGTGAGGCTGGCATGGACGAGAAGAGGTAAACCTTTGTCTGCATTAGGAAGCTGTTATGCAGGCACTTTTGCCTATGTTTCGTAATCGAGGACAGTAACTTTGTCTATTTTTGCTACATAAGGGATTGAACCGATTCCTTCTAAAATCTCTTTTTCTATGTCGCTGTTGGTTTTTCCTTTAAAGGCTTTTGGGTTGTCGACCAGCAACGCCGTTATGAAAACAACTTTCTTCATTTCTGGGTCCTCCTACAGGTTGAGTGTTATAGAATTAGTTAGGATGATATTTAAAAATGTACTGGACAGGTGCTTGAAAAGCATCTTATTGTGCCATATCTTATCTTCAATGAGGAAACACTCTAATGGTTCGAAAGGGCTACCGAAATCTCTCTATACCAGAGCAACTATTCGTCGAGTTACAGCAATTCGTCGAAAAATCTAAGGGAAGATACGTATCTGTTGCAGAGGTCACACGGCAAGCAATCCGAGAATTTCTGGAAAAATATAAAGACACACAAGAATGATCCCAAAAGATCCACCCGCGCACTTAGCTTCTCCCTTCTAAGCCTTTTAATCATGCCTACTTTTATTTTTCGGTATTGCTGGCATTTTCCAAAATAAGTAAACTTTTGTTTGCAGTAGCAATGCGGTAACATGGATAAGTTTGGCGAGTTTCTCTAACGATGCTGTCTGGATGTTTTTGTTGTAGAGCTCACGTTTTCCACCATAAGGGTCGTCGGAGAATTCTTTCAGAAATCGTTGATGCGCGTTCTTTATGAAGGCTTGTCTTATGAGGGATAATTCAGGTTTTGTTAATTGTTTGAGTTTTGATATGGTGTATTTTTCGCTTCCGAGCAATGTTATGTTAAAGCCTAAATTTGCCAGTGTTTCTCGTATGGCTAAGGCTTGTTTTGACGGTGCTACCTCTAAGATTTTAGTGAGACCTGCACGCTCGAAAAAAGGATTGTAGCGTGCCATGACTGCCGTAGTTTCCACATAAGGCGTTCCGCATTTCTGCAAGGTTTCTCGAACAAGTTTTTGCCCGAGTCCGATGGTGCGGTATTTTGGGTGCACAACAACCCGCATAATATTGCTGAGTTTCTCATTTACCTCTGAAACCTTCATTTTTGGCAGGACTTTTCGGCGGCCAGCAACAGCCATGCTTGAATATGTATAGACTATAACGCCGCAGATTTCGTCGCCTTTGAGGGCTCGGAAAACCTTACGAATGGGTCCAACATGGTGGCTCCGATAGTGAAAATTAGCTAACACTTTGTAATCTTCTCTGGAGCCTTTCTCAATTCTTATTTCCTTTAGTAGTAAACACTCCCTGTTCATTTTATTGGGAAAATACTTGACCTCAATATTCTTTCCAAAACCTTTCCTAACGTAAACAGAAGGCCTAAGGTCCTCAAAGAGGTCCTCGTGGGTTGTAGCCGCCAAAACCGCCCTTCCCTCTTGGCGTGCGAGCTTCTGAACGTTAAAGGCAACTATCTTGGCGGTGTCTCTGTCGAGGGTGGCGCAGAACTCGTCCATAATCCAAAATTGCTTTCCGCTCTCCTCAATCAATTTGGCTATTCGATATCGGTATTTTTGTCCGTCGCTTAGTTGGCTGTAGCGCCTAACAAAAAGGAAGGCATCGTTTAAGCCAACTCTTGAAAGCAGCTCTAAACCCTCTTCAAGGCTTTTGCCAACCGTGTCAATCAAAGGCTTTTCAGGGTCGACTTTTACATCCACAATGTTGATGGCTTGGGGTCCCAAGTCCTTTTCTAAAGCCCTGAGCAGGACAGATTTCCCGCTGCCGCTTTCTCCCGTGATCAGAACAATGTCCTTTGGACCTATCTTAAACTCCACGTTATCATAAACCACGTGCTCCTGATATTCGTCAACGCCGAGCCCGAAGGCTTCAGCAACTGCTATGGTCCTTGGCGTAATCTCCGTGCGTGTCTTAAAACGAATATTGTAATAGAATTTGCCAGCTGCACGGTCCCATTTCCTCGTGACCTTCCTTATCCGAAAAAATTCCTTTCTCATTTCTGACAATCAACCATGAATTTTAGTGCCAAATTTGGGAATAACATTAGTATGCCCTCACAAGTTTGCTTTCAGCTTCAGCGCGAGCAGCAGCGCAGGCGAGAGTCACGGACCAGAAAACATCGTCATGAGTTCCCTCTGGATGGCTGAAATTTATTCCGCCTGTTTTGCGAAGTTCAAACCTCTCAATGTTTAGCTCCGCAGTTAAATCCACGTCTTTTAGGCTTCGGACGGGAACATAGGGAAATTTGAAGGCGCCGTCAAGCATGCGTTGTTTGAGGTTTGTGGCTATCTCTTCCTTTTTTGGAGCCGTAAATTTGACGCCCTCTACCCCGTGGATCCCAGCGTTTACCATATCCTCCACGATATATTCTCCCACTCCAGTCATGTCAACTATAACTTTGTTGAGGAATTTCCAGCGGTCACAGAGAGTTTTAACGTAGCCGATGACAGAGGCATAAGGCGTCCTCAAGGGAAAGCGGTGCAAATGAACTATTTTCATCATTTGAGCTTCACGCTTGATTATAGTCAGAACCGAATAATCTCGGTATTTACCTAAGTCCAAACCTAACACAAAGTCGCCTTGCGGCAAATCCTCAAAAGCATAAAAATCCAGGCTCTCATCAATACAACTTGAAATGAGGGCTTGAGGCAACCAAACGTTTTCATCTTCGCTCCACTCAGCCTCCATCTCCCGGCGCCAACGCCACGGATCCCCCGCGTATTCCTTCCGCTTTTTCTCAAGCCATTTTTTAGAGAGGGGGCCATTCGGCTCTAAGGCTTGCTTCCAAGTCACATGGCTTTTGGCAAAATGCTTGAAAGTTTCTTCATTACATATTTTCCAAAAAATACTATCTGTGGTCCAGGGCGTGCTGCTTGCTATGAATTTGCCGTTTGTAGTTGCTAACGTGAAGCTTATGGCATCAAACATCTCTTCATCATTGGGGATAAAATTGAGTTCGTCGGCATAGACTATGGTTAAGGTAAAACCTCGTAGGTTATTGGGGTTATTTGGGAAAGCCTGGATTATACTGTTGTTTTTTAAGCGTACAATAGTCCTTTGAGGCTTGTAAAAAAGGCCAGCTGGAAGCCTCGTTCGGAAATAATTCATTTTTGTTATGGGAATCATGGTTTGCCGCCAAGAAGGACCCACAATGGCTATGTGGATATCCGGATGAATTAAGGCGTAATGGAGAAGCCATGCAGCTATGAGATGAGTTTTGCCCGTTTGCCTCGCCCAACGTAAAGCCGCATCATTATGTTTTTCCAGTAGTTTAGCAGTTTCAAGCTGATATTTCGTAAGAATCAACCCAAGATTCTTTATACAAAATTCAACGAAATCTTTTGGAATTTGCGTTTCTTTGGCTCTTTGTTGTTCAAGCCATTCTTTTTCAAGTTCCTTTGTCCTCTTTAGTAGTTCCTTTAGCCTCACTTACCATTCTCTCCAATTTTTCGAGATATATCAAAGCCTTAGCTTCATCGAAGCTTTTGGTTAAGCTATTCATTACTTGGCCGAGATAACCTAAAACTCGCATCCAAGCCTGAACCTGCTTAGGCGTCAATCCATCAGCCTTCACGGCCTCCTTCGCCAAATCAAACATGCTTTCAAGTTCATTCATCAATTTAATTCGAAGTTTTTGTGTGTCCTTCTGAACCCATTTTCTAATATGCTTCGCCTTTTGCTGAATTTCCTTAAAATGATACCCCCCTAACAATTTTGATACCCCCTACCCCTACCCTTTTACTCCGAAGAAAGTCCCTAAAATAATACCAATCACAAGCATAATTCCACTAAAGATTTCTGAGCTGAACTGTTTTACTACGACCATATAGACTATTTCGAGGGCTGTGAGGCAAAGTAGGGCGGCAATAGCGAAGGTTACACCATAAACAACTTTTTCGCTTGGAGGCACCTCTTTCATTCTAACTTTTTTGGATACTTTAGTATCCGTTTCCAGCCAGAGCCTCTTCATAAGAGCTTTTCTAAGCCATTTGAATCCTTGCATATTTTCTTAACCTCACCCGCCTTGTCAAAGCTTGAATTTCGACAATAACTTTTATGAGTTCATCTCGCCTCATGATCAACGTAATATTGTTGATAAGCTCGACTGGAATACGAGCTGCTCCCCAATCATTGAAAACCTCAACTACATCTTTACCAATCACTATGTGCTTCCTTTTCTTGCCGGTTACGCCCAGAAAAACGCCCCAATCCTTAACGTGGACACTTGGCTCTTGCGTATGCTGATTAAGGGCGGCTCGAATCTCGCTTGCGTCGTTCCAACGCACAATAATCAAATCGCCCTTCTGTAGATCATTAATTTTAATCGATTTTAGTACCAATAGTATCCCTTCCCAGAAATTGCCTTTAACGCGGGAGAGAGTTCACTAATTGGCTTTAGAGCCCGCATGCTTCGAGGCTCTTGTGCAATCGGATACTGATAATTTCCATCCGTCTTTTTGGCGGCTATTAAATCGAGATCACAAATGTAAAGGGGCGCCTCTTCTCGGCTTGTAACATAGTGATGTCGGGCTTTCAGAATTCTGAACCATCCATAATCAATGTTATCCTTTGGACTTTTAACGTCAACGAAAGCGGGCGGCCTAAAACCTTCTTGAGCTCTTCCAGGCACGATTACGTGAACGTGTTTAATTGGGTTTTTCAAGGCTTGACACAGGCTGTTAGCCACGAACTGCGCAAAATTTTCATCCGTGATAGTGAAATCCTCGAAGTTCCGCTTTTTCTTGCCGTATTTGTTTTGGCTATCGGTGTCTGAAGCTGTTTTATAAATAGGATCATAAGCGAAATGGAGACCATCAATCATGAGGACGCCGTCTCCGAGGTTTTGAGAACTATTTCTGAGAGCGATCTCAACGGAAATAACATCCTCACTTACGTTGCCAGTTTTTGTAAAATTCGCTAATATTTCCTCGATCATAGTGCTCCAAGGTTTGGATGCTGGAGCGCTCTGGCCCACGAAATATTCTCGCTGAAAGTATTGACTATAATCTGATTTGTCGGTTATGCGGATGCGCCAATAATCCACGGGCCCCGTAACTGACCATTTTAGCCAAAATTTGATTTTCTTAAATTTGCTTTTATCGACTTTTATTTCTCGCCTTAATCTTAAGGTAAGGCCAGCGCCATAAATCTCTCCTTTAATACTATAGCTGCCCTCTTTCTTGTCCGCGTCAGCCGTTATGGTGGCTCCGTCTGGGCTGCTCCATCTCTCCGTATTTTCCGTCCAGGAATCCTTGTCATGAGGCTCATACTCGCCTTCCCGAATGAGTAGTTTAATTTCGTTTCCAACGTCCTCAATGCTTTCCTTCCAAGTAAGTTGCTTAATATTTTCTCCAGCGTAAATGTGTTGACTACATGAAAAATATGCATTCTGTGCGATACGTAAAACGCCTGCTGGATCAACATAAAAGTCATATCCATATCCATAGGGGGCGTTTTTCCAAGCCACATTTGCTAATTTTTTGAGAAGGTTGAAAACATCTTCTTCGTTAAATTCAGGCGTAATAGAATTATCGCAGTCAGGCTCAACGTGATGAGTAAGCTCTGGCAATTCCTGCGTTTGTATATCCTTCATAACTTGAGTCACAAGCGTGGCGGTAGTATATTTTTTGGTGAAAGTTCTATCATGGAAGAGCTGGCCCAGATCTGCCCCGATTATAGTAACAACAGGCTTCGCCGGATCATTGCTCACTTGTTTATCCGTTATATAGCCTGAGATAAGCTTCTGTTCCATAACTTCTTCGCTTGCTGCCAAATGAATCATAACGAAATCGCCGACGTCGGGCTTCTGGGTGTAGCTGTCATCAGTGTTGATTAAAATGAATGTGAAGCCTGATATGGCGGTCGTTGTGCTGAGTTCTACATCTATTTCATTAACATCGGTTGGGGTTATCGGGCTACTTTTTACGATTATTACGTAGTCCCATCTGATTTCAGCGGACTGATTATTAGCGCCGTTTCCAGCACGAATGAACAATTGAATTGTTTGCACCGTCTTTCCAGCAGGTAGATTCAAAGTAATTAGGGTCATAGAAGATGGAGCAGAAGCCCAGCCTATACTTACGTTAGTGGCGTCTGTGAACATAACAAGAATATAGTACATGGGGTTATAGCCGAGACCCCTAAGTCTGGCAATAAACTTCGTGTAGGTGTTCGTGCTAACACTAAGACCCCCCTTCTCCCATCCCGCCCCATCGGAACTACCTGACTCCGTCACCTGCATTATCCCAAGATCAGCAACCACGCCGCCATTATTCACGAAGGATTGGCTTGCGGCTGAACGAATGAGAACCCAGCCAGTACGAAAATGATCATCCAAAAAGCCTATAGGCCTCTCATAAATTTCAATGGCGTATTTTGCAGGCATCAGCCTCTCCTCACCCTTTCAGCCACAACATTGCCTAAATCCCGCAAAAGATTGTAAGCATCAATTTCCGAGGCGATCGGCGCCCGATTTTCAAAATAAACGTTAACAACCGTGGGACCATAGGAAGTGCTCATTATCGAGGATCTGGGGATCACGGTCTCTTCTGGATGAAGATAGTAAACGCCCTCCCGAGTAACGACGCCTCCATGTTCCATACTTGGAGCTTCAGCCATGCCTTTAACGGCTGCTGCTATAGCCAAGGCACCCATAACGAGAGCCGCCCCCACAATCGGAATCAAGGCAATTTTGAAGGCTAAGGCTGCGGAATGAGCCCATTCAGCGACGGTGGTCATTTTAGTTATTGTTTCATAAATGCGCATGGCTGCGCCTACCGTTCGGAACATCACACCCAGAATTTCCATGGTTTTAATAAGTCCGTTTAGAAAGGCGGATTGAATGCCTAATTCTCGCGTTAACATGGCGAAGTTACTGGCAAGCATAACGGTGCTCATGCCTAAGCTTCGCACCTGACCCGTAATTCCTTTCAGTGTATCGCTTGCATAGTCTCGGGCGTTTATGATAAGGTCAAGTCTTTCCTCAGCCATTATCCTCTCTCCTCAAAGACTTTTTGAACCCCAAGTTTCGCTAAGGCTAAAATGGTGGATTGAGTTAAGGCCAGGGCTGGACGCATGTAAGGTTTAGGCGCCATTTTTGAAGTACCATACTCAACGAACTTGGCGTAATGGGCTGCGGCGTAAACATTCCACTGTAGTGGAGCTTGACGCTCAAATCCTATGGTACTACGTAAATATCCTGTGCTGAAAGGAGCTAATTCTCTGGCTTGATCTGCAACTATTCCCGCGCCTACTCCAAGCTGTTCATCGACTTTTTCCTGAATGCGAGGGGGCGCCGTCTCCAAGAATCGGATTACGTCCTCTAATTTTTCAACTTTGATTTCGAGTTCGATCATCTCTCATGCCTCGCGTTTTCAATTTCGGTTCGCATGCGCTCCATTTCCAGCTCCCGCTTCCTTGCCTCCGTGTTTAGGTAGATTTTCAACCGTTCCACAAACTCCGCCGGCTGTTTCATCAGTTCTTGATAGGTCCAGCCCATAGTTACGCAAAGAATGACGTCCTCCACAAGTGGCTCGGGCTTTTCGCGCTTCACAGCCATTACGATTTTTTTCGGGTTTCAGGCGAAACATTGTTTAGGCGCTGCGTAAAGGCAATCATTTTCTCTGCAAGCTCTGGCGGTTCAATAGCGTGAATATTCTCCAAGGTTATGGGTAAAGGCTGTCCCTTCTCGTCTTTTAGGTCCCAGCTCACAAGCGTTTTCAGGAGTAGTTGATCGTTTAGGGCCCATGGGTCGATTACAGGTTCCATTTCATTAGGGTCAAGCTTAGAAGGGACAAAGTTCACAGCCTTTCGCATGGCGTCCTGTTTCATTCCGTAGGTCCATGTTCTGAAGCGGAACTTGTGACTGTCGATTTCAATGTCTTCTGTTCTCATTTTTCATTCTCCTCTTTCCATAGCCAAGAACCAATCCAGATTCCGATGATGCCTCCTACGATGAAGCCGAACATCCACATACCCCACGCAAATAGCCAGTCCATTTTAGTCGCCTCAGAAGTTGCTGGTGAAATAGAGAGCCTCGTAGTCTAATCGTTGTGCGATTAAGTCCTCAGGTTTTATTGTGGGCTCGACAGCCTTGAACTTGCCATACTTAAGCTCGATCTGTTTGCTGTTAGGCATATTCAGTTGTAGATCGATGTTTGTTTGGTTAAGTAGGTAACTCAGAAAGTCTTTGTTGGTTAAATTAGCCGTTAAACGGGCCGTTACTTTTGTTTCCGTTTCCTCTAAGCTTGTGAGTTCTAAGCTTCCAGAATTGTTGAATATGAAGTTGGGCTTCAACCTTTGATCGATGATTATTTCAAAGTCCGTAAGGTCAGGAAAGACTGCGTAGGTGCCGTCGCTTACTCTCCATTGCAGAAAAACATCCTTCCACATCCAAGGATCGACGGTGGGCTCATCTTGCCTATAGGTGCTGTACATATCGTCTACTATGCTCATGCTCTTGCCAATCATTTCCGCGATCCAAGTTAGTGGTTCACCAAGACTCGATCGAATGCGGAGTACATTGTATTTCAAGCCTGTGAACAAGATGTAAAATTCGTCTGTGTCCGATTTCCTTATCATTGCTTGCATCCAGAAGTTTTTGCCCGCGAAGGCATGGGTTTGCCAGTACGCCGCCATGGTAGGCTGAAGCCAAGTTAATCGTAGTCGAACATTTTTCCGTCTACTCAGTAGGGCTATTGGTCGGCCTGCTACGCCGCTTTCTCCACGAAGGACATATACCGGGTTTACTTCTGGATCGAAGGGAGGCACTATTTCTAAGGGATATCCAATGCGTAACGCCGTAAAGGGTGGGCTTGGAAAATTTCCGTATGCAGATTCGGGAAACTCAACGTATTCTATGCCTATCTGATCCTTGCCCTTATATCGTGGCATTTTCCTTTTTCACTCTCCATTTTTGTTTTTGTCATCTTATGATGACCCTGATTTGAAGTAAAGCAGCCCTACGAGAATTTGGCTGCGATAAATTTTCGGAGTAACATCCACCTCGTCAAGGTCCCTCCAACTACTTACTTCGGCAAAATCGAGGTCTCCGCCAACGGCATTACATTTAGCCAAAATGATGCGGTCCACTTCCTGGATCATTTTCCAACGTTTCGCGTTGTCGCCTTTACTCCAGACATCAATCGCATAGGTTGAGTTAACACGCCTTTGAGCGGTAGTCGGATTGTCACTTAACCCTAAACGCCTTGGAACCTCGATAACTCGGCTTACAACTACCTGAGGCATCTCTTCCTTGCGATCATACCAATCCGCATTAAATTTGGGAATGAAGCCTACGTTTCCTTCATTCCAGTTCTTAAGCAAATTCAAAAGTGTAACCTTGGGATCGTCCATTACTTCACCTTCCTTTCAGCCGAAACCTCAAGGTGAGTGCGTTTTACGTCAATGGCTGTAGGCTCCCACCGGACTCCATTCCACTCTAACTCGTATTGAGTCTCATCGATCTCGATCATTAGGGGGAGCAAAAACTTGACAGTGCCAAGCTTTATGGTTCCAGCTTGAACCGCCTTCTCGCGTCCCCTTACGCTTACAAAGCCCTTAACGTTAGTTGCCTGCTCGCTTAAGATGGGCTTGCCATAGGCGTCTTCCCCCGTCTTCGTCTGCTTAACAACCTGGATTATCTGTCCTCGCTCCTCGGCACGTATATCAAAGTTCGTTTTGTACTCGTTGAAGTGGGCCAATTGGAAGGCGTGTTCAGCCATTATGCTCGGGTGCTGATGCCAAGCGGGTAAAATGGCGTATTTCTCCGCGAGTTTAACGTTCTTGTAAACCTCATAGGTAAACTTTTTGAGACCCATAACAATGTTGAAGTAGGTTAAGTATTCCAGCGAGAAGTCGGGGTTGCTTTCATCGGTCCAACCTTGGTCCTCTGCTCCATCTTTCACGTTTCTGACAATTTTTTCCGAGTAGTAATCAAACATGAGGGGGACGAGAAAGCCCCAGACGTTTGTTGCCCAGTCCCAGCCCTTAGGATGCGGTCCATACCAGCTTTGATCGTTAGCCTGATGAGGCCAGTAAACGCTCATGAACTTTGGATCAGCCCAATATTTTTCGTAGCGCTGCATCACGTTAACGATGTAGCCATAAGTGATGGCGATTAAACCCCTAACCTTGTCGATGTTTGCGCTTAACTGACCTGCCTGGTCAAGAAGATGATAATAGGCGGCTTGACTCAGGGCGCCCTCAATGGCTACCTCGCTTTCGCAGTCGCATGTAGTCGTAGTAACAGCAGGATTAGCCCAAACAACTCCATCATAGTCAAGCCAATCCTCAACCGTGATTTGCAACTGATTTATGGCGGTTAATTTGCTGCTTGTGTACTCAGGGTCAACGTATGCACTATACAGGGCTGTAACGTAATAGATGTAGCCTGCAATGGCTCCGTGATCAGGGATTCCGTTGTTCTCGAAATAGTAAATTCCATAGGTTTCATGATAAAGAAGATGCGTCCACCAATAGTCTAAAACTTTTTTCACTGTTGAAGCGATTAGAGTTTTGTATTTTGCGGTGAGCCCGGGATAAAGCAGCATAAGGCTTGTGCATAGCCTTGTGTCGCCGTAACAAGCATTTTGGGAGTAATAGCCTTCTGGAGACTGATAGCCCAAAATTCTGTCTATGATTTCGTAGATGCGCTTTCCCCACCATGTTGCGGGGTCAATTATCTTAACAGATTTTGTTAAGTTTAGCAGGCTTTCGGGTAATGGGAGTTCAAAATCTGCTGAGGATTGGTTAAGGTAGTAGATGTCCCCATGAATGCTCTTAATGAAAAAGTCGTAGGCTCCTTGATAATTGACATAGCGAGGAACAGGAGTTAAAGGTCTTTGGGTTATACCGAAATCGTTTGCGGGCACACTTTCGTAGGTCCAGTTATGCCTAATTGTGGCTTTCTCCTTGTTTGAAGATGGAAATGTTAAACTGAAGTTGCTTGGGAAAGTTAGGCTACTGTGAGCGATTTTCACAATTACTTCCCGCTCGTTGGCTGTTGGCTGTTTTGTTATGTCGCCTGTCCATGGACCCGAACCAAAATGCAATTTGAGCGGTGCGATGTATATGCCTGGAAAAGTTTTAGTTTCGCCGACCCCTACGGATTGAGCAGGATACTTGACGAAAATGGCTTTGTACTTGAAGTCGTAGGTTTCCCATCGAATTGAGGCGGGCTTTTTCTCCAAACTTAAAATGACTATGAAGGGTTTGCTTTCACGCCACATGACAATGTAGTTATCGGCTAAGGTTTCAGATGCGCCTACAATATCGAAAAATATGTCAGAGCGGACATAGTCAACCTTACCTGTGTACTCAGTATTTGGGTTAGCCGTGAATTGAATGTCGATTTTATCTATGGCCGCCATGTTGGGCGGTGTGCCACTTTGACCCGTGGGGTTTGCAAGAGGAAGGTTTAGGGGTGTAAGCGCATTAACGTAAAGCCCGCTAACAGTCCAATATTTATAATTATCCGAGGCGTCACGGATGTAGATTGTTGCTGAGGAAATGGGCAATTCCAACCAGAGATCAAGCGTGTCCTTGGCTGGGAGGTCCCATGTTCCCGCTGGATTAAGTCTTATGCCCCAATTACCAGAGGCGTCAGAAGTTATCACGGCTTTAAGGCTTCCATTTCCTTCCTTTTTGTCGCCTGTATCTATGCTAAGGGATCCTGTGCCCAAGATGATGCTCCAATCATTTGTAGCGTCGCAGGCGTGAATCAAACTTGGAGTGGGTAAGCTCCTCTGAACTATTCCCGAAGTAAGAGGGACAAGGAAGTCAGTTGGATTGCCTTCAGGTCCATAAAACCAGATTAGCTCATAGTTTAGTGCAATGTTTCCGCTCTGGTCTGCGACGAACTCACCGAAGATTTTTGTGCTTGGAAAGGCTACCCAACTCTGATTAAAAAGTCGACAGGTCCCAGGCGTTATCGCCCAATGCTTCCGAACCTTAATGTGGTATTTGTCGTGTTCAATGACTGTGGTGTTTTCGGAGGGGCTTCCCAAACTTGCTGAGTCCACGTATTTTGTTCCGTTGAAAATAGGCTGAAAGCTTATGAAGAGGCCCTCACTATCATCGAGCCCGCCATAAACTTGGTTCCACTTGCTTCCGCTCAGTCGGTGGCAGACGGGATGCCACTTAAAGCCCTTCTCCACGTAAAGCGTATAGAGATGACTATAAACGTAGCCGTATCCGTCTCTTGCTGGATTAATGAACCTGCCTAAATTAAGAACCACGACTATACCCGCCTTAGACCCGTTTGATAATAGCGGTAAATCTTCTCAATCTCACGATCTATGACTGCGATTAACTCCTGTTTGTTTTGGCTCTCCGAAAAATCTCCAGCAGAGAAATCGACTGCCACATCAGGTCGATTAAGAATGTCCTTCGCAGCCAGAAGTGCGCTAAGTCGCTTTATTCTTCGTGGCACGGACCCTGTGAAACTGCCTATCTCTTGGTTGATCTGGGCGTCTGCGTCGCTAATGTATTCGTTTATTTCTGTGTCTGAAAGGATCTGCTCGGATATGGGGGCGAAACGCCTAACGTCCGATGGAGTTGAGTAAGCCATTCAATGCACCCCTTTTATCCAGATTTCAAAACTGAAACTTATTATGCCTGAGATAAGGGGATCAACAGAGAGGATGAACACAACCGGGATCGAACCGTTCACGGGTATCCATGATCCGTCATAATTCCATGTGAGAGTAATCCAATTCGAAGCGTTTGAAGGGTTCCAAGCCTCGGTCCACATAACAATTTTCTGAGCGTCATTGCCCGTGTTTTTTATCCACATCGTAAAAGACTTGTTTTCTCCTGGCTCTATTATGCCCCAATTGATGTGATCTAAAGTTTCCGTTAAGTTGGCGTCTCGGTAAACTTCCACGCCGATCGCTCGTACCGTTCCAATGTTGCTTATTCGCCATTGACTGAAAAGAGGCGCAATGACTACACCAATTAATAGACCGATTACGAAAACGAGGAGAATAAAGAGGACAGAATATTTATGAAGTTTCATGTTCAACTAATTAATCGAGGAAAATGGCTTGATTTAAGGTATTTTGCTGAAAAAGAGACTATAGAAAAGATGTGCGGAAAAACAGACCCTAATTATAAGACCTTAAGGAAGTTTTCGCCTTTCTCCGTTAGTTTATATTTGCCGCGGTTCATTTTTTCAATGTGGCCGTTTTCCATGAGGTATTTTAGGATGCGTTTGAAAGTGGGAAAGGTTCCGCATTGATTAAGCGTATTTTTGTACAGGGGCGTATAATGAATTGTCCCGCCTGCTTTTTTAATGCAGAGAAGAACAATTTTAACTAATCTAAGGTCTTCGTATAAGCTCATTTTAAAACCACCTCTATAAATAGAGCCAATCCTCACACGGGCCTTTAGATTTGCGTATGGCCTTCTCAAGCATAATCGCGCCATAAACACGTGTGCCCTCAGGAGTTTCAATTAGGCTTATGTTGGAGAAACGATCATTCTTTCCTAAATTATTTTTAAAACTTGTTGCACGCCGCCAGAAACGCATGTAGCATGCATCACTGCAAAAACGTCTTGGTTTAGTGCTTGCGTAAGTTAGGACTTTTCCGCAGATTTGGCATTTGGAAGTCCTAATAAAGAGTTTATTTGCCATCGCTAACTCCTCGTGATGCTCGTCAAGTTTTTCTGAGCGTCATAGCCAAAGGTTAAAGTCAAAAGCGTATCAGCAGCCTTTTTGAAAACGAGCGTGGAGAGATCGCCATCCGCATCATAGTTAAACTCGATCTTGTCACAGTCAGCAATTTTGCTCCTTAAGTCGAAGGGCATCTTCTCAAAGATCGCCTTATAGGCTTCTCCATATCTGTCCCAAGTAACACTCAAAACTCAACACCACAAAAAGGGGAAAAGGAGGGCTTAGCTGGTAGAAGTGGGCTTACCTCGTGCCCCTCGCAACCGCCTTACTTCTTAGCACACCCAAACCGTATCTTTCGGAACCTATAACACCGTATAATAGTTCCGCAGGGTTTTCGTAGGGCTTAGCTGTAGCGTCTCTTCTTAAGGGCATGGCAGCGGCGTATCTTGTGTCAATCATTAGGCTTTTTGAGAGTAGAGAGCTTACCACGATCGTCACGTTGAGGATTTTCTGCGGGTAAATGCCCGTTCTTATGGCTTGCTCAGGAGCATAATAGAGACTCTGGACAAACTGGTTTAATCTCAGAAGTTCACCCATAATGGTTGGCGAAACCGCCAACACGTTCGGATGGAAGTTCTCATTCTCAACGGTTGCCCAAAGGGTTGTGAAGTTGTCCCAGGTTATAGGTGAAGCTATTGTTACTTCTGCGCCACTCGCAAGATCGGCATTCACAATTCCATTATACAAGGCGATGATGTCCTTGCTCTCTTGCTCGGCTAACGAGAAGCCGATTTCCTCAACTTGCCTCTCCAAAACATTCCAAGACGCATCCTCAAAGAAGTTTTCATTCCATTCCTGACTTGCTGCGATTTCGTATTTGCATTCGACATCTGCATAATCATATTTTTCGCCCGTTGTTGGCGGTTTAGTTTGGCCAACTCGCCAAGCCTTGCCTCTCTTTGCCCGAATAAAGCGAACCAAGTACTTCTTGGTTGGAACAACCCAGATTAGTTCCCGTCCTATGCAAGCTGGCTTCGATGCGCTGACAACAACGTCGTGCACAGCGCCTAAAGCTTGGGCAACATCCTTGTAGAGGGCTTCCCGCATGACGAGCTGATAAAACGGGTTGCTCCCTGCCTTTTGTGTCATTTCCTTCCATACGTGTTCTCCCATTTCTGGGTCCTTGAGAACCGCTTCCTTCAAAACATTCTTGTTTTCAGACATTCTAAATCGACCCCACGATAATTAATCCTGAATCTCCAGTGGCTCCGAAATCCTGTAAAGCCCTGCCCACGATTTGTTTTTCGTCGCCCGCTGCTGGTGTTGCTGGCATCGCCTGAATTTGTCCGTTAGCGGCTGCTCTAACCTTTTCTCCAGCGGTGATCGCGGCTGCCGACGCCGTTACCTTGACGATCCCAACGATCATGACTGGGATGTACTCGTTTATTGCACCAGAAGCCAAAGCAACGCCTATAACGTCAGTTGCAGCGGCTCCCGCTACGTTAACGCTGGGATATTCTCCTGAAGTATGAGTATCAGCCACTACTACTTGCCCTTTAGTGATCGCGGCAGCACATTTGAAACTCTGTATTAAAATTCCCATGCCTTCGCCTACGTCCCATTGCGAAAACAGATCAGCCATTTGCCTTTTCCTCCAAATTTAAATCGGGTTCAGCGTTCCATCGCGCCTAATGCCGGTCAACAAGTGACTCTGATTCAAGTTCCTTCTTGATCTTACGAATCACATCGTAAGGACCAAAACCCCAATGGCGAGGGACCCGTTCAGGCAGATGTCTTCTTATGCGCTCTGCCAAGGTCGGTTGAGTTAATCCCGGAGGCTCGACAATAGCCTCGCCCAAAGATTTTCCTTGCTTAACCTTTGCTAAAGCCTCTTGAAGCTCCTTGTTTTGCTGGGTTAAAACTTCCACTTGCCCTTTAAGGGCCTCAATTTCCTTCTTGACTTCAGTTAATTCGCTTCCTTCCTCGATAGGTATAGATTTGTCCTCTTCAGGGCTCGAAGTTTCCTTTTCTGCTATGCCCTCACCTTTTTGAGGCTCTTCCTCGGCTTTTTGCCCCTTTGCTGATCCGCTTGGGTTCTCTCCCTCTTTTCCACCCATTTTATTCACTCCTTCCGAGTTATTCGATGATAAGCCTTCTACGAGGTACTGGGGATGAAGCAAAAACCAATCACGAATGCGATTTTCGTCCCACATCTTCTCCTTAGAGAAAAGAACGCTTTGGATCCGCCTGGACTCAGGCTGGTCCCGGAGCCTGCTCACGAGGGCTAAGATTCCCTCTGAGTGGTCAAGCCAAATGCTACTAAAATGCTCAGGCAGAAAGGCGTACGGATCTCGATAAAAGCCAAGTATGTACTCTCCGGGCGTGATGTACTCCTTACCATCGATTTTGATGTCGTTTACGAGGGCAACAGAATGAAGGGGAAAAGCGGGTGTTTTAGCTGCAGCCTCCTTAAGGTCCTTTATTATTGCCTCCCAAGGTTGCAGCATCGTGAGGGAATCACCGGGTTGATACTTCTCAAGAAAATCCAGGCGTGAGAAGACTATGCCTTTAGGCGCGACGCCGTCCACCTTTTCTAAAGAGCGCCAATTATACTCAACGCTACAATGCTTAATTTTTCCGTCCCTAATTTTCTGAACAATATCGTCAGGGGCATAGGCAACACCCTCAATGGCTCCATCCTCATATTCTGCATCCAAAACCTTGTAAGGTTCAGGAATCTGCCTTTCATGATCAGACCCGAGAGGCTTATCCTTCATGGTGCGGGCCGATCGGATTAGCTCATCTTCCAAGTATTCGCGGACGCTTGGCCATGTTTCAGGGTGATAAGTCTTGATGGGATGAAGCGCCTTAAACTTAACCAAATTCTTTTTCGGAACGTCAGTGATCGTGACATCGCCAAGCCACCTAAAGCCTTCTTTTCCTTCGCTTTGGGCTTGAAGTTTTCCGCATACTTTGCGGGCGGTTTCTTCATCGTAGCCTCCGCCTCCCTGATCCTTAGGCTTCGTCATATGCGCCATGCAAGCGTCGAAGTCTTCAAAACCGGCGAAAGGCAAGCCATACTCTCCTACTTTTTAAATTGGGCTATGAAGCCGCAGCCTGAACATTTGTAGAGACCAACGTCTTCTCGATAAAGTTTCATGGGTTTACCGCAAAATGGACAATTTAAATCAGAGACGCCTTTTTTGGACATTAAACTACACACCAATTAAGAATTGTGCTTTGAATTGAAAAATGCTGTTGCTAAAAGTAGGAAAAGTGGCAATAAGGTATTAAAAGTAAGAAAAGTAGTATTTATTGGTTAATTTGAACGTAACGAAAATTTCGCTGTCGATTCCGAAGGAACTTCTGAAAATAATTGACGAAAAACGTGGATTAGTTACGCGTTCCGCTTACATTGTAGACCTCATTGAAAAACAGTTGCGCACAGAGAAAGAAGTCGCTGCCTTAAGGAGTGCATACTAATTGAGTTTATTTAGAAAGATCAAAGAGTTTACAAAGCGAGGGAGAGAGCAGGGAGCCTTACTTCCAGCATGGAAAGAGACCTATGGAGAAAGACCAGCTGTCACTTTTAGCGATCTCGTTGAGGTTTATGTGGGCGATTATGCCGCTAAGGCTGCAGTTGACTTTCTTTCGGATCAGGCTGTCGGCGCAGGCTTCTACACAACGGTAAACGAGGAATACGCGCAGGCTGAGAAAGCAAAAAGTGTGGTCGATGAGTTTAACGAAAACGTGAATCTTGACGGTTTGCTTCAGATCGGCGCTCGTGAGGTCGTAGCCTATGGAAACAGCTTCTGGGAGAAGATTAAACCAGAAAAACTTGAAAACTTAAAGATTCTGCCCCTTACCAGTATAGAAAAAATCTTGCGGGACCAATACGGTGCAATTAAGGGCTATAAACAAATCGCGGCCTATGGCGGAAAGACCTTGGCGCCCGAGAGCGTCATTCATTTCTGTTGGAACCCAGTGAACGGCGAGCCCTTCGGCACCGGGGTCCTACGTGTTCTTTGTGAGAACTTAGCATACGATGGAGAGACGCGTGATAGTCTTGTTAAGATTAAGGCGAAAATGGAAAAGATCATGCCTGATATTTTTGAAAAGTATGCGGGTCCAGATGAGCTCTGGATCTTTGAGGGCGTAGGCGACGACAAGCTCGCCGAATATCAACGCTTAATCAAAAGTAAGCCTAAGGCTGGAGCCCGCTTCGTTTACAACAAGCCTGCTGACATAAAAACCGTGCAGGTGGATCCAAGGGCAAGGTTCGACGGCTACGTGGAGCACCTAATCAACCAGTTTTACCTTGGACTTCAGACGCCCCTTCCAAAATTATTTACGACTCCAGGCTTTACTGAGGCAAGCGCCAGAGCTGCCGTCGAAATAGCGGAGCGCAAGGTTTTGGCTTTGCAACGCTTCATTAAACGTATGGTGGAAAAATATATTTTTGCGCCTCTGATAGAGCAGGCGGGCTTAGATATCAAAAAGGCGGACGTTCGCCTCAGTTGGGGGACGCCCGAAATCCCTGAGCTTATCACAGCTGATTTATTGAGAGCTGCGGAACTCGGCTTTGTGCGTCGCGAAGAGCTTCGGAAAATGTTGACTAAAATAGGCTGGGAGCTTTGGGAGCCTGAGCCAGTTCAACCCGAAACCGTGAGGAGCTAATTACAGTCGATATGATAATTTCCGGGGATACCGACCAAATTTCATGTCGATCTCCTCAGCTCCACGGCGGGAATACTACGAGGATCCTCGTAGTGGGATGGTCTCAGTAATATGCGAAGGGAGGTGAATGCCAAAATGATGAAAGATAAATCGGCTTTCGCCACTTTCCTCATAATTCTAACAGCAATATTCCTCATAGTCGAAGTTCTTCTTTGGACAGGCGTAATACCCAGTATCGAGGTCCTTGGAAACCTTGGCTACGGTGTAGATCAATGGCTGGAAAACCCAGCGTTTGCAGGTCTAATGATGACGCTGTTAGTGGCATTGGGCGGTTATCTGGAAAACTTCGTTAGGACCGGAGAGCCCTTTAATGTTAAAAAGTTCGCGGAAACATTCTATCTCTATGAGCCTTTACTCATTCTCCTTTCGCAGTTCCTACCGCTAAACTATGCAGTCGTCCTAACCTTTGCGGTCGACGTCCTTCGCCGAATCGCCTGGAGAATAAAACCGCCACCACCAAAAACATAACCCCTTCTTTTTTGTTGCAGAGACCATACTACGACTATCCTATATGCTCAGTTTTTTGCGGAAAGCCTAACCACCGCATATTTGCCGTTTATATAAAACTGTAGGTAATTTACTCGTTTAACCAGATTGTTTTATAAACATTAAATATCGTTAATGGTTTAATAGATGTCGGATGTTGTGGGCTAATTCCAAAAAATTGTTGCTAATAGTTTCATTTTCCTTAGTTCTGTTTTCCTTAATTTCTGGGGTTATTTCATATACTTACTCAACTTCTAAAATTCCAGTCACTTTGAGAGTCGTAAGCAAAGAAGCTGGGGTTCCTATACGTCTAATATTGATAGTCTCATTCTCAACAGGCATTGCAGTTACAGTTTGTCTGATAGCTTATCGTAAATATAAACTAAAAAGGAGGTGATAGAAAATGAAAATTGGAAAGATGAAATTAATACTCATAACATTGGGGCTTCTCTCTGTAACTACTATACCAATTTTGGCATACATGTACATAACATCACAGAAAATACCTGCAGGAATAATGATAGAAAGTCCAACTGTCGAAATTGGTGTTTATTGGGATTATGCGTGCACACAACCCGTTACCCGCATAGACTTTGGAGAAATAATTCAACCTAACAACAATTTAACACTACGGAAAACACTTTATATCAAGAATAAAGGAACTGTAAGCCTCTGGCTTTTTTGGAACACAACCTTGCGGTCAGCAACAAATGAAATAACGGATCATTGGACGGTAGTATATCCTTTTTACCTCCCTCTAAATGAAACGTATGGATATTACAATATCGACCCTAATGAGGTATGGAATACTGAATATGCTATTGTGTTAGCAAAGTATTTGACCATAAACACCTACAATTGGACATTGACCATATGGGGAGAATACTAACCACAAATACGTCACCAACCCAATAAGAAAGGATGGTTTAGCTGAGCATTTTAGCCGACCTTACTTTCTTTTTCTTCTTCATCTTCTATCATCTCTTATGAAATTCCTGATTCCACTTAGTACAAAGTTCCCACGCCAGGCGATAAAAGCTCCAGCCCGGGGGTCCTCTCCAGTTCGGAATAGGCTGATGCACAAACACGTATTTTAACACTTGATCGCCCTTCTCATAGTCAAATCTATAATCAAAGGTTAAGAAACCTAAATCAAGGAGGCGTCTCCGAATTTTCTCGTAAAAGTTTTTTCGGCTATACGTGAAGCCCTCTTCAATTTTGCCCTGCTCCATGTCATAGCTAAATTGGTTGAACTCTCGGCGCGTGCAGGATCCCCCCTTAGCTTTAAGCCATTCTACGAAGAGTCTGCATGCCTTAGCTTGTTTGCGATAATCGAAAATTATGGTGCAGAAGTCTATTTTACGGTGGAGGCGGCTGATTTTGGCTTGTCTGGCCAGGGGCTGCATCCTCAATCTAAACACCTCAAATAGAATTTAGAATGTAATGAGAACTCAAGCATGTTTTCTTGCATGGATTATGTAGGTTAAATAACTTCAAAATATGAACTCTCCTTTAATGGACAGGAAACTTTCACCAGTTTAAGTTGATCCCTTAAAAGTAGAGCTATGTCGTTGGCACTAACAATGAAGGTCTGTCCCTCAACTTTGAATAAAATTCCTTTTCCGTCTTTCGTTTTTTTAGCATAGCCACATTTATACCAATTTAGTTTTCTACGAATTTGCGTTAGAAGGTCATCTCTTCCTAAAGTCATGTCTTCACTCTCTCACGCTATAACATCGTAATATGTGTGTGAGTGTGTGTGCGCTGTTCCTCAAGTCTCTCTATTAGTCTCTCTTCAGTCTCTCTACCAGTCTCTTCTCTTCTAATGATAATAGTCTCCCTACTACTCAAATACATCCTTCACCTTAACCTCCGTCATCCCTGCACGCACACACACTCATTTTTCGTCTACAGTCTCAGTCACCTCAACATCCTTCATCGTCAATTGCCTATAGTCAGCAACCTTCTGCCAATTCAACTTAAACATAGAATAATGCCCAGTTTGAATATCTTCAAGCCTATCTTTCATTGAGTTGGCGACGGGAATCAACATGTTAAATTCGCATAGGCTTATCAAATAATTTTTGATGGTTCGTGGATCGTGACCAGCAATTTCTCTAATCACTTTACGAACCAGAGGCCAAGCAATTTGAGCAGTTGGACCATACTGTCGAATTAAACGCTTTAGAATACATTCACATGTTTCGTAGGCTTTGCTCTTATGTTCTGTCATACTCATTTTACTACGACCATCCTTTCGGAAATTGTTGAATTACTTCTTCTTTAGAAAAGACTGGTTGCAGATTGTTTTTCATGAAGATTGGAATATCCCAATCAATTGCTTCGTGAATTATGTCTTCTACCCATTTTCTTTTCAGCTTTATTTTTCGGGAGCCAGTTAGTTTACCAATTATAATCCAATTGATTCCTCGTAGTGTAATGGCGGGTGGTAAGGAATTTAATAGCGGTTCAAAACTTATGAACCTAACTTTTGCCTTTACCTTCAACATTTCTGGAATATTTCGATAATCGTTTCCCTCATTCGTTACAGTTGCTCCTACCCAAACATTGTCTGGATACCAGAAGTCAGGTATTCTCTCTGGGTTTTTCGTTAAAAGTTGAAAAGTATGTTTTATTGGGCATCTGAAAATAGAATCTAACACGGCATCTCTCCATTTATCAGGGGTCCAAGGTGCAAATAAATCCGCAATGCTGCACACAAAAATCTTTGAAGGTTTTCTTAGTTCCCACGGTTCTTTAAGGCGCTCTGGATAAAAAGTAGGCTCAAAACCATTAGGAAAAATCTTCTTAAACCTCTGAGTTAACTTGCGAGCATAACAATACCAACAACCATGTCTGCAACCAACAATGGGATTCCAACTATACTCCGTCCACTCAATCTTAGTGCGATTCATCATTTTCGCCTCTCAGGGTCATTGAGTTTCTCCAAACGTTTCAACCTCTTTCAGCAAGCCTTTACTACGAGCATCTTCAGGCTTCATTTTAATTCGGTAATCCCACCGCGTTCCAGACTGAACCTTTTCAAGGAATCCCCATGCTACGAGGTCAACGAGCACTTTGTCGAAGTTGGCGTAAGCCTCTTTTCTTCCAAAACGTTGCTCCATAATTTGGTTAAGTTGCCTAAGAGTGAAAGCCTTGTCCTTCGGCAATAAGCCTTCAGCGTAAACGATGACTATTCTCCCAGCGAGGTCATTTTGGCTTAGAGTTATAGGCTTTCGTTGCACATTCACCGTTAAGGCAGGTTGCTCAGTTACAACCTTGATTTCAGAAGGCACGTGGGACCCGGGTTCAAATCCCGCTTTACCTTGTAGTA
>Ga0315280_10000526_pt1 | contig 71032 bp, 44 predicted proteins | sample YL17G06_40_MG_FD_203697 | JGI IMG/M metagenome (GOLD analysis project Ga0315280, IMG submission 203697) | Sediment microbial communities from Yellowstone Lake, YNP, Wyoming, USA - YL17G06_40 | ecosystem: Environmental > Aquatic > Freshwater > Lake > Sediment | place: USA: Wyoming | collected... | reverse complement strand
CCAGAACCACAAGGGACACCCCGAGGAGAACGCCCACCTGGAGCGCTCCCACCTGACCGATGACGAGGAGTTCTATATCCCCAGGGCTTTCGGGATCAAGAGCGAACAGGACCTGCTGGACCAGGCCCTGGGGTACCTGTATTACTACAACGTCGTGAGAGAACACTCGTCGTTGGACTACCAAACCCCCTTCGCCCACCTGAAGCGACAGGCCCCGACGGTGCACGACACCATACGATTCGTCCAGCCCATCATCCTCGACCATGCAGCGGTCGAACTCGGCCCCTGGAGTGGATACCATGTCTTGGCACAGCACCTGCGCGCACCGCGCACCCGCGAGCCTTTACTCGATTGATAGCATGTGCCAAGATGAAGCTGATCGCACACGCCGCGAGGGTTCAAGAAGCTGCCAAAGGCGATCTGAAGTGGAAAGGGAAGCCCGCGTCGTGCCATGGTTTGTCTCGACGCCCGCCTTCGTCAGTTATTCGGGACAGCCTTCAGCGCCCCCGGTGATGGAGCGCACGTGGGCGCGGAGCCTATTGGCAGCGGCCGCCCAGTCAGCAAGCTGGGAGAGATGTGTGAGTCGTCTGTGAGGCACTGCTGACCAGATGGCAAGACCTGACAAGGCGCTGGATAATGCCGACCGTCATCTTCTGAATCTTCTTCAGACGGCTTTCCCGCTTGCCCCGCGACCCTTCAAGGCCCTTGGAGAAAAGCTTGGCTTAAGTGAGGAGGAAACCATAAGGCGCGTCCGGGGGCTGAAAGAGCTCGGGATAGTAAGGGATATAGGTGCCATATTCGATTCGCGGCGCCTGGGCTATCAGAGTTCGCTCGTAGGCATGAAGGTGGACGCGGCAAGATTAGACGAGGCGGCTGAGGTTGTGAACAGCCATCCGGGCGTCAGCCACAACTATGCGCGTGACCACGACTATAACCTCTGGTTCACAATCGCGGCGCCTCCGGCAAGGAATCTCCAGGAAGAAGTCAGGAAGCTGCATCAACATGCGAAGCCCAGAAAGACACGCCTGCTGCCCATGCTGAAGCTGTTCAAAATCGGCGTGGTTCTCGACATGACGGGGGAGCAGGAATCAACCGCTCGAGAGAAGGCAGGCAAAACCGAACAGCCAGAGGTTGCTGCGCTGACTCCCGAGCAGATAAGGACAATAAGGGAGCTTCAGGAAGACCTGCCCGTCGAATGCAGGCCCTTCCTGGGCATGGCCCATCGGCTCGGCATATCGGAGGAGGAGCTGCTGCGGCGGGCGCACGATTTCATAAGGACGGGCACAATGAGGCGCTTCGCCGCAGTCCTTCACCATCGCGAAGCAGGCTTTGTAGCGAATGCCATGGCAGTGTGGGCAGTTCCCCCGGAGCGCCTTGACGAAGCAGGCGCGACGATGGCAAGTTTCCGGGCAGTAAGCCACTGCTGCCAGCGGCCGACTTATGAGGACTGGCCCTACTGCCTTTTCGCAATGATTCACGCCCGCACGCGAGAGGAATGCCAGCGCATCGCGGAAGAGATTTCAAAGCAGACCGGCCTGAGCGACTACAGTCTTCTCTTCAGCACGAAGGAGTACAAGAAGGTGCGGGTGCGGCATTTCGCGGAGGATTATTGAGTTTCGCAGATTACACTGACGCCATCGTTCCGAGTGCGGTTGCCGCTGGGCGTTCCGAGCGAGCCATGTTCCTCCCCCTCGACGGGGGAGGCCTGCCCGAGCCGGGCCACGGCCAGGGAGTCAGGTGGGGGTGAAAGGGTGCGGCAGGTTTGAAACCCTGGCCGGGCGGGCCTGCCCTACTCACCCTCCCCTGGCCCCGCCCATCGAGGCCAGGGAAAAAGGCAATCGCTAACGTATGGTCAGAGACGCTTCCGATCCCCTTCCCGGCATGCCTTCACCAGCTTACGGGCTGGGAATGGCAGCTCTGCATGTCACCCGATTATGCGAAAACCAATAGTGCGGACACAGTTTTGGGGAGCCCACCCCTCGAGTTCCTCAGGGCAAGCAGAGGGGCTCCCCTACATCCTTGTTCGCCTGCTGCGCTGCCGCACCACGTTGGGCAGCGACCCGCAGCGCGGCCCTTCACTTCTTGAACTTCGGGCTGGTGCTCGAGTAGCCTGCTTCAAGGTCAGCAGCCGGATCCAGATATATCTTCGCGTGGTTGACCGCAGTGGCCGCCTCGGCAACGCCAGGAGCGATGCGCTTCACCTTGCCGGGATAGGTTGCGACATCGCCGACGGCAAAGATGCCCGGCAGGTTTGTGGCCATCCGCATGTCAACCTTTATGCGGTTGCCGTCGAGGTCGAGATTCCAGTGCTGCAGCGGCCCCGCATCAGCGGAAAAGCCAAGCCCCATGAGAAGAACATCGCAGGGCAGAACCGTCTCCTCCTTCGTCCTGTTGTCGAACACTACAATGCAGTGCAGCGCATCCGTTGTGTGGTCGCAGGCTCCCTTCACCTCATGCCACAGAAGTATTCTTGCGCCGGAGTTGAACAGCTTCTTCACGCTCTCCTCGTGAGCCCTGAATCCCTCTCTCCTGTGGACCAGCGTCACGCTCTTTGCCACGCCTGCCTGAAGCTCCAGAGCCCAGTCAATCGCGGAATCCCCTCCCCCGACGACGACCACATTGCGCTCGGAAACCTTCGATTTCTCGGGCATGAAGTAGTAAACGCCGTTCTCCTCGAACTTCTCTATCTCGGGAAGCCCAAGCCTTTTCGGAGTAAATGCGCCCACTCCTGTTGCCACTATCACGGCACGGCAATGATAAACATCCTTGTCAGTTGAAACGTGCCAGATTTCTCCGTCGCGCTTCAGCGTCGCCGCCTGCTCGCTGAGGCCAACGTCGGCGCCGAACTGGCGGGCTTGCTGCTCCATGTTCTCGACCAGGTCGAGAGCCTGAATCTTCGGGATGCCGGCCACGTCGTAGATATCCTTCTCAGGATATAGAGCCGCCACCTGACCTCCAAGATGAGGCAGGCTCTCTATCAGCTTCGCCTTCATATCGCGCATGCCGGCGTGGAAAAGCGCGAAAAGCCCAGCAGGGCCGCCGCCGATGATTATGAGATCATATACATTGTCCTTTTCTGCCATAGGTGCATCCTCCAATCTCACGTCATCTTTCCATTTTCCCCAGAAGGGGCTAAGAAAGGCTGTTGCGCCTTTCCCCAGGCGTTGAGAATTCTGCCGGAAGCGCTATCTTCCCTCCTCGCCTCGCATAGGAAACTTTTACATCATCTGGCTGCCCGAGATCGAGCCAGCACCTCGAGCCACTTGGCTCCTGCTGATCTGGCACGGGCCGAGAGTGGGCGCCGCGGTTTGCAGGGAGAGGTTGGGAAGGATGGGGCATTGAAACGAGGCACGGAATGCTTGGCTGACAGGGAGGAGACTTGTGAGACGCATGGCAATCGTTTCGGTTCTCTTGCTTTCTGGCCCTGCTGCCTTTGCGGCAAAGCCGGCAACCAGGCTCGCCGCCATCGTGCTCGATCGGCGCGCGCCAGCTCCGGTTCGATTTGGGGCCGCAGACTTGAAACAGGCGCTCACTGAAAGAGGCATCGAAATCGCTGCGCCGGGACAGGCGGCAGAAGCCTCTTTCCGCATCGGCGAACCCGCGACGGATGACGAGATCCGCCTGCTCGCAGAATCTGGCAGGCTGCAACTGCCTGCCAAGCCGGAATCGTTCTGCATCAAGAAGCTGGAGAATCGTGTGATTATCGCAGGAAGCGACGCCGTTGGAGCCATGTATGGCGCCTTCGAGGCCGCAGAGCGGATACTCAATACGCCGCCCGGAGCGGACTTACTCAAGGCGCTGAAGGAAACGACGCAGAGCCCCTATGTGCGCATCCGCGCAGTAAACCCCTTTTTGCATGTCCAGGCGCTCGCGGATAAGGGGTCATGGTTCCGCTCCGAGAAATTCTGGGACAGCTACCTTTCGACGCTGGCCCGCTCGCGCTTCAATATGCTCGACCTGCACGCCACCTTTGACCTTCTGGCGACAAATTTCCCGAATGTATTTCCTTATCTTGTCCAATCGCAGAAGTTTCCGGCCGTAGGCGTTCCCGCCCAAGAGAAGCGGCGGAATGTCGAAATGCTGAAGAAAATCGTCAGGATGGCCAAGGGCAGGGGAATCATGGTTGGCCTGATGAGTTATCACGCCTCGTGGAAAATACCGCCCAACGAGTCTCCGGCTTGTGAAGAGACAGAAGAAGCGCTCTCCGAGTATCACACCGAGGTAGTCAGGAAGCTTGTGCAGCATGTTCCGGACCTGGCGTTCATAGGTTTTCGAATTGGTGAGTCGGGCCGCAAGGAGGGGTTCTACGAGTGCTATGTGCAGGGCGTCAAAGAGGCCGGAAGGCCGATAAGCATTTATACCAGGAGCTGGCTCGCGGACCCGAATCGGCTGCGTTCCCTCGCCGCACGCTACGCCGGAAAATTCTTCATAGAGATAAAATATAACGGCGAGCACCTTGGCCTCCCCTATCATGTTCTCGGAAACAGGACGGCTGGCTTGAAAAGTTACAGCTACCAGAACTATACGAACGTGCCTCGCGATTACGGGATTATATGGCAGGTGCGCGCCAATGGCACTCACCGCGTTTTCAAATGGAGCGACCCGGACTTCATTCGCCGGTGCGCGTGGAGCTTCGCCTACTGCGGCGGCGCCGGCTTCACAATCGAGCCAATGACGGCCTACTACCCGCACACCGACGCCCTGCACTGGCCCGGCCGCGGACACCGCTATTACCAGTGGATGCACGAGCGAGACTGGTTCTGGCACATGCTGTGGGGAAGGCTCAGCTACAATCCCGACACGCCGGACGAGGTATGGAAGAAGGCTTTCCAGCGGCGCTTCGGTGCGAAAGTGGGCCCGCTTGCTCTTGAAGGCTTTTCCGAGTCGAGCCGGGTGGCGCCGCTTATCTATGCCACCCACTGCCTGGGGCCTGATCACAGAAACATGGCGCCCGAGCTCGAGACCGGCGGAAGCCTGAAGGATTTCGCGAGAGTCAGCCCTCTCGACGACAGCGTCATCCAGTCGCCCGCTGAATATGCCAGCAACATTTTGGCCGGGCGGCCGTCTGGAAAGGCTTCGCCATTGGAAATGGCGGCTCTGCTTGAGAAAGCGGGCAGGCGGGGACGAGAGCTTCTGGAGTCAGCGCTCACATTGGCAAGGGACACCACGAACCCAAGGGCCAAGACGGAGATAGAGTGCCTGCTCGAGGATGCAAGGGCTCTGGAGCAGTTGGCTTCCTATTATGCCAACAAGCTGCGGGCGGCGACCGAAATGGAGCTTGCCACAATGTCTGGAGAAACCGGCAGGCTGGTTGCAGGCAGATCATACACTCGCGAGGCTCACCGCCACTGGGAAAAGCTCGCGGAAGTTACGAAGCGCCATTATCAGCCCTTGCTGGATACACTCAGAATGCACACACCCGCCTTCACATGGGAAGAGGAGGGGAAGCTTCACCTCGCGGAGGATTACACTGCACTGGGGAGGTCAGCCGCAGAGACTGCCGCCGCGATGGCTCCGCGAGGCGAGACGCCGCTGCTGCGGCACATCCCGATCGGGCGCCTGACTCCGGGCCAATCGTTAGAAGTCTCGGCTGCTGCGGCCTCAACTGCGACCGACCTGGAAGTCAGCCTGTTCTTCAGGGAGCGGGGCCAGCAGAACTTCGAGCAGGTGCGGCTCGAAAGCGCCGGGGAGCCGCTTGTCTATCGCACGCAGGGCCTCGAAGCGCCATCTTCGGGAGCGATCGAGTATTATCTCGAGGCCCGCGCCGCAGGCGCCGCCGTAAAGCTACCGCAGGACGCTCCACAGCATCTCTTCAGGGCGCCGGTAAGCCGCGATGAGCAGCCGCCTGTTGTCAGGTTCATGCGAGCTTCCTTCGCGCCAGACGCCTCCACAGCAACGATTGTCGCGGCGGTAAAGGATCAGTCGCCGCTGAGCTTCGTCCGGCTGTGGTATAGACCACTTCCGTCGGATAGAAAATGGGAATCCGTCGAAATGAAAAAGCAGGGCGATGTTTATGCGGCCGAGGCGCCGCTGACATCTGAAGGGCTCCTTTACCGCCTGGAAGCAGCAGACGAAGCCGGCAACGCCTGTGAGGCGCCAGATTTCAGAAAGGAAACTCCCTATCGCGCGATTGAGCCATCGCAGGTCGCGGCGGTCAGTTCACGCGCCGCAGTAAGGTCGCCAGCCGTCCCGCGGCGGAATCCCGTGGCGTCGCCATTCCCGGTATCCGCGCTTGAGCGTTCGCTCATTTAGAGCTCGGAGGGTCGTATAACTTCAGCGCTTCGAGGCACGGCCCAGAGGCACGTAGCCCAGCGCCTTGCGATATACCTCCGACAGCACATGGACTGCGCGCCTCGCCTCCCGGCCTGTTACGAAGGGATCGCGGTTTTCCTTGATAGCGGCGACGAAGTCCGCTATCTGGGCGTCATGGCCGCGGAGCGAAGCTATCGAGGGGTCGGCAGCTCCAACGGTCGAGGCCGCCCGGGCAGCCTCCACTTCTTCCTCTTCACCCTCAATCTTCCAGTAAAGGAGTTCTTCACCGCCCCAGACGGCCGAGCCCTTTGTCCCGCACACTTCGATTTTCAGAGGCAGGCCAGGATAGACGGCGGTAGAACCCTCAATGAGACCCCAGGCCCCATTCTCGAACCTGAGCACTGCCAGCCCTGCGTCCTCGGCCTCCATCTTGTGGTCCAGAGTGGCAATCTCGGAGAACTCAACCGACTTGATATCGCCCATGAACCAGGACAGCAAGTCAACGGCGTGCACGCCCTGGTTGGTAAGACAACCGCCGTCCAGTGCCCATGTCCCGCGCCAATCGGCGCTGTCGTAATATGCTTGCTTTCTATACCACCTCACATCGGCCACGCCGAAGACCAGGCGCCCGAATCTTCCCTCTTCAAGCGCCTGCTTTATCTTCCTGGCGCTGGATGTGAAGCGATACTGGAATATGCAGGCCAGCTTCACACCGCGCCTTTCACATGTCAGGATAAGCTTGTCAATCTTCTTCAAGTCTATGTCAATCGGCTTCTCGGTTATGACATGCTTGCCGGCGTTCGCCGCCATTATGCCCTGCTCGGCGTGAAGGCCCGACGGCGTGCAGACATTCACGACATCAATGTCGTCTCGCTCGAGCATGCGCGCGTAGTCTTCATACCAGTCGCACGAATACTCGCGCGCCAGATTCTGCGCCCTCTCCGCAATGATGTCGCAGACCGCGACCAGCTTCGCATCTGGAACAGAATTTACGGCCTTTGCGTGGGTGGGCCCGATGCCTCCACAGCCAACTATCGCGAACCGCACAGCATTGTCACCCATGACAGCACCTCCTTGCTCGGCTGACATTCAACTATACGCCCAAGCAAAGTTCAGTTCCTTCTGGCCCTCGTCGCCCTGATACTCTCTTCGAGCCTTGACGCCAGACGCAGCCGCCGCTGAAGCCTGGCCAAATCAGACCACAGAATCTCCGGCACAAAGGCTTTCTCGTCGAAGTCCAGCTCGAACCGCTGATGAAAATCGCTGGGCCGGGGCGGAAACCGGCAGACGCGGGTGCTCGCATCAAGTGGTGAAATGAGCATCTCGGAGTCGTCGAAGGCGGACAGTCGGGTCGCTTCCCTGACCCGGGCGTATGCTGGAGAAAGCCGCGTGACCTCCATCCACTCATAGACTGCTTTCTCCGTATCTCCCTTGAGATACAGCGCCAATCCGTAGTTGCTGTGGGCGATGGGATTCCTGGGCTGCATTTCCAGGACGCGGCCCAGATGTGACAGAGCAAGGTCGAGCTGCTGCATCGCAACCTCCCGTTTCTTGTCTCTGACGAACAAGAGCCCGTTCTTCGCGTATGCGAGACCCAGGTTGTTATGCGCCGAAACGGAATGAGGAAGCAGGAGCAGCACCCTGCGGAACATGGTTATGGCATCTTCCAACTGGTTGTGGCGGTAGTACAGAACCCCGAGATTCGTGTGCGCCTCCGGACTTGTGGGCTCCATCTCGACCGGCTTCTCCCACTGTTCCAGCGCGTTCAGCAGGTCTCCCTTCTCAAAATAGGCCCTTCCCAGCAGATCGCACGCCGCGGGCAAGGAAGGGTCTCGCTTCACAGCCACCCGCATCACGCGCACCACGCCGTCCAGGTCGCTCTGGAGGTAGTAGGCAAGGCCGAGGTTAACATATGGAAGGGCGCTGTGCGGAAGAAGGTCGCTGGCCCGGGCGGCTTCTTCCACCGCCTGGGCTATCAGCTTCTGAAGCAGAGCTGTGACCGCGAGATTATTGCGCGCCTCGCCGAAGGCGGGAGCCAGACGCACCGCCTCGCCCAACTCCTCCATGGCCTCGCCACTAATGCCCAGAGCATCGCACGCCAGACCCGCGTTATACCGACAGACCGCATTCTCAGGCCCAAGCCTCACAGCCAGACGAAAATGGTTCAGCGACTCCTGCACCCTCCCGCGGAGGTAGAGGGAAACTCCAAGGTTGTTGACTATATCGGCGTCGTTGGGGTTCGCGGCGAAGGCCAGCTCCAGCTCGCGCGTGGCAATATCCAACTGCCCCACCATGAGCATTAGCGTGCCGCAATTGTAGCGCACCTCTGAATCATTCGGCGCGCGCTCCGCGGCCTGTCGCATGTAGGTAAGGGCTTGATCGTGCAGACCAAGCCTGAAGGCAGCAACCGCCAGTTGCGAGTAACTGCGAGCATGGTCGGGACGCAGGCGCAGCGCATCCAGCAATTGGTCCCTGGCTTCTTCGTGATGTCCCTCCAGGCAATTGTGGACTGCAAAGTTGTAGTGCGCCACCGCGCAGCCTGGCCGATAGCGCAGAGCAAGGCGAAAATGGGCCCTGGCCGCGTCGGCATCTCCCATCAGCCTGCTCACAACGCCAAGGTTGTTGTGAGCCCTGACCACGCGCGTTCCTTCTGCTGCTGCCCTCTCAAGCTCCTGAAGCGCCTCCTCGTATCTGCGCTGCGCCGCCAGGCAAACAGCCCGGTCTGTGCGGAGCTCGGCGTCGCGAGGCTGTCTTTCTATCGCTCTGTCCCAGGCCTCTTTCGCTCGCTCATACAGTCCGCGCGAAGCCAGCGCCCTTGCCAGATTCGCAAAGGCTCTGGCCGATCCATCGGGCCCTTTTGCGGCCGCCTCAAGATGCTCCAGGGCTGCCCCCCACTCATCTCTGAGAGCCAGAACAACACCGAGATTATGGCGCAGAAGCGGGTCGGGGGACCCAAGCTCCAGTGCCCTGGACAAGCTATTCTTGCTCGCCTCCAGTTGACCCAAAAGAAGCTGCGTCACACCGAGGCGGTGGTAGGCATCCGGGCCGCCGCCCTGCGTGCCCCGCTGGGCACGGAGAAGGGCCGCTCGCGCGCGCCTCTGAACAATCCTGCTCACGATATAATGCAGGCCGCTCAGCGAAGCTCTTGACGCGAAGCGTAGAAGTCGCGCTGGCAGGAGCGCCACCATAACGCCTGCCACGATGCCCAGGATCCCCGCGCATGCGAACCCCGCCGGATCGGGAACTGCCCAGGCCCCGCGAAAATGCCTGAGATAAGCGACGGTTGCGGCGGCTTCTCCCGCCAGGGCAAAGGCGAGAATGCTCAACAGCCTCTTCTTCGCAGCGGGACTCGCGAGAGGGCGCCTGCGCCGCGCGGCCTCAAGCAAAGTCCCGCACTGGACGCATTGCCTGCGCCCCGGCGGATTCGCCCAGCCGCAACGCTGGCAGGTCAACTCACTTCTCTCCCAGCCTTTGCTCTTTTTCTCGACCCCCGCCGCGAAGATTTGATGTAGCGACACTCAGGGTAGCCCGAGCATCCAAGGAACGGCCCATATCGGCTTACCCGCCTGACAAGGGGCCTGGAGCACTTGGGGCATACCTGGCCGCTTTCTTCAACCGCATGGCCCTGAGCGCGAGGAGTCCCCGCCTCCTCATTCTCCTCTGTCTCTGCCTGATTTTGCAGCTCGGCCCCCCGCATCGAGAGCGGCCGCTTGTATGTGCATTCTGGATAACCACTGCAAGAGAGAAAAGGCCCGTATTTGCTTCCCCTCATCACGAGGGGGCGCGAGCAGATTTCGCACTTCTCCTCAACAGCTTCAGAGGCAATGAGGGGCAGCGTCTTCTTGCAGTCGGGCTCGCCTGTGCAGGCGAGATAGGGCCCCCGCCATCCGAACTTGAGCTCCATGGGCCGACCGCATTGCGGGCAAGTTGTCTGCGCCGCCTGCCTCAGAGCCTGCTTGAAAGGGCCGTAGAAGTCGCGAACCACCTGAACCCACTGCTGTTTTCCCTCCTCGATCTCGTCGAGCTGCTCTTCCATGCGCGCCGTGAAACCTATGTCCAGAATGTCAGGGAAACGGGGCAGCAGCTCGTCGAGAACCTGGAAGCCAAGGCTGGTGGGATACAAAGTCCTTCTGACGCGCTCCACATAACCCCTATCTACAAGGGTTGACACAGTGGGCGCATAAGTGCTCGGCCGTCCGATCCCATGCTTCTCGAGAGCGCGGATGAGAGATGCCTCCGTGTATCGAGCAGGGGGCTCCGTGAACTTCTGCTCGCGGCAAAGGTCCAGAAGCTGAAGCGGCTGCCCTTCTTGAAGGCGCTTCACAGCCTCGCTGCCCTCGTCGAGCGAGCCGATCCCTGCGATGGGGGGATAGACTTTATAGAAACCCGCGAATATCACCCTCGCGCATGACGCCCGAAACACATAGTCATTTGCGAAAAAATCGGCTGTGGTCACTTCCACCTGGGCGGACGACATCTGGCTGGCGAGAAAACGGCGCCAGACGAGCTCGTAAAGGCGGAGCTGCTCTGCGTTCATATACTGGGCCATACTCTCGGGGGTTCTACCAACAGAGGTCGGTCTTATGGCCTCATGCGCCTCCTGAGCGCCTTTCCTGGCCCTGTATTGCCGCGGCTCATCAGGCACATAGCGGTCGGCAAAGGCGGACCTGATGAAGGCCCGAGCCGATTCCTGCGCTTGATGAGCGACGCGCGGAGAATCGGTGCGCATATAGGTGATGAGGCCCACATGCCCCTCTGGCCCAATGTTCAACCCTTCATAAAGCTGCTGCGCGATTCTCATCGTCCGCCGCGGGCTGAGGTTCAACCTCGTGGAGGCATCCTGCTGAAGCGTACTCGTGATGAAAGGGGGGAGCGGCGCTGTTTCACGAATCTGCTGCGACACCGCCCCGACGCGGAATTCCGCGGCGCGCAACTCGGATATCAGGCTGTCTGCCTGAGCGGCGTTCTCTATCTTGAACTTTCTGCCCGATCGAGTCTGGAGCAACAGCTTCGCCCATATCTCATCTTCAGAGCCAGAGAGGGCGAAAAGCCCGTGGATATTCCAGTATTCCTCGGGGATGAAAGCCCGTATCTCGCGCTCGCGCTCGCACAGCATGCGAAGGGCGACTGTCTGCACTCTTCCAGCGCTCAGGTTCGTGCGCAGCAGCTTCCTCCACAGCAGAGGGCTCAGAGAGTAACCAACAAGGCGGTCGAGCACCCTCCTGGCCTGCTGAGCGTTCACGAGGTCGAGATTGACGGCCCTCGGATTCTGGAGCGCCTTTTCGACTGCGGCGCGGGTAAGCTCGTGAAGCTCGAGCCGCCTGGGATCCTCCAGCTTCAGGGCGTGCGAAAGGTGCCAGGCAATGGCCTCGCCCTCGCGGTCGGGGTCGGAGGCCAGGTAAACGGTCCGAGCCTTGCTTACAGCTTTCTGGAGACTGGAGACCACTGGCCGTCTGTCGGGCAGAATCTGGTAGCGCGGCTTGAAATCCTCCTCGATGTTGACTCCCAGCTCGCCCTCGGGCAGATCTCGCACGTGCCCCATCGAGGCGACGACCTTGTAGCTGCCGCCCAGGATGGCGCCCAATGTCCGGCTCTTTGCTGGCGACTCGACGATGACCACCGCTGCGCCTTGCGCGGTCGCGGCAGCGCCAGCAGCGGGCTTCGCCGACGAGACCTGACGGCTGCCCTTACGAGCAACCCTTCGCTTGACCGCTCTGCCTGCCTTTGACTGAGAGACCCTCAAGTTGACTTCCTGCCTCAAGGTTACTTATTCCGCAGCTTGGGAGCAACCACACCACCCGGGGAATAGTCAAACTACCCCTCGCGGGGCTGCCCTCCCTTTCCGGCCCGGACGGCCATCAGATTGAAGACAGGAGAAACTCGATCCGCGAATCCTGGCTTGCGAACGGATTCTTGCAGATCACCGTGCTGCCAAACCGGTCGTTGAGCCTCACATAGCTCCAGTCAACAGTGTAAGATCGGCGGGCTCGTTCGGCGGCGCGCACAAACTTCCCCCTCAAGAGCGCCCGGGTATCTTCAGGCGGATCTTCCATGGCCCGCTCTATCTGCTCGTCGCTGGCGACTCGCGCGACATGACCCCTTCGCTCCAATAGGTAATAGAGGCCCCTGTCTCGCCTGATATCATGATACTGGAGATCGATCATCGCCACCCTCGGATCGGCGAGCTCAAGGCCGCTCCTCTCCGTGTAGGCATCCAGCAAGACCTTCTTCGTCACCCAGTCCACCTGACCGTTCAGAGAGCGCGGATCCTCGAGGCTCTCCAGCACATCGGCCCAGGTGCGGAGGGCGTGCGCAGTCTCCTCATCTGCCCCGGTGCGAGAGAAGAATGCAACCGCGAGCTCCACATAGACTTTCTGTATCTGCACCGCTGTCATCATCTTGCCGTTCGCCAGCCTGAGAAGCTTGCGACAGGTGAGGTCGTTCGAGACCTCTCGAAGCGCATGAACGGGCTCCTGGAGCTGCAAATCGCGCACTCGCGCGTCTTCCTCCAGGAGCGTCAGCACAATCCCGGTCGTGGCAACCTTCAGATACTCGGACAGCTCCGACATGTTCGAGTCGCTGACTATGAGGTGAAGCCGCCTGTATTTCTCAGGATCCGCGTGCGGCTCGTCGCGCGTATTCACTATGCTGCGCGAGTTGGTTGTTACGCTTGCTATCCTCTGGCAGATATGCTGGGCTCGCTGCGATATGACATATCGGCAGCCCGCAGGCGCGCGCAAGATCTTGCCGGCGCCGGTGAACACCTGCCTGGTAACCAGAAAAGGTATGAGCCTCTCGGAAAGCCTGTGAAACTCGCACCGGCGGTCAACGAGGTAGTTCTCGTGGCAGCCGTAAGTGTTGCCCACAGAGTCGGTGTTGTTCTTGAAGACGAAGAGGTTTCCCCGCAGCCCCCTGCGCGCCAGCTCCTTCTCCGCGCGCAGCATGAGCTGCTCCATAATCCTCTCGCCAGCCTTGTCGTGCGCTACAAGTTCTCTCGGGTTTCTACATTCTGGCGTTGCGTATTCGGGATGGCAGCCCGTATCCTGGTAGAGCCTGCCCCCATTGGGCAGAAACACATTGCTGCCGCTCTGTCGAGTGGCCAGGCCGTCGAAGAGATACCCAAGCGCGCTCTCCACGGACACGGTGCTGGAGCCGCGCCCCGAGAAGATCAGGCCATACTCGTGTTCGAGCCCGTAGATGCGACTGAGCATCTTGCGCCGCCACCTAAAGGTGTCCGCAAACTACGTTGGAAGCCGTCATTGCGAGCGATAGCGAAGTTTACCCGCCCAAGGCGGGCAAGTCTGGCAGATTCGGAGCACGGAGCCAGATTGCCACGGCCTGCGTCCTCGCAATGACAAATCGCGCAGTAAACCAGCTATACGAAGCTCCTCAATCCAGCTTCAGATGCCCCCCGAACTCCTCAGTCCCCATGAAGCGAAATTTCCTGCCGGGCCTTTCGCGCTCCAGAAGAGCAACCTCGAGAAAATCGGGCTGCGGCTTCTGCCCGGTGCCTCGCTCCAGGGCGTCTGCGGCCAGCTCCAGAGTTGCCCCCAGCTCCTGCTGCCCTTTGTAGAGCTGCTTGAGGACCCGCATCAGCTCCTCGGCCTGACCCCCGATAACGCAGAACCCTTTCTCATCAGCGATGCTGCCGTCGAACGAGATCCTATATAGCTCATTGGTGTCGGGCGTCTCGCCCACCTGCGCCACCGCGATCTCCACCTCGAGCGGCTTGACCTGCTGACTGAATATTTCGCCTATGGCCTGCGAATACGCATTTGCCAGCGACCGGGCGGTCACATCTTCTCTGTCGTAGGTGTATCCCTTGAGGTCAGCATATCTGATGCCGGCCCTGCGCAGGTTCTCGAACTCGCCGTATTTGCCGGCCCCCACAAAGGCTATGCGGTCATATATCTCGCAGATCTTGTGAAGGGCAGGGCTGGGATTCTCAGCCACCAGAAGAATGCCGCCGACATACTCGATGGCGATGCTTGGACGAGCCTTGCCCACGCCCTTGCGGGCATACTCGGCCTTGTCCTGCATCACCTGTTCTGGAGACACATAAACTGGAAAGCTCATCGCCGCCCTCAGCCGCCCTGTTCTTCGCCGCGCCGCGCGCGCCTTCTGGGCTCTGCCACTTGCGTGTAGGCCTCTCGCAGGCGCTCATCGCTCAACTCGAACACGCCGTCCCTCGTGGTCATCACCGCAGTGGGAAATATGCTCCTCTCCAGGTCAATGCCGCTTGTTCCCACATTCTCATCCGCCGCATCCTGCAAGGCTTCGAGGCCCAGAGCGAGAGCCTCGTCTTCGCCCATTCCGGCGCGGTAGAATTTCTTCAGGCTGTTCCTCGCGTCCTGACCTCCGGAGCCTGCGGCGTGGAACTCCGCTTCCTCATACCTTCCGCCGGTCACGTCATATTTGAAGATTCTTCCCTCATCCATCTTGAGGTCGTAGCCCACCAGAATGGGTATGACGGCAAGCCCTTGCAGGGCGGCAGGCAGATTCGCCCTGACCATCTGCGCCAGCTTGTTCGCCTTTCCCTCCGTGCTCAGCTCGGCTCCCTCAAGCTTCTCATAATGAGCCAGCTCTGTCTGCAAAAGGCGAACCATCTCGAGACACACCCCCGCCGCCCCCGATATGGCTATGGCGGAATGCTCGTCGGTCTTATAGACCTTCTGCACGCGCCTGTCGGCCACGTGCCAGCCTTCTGTCGCGAGTCGGTCGCCTACCAGCAGCGCCCCGGTCGCATGCTTGAGCGCGAGGACGGTCGTGCCGTGCGGGCCGCCCAGGGCTGCTTCGACTTCCTCCCTGCTCGCTCCCTCAAGCGAGGCCCATGGAAGCAGCTCTGGGTGGCTCTTCCTCAGAAGCTCATGGAAACTTGGAAGTTCGAGATGCTTCTCCCACAAGTTCTACTCACCACCCTGTTGAACATAGCTTCTAACGAACTCCTCGGCGTTCTCCTCCAGGACCTCGTCTATCTCGTCCAGCAGCCGGTCAATGTCCTCTTTCAGCTTCTTTCCTTTCTCCAGCGTGGCCGGGTTGGGGCTAGCCTCCTGCGCCTGGTCTTCCGGGGCTGGTTCTGCAATTCTCTGCTTCTTTCTCTCCTGCTCAGAAGCCATCCCTTGTGCTCCTTCCTCCCCCTCTTGCCACCCTGCGCCCTATGCCCCTTGCCCCTCAGGCGCGAAGCGCGTCCAGCAGCTCATCGGCTGTTTCGCACCGCTGGAAAAGCTCGCCGGTCAGTTCGCGGGTGCCCCGGCTGGGCTCCATCAATGGAACTTTCAGAACTGTGTCGTGCCCGGTGTGGAACAGCAGGCTGCTCCAGCTCGCTCCGTAGATCCGCTCCGGAAAGCGCCTCAGGCATTCTGCTCTGAAGTAGGCTCTGGTGTCCTCAGGCGCTTTCACCACTGCCGTCTGTATCTCGTCTTCTGACAGGAGCCTGTCCACAAAGCCCCGCCTCTCCAGGGCGAAATAGAGTCCTTTTTCGGGCCTGATGTCGTGATACTGAAGGTCGGCCATCACAATCTTGCTGTGCCGCCAGTCCACGCCCCAGCGCGCCATCAGAGATTCAAGGAGCCTCTTCTTGGCCACCCAGTCGAGCTCTCTGTGGAGCATGTCCGGCTCCTGCTCGAGCTTATCCAGCACTCCTCCCCAGCGCCGCAGTGCTTCCTTGGTCTCCATATCGAGGCCGTACCGGTCGTAGTAATCCCAGGCTGCCAGCAGATACTCTCGCTGGATGTGAACGGCTGTCCTGCGCTTGCCGTCTTCCTGCCTCAGCTCCGTGCGGCAGGTGAGGTCGCGCGAGATCTGCCGAAGCGCCGCAACGGGATCCTCCAGCGAAACCGATATTCTTCCTGGCAGCCAGTCGTGCTCGATCATATCCAGAACAATGGAGGTCGCGGCCACTTTCAGGTAGCTGGCCGCCTCGCAGAGGTTCGAATCGCCCACGATGACGTGCACGCGCCTGTAGCGTTCGGGGTTGGCGTGAGGCTCATCGCGAGTGTTCATGATGGGCCTGTTCTTCATCGTGTGCAGCCCGATCAGCGACTCGAAGAAATCAGCCCTCTGCGAAATCTGGTAGAAGACATCTGGCTGGCCGTCCTCGCATCCCACCTTGCCGGCGCCGGCGAATATCTGGCGCGTCACCAGAAACGGCGCCAGCCATTCCGACAGACGAGACAGCGGCACATCGCGCGACACCAGGTAGTTCTCGTGACAGCCGTAGCTGTTCCCTTTTCCATCGCTGTTGTTCTTGTAAAGCGTGAATACTGTTTCAGGCGGCAGCTCCTCCGCCGCCCACTCCAGCGTCAGCGCCAGCATTCGGTCGCCCGCCCTCTCATACTTCACCAGGTCGCGCGCCGATGTGCATTCAGGGCTCGCGTATTCCGGGTGACCTGCATCTATGTAAAGCCGGCCGCCGTTGCCCAGGATCTTGTTGAGAAGCCGGTTGTCTTCTGCGGCCGGTATCTCCGCCATCTCCTCTTCTACCTGGAAGCCGCGCGCATCTCTCCACGGAGTCTCCCCGGAATAGTCCCAGATCGTTCCCGGGCTGACCGCCGCCCGGCAGCAAGATAGAAACAGGCGGCTCATGGCAGCGGGATCTCGTTCGGCGCCCCGCCCCGCTATCCCGTACTCCGTCTCTATCCCCATTACGCGGCGCACCCTATCTCCCGTCGGCCCGCTCTCACAGATAGTGACCAGGCCTCATCGTCTCGACCTTCTTGGCCTCCTCCACTCTCCGCGCCAGGCCTCGCACGTGCACGATCCGTTCGCCGCGCCGCCCCGCTATCTTCACCCAGTCATCAGGATTCGTCGTGTTCGGAAGATCCTCGTTCTCGTGAAATTCCTCTCTGACAGCCTCAGCCAGATCGCGAGATGCGATGCCCTTGTGTCCGCCGGAGATCAGCCGCTTCAGCGCCATCTTCTTCGCTCTCGACACCACGCTCTCGATCATTGCCCCGCTCACAAAGTCCTTGAAATACAGCGTTTCCCTGTCTGAGCTGGCATAGGTCACTTCCAGAAACTTCTTATCCTCGGCGGTGCTGAACATCTCGTCCAGCGCCGCCTCGATCATGTGCCGAGCGGCTGCTTCTCGTCCGCCGGCGCTCTCAACCTCCTCGCGCGCAAGAGGCAGGTCGGGCTTCAGATACTTCCAGAAGATGTCCGCCGCAGCCGCGCGGTCCGGACGGTCAATGTTTATCTTCACATTCATCCTTCCGGGCCGCAGCACCGCCGGGTCAATCAAGTCCTGGCGGTTGCTGGCTCCAACGACAATCACATTGCGAAGCCCCTCCACCCCGTCTATCTCCGACAGGAACTGCGGAACAATGCTCGACTCCACATCGGAGGAAATCCCGCTGCCCCTCGTCCTGAAGAGGGCATCCATCTCGTCGAAGAAGATAACGACAGGCGCTCCTTCCTGGGCTTTCTCCTTCGCGCGGCGGAAGACTTCCCTTATCTTCCTCTCCGTTTCTCCCACATACTTATCGAGGAGTTCAGGCCCCTTGACATTCAGGAAGTAGGTGCGAGTCTCTCTTCCGGTTTTCTCCTGCACGCGGCGCGCCAGAGAATTGGCCATCGCCTTGGCCAGCAACGTCTTGCCGCACCCCGGCGGGCCATATAGGAGTACGCCCTTCGGAGGAAGGAGCTGGTGCTCGCGGAACTCCTCCAGGTGAAGATACGGCAGCTCGATCGCGTCCCTGAGCTGCTCGACCTGCTGATGGAGACCCCCGATGTCGTCGTAGGTGACATCTGGAATCTCTTCGAGAAGTAGCTCCTCGACCTCGCCCTTCGGCAGCTTCTCAACAAGGTAGCCCGAGCGAACATCGCATAGGAGCTTGTCGCCGGGTTTCAACTGCTCCGCGCGAAGAACGTCAGCGAGCTCGGCCACCCGTTTCTCGTCGGCCCTGAGTCGTATGACGCAGCGACCGTCGTCGAGCATCTCCTCGAACTGAACGACCTCGCCCTGAGCATCGCACTCCATGACCTTTACGATGTTGAGGGCATCATTGAGAACGACCTCCTGGCCGCGCTTCACCGAGGCGGGATCCAACTGCGGATGCAGGTTCACCTTCATTTTTCTCCCGCCCACCATGACAAGGGCGGTGGAATCTTCGCTGGGCTCGAGGAATACGCCGATAGGACAAGGAGGAGCGGTGAGCTTCTCGATCTCCCACCTCAGAGCCAGAACCTCCTGGCGTGTCTTCTCAAGGGCCTCGGCAAGTTCTTCGTTCCTGCGCGCGACAACATCTCTCTGATAGAGCTGCTGACGCAATCTGAGGGGAAGTGCTTCGAACTCGCGGGGATTTGCTGGCCGCCGCTGCAGTCTCTCGATCTCACGGGCGAGAGCGCGGTTGCGAACCTCAAGCTCGCTCACGCGCTCCTCATATTCCCGATTCTGCTGCGCTCTGGCCAGGTCGCTGTCGCGCGCCTCTGCCGTGAGGCGCTGGACCATCTCGCGCAAAAAGGCGAATTCGCGGGCCGATGCCTCGCTTTCGCTCCTCGTGCTCATTCCGACCCTCTCCCTGCCCACAGCCCAGCCGGGGGACCGCTCCGAACGGACAGCCCCTCAATTCATCGGAGCATCCCCTTTGGGGACGCAGCCTCTGGGCAGTGAAACCCGAGACTTCCTCCTCATCGCGGCGGCTCTCAGTATCACTCCACGCTTTCACGCCCAATCTGCTCATGCCCCAGCGCCGGCGCGAGCAGCTCCGTGCATCCCAGGACACTGTCGAGTTTTCTTTACCCGCAGACTTCAATCTCCACACTGCACGCCCTCGGCTGCAAGCACCGGCCTGACCCCATTTTGTTCCCATATTACACTCGGCCTATTGCTTGTCAACTGCTTTCGCTCTCCTGTTGGATGGAATATGTCACGCTCGTATCACCCTGAGACGGCAACGCGGCGGAACCCTTGCCGACGCGTGATTTCTGGTCGCACTCTATCAATGCCGCTGAAGGAGCGGCTTCCTTTCAGAACATGACTGGGGAATCAACGCTTGGCAGAAGAGCTGCCGCAAGGGGCGCGGCGAAGAAGATCCTGACGGCAAGAGCCGGCTACCTGACCCTCATGAAACTGTTCCCAGGAAGCCTGCGCACGAGTCCCTTCAATTCGAGAAGAAGCAGCGCCGAGTAAAGCTGCGATGAGGGGAGCGAGGTCTCCTGTATCAATTCCTCAATGTTCCTCTGTTCGAGGCTCAGCAGCGAAAGAAGCTTCCCCTCTTCGACGCTCAACTCAGGGAGGGGCTGCGGCTCGCTCTCCACAACTGGCAGGTTCAGCTCTTCCAACACATCGTTCACCGTCTGAACCAGCTTCGCCCCTTCCTTTATGAGGTTGTGAGAGCCGACGCTCAGGACGCTGTTTATGCTGCCGGGCATCGCAAATACTTCTCTGCCCTGCTCCGCTGCAAGGCGCGCTGTAATCAGGGCTCCGCTTTTCTGCGGCGCCTCCACAACGACAACGCCCAGCGACATACCGCTTATGATGCGGTTCCTGTGGGGGAACCTGGTTTTCGACGGAGGGGTGCCGGGTGGAAGTTCAGAAAGAACCGCGCCGCTCTTTGTATCGGCAATCCGCCGCACCAAGTCCTGGCTATCGCGGGGATAGGGGAAGTCAATCCCGCAGGCCATCACGCCTATGGTGCGTCCGCCCGCCTCGAGAGCGCCTTCGTGAGCAGCCGTATCAATGCCTCTCGCAAGTCCGCTCACCACAGTCACCCCGTTTCGCGCCAGGTCCGTGGCGAGCGACTTGGCCGCCTGAACTCCGTAAGGGGAAGCGCTCCTCGTGCCCACAATCGCAACAGCCCTGGCGTCCACATCGTCCAGCTGTCCACGCACGAAAAGGGCCGGCGGCGGATCGGGAATGGTGCGCAGGTTGCAGGGATACTCCATGTCGTGAAGCGTGACCAGGGAAACGCCCATCTCCTGTGTGCGCGCGCGGACGGCCGCGATATCGGCCCGCCGCGCCCTCTCGAGCCGTTCCCTTTCAGCGACAGTCAGACCACACGACGCCAGCGCGGGTGGAGGAGCAGCCAAGACGGCCAGAGGCGAACCGCTGAAAGCGTCCAGCACGGCAGCGCAGCGAACCGGCGGCAAATCCGCCAGAGCCAGCACAAGCCACCCATCCCGCTCATGCTCTACCATACCTTCACCCGCTCACAAGAGCTGGCGCTCGCTGTCCGGCGATAAAGGCAATCAATGGCTCGATATGCTATCGCCAGCTACATAAGCGCAACTTAGGTCCGGCGCGCTATAGGTGAACCCCACTACCCCGAGAGGCAAAGGCTGCCTCAGAAGTACTCCTCGGGCTGCTGCGCTGCCCCGGGTGACGCGGGTCCAGCCCCGGGCGTAGTGACGGCGCGCGCCCGGGTCAGCTTCACGGCTGGCTTCGTCGGATCGGCAACGAAACGCCAGGTCTTTATCGTCCTATTGCCCCTGTAGTCGGCCGCCTCAACCTCCACGACATGCCAGCCCTCCTGCAGGGGCTTCGGCTTTGCCTCGGGCTCGATGACAAAATAGAAATCGCTGTTGTCCGACCTGTATTCCCACTCGATCTCTTTTCCGTCAAGTCTTATCTTCACGCTGTCGAGGTCAACGCCGCTGCCCTCGTCGTAGATATTCGCCCCGAGGACTATAGGAGGCCATGCGCTGATAGGCGTCATCTGGTCGGGCGTAAGCTTGGTTATCGAGGGGGACGTCCAGTCCGGGGCATCAGAAGTGAAGCGGCACAGAGTGCCATCCTCGAATGTCATATAGACTGCGTCGCCGGTCACGACAGGGCCCGAGAGAGCTTCAAAGGCGTAGGCTTCGCTCCCAGGCACATCTGGCGTCTTGACGGAGTGCTTCCACAATACCTTTCCAGTGCGCGCATCAAGCGCGACAGTCCAGCCGTTCCTGCATCCCACCACGCCCACGTTTCCAGCCACCACGAGCGGGGTGGTGGGCGTAGAGGGACACTCGGCCTGCCAGCGCACCCTGCTGCTGCGCGCGTCGAGGGCATAGACCCTTCTGTCATCGCACGGCACATAGATCAGGCCACCCGCCAACGATGGGTCCGATGTTATATCGCGAGGAAAGCTAACAAACCATTCTCTCGTTCCCCTTCTGGTCACCGCATACAGCGTGCGCTTGATGGCAACATAAATCAGCCTCGAGCCCACGACGGGCGTGTTGAAAATACCCCCCATGCCCGAAAACTGGTATCTCCAGAATTCCTTCCCGCTGCTCTTCTCGATGCAGTAGAGGCCGTTGTCCACATCGCCCACGAAGAGAAAGCGCCCTTGAAGCGTGGGCGCGGCGAAGACTTCTCCTGCTGCCCGAAAGGACCAGGCCACCTTGTAATCGCGCGTATCCACAGCCAGAACTCTCCGACCTTCAACCGCGAAGAACACAAGGTCGCCGTCGGTCGCGAACGGCGAGAAAATCTGCGTCTCGAAGTTCTCCTTCCAGAGAGCGCTCCCGTCTGTCGCATCCAGCGCCCGAATCACCCCGTCAACGGTGCCGACCCACAGTTTGCCGTTCACATATGCCGCCGGGGCTCTGATGGCGACAGGCTGCTTATTCTCATCTTTCATCTCGACGCGCCAGCGAGGCGACCCTGTTTCGGCATCCAGAGCGTAGAGCTCATTTCCGCTGATATGAAAAACGTCTTTCTCCACAACTATCGGCGTGGTGCGGCGATAGCGTGTGGGCCTGGTATAGAATCTCCAGGCAAGTGAAAGGGGAAACTGCGGGCCTCTATCCACATTCCAGGTGTGCTGCGCATTCGCCCCGAAGATAGCCCAGTTGCCCGCTTTCCCGCGAGTCGCCTCTTGTGCAGAGACGATGCCAGCCGATAGAATGACGCTCATCGCAAGAGCATATCTAAGAAGACGCATAATCCCTCTTCCTCCCCTTTTCGGCTTCAGCCATGCCACCCGCGCCCGCACCTACCGCCCCAAGAAGCCAGAACCACCCTCTGTATTATATCACCGCCTGCGCCGCCAGGCCAGAACTGGCGTCACATTGCCGCGAGCGCTGGTTCGAGCGTTCAAACGCCGAGACTCCTCGACCAACCTTCGCGTGCTATAGCACTGCGGGCTTGCGGCTCATTTGAACGCCCGGGCGGGCATTTACAGGGAAATCTCGATGCGACCGCCTCCCAACACTTGTTGACCCCGAAGGCCCGCTGCGCTAAACTCCTGCAGCCGTGAGGGTGAAGCTGGGCCACAGCCCCGATGCTGATGACGCTTTCCTCTTCTACGCCCTGTCGGCCGGGAAGGTCGCCTTCGAGGGCCTTGACTTTGAGTTCGTCCTCCAAGATATCCAGACCCTGAACGATTGGGCAGTTGAGGGAAAGCTGGAGGTCACGGCGCTTTCAGTCCACGCCTACGCTTACGCCCACGAGCGCTACAGCCTCCTCACGGCGGGTTTCAGCATGGGCGAAGGTTATGGGCCGGTGCTTGTTTCCAGGGCCCAGATGAGAACGCCTGACCTTGTGAACTGCCGCATAGCTGTGCCGGGAGCCAGGACGACGGCTTTCCTCGTTCTCGGCCTCATGATTGGAGATTATGTCCCCCTATTCTGCCGGTTCGACGAGGTGGTGCAGCAAGTCCTCGAAGGACGAGCCGACGCGGGCGTGCTCATCCACGAGGGCCAGCTCACCTACGACAGCCAGGGCCTTCATTTAGTGGCCGACCTCGGAAAATGGTGGCAGGACAGCACGGGCTATCCCCTCCCCCTTGGCGCGGTGGCCGTGAGAAAAGACATCCCTGAGCAAGCGGCCTCTCGAATCTGCTCTCTTGTTCGCGACAGCGCTCAATATGCGATGAGCAGCCAACAGGAGGCTCTGGACCACGCAACCGGATTTGCCCGCGGTATGAGCGCTGAGAAGGCAGAGACTTTTGTCGGCATGTATGTCAACGAGCGCACTCTCGACTGCGGCCGGCACGGCAGGGAAGCCGTTACCAAGCTCTTGCTCTGGGGCCAGGCAAGGGGCATGCTGCCTGGCCGTGTCGTTCTCAATTTCGTGTCGCCAACAGAATCCGAGGCGGAGGGCTGAGCCGATGCCTTCTCGTCAACTGAAGAAGAAAGGCGAAAAGCGAAAGTCGGACGAAGGACTTGCAAAGCGGGCCCGCAGCATCTTGGCTCGCCTTCGGAAGCATAGGCCCGGCGCGCGCATTGAGCTCGACTTCACAAACCCCCTCGAGCTTCTCGTCGCCACGATCTTATCGGCCCAGTGCACCGATAAGCGCGTGAATGAGGTGACCCGCGCTCTCTTCCGCAAATACCGCACGGCTGCCGATTATGCCGCCGCCGACATATTGACTTTCCAGGAAGAGATCAGGCCCACGGGCTTCTACCGCAACAAGGCGAAGGCCATAATCGCGGCGGCTCAAAAGCTTCTGGCCGAGTTCGACGGCGAGGCGCCGCGCTCGATGGAGGAGATGCTGACGCTGCCAGGCGTTGCGCGCAAGACCGCGAATGTCGTGCTGGGCAACGCCTACGCAATTGCCACGGGCATAGTCGTTGACACTCATGTTGGACGCGTCGCGAGAAGGCTCGGCCTGACAAAACAGAAGCAGCCTGACAAAATCGAACAGGACCTGATGAAGCTCTATCCGCAGAAGGACTGGATCGAGGCGAGCACCCAGCTCGTCCTGCACGGCCGCTACATCTGCACCGCGAGAAATCCGGGCTGCTCTCAGTGTCCCGTTGAAAAGCTCTGCCCGAAGATAGGGGTGTGAGGGGGGGGCCGCGGGCGGTGGAGAGGTTGTTGCATGATTGACCGAAACCTGTGCCCCCGGTCTGCATACCTTGCCGCAGGGGGCTGACGGCCACAGCGCGCCGCAGGTTGGATTTACAGGGCGGCTGCCCGCAGCCCTGGGAGTGTATAGAATCTCCTGGAGACCGCACCTTTGACGAGAGGGATTTTCCCTTGCTGACGCGAATGGTCACCCTTGAACAACGCCGATGATAGGAGGGTGAAGAAGATGGGCAAAGGCAGGTGGGCGGTTGCGCTGGTGGCTGGTGCGGTGTTGGTGGTGGGTGCTGTGGCTTACGCCGCGAGCCAGGAAACATCGTCCGCATCGCAGGGAGAACAGGCGCCCCCCAAAGTTGCAATAGTGGCCCCGGAAGCCGACTGCACCATCAGGGTGGGCGAGGTGGTCAAAGTGCTTCTGATGGTCAACCTGGAGGACGTGGCAGCGGTTGCAGTCCTCTGCGATGACAAGGGCGTGGCCATGCTAAATGCTGCTCCATACGCGTTTGACTGGGATACGAGCGGACTCGCCCCTGGCAAGCACGTGCTGAGGGCTTTCGTGTACCTGAAGGGTGGCGAGAAAGTAGGCGCGGCGCCAGTGATGGTCAGCGTGGTCGCAGGAGAGGGAACCTCGACTTCGGCTCCGCCGACCGCCTTGCCAGCGGTTCAGCCATTCACGATTAGAGAAGGAACTGCGGTGGTGCTGGAGACCCTGGAGGGAATGACCTCGGGGGCGGTGCCCCGTGGCTCGACGGTCCGCTACAAAGCGAAAGAGGTGCTGGGTCCGGGTGGCCAGGTTCTGATACCGTATGGCGCGAACGGCTACGGTAAGGTGACTGAGTCACGTAGGCGGGGCATGCTCGGCAGGCAGGGACGGCTGTCGTTTACGGTGGAGTTCGTCGAGGCAGCAGACGGAACGCAGGTCCCTCTACGCGCAAAGGCTGGTGCGAGCGGGAAGGGCAACCAGGGCGTGGTCGCTGCGAGTGTGCTGATACTCAGCGTGCTCGCGGTGTTCGTTCACGGGCGTGACGTGGCGGTGCCGGCAGGTACCGAGATTACGGCGTACGTCGACCATGACACCGCAATTGGCGCGCCGGGTGCTCCCCGCCCTGGAGGGGTGGCGATAGGGAAGCCTGCGGATTCCGTTGCGATAGAGTCCCCGAGGGCTGGCCGTACGGCCTACCGCGGCACCACGGTCAGGGTCACCCTCAAAGTCGAGCCGATAGACAAGGTGGCGGTGGTCACGCTACTCATGAACGGCCGCCCCGTCGGGGAGCCCTTCAAGGACCCTGCAACCCTGGTCCTGGACACGAAGGGCTTCCAACCAGGCGAATACAGCTTGCAGGCCTGTGTGACCTTTGTGACCGGGGCAGTTGTTTGCTCCAGCCCAGTCGCCATTACGATAGCCGAACGGCTATAGTCGGCAGGCGTCGCCGCGCTGGTGCAATAGACAGGCGGGCGGCCCCGCAGGGAACTCCCCGCTACTATTGGGGGGCGCGGGAGCCCACCTGGGGGCGACGGCCCGCACTGGACGGTGGCACTGGCCCGCGAAAAAACAAGAGGAGCTCTGCTTGACGCCTTGGTCCATCGCCGCTTCTACAGCACGTGGGACAGAAACATGATCCTATTTTTCTCTGTTGACGGCGAAGACATGGGCTCGCGCCTTGCTCGGCCGGCGGGGCAGTTGCCCTGCTCGGTGACGATCAAGGACCCCGACGCCACCGATCTCATCGCCAAAGTGGACCTGATACTCGACGGCAAGGTTATTGAAACGACCGAACCGCAGTCGCCCAAATCCGAGTGGGCGAAGATGGCAGAATTCCCCCCGGGCCGCCACTGGTTGCTTGTGCGCGTCACCCAGCAGGACGGAAATAAAACGTGGTCGAGCCCCGTCTGGGTGAATGCCTACGAACCCCCGGCGTAGCGTTGGCGTTGTAGTATCGCATGGATGCCTTGCCCCAGAGGAGGGCGACCAAAGGCCACCGAGGCCGACCGAGCGCCAATCCTGGTAAACGGCGCTGCTCGGCGCCTGATCGCGGAGGAGCTCGAACCGAGCGCCAGGAAATGTTGGACATGCATTCCCCGCCAAGGCAAGATCTTCAGGAAGTGCGGCAACTCGCTCGTAGGGTGGTCGAACTGGCAGCGAGCGAGGAGTACGAGTCTCGCAGGAGACGCTGGAGGGATGTCAACGAGCGGCGGAAGCCGGACCGGGCACCCGTGTGGTGCAGGCCGGCGGCAGCCTGGCAGGAGTTGATCCCGCCCGAGTCCCTCGCATGCACCGATCCGATTTGCCGCCGCGTCGAGTATGCGCTGCGCCAGCACCTTTACAAGCACTGGGTCGGCGACGACCACATCGTCGAGCCATGGTGGGGTGTGGGCGCCGTGTGGGAGTGCAGCACGGAACACACGTGGGGCCTGCCGACGGGCCACCAGGTGGAGAGCACAGCCGAGGGGGGCTTTCGTTACGAGCATCCCGTCAAGATGATCGAGGATTACGACCGCATCACGGTGCCGGCGTTCGCCCTCAGCCGCGAGAAGACCGAGCGGGCCATGCAGCAGATGGCGGACCTGCTTGGCGACGCGATGCCCGTGCGGATGGTGTGCGGGCCGCCGCTCGGGCCGCACCAGGGAATCTACCTGGAACGGTTGCGCGGGATGGAGCCGATGCTCAACGACCTGGCCTTCCACCCGCACGTGGTCCATCGCGTGATGGCCAAGTTGACCGAGGGGATACTTGCCGCGCTGCGCGTCGCCGAGGAGTGCGGGCTGCTCACCACCAATCACCACGAGCCCATGTTCTGCAGCGACCTGCCGAACGGGCCCGTGCATGATGATGCCGTGCGGCTGCGCAACCTGTGGTGTGCGGCGAACAGCCAGGAGTTTCAGGTCGTGTCTCCCCGCATGCAGGAGGAATTCCTGATCAACTACCAGATCGCGGTTTGCCAGCAGTTCGGCGCCGTGCAGTACGGCTGCTGCGAGGACCTGTCACACAAGATCGGCATCGTTCTGAAGATACCCAACCTCAGGATCTTCGTCTCCTCCTATTGGACCGACTTGGACAAGGTCATCGAGGCGTGCGGCGCGACGCACACTATCATGTGGCGGCAGCCCGCCGCGCTGGTCACGCACGCTGAAGACATCGAGCCCGTCAGGCGGCACCTCGAAGAGGGCATGCGCAAACTCCAGGGATGCCACTACCAGGTCGTGCTCAGGGAACTGCAAACGCTGGGCGGGCATCGAGAGCGACTCCGGGAGTGGGCGCGCGCTGCCATTGAGACAGCCGAGGAGTTCGCGTAGCGGGAACTATCATGGAAGCCGCTTGCCCCCGGAGGGAGTGAACCACACGCCAGGGGAGCGATACAGCGGCAATCGTGGAAAACGGCGCTGGACGGCAGCGCATGGACTTTGGAGGCTTTCAGGAGATGACGATCAAAATTGGCGTAATGGGCAGCGTTACCGACGATGACAGGCTGCTGGAGAAAGCCAGACAAATCGGCAGGAGAGCGGCCGAGCAAGGGTGCGTGCTCATCACAGGAGGAGGGCCCGGGCTGCCTCTCGCCGCCGCCAAGGGCGCGGTCGAAGCTGGTGGCCTGTGTCTTGGAATCTCGCCCGCCGCCAACGAGCGCGAGCATAGGGAGAAATATGGATACCCTATTGAGCCTTACCTGCTTCTCTTCACCGGCATGGGAAGAATGGCACGCAATGTGCTGAACATTCGCTTCTGCGACGCCGTCATCTTCATAGACGGGCGCATCGGAACGCTCAATGAATTCACGATCATCTTCCACGAGGGGCGGCCAGAAAATGTGATTGGCATTCTTTCGGGATCGGGAGGCCTGGCCGATCAATTCATGAACATCGTCGCCTCCACCGGGCGAAAAACGGCAGCAAAAATCATCCAGGACCCAGACCCCGTGTCTCTCCTTGACAGGGTCGCTCAGGCCGTTCAGGCAGCCCGCGACGCCCAGGGTGCTTAGCGCGAGTCAGAAAATGAGCGCCGCCAGGCGGCGATCCAACTCAGGCCGTTACTTCTTCAGCGGCATCGCCAGGATCCGGTGCACGGCCATGTCGAAGAAGTTTGCGCTTGCGGCCGAAGTGGCCACAATTGCGGTGTCGGCTCCATGACCGGTGCCAGCGCATGAAACCACTTGCGCCCGTTCGGGCACGAGGCCTGCATCGCACGCCATCGCGATTATCTCCAGGCACACCTTCATGCCCTGTGAGAACAGATACAGCGTCTCTGCAATTACAGTGCTCGGCGGAAAGCCCTCGAATTTGGCCCGCAAGGCGCGATCCAGTCCACCTGTCAGCGCGTGAACTCCGCAGGCGAGTTTGATGCCGGCGTTCTCCATCGCTTTCCCGTAGCGCGCATTCCACTTCACCCCATACATCCTGTCCACGGCTGGCGCCATTTTGACGGCTACGAAGTTCACGGCTGGATGTCTCTTCGCCAACGGCGCGAACTGAGCCCCCACATATCCAGTGTTCGTGGCGAAAACTATGTGCCGCACTCGATGGCTCTTCAAGAACACATCTACCGTCTCGACTACTTTTCGCGTGTTCTCCTGGGCCTTACCTGTGTCCTCAAAATAGACTATCGGCTCGACGCGTGGCATGGCTTGTCCTCCCAATCTTACTTCAGCGCCGCGCATCTTCGTCGGCGGCCGTGCGAGTCCTGCCACGCGGTACCGTGCGAAGCGGGAAAGAAGCAGGCCTGCCGAGGGTCTGTTGTGCGGAAAGGCGATCCTGCGCCAGGCGCGGCGGCGCCCCTGAGCAACATCCGCGCGCTGCGCGAATACAAGCGAGCGTCCGTGAATGACGCGGGCTGGCCCCCACCTATTTCAGCATTTCCCTGACCTTCTCTCCCACGCGCTCGACAATGGCTTCCACGCCTCGCTGGCCGTATTCTCTCGAGGCGTGCTTCCTGGGGTCCTGTCCACCGATGCCGATAAGCGCCTCCGGGCCTCCTTCAGCAGGCAGCCGACTCATATTCACCAGATCCGGTCGCAAGACCATCATGAGCGATGTCTCCCAGGCTGCCGCATGATCGCCCGCTTCTGGAATCACGTCCCTGACCAACTCGTAGCCCGTGCAGGCCCAGGCGCGGGATTTCCCGCTGAGGCTGTAGATCTCGACGGCGGCCCTGGCGTGGTGGAGAAGAGGATAGTGCCCGGCCATCAACACGATGGCGCGAAAACCGAGACTCTGCATTTGAAAGAGCACGTGCACGAGCAACCGAATGTAACGTTCATCTTCTTCGAATGGGAGGGTGTGCATGTAGCCGTGGGCGAAGTTCTCTCTCGGTAGGCCCATTTTTTCGGCGATTCTGCCGTCGGGATCATGGTTCGCTTCCATCAGGTGGCCCTCTCGCGGCTCGCCAAAAAACAGCGGGGGCATCGCCAGACCGCCGATTTCCTCCGCACATTTCATCGCCAAGGCGTGAATCTTCACCGTATCCAATCCAACGCAGTTGTGTTCTCCATGCCACTCAACGCCCCCCAGAGGCACATACACGGCCGGGCAAGCTGTGCGCGCCTCGACGATTTCATGAGGCAGCATTTCCTCGTAGCGAACCTTTCTTGGCATTGTCGGGGCCTCCTCTCCGATGTCGCGCCGGATCAGCGCGAGCCGAATAGATTATGAGAAATCGTTGGCGAGATGCCTTCCGCGCGAGGCCGGCGTCAACCTCCGCGGACAGGGACTGGCAGCGACTGCATTCAGCAGCCGCAAGAGAGTTCGCGCGGCAGTTTCGAGAGAGCAAGGACCAGAGCGACCATTTTGTCCCGCAGGCCACCCGTCAGGGAATAGTAATTCCCAATGGCCCATATTCTCGCCGCAGACCTTACTTCAATACGACGCACCCGGCTCCGAGGATCTGGCGCGGCTTCCCGCCGGCGATGGTCAGGTCTATGACGGTGCTGTGCGGGTTCGGCGCCTCTTTCGGAAGACCGTGAAGGACGAGGCGATCCTTCTTCTGCGTGAAGCGGATCGGCGGGCCTCCATAGAAGCGAGCTTTCACGACCTTGTTCTCCAGCCCGCCAATGACCAGCTCCTCGCCCCGCCAGCGATTGCAGTGAAAATAGAGACTCTTGCCTTTGCAGGTGAAAGCCCCGGCTGTCAGCCATTCCTGCTGCATCGGATCGGTCGCCTCGTAAACTGTCGGCCCATATCTCTTCATCCAGGCCCCGACCTCACCGAGCACCCTGGCGCATACGGGCGGCACTGCTCCACTTGGCGCTGGTCCGATGTTGAGCAGCAGGTTGCCTCCGTCCGCCGCCGCCTGGCGAAGCATGCTGATGACTCGCCCTGCGTTCTTCCAGTTGGTGTCAATGGGGTGGTATCCCCAGGAGTCGTTGAAAGTCATGCAGGATTCCCAGGCGCGGCCGCCTTTCTCCGGGGTGATATGCTGCTCGGGCGTGCTGAAATCTCCAGGCAGGCCATTGCGATTGTTCATGATGATGTCCGGCTGGAGCTTGAGGACCATGGCGTTCATCTTTTCCGCTTCCCACTCCTCAGCGGTGAGAGGCCAGTTGACGTCATACCACATGATGTCAATTCTGCCGTAGTTCGTGAGCAGTTCTCGTATCTGCCCGTGAATATAATCCACGAAGCGGCGCCGCGCCTTCTCGTCTTTCTTGCATCGGGCGCCGTCGGGATGGTGCCAGTCCATCAGGGAATAATAGAAGCCGACGCGCAGCCCTTCGGCGCGAGCGGCCTCGACATACTCCGCCACCAGGTCGCGCTTCGGCCCGCGTTTTGCGGCCGTGTAATCGGTGAGGGCAGAATTGAAAAGACAGAACCCCTCGTGGTGCTTGGTGGTCATGACCATGTAGCGCATCCCGGCCTGGCGGGCCAGTTTGGCCCAGGTGCGCGCCGGGTGTGGCCCCGGTTTCCAGGTGTCGCCGAGTTTTTCGTATTCCGGGAGGGGGATGCGCTCGCGGTTCATCACCCATTCGCCCCTGCCGAGCTGCGAGTATACACCCCAGTGGATGAACATTCCGAAGCGCGCCTCGCGGAACCACTTCAGTCGCCTTTGCTGATCCTTCTGCTTTGCCGTCAGTTTGGTTGCCATAAGTGCTCCTTTTCGCGGTCAGCTCTTGAACAGACCTGCAGTCCTTGGGTTCGCCTCGGAAGCACGGGTTTCCTTCCGGCGTCGCCAGATGCGCAGTTCGTCTTCTCCGACGGACTGGCTGGCTTTTTGCGCCGCCAGGGAAGTCGCTCCCGTCGTTGAGCATTGCGGCAGGCATCTGGCCCGGCGGCCGCCCGACCAAGGCCGGACTCCGGCATATTATCTCTGCCGCATCGCAATAGACGGCAGTCGGAAACATAGAAAGGGAACGCCATTGCCAGCAGCGAATGGCAGAGAACGCCGGCAGAATGGCGGCTGGAAGGGCAGAAGTCAAAGTGATGCGCCATGCGGCAGGAGCCTGGGCCTGAGCAGGACTTTTTCGGGCTTGCGCGATGTCGGCGGGGGGGGGGTGATGCCTTCCATTTGCTCGCTGTCTTGGGTTGGACAAGTGATGGCGCGGCCCGGCCTTGCGCCACGCGACCCGCTCGGGATGAGAAGAAAGTGGAGACGCGAGCTATGTTGACGAGGGTTTGCATGTTGGTGTGCGCGGCAGCTCCATTGGTATTCGCCGCTGCGGCTGCGGGGAGTCTCGTGCTCAAGCCGCGGAAGCTCATCGAGCGCGGCCCCGATCTGCTCGCGAGGGGGCCAGTCGTTATCAAGGTTTCCCCACAGGCGGGCGAGGTCGAGCGCTATGCGGCCGAGCGCTTGGCAACGCTATTGGAGGCCCGTTTCGGGTTGAAGGCGCGGATGTCGCAGCGCGTTGCATCTTCTGCTCCGGTCACAGTCTGGCTGGGCACACCAGCGGCCGACGAAAGCCTTGGCCGCCGTCTCGTCGACCTGGGCGCGGGGGTCACTGCTTCCCATCCGGGAAAGGAGGGATTCAGGATTCGCGTGCGGCGCGGAGGCTGCGGCATCGAGGTGGCAATCGCCGGCAGCGATCCGTCCGGCCTTCTCTACGGGGCCTTGGCTCTGCCGCAATTGCTTCGCAAGGTCGCAGACGATGTTGCGATTCGCCAGGTTGATGTTGACGACAGTCCGGCGGCGCCGGTGCGCGCGATGTATGTCATACCCCAGCGGCTCGGCAGGGGATGGGGTGGACAGGCAGATTCAACCCATGTCGGGACTTTGACTGACCCGGCCGTCTATCGGCATTACCTCGATTGGCTCGCCGAGAACCGCATCAACCTCGTGAGTTATGAGGTGGCCCGCGACGTGCGTTTGCCCGACGGTCTTGCTGACCTCGTGCGCGAGGCCCACCGAAGAGCGATTCGCGTTTTCGGCGGCGTCCGCTATGTTGGCGGCCGGCGCACATCGGCCTATATCTGCGCGTCAGACTCCGCACAGGTCGAGCAAGTGCTTCGCATCTACGATGCTTTCCTCGACGCGGGCTGCGACGGTGTCACCTACATGGCCGACGACATTGCTCCTGCCTATCTGACTGGACATTGTGATCGGTGCCGGGAGCGCTTCGGAGGCCTGGCCGGCGAGCAGGTCTTCTTGCTGCGCAAGATAGCTCAGCGCGCTCTCGAATGCGGCATATCCACGAGCGATATTTACTTCTGCCCAACCTACTACTCGCAATATGATGGCGAGCATCGCGATTACTTCCTTGCTTTCGCGCAGGATCCCATTCTCAGGCAGATTCCCTTCTTCATGACCTTCTACGATGCGCTGCAGATCCAGCGCTTTCGCTCCGATACCGGGCTCGATTACATCTGGTGGTATAATGGCCCGCGCTCCATCTCCTACTTTAACCGCGGCAAGGCACGCTACGGTGAGGCCGACGCCATGTATTACCCGCTGATGTTTGGCTGGCACGGGCTTCAATGGCAATGGGCCAAGGGATTCGACCTGCCGAACCCGCAGGTCGCGAAGACTTTCGCGAACATGGACAAATACTCTCGCGTCTTCTGGATGTGCTGCGGCGGCGGCGACACGATCGCGCACACCGAATATGCGCACGCCATGTGGGGCATTTACGCGTGGCGGCCCGCCGCATTTCGGCAGGATGTCGCCGAGGAATCTGTGCTGTCGCGGCTCATGGGCGCGCAGGCCTCCCGGTCGCTCCAGCGCGCTAACCAGGAAAGTTTCGTGGCATTCACAGCGATAGATCCGACGCAGGCCTACCCACTGCCGCGCATTGAAAAGGCAATCGGGGACGCGCGGCGGGCAATTTCCGAGGCCCGGCGCCATTACGACCGTTTCTGGGATGTCTCTGGCCGCGTGGAGTATCCTGAAGCCGCGCGCGACTTCGTCCTCAACACTTTTGCGCGATATGAACGCGCGCTCGAAGCTGATGAGCGGTGCTTGCGGGCGCTTGTGGAGCGGGACGGCGCGCTGCGCAGAGCGGAGTCTCGTCGCGTTTCCAACCTGTCCGTTCTCTCGCGCTGGCGGCTGTCGGCGGAAGGAGCATGGCGCGCTGAGATCGGCAGGACTGCAATCCAATTCTCCCTTCCGAAGAGCGCGCCGCAGCCGGCCAAGGCCGTCGCGCTGGCCTCCATCCGCGTCAGTCTGCCCAGGGCTGGAGCCTACCAGGTGCTGTTCTCTGCCAGCGACAGCTACGCTCAGAAGGGAACGCCGCCCCGCGCCTGGCCTGGCCACGTCGTCAAGCAGGTGGCCGTCAGCGATAAGGTGATCTGGGAGGATGATGTGGAAGGAGATGAGCCGCCAGAAGAGACCGCGCTGCAAGCGGCGCAGTTCGAGGGCGAGGGCGAAGTGGAAATCCAATTGCGCGCTGCTGTCATACGCGATGTATCAAATATGGGGGTGACGATAACCTTCCTGCCGATTGCAGTCGTCGCGTCTGAGTGAGTCACCGAAGATCGAGCGGCCCCGAAGGTTTATGCTTCCCTTTGGCTTTTCTCCACCAGCCAAAGATGCTGCGAGGGCCGCGTTCCGGCGGTTGCCCCCGATCCAGCACGGAGAACAAATCGCGTGGGAGCTCTGAGAGGCGGCCGGATACAAATGTAGGAGAGAGACTATAATGACCGAAGGCTGGCAAGCGATATCGGCTGTCTTTCCATGCGTGACCGTGGTCGTCGGGGCTCTCACCTCTTGCGCAGTGATTGAGCGCGGGGTTCGCGCAGGCGATTGCGAGCCTTCCCGAAAAGACGACGGCTACAGGGGGATCTGGTATTACAACCAGCCTTCAGATGATGAGTACCGATACAAGTACAGCGGCGGGCTGGGCACATTCTGCGCTAATCATCTTCCCATGGCCTACTATTCGGCCGACGCGAGGAAGACTTTCTTCGTTTACGGGGGGAGGAAGGGGCGCAGCGGGAAGCAGAATTTGCTCGCAATGGCGTCCTACTACGACCATGCCGCCGGATTGGTTCCGAAACCCACGATCGTCCTGGACAAAAACACCGCCGACGCGCACCATAACCCGACGCTTTCGTTGGACGACAAAGGTCACATCTGGATTTTCGTAAGCGCCCACGGCGGAAAGGATGGGTTCATCTACAAGAGCCGGTCTCCATACTCGATTGATGCCTTCGATCTCGTAGAGCAGCGCGAGTTCACATACCCGCAGCCGTGGTATATTCCCGGCTTCGGGTTCCTCTTTCTTTTCACGAAATACACAGCCGGGCGAGAACTGTATTCGCGAACCAGCCGCGATGGCATTCCGCGGAGCGAGGACCTAAAATATGCGGGATTCGGCGGCCACTATCAGGTGAGCTGGAAACATGGCTACAAGTGCGGCACGGCTTTCATGTATCACCCGACTCGAGGCGGCCTCAACGCCAGGACGAATCTCTACTACATGGAGACATCGGACTGCGGGAAGAGCTGGCGCAACGCGGGAGGAGAGCCGATTGAGGTCCCCGTTCGAGCTGTTGAAAACAAGGCGCTCGCGCATGAATACGAGTCGGAGGGATGGCTGGTCTATATCAACGACCTCAACTTCGATGAACAAGGCAATCCTGTGATCCTGTATGTGTTGAGCAGAGGGTACGAATCAGGGCCGAAGAACGACCCGCGAATCTGGATGACTGCGCGGTGGGCCGCCGCCCACTGGGAGATGCACCCCGTCACATATTCTGATCACAATTACGATATGGGCAGCCTATACATCGAAGAGGATGGGACCTGGCGAATCATAGGCCCCACCGAGCCAGGCCCCCAGCCCTATTGCACTGGCGGCGAGATCGCTATGTGGACGAGCCGCGACCTCGGCGTCACCTGGAAAAGAGAACGGTGTCTCACAACGGGCAGCGCGCGCAATCACAGCTACGTGCGCAGGCCGGTGAACGCTCACCCCGATTTCTACGCCTTCTGGGCTGATGGCGATGCCTTGCAGCCGTCGGAATCGCGGCTCTACTTCACAAACCGTGCAGGCACAGCGGCTTGGCTATTGCCCGATGAGATGACGAGGGACTTCGAGGAGCCGCGTCGTCTGAAGAGCGAATAGTGGCAGCTCTTTCGACATGTAGGGGCGGAGCGGTGCTCCGCCCTTGGAAGCTTCAAGTAAGGATCGTTGAGGCTGCAGTGCGCAAAGACTTGTGCTGCGCGCCGCACTCTTTCGGGCGCCAGGCGGTAACCAGTGGTCATCAGTAGCCGCACCAACTCCAGGGTAAAGCGAATACGGCGGCTGCTCAGTCGCAAGGAGCGCGACCGCACCGGTCTGTTTCTCGTCGAAGGCTTCCAGCTTGTGGAAGAAGCGGCAGAGACGGGCGCGGACTTCGTGGAACTCATACTTGCCCCTGAACTCTTGAGCGCGCAATCCTCCAGAATTATCGCGTCCATTCAGGCGCGCACAAACATTCCATCTCTCGAGGTCACTCCAGAGGTCATGAAGAGCATCTCGCCAAAGCACGGCGAGCAAGGGATAGCGGCTGTGGCGCGCCAGCGTTGGGAGCGTATGGAGGACATCGGGCTGTCTGACGGGACCTGCTGGGTCGCACTCGACCGGATTGAGCTTCCTGGGAGTCTCGGCACCATCATTCGCGTGTGCGACGCCGTCGGCGCCGCAGGGGTCATATTGCTCGGAGATTCGACTGATCCTTACGATCCGGCTTCTGTGCGGGCCAGTTTGGGCGCCATCTTTTCCCAGCGCCTGGTGAAGGCGAGCTTCGAGGAATTTGCAGCCTGGAAGAGACAGCAGGGCGCTTTCGTCGTCGGCGCCTCCCCCGGCACTGCCAGGGATTATAGGGCGATTTGCTACCCATCAGCCCTGGTGCTCGCCATGGGCAGCGAGCGGGTCGGTCTGTCACCTGAGGGCAAAACGGTCTGCGATGTGATGGTGAGAATCCCCATGGTGGGTCGGTGCGAATCGCACCATGTCGCGGTCGCCACGGCGCTGGTGCTGTATGAGATCTTCAATCAGCGTCGGGCAGCGAAGGGGGAGACCCCGTGCTAGTGCCCGGTTGCAGAAGTCCGCGTTCTATGAGCCTCCGTGTCATCGCGAGCCCCGACTCGTCGGGGCGTGGCGATCTCATCCCCTGGCCCGCCCTATAACCCATCTCGAGAGTCCGCAGGGAAGACCTGTGCGCCCTGCACAAGAGTGGAAGAGTTTGCTATTATTTGGCGACCACGCTTGGTGATTGAGGTTGCAGCAACGCCATGTCTGTCCGCATTGGGATTGACGCCGGCGCCGATACAGTCAAGGCGATCTTGCTGAATGAAGATCGCAAGCCCAGGGAACTGTTCGTGCGCGAGGTCAAAGGCCGCCCGCTGGCCCGAGTGCGAGAGGCTCTCGACGAAGCACTGGCGGCCACAGGTGAGCAAACAGCCCTCCTCGGCATGACCGGCACAGGCGCTGCGGCCGCCTGTTCGCTGCTGAAAGTCCGACAGGTTGACGAACCAAACGCGCTCGCAGCCGCGTTCGAGGCGCTTCATCCCGATGTCCGAAGCGTCATCGAGATGGGTAAGCAGACGCAGAAATACCTGCTGTTCGAGCGCGATGAAAGAACCAGCCGCCTGCTGCTTGCCGATTGCAGCATGGGAAACAAGTGCGCTGCGGGCAGCGGCTCCTTCCTCGACCACATGGCGCGGCGGCTGAATTACCCCTCGCTCGAAGCATTCTCCCAGGTCGCGCTGGAAACCGAAAACCCGGCTGCGCTCTCTGGCCGCTGCGGCGTGTTCACCGAGTCGGATATCGTGCACCTTTACCAGAAAGGCACTTCGCGCGAACGCATTGCCGCCGGAGTGCACCAGGCCATCTGCCGCACTTATCGCTACACAGTCGCGCGTGGGAGGCAGTTCCCGGAGCGCGTCGCGCTCATCGGAGGAGTTTCTCGAAATCCGGCGGTGCGCAAATACCTGGCTCTCGAACTCGGCCTGCGCGAGGATCAGTTGTTTATCCCGCAAGAGGCTCTGCTCTTGAGCGCGATCGGCGCGGCGCTGAGGGCTTCCGATGAAACCGATCTGAAAACTGCCATTGCCACCCTCGACGAAGCCCTGGCTGCGCCAATCGAATATGCCGGGGCGAGCGCGCTCAGCTTGTCAGAGTCGCGCATCATGTCGTGCCCCGACCAGGGCGAACTGCCGCGCGAAGTTCCGCGCGCCGCCCTCGGAATAGACATCGGCTCCGTGAGCACGAAGGCTGCATTGATCACGGAGACTGACGGGCGCGTGTGCGTGCTCGCAAGTTATTACCGCCGCACCGACGGCGACCCGCTGGCGGCAGTCCGCGACACGCTGCAGAAGATACAGCAGCAGGTCGAGGAGCAGGGCTTGCATATCGGCCAGATAGTGGCCGCCACAACGGGATCGGGCCGCTACCTGACGGGCGACTATGTCGGCGCGGACCTGGTCAAGAACGAGATCACGGCGCAGGCTCATGGGGCGCTGGCTTTCATCCCGGATGCCGAGTCAATTTTCGAGATCGGGGGTCAGGATTCGAAATATGTGCGCCTGGAGAACGGCGTCATCACCGATTTCGAGATGAACAAGGCGTGCGCCGCCGGAACGGGGGCCTTTCTGGAGAAGCAGGCCGCGAATCTCGGACTGCCTATCGAAGAGTTTGGCCCGCACGCCCTGCGCGCAAGCAAGCCTCCAGAGCTCGACTGGACTTGCACTGTCTTCTCGGAGTCAGCGCTGGTGTATTACCAGCAGAACAATGTGCCGGTCGAAGATCTGTGCGCCGGAATCTGCCTGGCTTCCGCAAAGAACTACCTGAACAAGAACGTCGGCAATCGCAAGATAGGCGAGAAAGTCGTTTTTCAGGGCGCGGTGGCCTTCAACCATGGAATAGTTGCCGCCTTCGAGACGATACATGGGCGCGCTATCATCGTTCCTCCATATCCCCACCTCACCGGCGCGATTGGCGTCGCCCGCCTCGCCTATTCTCTCGCGACCGATTCGCCTCGCTTTCGCGGTTTCGAGGAAATTCTCCAGGGGCGCTACGCGGTCAGCTCGTTTGAATGCAAGGGCTGCGATAACCGCTGCGATGTCAACACATTCCAGTTGGAGGGCGGCCCCAAGTATTTCTACAACGACCGCTGCGAAAAGTACAGCGCAGTGCACAAGCGCGACCTCGGCGAAGGCCTGCCCGACCTGTTCGAGGAGCGCGAGAAACTGCTCTTCGAGGTCTGCGCGGCAAAAGCGCCGGAAGATGCGCCAACGGTCGGCATTCCGCGCGGGCTGATGTTCAACGATTACTTCCCGCTGTTCAGCGCATTCTTCACCGCGCTGGGTTTCCGCGTCGTCACCTCGGAACCGACAAACAAACGCATCATTCGCCTGGGCATCGAATCTTCAATTGGCGAGCCTTGCTACCCACTCAAGGTCGCGCATGGGCACGTGGCGGACATGCTCGAAAAGGGAGCCGATTATCTTTTCGTCCCCGCGATAATCAATACCGAGCAGCCGAATCCCGGATTCCGGCAAAGCCAGACTTGCCCCTATGTTCAGGCCGCGCCGGAGCTTTTCAAGGCGGCGCTGCGGATCGAGGAGAAGCCCGTCAAGTATCTGCGTCCTCGCATCTTCTTCAACCGAGGGCCAAGGCATGTGCTGCGAGTGCTTGCCGAAACTGCGAGGAAAATGGGCAAGACCGCGCCCGAGGCAAGGGCTGCCTTTGAGTTTGCGGAGGAAGTTTTGCAGGAGTTCCGCCGGCGCCTTGCCGAGCGCGGGCGCGAGGTGCTCGAATCGCTCCGGCCCGACCAGGTTGCTTTTGTAGTCATTGGCCGTCCATATACTCTGCACGATCCGGCGGTGAACATGCAGGTAGGCAAGAAGATTCGCGACCTCGGCTTTCTTCCTATCCCGATGGATTTTCTGCCCATTGAGGAAGCGGATGTGACCGATTCCTGGCCGCACACTTACTCGCGCCAGGTGCAGCGCAACCTGGCGGCCGCCAGGCTCATCAAGAGCGACGCGCGACTGCGCGCCATCGTCCTTACCTATTTCGCTTGTGGGCCCGACTCGTTCGCGAACCCGTTCTTCAAGGATGAGATCGCCGGTCCTTGTTACATCGTGCAGATTGACGAGCATACGGCTGACGCAGGAGTCATCACGCGGCTCGAGGCCTTTGCCGACACCGCTGCCGCGGCCGGGCCTATCCTGGCGCCGCAGCTCGCGCGCTCTCAGGCAGCCCCGCTCGCGTCGCTGAACAGCAAGCGGCTCTGGGTTCCTTATGCATCCGAGGGGGCCAGAGTTCTGGCGGCCGTCTTTCGCGCCTACGGCGTCAACGCAGACGTGCTCCCCCGCTCGCAAGATTCCGGCCTGAACCTTGCCCGCAGCGTGATCTCGGAAGATGTGTGCCTGCCCGCGTTCATGACCACCGAGGACATGCTGCTGCGCGTGAACCAGCCGGACTTCGACCCGAAGCGCGAGGCTTTCTTCCAGGGGACGAGCGAAGGGCCTTGCCGTTTCGGAATGTATCACATGCTCCAGCGCCGCATCCTCGATCAGCTCGGCTTGCAGGAGGTTGACATCGTAACCCTCGGCAACCGCGACCACGAAGGCGGCCTCGGGACTTTCTTCTCGATGGCTGTATGGGACGGTCTCGTGACCCACGACTTGCTGCTCAAGATGCTGATGCACACGAGACCCTATGAGGCCGCGGCGGGTATTTCAGATGCCACCTTTCAGCGATATATGCAGCAGTTGTGCGAGCTGGTCATCCAGCACGCGAGAATGCTCGAATCGCGCCGCATGAGCGGTCTGGCTGGAAAACATCTGGGGAAGTTCGTTGATTTGCTGCGAGAGGCGGCTGCCGAGTTCTCGGCGGTCGAGCGCGACAAACACGGGACGCAGCGCCCGCTGGTGGGGCTCGTGGGCGAGTTCTATGTTCGCATTCACGACCCGTCGAACCAGGACATCATCAGAAAACTCGAAAAGGCTGGCGCGGAAGTTTGGCTGGCGCCGGCCACCGAGTTCTTCGCGTACAGCAACCGCGTCACCGGGCTTCTGGCGTGGGATCGGTTCCGCGACAGCTTTTCGCGCCGCGATTTGTTCGAGGTCTGGCGCCGCGCTTTTCTGCACTGGCTCGCCGCGCGCGACGAGCAGAGACTCTGCCACGTGTGCCTGCCGGCGCTCGAAGGGCTTGATGACATTGGCCCCGACGATGTCATCGCCTACGGTTTGCGCTATGTGCATCCTTCCTTTGGGGGCGAGGCGATATGCAGCATGGGCAAAGCAGAGGATTTCGCGCTGCGCGGCCTGGATGGAATCGTGAGCGTGATCCCTTTTAACTGCATGCCGGGAACCGTGGTCACCGCGTTGTCGCAGGTTCTGCGGCGGGAGCACGACAACATTCCATTCCTCAACATGGACTACGACGGTTTCGTTGACTCCAGCCGCGATGTCAAGATCACGGCGTTCATGTCCCAGGTGCGGGGGCGCTCTCGTTCGCGCAAGTCCTGACCCGCGCCGCGCGAGAGAGTCCACCAGGTTTCAGGCGGGCTGCCCCGAAGCAGACGGAGCAGCGCTCCGCTTGGACTGCGCGGTAGCCGTGGCAGCGCGTGATCCCCGAACTTTCTCTCGCCTTGGCGTCTTGTGGGTGCGATACCCATAGTTATCCACTGGGACATTCCGCATTGTAGGAGCGCATGTGAACGGGGTGGAATTGTGTCAATAAGATGAGGACATGAGACAAGGCAATACTCAGCTATCGGGCTTTACGGCGCCGCTGATCGAAAACGAAGAGGATCTTGACAGGATGCTCTCGACGCCGACGCCGGGACTTGTGGAGGCGCTGTCGGAGTGGGAAGGCGACCTGCTGATCCTGGGCGCCGGCGGCAAGATCGGACCTCGCCTGGCCGCGATGGCGCGCACCGCGCTGGCCGAGAGCGGCAAGACCGCGAGGGTAATCGCTGTGGACCTGTTCCCTGCGCCGGCCGCCCGCGAGGCGCTCGAGGCCGACGGCATTGAAGCAATCACATGCGATCTGCTCGACCGCGAGGCCCTCGCGCGCTTGCCCGACGCCCCCAACGTGATCTTCATGGCCGGGCGCAAGTTCGGTTCCACCGGCGACGAGCCGCTTACCTGGGCGCTCAATGTCCACGTGCCTGCGCTGGTTGCCGACCGGTATCGCGACGCGCGCATCGTCGTCTTCTCAAGCGGCAATGTATATCCTTTCACGCCTGTCACATCGGGCGGCCCCACCGAGGACGACCCGGTGGGACCTGTGGGCGAGTACGCCCAGTCATGCCTGGGCCGGGAGCGAATGTTCCAGCATTTCTCCAGGCGCTTCGGTACGCGCGCGACGATCCTGCGATTGAACTACGCCATTGACCTGCGCTACGGCGTGATCCTCGACGTGGCGCAGAAGGTGCATGAGGGTCTACCCATTGATGTCACCATGGGATATGTGAATGTGGTCTGGCAGGGCGATGTGAATGCCCGCACGCTGCGGTCGTTTTCGCTGTGCCAGAGCCCGCCGACAATCGTGAACATCACGGGCCCCGAGGCCGTGTCGGTGCGGGCGATGGCGGAGCGCCTGGGCGAGCTGATGGGCAGGCAGCCTGTGTTTGAAGGCCGCGAGGCGGATACCGCGCTGCTGAGCAACGCATCGCGCGCTCGGGCCCTGTTCGGGGAGCCGACGGCGCCGCTCGACACGATGGTTCAGTGGGTCGCTCATTGGGTGATGATCGGGGGGCCGACGCTCGACAAGCCCACCCACTTCGAGCAGCGCGATGGAAAGTTCTAAGGTAGGGAGAGACACAATGCCTGCGCCGATGCCCCCTGCCGAGGTTCTCGCCGCGCTGCGGCGCGGCCTGGTGATTCCGGCGCACCCGCTGGCTCTGACGCCCGAAAGGAAACTGGACGAGCGCCGCCAGCGCGCCCTTACGCGCTACTACCTGGCGGCGGGCGCAGGCGGCGTGGCCGTGGGCGTGCACACCACGCAGTTCGAGATCCGCGATCCCGCCATTGGGCTTTATCGGCCGGTGCTGGAACTCGCTGCCCAAACCGTTGACGAGTGCGAGCGCGCGAAGGGCCTGCGCGTGGTGAGGGTCGCGGGAATCTGCGGGAAGACGAGGCAGGCAGTCGGGGAGGCCGAGGCGGCCGCGGCGCTCGGGTATCATGCCGGCTTGCTGAGCCTGGGCGCGATGAAAGACGCCGCGACCGATGAACTGATCGCCCACTGCCGGACGGCAGCGGAAGTCATCCCGCTCTTTGGTTTCTACTTGCAGCCGTCCGTCGGCGGACGCATTCTCGACGCCGATTTCTGGCGGCGCTTTGCCGAGATTCCCAACGTGGTGGCCATCAAGATCGCGCCCTTCAACCGCTACCAGACGCTCGACGTCGTGCGGGCCGTGGCCGAGGCGGGAAGGGCCGGAGAGATCGCCCTTTACACGGGCAATGACGACAGCATCGTGAACGACCTGCTCACAGTCTTCCGCTTCGCGGTGGATGGCAAGGTGGTGAGCCTGCGGATTGTCGGCGGCCTACTGGGCCACTGGGCTGTGTGGACCCGACGAGCGGTTGAGCTGCTGGAGGAGATCCACCGGATCATCGAGTCGGGTTCTCGCGCGAGCCAGGAATTGCTGACCCGCGGCGCCGAGATCACTGACTGCAATGCTGCCCTCTTCGATCCCAGCCATGAGTTCGCGGGATGCATCGCGGGCATCCACGAGGTGCTGGCGCGCCAGGGTCTGCTCCGAGGGCGATGGCGCCTGAACCTGCGAGAGGATTTGTCGCCAGGGCAGATGGAGGAGATTGACCGCGTGATCGCCGCCTACCCTCATCTCACCGACGATGCTTTCGTGGCCGAACATCTTGACGAGTGGCTGCGCTGATGTCTCGGCGCCGCCGTCCTCCGTGCACAGAGAAGGGTTGCTACGCACGCCGGTTTTTGGTCGGTTGGGCAGGGCGGTTGGGGCAGTTGACGCCGTGCTCATGCATGTTTCGGCGGCTGACGACTGAATTGCAGTGGCGACACCGCATCAAGGGGCCAAACCAGGGGGAATGCGGATCGAGATAGATGTCTCTGGGCGAGAGAGCACGCTTGGCCACATATATGAAGACGACTGCGATTCCTGCAATACACAGCCCCAGCACAACGAGATACTTCATGTGAGCATCTCGAGACGAGCCTTGTTGGTCTTCGGCATCGAGAGTTGGGTGGCCTCTCAGGGTCCTTCTGGTCGGCTATTCAAAATCCGCCGGCGCGGGCGCTGTTAGCCTGCCGGTCGCTGCTGACTCGTCCGCCGCCGCGCATGCTGCCAGCGATGCGAACGCGTCCCTCCCGGTTACCGCCACAGGCGCTCCCTCCAGTACCGATCGCAGAAACGCCCTTACGCAGCCGAGAGTCCCGGTCACTGACGGCTCGCGGTCTTGCGGGAGATCATGCCAATCGTCGCGTCCATCCCTCGCCACTCGAGACCCCACGATCAGCCCCTTTGTCCCCACCAGGCGGAAATGGTCATCAATCAGCCCTGCCTTCGGCCAGTGCGCCTCGTAGGTAACCGTGACCTGCCCGATAGTTCCCCCTTCAAACTGGAACAGCGCCGCTGTGGTCTTGTCCTTCGGGAACTCAAGCGTTCCTATCTGGTTGCTGTATGCGCACACCGACTGGATTGGCCTCCTCACGAAGTAGCGCAGCAAATCCACCTCGTGGATACCCGTGCTCACCAGCGCCGTGCGCCCTGCCTCCGCCGACGCATACCAGGGCGAGCGGCTGAACTGTGCGCGTTTGTCCTGGATTGCGTCAATCCTCAAGTGGATGATCTCGCCCAGTTTGCCGGCCTCGAGCATTTCTCGGATTGCTCGAACATGCGTCCGGAAGCGCCGCTCATGGGCCACCATCAGCACCCGTGACGCGGCCCGCGCTGCCCTCACGATCGCCCGTCCGTCCTCCAGGTTAGTCGCCAGCGGCTTGGTCAAGAGCACGTGACAACCGCGCTCGAGGCATCGCTCTGCGTAGGGACGGTGCAGATGGTCCGGAGTCACGATGCTCACGGCGTCTAAACGCTCGGCATGTAACATCGCGTCGAGGTCCTCGTAGCTCCCGGCTGCCTTGGGAAATGCCTTTCGCGCTTCCTCCAGACGCCCTTGATCCAGATCGCACACTACCAGCCTGCCAACTTCCTCGGACTCCCCGTAGGCCTGCGTGATGCCACCCAAGGCCCAGACCAACTACGCCAACATCGAGCTTCTTCATCCCCATGCTCCGCGTCAGCCCAGCATCTTGCGGCGCTGCAACCCTCCGGCGATGCGTTCTGCCGCCGCGCGGTCTTTCTCATTAGGGAAGCGTAGCGCCCAGTCAACCGTGATTTGCGTAGTCCTGTAGGGCGGCCCGATGCATCGGGCCGCCGACACAAATGCCCGGCGGCCCTTCGGCGAAGCTCAGGGTCGCCCTGAGGAACTCGAAGGGCGGCGGGCCTGGGCAGGCCCGCCCTACAGAACTCTACCCCGTCATTGACGGTTGACGGAGCAGTAGCCGCTTACCTGATTACCTCCAGGATTTCTTCGAATGTCTCGCAGTAGTGGTGGCAGAGCTCTCTCGTCCCGCTTGCGATGATGTTGCCGCCAGCAAGACCAATGGTCGGAAAGCCTGCAAGCCTGATGGAGCAGACGCCCGCGCCGCTGTCGTCAATGCCAACCACCGAGTTCCGATCCTCGAATTCTATTCCCAGGCCCACCCGACAGGTCTCGGCGTAAAGCCAGGGATGCGGCTTGGGCGACAGCTCGCCGAGTGTTCCGACCTCGCCCTTGCGCAGCGGGAAGCCTGCGGTGATGATCGCGTCATAGAAATCTCTTGGGTCGCCCATTTGCATGGCGCGGAAAGCGGACAGGATTTCCGGCCAGGCTTTTTCATAAAGCCCCGAGGTCACGAGGCCGATCTTCACGCCCGTGGCCTTCAGCTCGAGGATGAATTCCTTGAGGCCGGGTGAAGGCTTGAAAGCGGCTTCTCTGCCTCGTCCTTCTATGATCTCTTTCAACTCTCGGTGAGTGTGCTCGAAGTAGTATCTCCGCGCCTCTTCCACCGTCTTGTCTGGGCAATATTTCTGAATGCAGTATTTGAGATGTTCCGAGACGCTGTGTCCGGACACCCAGGGCATGTCGGCTTCTTCCAGCTCAAACCCGGGGTCACCAAGGAGGCTTGCAGTAGTCATCTGGATGATCCAGACCCAGAATTCCTCGCTGCGGACGCTCGTGCCGTCCAGGTCCATGAGAACCGCCTCGATCGGCTTTTTCATGTTCACGGGGTGAACGGGATAATATGCCGGATAGCCCATGGCGGATTTTACATAAGCGAGAGTGTGATCCCTGAACGCGATGAACTCGACCTTTCGGTCGCCTGTCGCGGTGATCGAGACAACGCCCTCATGTCCCACGTGGAAGATGCCGTCGCTGCACACCTGCATGGGAATGAAGCCCGACTCTTCAGAAATCGGGCCAATGGCAGGGATATTCACCAGAGTGTCCATATCGTTTCCCTTCACCCGGCCCTGTTCCAAACATGCGGCGCACAGAGATTAGCCGCACAAGAGTGGCAAGACCAGATACGGCCTAAATTGTGGGTATATTGACGGAATCCTCCCATCGGCGGGCGAATAGATGGATCCGACGAGATCGGAACTCAGGGCAAAGGATTTGACGGACGCAGGCAGACTGAAGAGTTCACACCCGGAGCGCTTTCATAGATGAATAATCCAGGTCGAACAGGGGAACGATGCTGACTACTGCCTGGTTCTCTTCCGTTGGGCATCGAGGATTTGATACGCCAGGCCCGTGAGTGCCGCGGCGCGGGTGAAGTCGCCCTCGATGCCGCGCGCTACTTCCAGCGCTTTGTCCGGGTTGGTCGTCGCGAGCGCGAAGACCAGCGACTCGCGCGCGTCTTCGCGCTCCTTCTTGTCCCGGATACTGCCGATGTCGCGCACAGCCTTACGCACCACAGCAGGGCGTGCGGCACCCATTTCGACTGAGGCGCGAACCACCTCCGAGAGCGCCCATCTCCGTTGCGGCTCTTCCTTGAACGTCTCCGCCACTTCTCGCGCTCGCTGTATGATCTGCGCCGACCGCGAAGGGTCGGCTTTCCTGACGGCACAGGCGAGGGCCAGCAGGACGCGCACGCGCGCGGACCTGTCCTTGACCCTGAGTGCCGCCTCGAGGGCTTTGTCTGGGTCAGTCTTCGCCAAGGTCAAGGCAATGGATTGGAAGGCCCCCATTTGCCAGTAGGTGTTGCCGAAAGCGGCCTCTACTTCGATGCTTTGCGCAACCTCGAGCGCTTTCTGCACGTCGCTCCTCGACAAGGCGAGGGCCACCATGCGCAGGGCGATGGCGCGGGCGCGCGGGCCAGCGACCTGGCGTGCCGCATCCAACGCCTCAAGAGCCAAGCGGCGCGAGCGGCCTGGGTCGGTCCTCGCGAGCACCCTCGACACGGCGGCAAGCGCGTAGGCGGTGTCGAACTTCTGCTTGATTGTCCGGGCGACTTTCAAGGCCTTCTCCGGCTCTTTCTCGGCGAGGTTGACGGCGATACGCTGGAGCGCCGCGTCGCGCAGGCTCTGCTCCTCGACGGTTCGCGCGAGGGCAAGCGCTCTGCCCAGATCCGACTTCGCCACCGATTCCAGCACGGACCGGACCGCCAGGGTGCGGAAAACCTTTGCCTCGATGCGCCGCGCAATCTCAATGGCCCGCCGTGGGTCAGTAGATGCCACCAAGGCGGCGACGCGAGCGAGGGTGAATCCGCGGTCCCATTCGGACTTGATGCTGCGCGCCAGCTCGAGCGCCTCATTGAGGGCCGCTGCCGACCGGGCCCGATCGGTTTCGGCGATCGCTGCTGCGACGCTTGACAGAGTATCAGCGCGGGCGGCCTCAGACTTTATCATGCGTGCGACTTCGAGGGCCTTCTTCGGGTCGGCCTGCGCAATTCGCAGGACAAGATCGCGCAAGGCCCAATCACGGCTGCGCTCATCCTCGATACGCTGCGCCGCGCCGACCGCCTCCGCGAAGACCTCACGGGCGCGAAGCCGGTCGCTGCGCGCCAGCGATTCCGCAACATGGGAGAGCGCATCGGCGCGGAATCTCGGCTCCTCAATAGATCGGGCCACGCGCAAGGCCTTGGCTTTGTCCACCTGGCTGATGGTCATCACGAGAGCTCTCAGCGCCGCGTCGCGCTTTCGTTTGTCTGTCAGACTCCGGGCTGTCCTGAGCGCTTCGTCCAGTATCGCTTGCGCCTTCGCCACATCCCGCGCTGCCGACTTCGCCGGCGCTTGGACGGCCGGCGTCCTGCGGCATCCCCCGGTGATCGCGACCGAACCTGACAGAGCGACTCCCAGCGCGACCACAACAGCAACGGCAAGGGCTCCAGCTAGCCAGGAAGTCGAACGGCTGGATGGCGGGCTCGCCTGTCCCAAGAGGCGGCGCACGCGGGCCAGGAGTGGGCCGCCCCGCGCCATGAGAACAGGCTGAGGCGCGACGCCGCGAAGGCGCTCCATCTCGGTGAGAGCATGGGCATAGGTGAGCGCGTCGCCGCAGCAGGCGACCGTCAGGTCATCGCAGCAGTGTTCGCGCTCCACCCGGATGCGGCTCGAGACCCACCAGACAGCCGGATGGTAGAAGAGCAGAGTCTCAACGACGGCCTGAAAGGCGTTAGCGAGGTAGTCGTGCCGCCGGACGTGAGCCAGTTCGTGGGCGATGAGCGCCTCGATCTGCTCCGGTGTGAGGCCGGTGAGAGCGCTCGCGGGCAGCAGGATCACAGGACGCAGCCAGCCCATCACGGCGGGCACCTGGGTCGCGGCCGACTTCAGCAGCCGCACGGGTTGGGTCACTCGCAGCCGCGCCATCAGCGCAGACAGCGCAGCCTGCCAGCGGTCGTCAGCGGGTTGATCGCCGCGCCGCCTGGCGCATACTAAGCCAACCCATCCCATCAGCAGTCGCAGCGACAGGATCAACACGCCCAAGAACCAGGCCACGCCTACCCAGCCAACACGGGTTTCGAGCCAGATGCGGGCATATCTCAAACGCTCGCCGCGCACGGGTCGCGCGGGCTTCTGCGGAGCCGTTCCGAGACCTTGCGCGGTTGAGGGCACGACGGCGGTTGCTTGCTGTGGGCCGACCTTGATGGCGGCCACGCGCGGCCGCAGGGGAGCTGCCGACAAAGGCGCAGCTTCCGGCCCAGCCGCTCTCGGCAACGAGAGGAACGTTGCCGCAGGAGCCACCGCCATGGCGACCAGGATCGCCAGCAGGACCATGTAGCGCGCAGCGGGGCTCGTGCGGCGCAGCGCGCCAATCAGAGCCAGTGCCACCAGGCCTAAAGCTGCTCCCTGCCAGACGAAATGCAGCAGAACCAAGCTCAATCTCACGAGATCAGGATGATTCAGCAGCGTCGCGATCGCGTTCATTTCCGACTCCTCTCCAGCTCGTCTAACAGGCGGCGGATTTCAGCGAGCTCCTCGGGGGTTGCCTTCTTGTATTCGAGGGCGTGCAGGAGCAGTTGACGTGCGGAGCCGTCGAAGGCGCGCTCCAGGAGATCGCCGGCCAGCCGCCGCGCCACCGTGCGGCGTCTCTCGCGAGCCCGGTATATGTGGGCTCTACGCTGCTCGTCGCGCGTGACGAGGCCCTTCTCCGTCATGATCTGCAGCATTTTCAGCACAGTCGTATAGCCAATGGAGCGCCGCGGACGGAGGGCATCCATCACCTGGCGGACGGTGCTGGGGCCCCGGTCCCATAGGGCTTTGAGGATTTCAAGTTCGAAGTTGGTGGGTCGCTTCGTTGGCATTTTTGGCATCGCGCTTGTCTCCGACTGGTCTCGGCCGGCCGCCAAGAGGCTTGGTTCTACGATGTCGTTCGTAGAAATTATACCGCTCGCCGCCGCTTTTCTCAACGAATATTTTCGCAGAATTTCCTGGCTGGCCAACTGCCCATGAGACCTGGCGTGCTGGACATCTCCTGATGAGCCCGCGTGGATGGAGTTGCTTGGGCCGGCGGCAGCGGTATTGCGGGCCTGCGCTCAACGCCCGAGCTGGATCGCCTTTCTCGCCAGCGAGCGGCTGCTACAGCTCGCTCGCTGCGAGTAGAAAGTAGGCGTTGTGCGGAAGCCACGGCTCATTTGACTCGTAGGCGTTGCCGACGAAGTCGAAGCGGGGCGCGTCCAACTCGGGGCTCTGGCACACGATTCCGTTGCATATCGCTCCCGGAACGGCTCCGCGCGGATGGCCAGGTATTGAGTCATAGCAGTGATGGTAGCGCGGCGGATTGAAGATTCCCTTCCCCTCTATCATGCAGAGCCCGAAGGGGTTTCTTCCCGCGACCCAGTCAATCTGATAGATGGCCAGGCGAGCGGCCGCAGAATCCCTGAGCAGTCTGGAGATGAGCAGCAGAGCCCAGGCCTGGCTGAGATACATGGAGTTCTGACCACCATACCACGGCTTGGCCTCTGAATATGAGTTGAAGAATGTATTCTCATCCCACTGGGTGATGTCGAAGGGATTCGAGGCAATGCGCTGGCTGAAGCGGAGATACCGTCGAGCGGCAGACCGAATCCGGGGCCGCAGTTTCCAATCTCTCCTCTCCAGCGCAGCTCTCGCCAGGCAAGCCGCGACCCAGCCCTGGTCAACAATGAGCGGCCCTCCGAAGGAGCTTGAGGCTTGCTGGCCACCGAGAAGGGCCTCGGCGCGGGCGTCGAGGTCTCGGAGGTATCTTTTCTCATGGGTCAGGCGCCACAGGTAAAAGTCGGCGAGCATCAAGGCCGAGTCCTGAATCGAGCCGAGGTCTTCTTGCGAAAAGATGGCTTCCCAGGACCTGAGGGCGCTGTTGAGATAAGGCTTCGCGTCGCGCTCGGGCAGGCGGCTTGCGAGCGCGGCCATTGCGAGGCAGGCGCGCGCATTATCGCGGTTTGCCGACGGGCCGCCCTGATAGGGCCGGTCGTCGGCTGTGCCGGCGATGTTATCGGTTTCCTTCTCGGGCGGGCCCCAATAGTTGTAGCCAGAGAAGATCTCGCCCCAGAGAAGGCCCGTTCTCTCGTCCTGCATTTTCAGCAGCCAGTCTGCGCCCCAGCGCGCCTCTTCGAGCGGCGTCGGCACCCCGCCAGTCTTGCGGCGCGGCATCGCAGGATGTCGGGCTGTCTCGGCCAGGGCAAAGACAGAGAGAGGCGTGTAGCCGCAATATTTGTTGTAGTCACCTGCGTCATGCCAGCCGCCCGTCGCGCCCCGATGCTTCCCATCTGGTGTTCTGGCGTCATCGAGGTGGCACGGCGCATGCCAGCCTGGGACCTCTGCGCCGCATCGCTGGTAGAAGAAGAAGCTCGCGGCGAGGGCGAGGGTTTCTTTGGCCATCACTCTGCTGGCGATGAGAAAAGGCGCCGATTCCCACGTTCGTCCACCTGACTCCACATAGACGCGATAGGTCCCCGGTTTGCGCGCGGCGCGGAAATCCGCTTTCCAGTAGCGGAAACCCCATGTGGGAATTGAGCCCGCGGAGCGAAGTCGCCCCTCGCAAACGCTGACGCCCCCCGCCGATATGAGACGGAAAATAGGAGCCCGAAAAGATGTCTCGAGCGGCGCCTGAACGAGCGCCACCTTCGGCGCGTCAGGCTCGTAACCGATCTGGTTCACAAGCACTCTTACTTCATTCGCTGGCGACACGGCAGGCAAAAGTTCCCTCTGGCTTGTGTGCGTCTCGTTTCCGTAGCGCTTGCCGGGCGACCTTCCTGCATGGCTCTTGACACCGGACATGCGTCTTACGCCCCGAGAGTCAGTCCCCGGGCAGCTTTCGGCGCAAGAGGGCGTAGAGTGTCGAAAGTGCGGCGCCCGGCGTTCTCAACGCCGAATCAGAGCCGTGCCTTAGAGCCTATCCTAAAAACCCTTCTGGGTGGCATCAGGTGTGGCACAGCCGCCTCGGCTGTGGGCCAGCCCCTTGGGCTGGCAGAACAGGCGGGGCCTGCTCTGCGAAGCGCTACGCAGGCTCGCGAAGCAGAGGCGCCTGTTCCACATCCTATGATGCTATCATGGAAACCAGGACCGGCAATTTTAGGATAGGCTCTTAGCCGCGGAAGCCGTAACAGGCGGCTATCGCGTTGGAGGGCTGGCAGTGCCGATTGGTGCGGTCGCCTCAGCCGCCCCAAATGGACCCGGCAGGGACCAAACCACTCCAGCAGGCTGCGCCTCACCCGAGGCTTTCAAGAAACTTCCTCAGCAGGAGGGCAGAGAGCGCGACGTTTTCCTCAGACCTGATGCTGGCGTAAAGGCCTGACTTTTGCAGCCACACTACCCCGTCGAGGATCCCGACGCGGGCGGCATCACCCTTGCGATCGTGGATGAATTCGAGGACTTCACGGAAAGACTTGTCCTGGTTGCCGCCGCCAGTGGTGATGAACTTGGCCTCGGCAACGACGTAACACTTCGGGGTCTTCGCGACCAGGTCAGGCCGCTTCTTCAATTGACACCCCAGCACGCTGTCGGCGAACTGCTTGAGGAGCCCGTTGCCTCCGGTCAGAAAGGTTATTTCCTCTGACTTCTCAAACTCCTCCCACGGCCGCCTTGGGTAGTCCATGCTGCCGAGCCACCTCTTGAAGAGGGCACCGAGCTGACGGTTGGGCTGCTTCGGTTGTTCTATTCCGTCTATGACCCTCTCGAGGCCCATTGTGAAGAGGATGCTGGCGATTCGGGCTGCAGTCTGGGGTTGCGGGCGATAGCACGCTGGTCCACACGCAGCGACCCCACGAAAGGCTCCTCGCAAGGAAACCGGTTGAGACGGAGGAGCAGGCGTATCAGCGCTTGCGTGTCGTGTTCTTGAAACAGCTTCTGGAGTTGATCTCGGGTGTGCTTCTCTATCGGCCGCGTGAGGCCGTGGGGGATGGGATATACCCCGGACAGCTTGTCGAGATAGCCCTTGCCCTAGGCGATTCGAATGCTGCGGCGGACCCACTCGTTCACGTCGGACGGACCGGGGCGTCAGGACGCCCGCAATACCCTGAAGGCACTGATGTGCCGGATTGCCACCAACCGCGAGCGCGCTACTCGGATAGCTACTGGTGAGCTGTCCACGCCGATCCAGCGCCTTCCGCAGAGCTCTGCAGCCACCAACGTCGTGCCGGAGCCCGTGAAGCAGTCGAGCACGATATCGTCTGGCTCTGACGACGCCTCGACTATCGCCTTGAGCATATCAAGGTTCTTCTCCGTCGGGTACGACGGATACGCCGGGTCCTTGAAGTGCCAAATGTCCTGGCGCTTCTTGGCGGCCCCCACCACCTCATCGGCGTAGATCTTCTTTCGGGGATTTCCAGTCGTTGACCACTCGATCAGGCCCTCTCGGTCAAGTCTGCTCAACTCTTCAGGGTCATAGCGCCAGTGCCTTCCGCGCGGCGGCTTCAGCCCTCTCCAGGGGCGGCCAGTCGGCCCGTTCTGCGTCTCGCCGGGAGCGTGAAGTGGCGTGGTGGTGTATCGGCGCCCCTCTCCGTCCATCTTCGGAAAGAGTCTCGCAATATCTTCCTGCGCCATCTCCTCCCTGGCACCGTTCCAGACACGGTCCTTGCCCTTGGAGTAGAACAGGATCATATCCTTGATGTTTCCGTAGGCCTTCCTGGGGAAGTTCTTCGGGTTGCATTTCACGCGAGCTATGTCGTTGATGAAATGATCCTGGCCGAAGATTTCGTCCAGGAGGACTCTCACGTAATGCCCTACCTTGTAGTCAATGTGAACATAGATCGAGCCGTCATCCGCGAGCAACCTGCCGAGAAGGACCAGTCTTTGGCGGAGGAACTCCAGATACTCCGGACCAGCAAGCCGATCATCGTACGCCTTCGGGTCTCTCCGGCTCGCGCTCACAGTGGCGGTGCGAAGCGAACCTCCGCGATACTCGTGGTCCGTCGAGAACGGCGGGTCTATGTAGACCAACCTGATACGCTGAGCGACAGTGTGGTCGTCCAAGAGGGCCCTGAGCACCGGGAGACTGTCGCCAAGAATGAGCCTGTTCACCCAGCCGTCGAGCCTGGCCTGCCCGATCACGCTGGCGGGCCGGAACCGCACAGGTCCCACCTCCGCCACCGGATCTGGCGCCGAGGGCTTCCCAGGGTATACGAGTGCTATCCCCCTGTTCTGGTGCGGCGTCCTGGCCCCCACCTGGCGATCCTCCAAGAACCTCGTATGAGCACCACGAGTTTACCCGGCCGCGTCGGGACGGTCAAGCTCGGACTGTGCGGTGTCCAGGACATACTATACACCTCCACGCCTTCGGAGGGGGGTATGTTCGGCGGCTGTCAGAATTGTCGCGCCGTAGGCCCCCCACGCAGGAGGACTTCAAACAGTATGCCTGCGCGGCCAGGGAGTCTCTCCAGCTCAATCCCGCACGCCACCTGGAGGAGGGCGAGAATCCGTGCTTCCTGAGGATGCGCGCCAGTGCGGCAGGAGCCCCGCTTCTGCCCTGGAAGCAATTGCGTCATGGAATCGCGACATACGGAACAGTTGGCAAGTCGGCCCCGGTTGGCTCATTTGGCAATCGCGGTGTCACTGGCGGTTGCAGGGCTGGCAGTGGGGATTGGTGCGCTCGCCTCAGCAGCCGAGAATAGACCACCGAGCGATCAAGTGATGCCTTTAGTCAACCCCGGCCCAACGCAGTGGAACCTGCCGGCTGAATCGGCCCAGGAGGCAGCCGCTCGCCATGCAATGGTCGCAAAGCGCCGCAGCGGAACTCCGATTGTGCTTCACCGCGGCGCATCGTACATCGCCCCGGAGAACACTCTGGCCGCGTATAACGCCGGCCTCGATCTGGGGGCTGACGGGTGGGAAATGGACATCCGCCGCACGCGCGATAATGTGCTCGTGGTTTTCCATGACGACACCATCGGCCGCATGCTCGACGACACTGGTCTCGTCGAGGACCTATACTACGAGGAGCTCATCCTCTACCCGTTTCGCGATGAGCCTGCCGGTATCTCACGCCGCCTGTGGGTGCCGACGCTGGCCGAGGTTCTGAACCTGGCTCGCCAGCGCGGCGCGCTATTCATCCTCGACATCAAGAGCCGCGGAATTGAAGACAGCATTGCGTCCATGCTCGACGCAGCGGACATGTGGGATCACCTGATCCAGATCGTTGGGGGGCACAATCCACTGTGCGACAAGCCGCGGTACCAGCCGTTAGCGAAAGGCGCATGGCTGATCTTCGACAGCCACGAAATCACCAACGCCGAGGACGCAGATATCGAGACCGTGAGGGCGGTGATAGGAAAAGAGCCTCGGCACATTGTCCCGGATGACCCGAGGGTCGTTCTCGAGGGCCTGGGGCGGTCCATCGGCGCCGTCTCACAGCAACCGCCGCGGGCGCGAAATCCAGTCGCGCAGCCTCCGGATCGCGAGAGCCTTCTTCTCGGCCTCTTCGGGCTTTCGCCCTGGACAAATGGGAGGCTCGCCGCAGCCCGCCTTGTCAACTACTACGGCCAGACACTCGCCTCGGAGATAGCGAGAAGATTTCGCCCCAACCTGCCTCACGAGACGCGGCTGAATATCGCGTGGGCTCTCTACATGGCGGCGCGCTATTACCGCGACTCCATAGACGAACGGGCGCGCGAAGTGCTCCGCCAACTCGCCCGTGACCGTGAAGGCGATGTGCGGGCCGAAGCCGCATCCGCCCTTGGGTTCTGCGCGCGGCCCAAGGATGTGCCGCTCTTTATATCCCTTGCGCTTCAAGGCAACGCCGATGCGCGGCGTCCCTCACCCGATCTCGCAGCCGAGTCAGAGCGCATTGCGCTGACCCGGGTGCGCGCCGCCGCTGCCGAGGCTCTCGGCCGTTTGGGCGATAAAGGATCTGCGGCTATCTCAGCCTTGACCAAGCTCGTCAGAACGCCTGCTGCGCACCTGGTCGGGGACGGCCGTCTCAGCGGCGCCGACGCAGCGGCCGCTGCGCGAGCGCTTGCCCAGCTCGGCGCAAAGAAAGCGGTTGGCGCCTTACGGCAATTGCTCCTCAGCGACGGCAGCGACCTTCTGAAAACGAACCGCTGGCTTGCCAGCAAGGGAATCTCAAACGTTTCGTGGGTTGATTTTGAGGCGCGCCAGGCAGCGGCAAACGCGCTCGCCGTCCTCGGCGGCCCTGAAGAGATGAGCCTTATCGCCTCCAACTTTACAGCGCCGCTGCCGGCAGGAGGGGACGAGAAGGAACGCGAGAGCGCGGCCTGGCGGATGACCTGGGAACTGATACCGCGCGTCGAGGCGCTGGCGAGGCGCGATGACACGGCAGCCCGCGAGGCTTGCGCTCAGGCTCTCTTCAGTCCCCTGGGTAAGGTGCGCCGCGAGGCGTTCTTCCGGCTCTGGGGAGCGCATCAGCCCCACCTGACCGCGAGAGCCGCGGCCCGCGCAGTCTCACGCCGCCTGGATGATGGAAAGGACCTCACGGGCTGCGCGATGACACTGCACCTGCTTGGTTACCTCGGGCGGCGAACTCCAGAGGTAGAGGCGGCCCTGACGAGGGGCCAGGCTTCGACGGACCCGGCTGTCCGTGAGCGCGCAATCTGGGCATACAAGAGACTCTACGAGCAGCCCTCCTGACCGGCGCGTTCGCCCGCCTGAGCGCACGGAACCTGCTGCTCGGCCGCTTGGCGCGAGCAGAAGCGCAAGCTATACTTCCGTTGGGCTGGATTTGCCCTGCGCTGGAATGCCAGTGTCAGAAACAACCCTGTAGTGGGGAGGTAGAGGAGATGTTAGCAAGACAAAGGCCGCATGTTCTAACGTGGATGCTCTGCCTGGCGATGCTGTTCTCCGCGCTGTCCGAGAAGGCCCGGCCAAACGATGAGGTGGCGCCGGGCGCCATCATGACCGTCGCGGGAACGGGCCTGGCGGGTGTCTTCAGCAAGGGGGGCATGGCGACCCAGAGCAATATGACCGACCCTGCCGCTCTGGCGGTGGACAGGTCGGGTCGTCTCATCATCGCAGACACTGCCAGCCACTCTCTTGCGCGCGTGGATGCCAATGGTCTCCTGACGGCCATTGCCGGAACCGGGTCGGCTGGTTTCGCAGGCGACGGTGGGCCGGCAACCGCCGCCATCTTCAACACGCCGGCGTGCGTGACCATTGGGCCGGATGACAGCATCTACGTGTGCGACAGCGCCAACTACCGGATTCGGAAGATCGCGCCCAGCGGAATCGTGCAGGCCGTTGCCGGCAATGGCAAGGGTGGTTTCTCTGGGGACGGCGGACCCGCGGTCCTCGCCAGTATTGGGGCTCCCGTTGGCATCACGGCGGATGGGGCCGGCAACCTCTATATCGCCGACGAGGCGAACCACCGGATCCGCAAGGTGGACACCAATGGCGTCATCACGACGACCGCGGGAAATGGCAATCCTGGCTACTCCGGTGATGGCGCGCCCGCCCTTTCTGCGTCACTGGATCACCCGCGGGATGTCTGCCTGGCACCCGACGCCAGCCTGTACATCGCTGACGGGTTCAACCAGCGCGTGCGCAAGGTGGATCTCAACGGCGCCATTCACACGGTCGCCGGCACCGGAACCGCTGGCTTCGGCGGGGATGGCGGCCCGGCGATCGAGGCAAAGCTGAATCATCCTGTCTTCGTGACGCTCGACGCACAGGGCAACCTGTACATCACGGACGCGCTCAACCACTGCATCCGGATGGTGGATAAGCAGGGCATCATCTGGACAGTCGCGGGCGAAGGGCGCGTGCCTGGCTTCTACGGCGACGGCGGCATGGCCAGTGAGGCCCTCCTCAACGTGCCGCAAAACACTGCTGTCTTCGGCGATCGGATGTACATCGCCGACACGGGAAACCGCCGCGTGCGGATGGTGAAGCTGCCGGTCCCGCTTCCGAAGCCGCTGCCTCTCGCCTGGCAGCTCACCCCTTCGCCCGGCACCATCGAGACTGTGGTTGGCAATGGCATCCCAGGCGCATTTGGGGCGGGGCTCCGCGGCCCCGAGGTCAGCCTGAGCCGACCGCACGGGATCGGGACCGATGACGAAGGAAACCTCTACATTGCTGACCACGGCAACCACCGCATACTACTGGTTGACGCGAAAGGAATGGTGAGCACTATATGCGGTTTAGGTCGCCCCGGGTATTCAGGAGACGGCGGGCCAGCCACCGAGGCTGCCCTCAAGGGGCCAGCCGACGTTCGCCGCGATGCGCAAGGCAACATCTACATTGCCGACCACGACAATCACAGGGTCTGCAAGATTGACACCGCAGGCATCATTCACACGCTGGCCGGGACCGGAGAGGCGGGTTTTTCCGGTGATGGAGGCCCGGCGGTCAGCGCACGGCTCGATCACCCGGTTGCAGTAACCGCGGACGCGCAGGGCTATATCTACATCGCAGACAAATACAATCACCGGGTCCGGCGTGCGGACAAGGACGGGCGGATCGCCACCGTCGCCGGCACTGGTGTTCCCGGCTACAGCGGTGACGGTGTGCCCGCGCAATATGCCGACCTGATCTTCCCGAGGGCCGTGGCCTTGGACCGGCAGGGGAACCTGTACGTTGCGGACGAGGATGGCCACCGCTTGCGCAAGATTGATGCCAACGGCATCATCACGACAGCGGCGGGCACGGGCAGGGCCGAGTTCTCAGGCGACGGCGGGCGGGCCCTCAGCGCGGGGCTCCGCTGTCCCAGGGCGGTGGTCGCCGACGACGCCGGCAACATCTACCTGGCGGATAGCATGAATCACTGCGTCCGGCGCATCGCTCCCGATGGAACCATCAGCACGATCGCCGGCATTGGAGCCGTGCCAGGATTCCTCGGCGATGGCGGGCGAGCCGACAGGGCGCTTCTGTACTGGCCGAGCGGCCTGGCCCTGCACGGCAATTACCTCTACATCGCCGACAGCGAGAATCACCGCGTGCGACGAGTGACCTTGAACCTGCCGACCGCCTCGGCCAGGTAGGCTTCCCGCAGTGGGCCGGCGGGGTCGAGAGCGCCTGCCGCCATCGGGGGTCGCTGGAAGCGCAGCAGCGCTGCTGACCGCACTCGAAATACCCGTGAGAACGGAGGTCGCACGGCGTTCGTTCCGCGCAATGAGGTGATTCGGGTATGGCCGCCCCACGGCCCGGCCAGCCGCGCTGCACGGCCATTGCGGGAAATGCGCACTGCGCGAGGCCAGGAACATCTTGCGCGGTCGGGAAGTCCAAGATAACAGAAGGAGAATCGCGGCTCGCTTGAACTGTGCCCAGAGTCGGCGCAATACCGAGCGTCCGCAAGGAGGAGCCACCCATGAATCGCAAGGGCTCACGCGCCACTCGATTCGCCGGCGCCGCGGCTGGCCTGGCCATGATCACGATCACGCTGGGCGCAGCCTGGCAGTCGTCGCCCAGGGCCACCTGGGCCGGAATAAACCCGCTGGAGACGCGGCTGCTGGGTCAGTCAACCTGGCTTGCGGGAGGTCCGGCAAGCCTGCGGGTTATCGTGGCTGACCACAATACCGGCGAACCGGTGCCTGCTCGCGTCCAGCTCAGCCTCTCCAGGGAAAAGCCCGGCCTGTCCGCCCGCCCGATCTTCGAGGGCCGGATCGGCCGCTCGGGAACCCTGGATGCCTCCTTCCAGGTGCCAGATTTGGAGCCCGGACAATACAAGCTGGAGGCCAGGGTCAACAGCCCGCTGGGCGTGGACTCGCTCAGTCAGCCTGTGTCTCTTGCGCGCCGGGCCCAGGTGTTGCTGGTCACCGACAAGCCCATCTACCAGCCAGGACAGGTGATCCACATGCGGGCTCTGGCTCTCCGCCAGCCAGCTCTCAGGCCGGAGGCCGGCCAGCCGGCCACGCTTGAAGTGGAGGACTCCAAGGGCAACAAGGTTTTCAAGAAGCGCCTCCAGACCAGCAAGTTCGGGGTAGTGAGCGCTGACTTTCAGCTCGCCGACGAGATCAACCTCGGCACATACACGGTCCGGGCCGTCCTCGAATACGGCCAGGCAGAGAAGAAAGTCAACGTGGAGCGTTACGTGCTTCCCAAGTTCAAGGTGACCCTCTCCAGCGAGCGGGCCTGGTATCTCCCCGGCCAGGAGGTTGCGGGCAAGCTTCAGGCCGACTACTTCTTCGGCAAGCCGGTGTCAACAGGGAAGGTGCTGCTCACTTTCTCCACCTTCGATGTGAAGTGGAGCGAGTTCGCCCAGGTCACGGGGAAAACCGATGAGGAAGGTTTCTACCGCTTCTCGGAGGTGAAGCTGCCGGAGTATCTGGTCGGCCTGCCTCTGGAACAGGGCAAAGCCCTTGTAAAGGTCGAGGCGGAGGTGACTGACAGCGCCGACCACACCGAGAAGGCTGTCAAGTCTTTGCCAGTGGCCAGCCAGCCAATCCAGATAACGGTGGTCCCGGAGAGCCGCGATATCCGCCCCGGCGTGGAGAACCGGGTTTACATCGTCGCGTCGTCTCCTGATGGGACTCCGGTGCGGGCTGCGCGAGTCCTGGTGAAGGCTGCGGGCGACGGAGTCTTCTCAGGCCAGACCAGCGCAGCCACCGATGACTTGGGGATCGCTACATACCGTCTGCGCTGGGAGAGGCGACCGGAGCGAGCGAGCAGCGTGCAGTTGGCTGTAGATGTGGCTTCAGGCGCGCAGTCCGCCCGGAAGACGGTCTCTTTGCAGATGTCTCCAGGCCGCGAAGCCTTGCTCCTGCGGGCCGATAGAGCCCTCGCAAAGGTGGGAGAGCAGGTCCGCCTGACTGTGCTCGCAACGAAACCGTCGGGCACGGTCTATCTTGACGCGATCAAAGATCGCCAGACTGTACTCACCCGATCTCTGGAGCTGAACGGCGGGCGGGCCGCGATGGACTTCCCCCTCACGCCGGAGCTTGCCGGCACTGTCGAGCTGCACGCTTACCAGATACTGCCCGATGAGAACATCATCCGGGACACCAGGATTATCATGGTGAGCCACGCGGATGATCTGACCATCGAGGTCCGCCCAGACCAGAAAACCTACCGACCCGGCGGCGATGCTGCCGTTGAATTCACCGTCCGCGACGCTCAGAAGCATCCCGTGCTGGCCGCCCTGGGGATCTCGGTCGTGGACGAGGCTGTCTTCGGGCTGCAAGAGATGCAGCCTGGCCTGGAGAAAATCTACTTCATGCTGGAGCGAGAATTGCTTCAGCCTCGCTACGAGATTCACGGGCTGTCAATTCCTTCGGTCGTGAAGGGCGAGCTGCCAGTGGAGGAAGCCCGCCCGGCGCGAAACCTGCGGCAGGAGGCTGCGCGCGTTCTGTTCGCGGCGGTGCCTCCTCTGACGCAGTTCTCTCTGCGAGCCAACTCCTATGCAGACCGCGCGGCGAAGGCCAGAGCCGAGTGGACGAAGCAGATGCGCCAGGACGCCAAGAAGATAGACGGGGCCCTGGCGCGCTACCAGCAGCGCCACGGCAATTGGCTGCCACCCGGCGACAATGTGGACCCTCTCGTGGAGGAGGGACTGCTGCTGCGGAAGGACCTGCTCGATCAATGGGGCCGCCCTTACCGCATCCGACATTGGGGGCGGAATGCGGCGCTCTCAAGCGCCGGGCCGGACGGTCGGTGGGGCACGGTGGATGACATCCTGGGGGTGACGCAGTGGGAGCGCGGGGAATTCGGTGGTCGCGGCGGCTTCGCCGAGGGCGCTGGTGATGTCCGGATGATGGACAGAGTCGCAGCTCTCCGCATGGCAGCCCCGGCAGGCCCGCCTGTCCCTTTGGCCGCTATGCCGGCTGGCGCCCCTGCTGCCGCCGAAAAAGCCGCCCGGGCCGGGCCTGAGCCGCCCCGAATCCGTGAGTATTTCCCGGAGACGATGCTCTGGGAGCCAGCCCTGATCACCGACGAGCAAGGAAGGGCCACGCTGAAAATGAAGATGGCCGACTCGATAACCACCTGGCGCCTGACCGCTCTGGCCAACTCTCTGACTGGAAGGCTGGGAAGCGCCACCGCCGGGCTGCGAGTGTTCCAGGACTTCTTCGTTGACCTCGATCTGCCTGTGGCGCTCACGCAGAACGATGAGGTCGCAATCCCCGTCGCGGTCTATAACTACATGAGCGGCCCGCAGACGATCCGCCTGAAGCTGGAGAAAGAGCCGTGGTTCGAGCTGATGGGCGAGGCCGAGCAGTCGCTCCAGATGAAGGCCAATGATGTAGCGGCAGCCTATTTCCGCATCAAGGTGAAGGGGATTGGCCACCATAAGCTGACCGTGATGGCCTATGGCAGCAAGCTCTCAGATGCGATCCGGCGCGAGATCGAGGTCACGCCCGACGGCAAGGAGGTGCGCGACACCTGGAACGACCGGCTGGAGAAGACCGTCGCCAGGACCGTGACAATCCCCGCGCAGTCCATCGAGGGCGCCTCGACGATACTGGTCAAGATTTACCCTGGCATCTTCAGCCAGGCGGTTGAGGGGCTGGACTCGCTGCTTCGAATGCCTTTCGGCTGCTTCGAGCAGACAAGCTCCGTGACATACCCGAATGTCCTGGTGCTGGACTATCTGAAGCGCACCAAGAAGGTCAACCCGGAAATACAGATGAAAGCCGAGGGGTTCATCAATGTTGGCTATCAGCGCCTGCTCTCCTACGAGGTGAAGGGAGGAGGCTTCTCCTGGTTCGGGAATGCCCCCGCTCACAAGGTGCTCACCGCCTACGGGCTGATGGAGTTCCACGACATGAGCAAGGTCCACGAGGTTGACCCGAATGTGATCGCCCGCACGCAGCAGTGGTTGGTCAGCCAGCAGAACGCGGACGGCACGTGGCCTCGTGATGAAGGTGGAATCGCGGAGGGCATCATCAACCGGCAGACCGAAGTGGATCGGGTGACGGCCTATATCGCCTGGGCCCTGGCCGAGACCGGCTACCGCGGAGAGGCGCTCGATAAGGCGCTGCGCCACGTGCGATCGGTGCTTGCGAAGCAGGATGACGCATACGTGGTCGCTGTGATGGCGAACGCGCTCATCACCAGCGACAAGAACGACCCCGACGCAGTGGCCGCCATTGACAAGCTGGCCGGCATGGCCGTGGTCGAGGGCAAGATTGCATACTGGAAATCCTCGGCCCCGACGATGACCTTCGCCGAGGGAGGCAAGGCGGACCTGGAGAGCACTGGGCTTGCCGCCTACGCCCTGCTCAAGTCGGGCCGGCACGCCGACCTGGCCAACAAGGCGATCACCTACCTGATCCAATCGAAAGACAGCTTCGGCACCTGGAGCACGACCCAGGCAACGGTCTGGGCGCTCAAGAGCCTCATGCTCGCGCTGGAGAAGGCTACGGAGGAGATCAGCGCAGCGGTCACAGTCTCCCTCAACGGGAAGGAGGCTGGCTCATTCCGCATCACGCCGGAGGACTCGGATGTGATGCGCCAGCTCGACTTGAGGGAGTTGGTGCAGGCAGGGGAAAACCGGGTTGAGATCAGCTTCTCAGGCAAGGGGAGCGCGCTCTACCAGATCGTGGCGAAATATTACCTGCCGTGGGAGAAAGTCCGGCCCCAGGAGGAGGCGCTGCGGATCACGGTTGACTACGACAGAACCCGTCTGGCCAAGGACGACGCCGTCACGGCCAGCGTTACGGTGGTGAATCAGACAGGCCGCGTCGCCAACATGGTGATCGTTGACCTGGGGCTGCCCCCGGGCTTCGAGGTGAATGCGGAGACACTCCAGACGCTGGTCGAGAAGAAGGTCATGCAGAAGTTCACCGTCGCCGCGCGGCAGATTATCTGCTACTTCGAGAAGATCGAGCCGGGGACGCCTCTGGAGTTCAGCTACCGCTTGCGGGCGAAATTCCCGGTGAAGGCGCGCGTCCCAAGGTCTCGCGCATATCTATACTACAACCCGGAGGTCGAAGCAGCGACGAAACCTGTGGACATGACGGTCGAGTGAGCGAATTCGCGCCGGCCTCGAGGCGTTTGGCGGGAGCGCATGGGCGCGCGAGCGGCGACTCACGCTCTCGGGAATGCATTCCGGGAGTCGCATCCGCGCCTGCTGCTCGATCACGCAAGACCCCAGACCACCGACGGCATCTTTGGGAACAGCACTCCGAGCAGGACGCGCGCCTCGTCGCTCGTTGCGAAGCAGTCTCGATAAGACAGGCGCAGTTCTTCAAGCGACCGATGGCCGAATAGCAGGTGAAGGAACGTGTGGTCGGGGAAAGCGGCACACTGGCCTTCACCCGGCGCCCACGGCTCAATCTCCGCCAGTCTGCCTTTCTCGAACGCGATCCGGACGCCTGCGCGGTAGAAGTTCAGCTTCAGCTCGCCCGTGTAATCAACGGCTACCGAGTCGCCGATGCGCCGCTCCAGAACCGGCTTGATGTGGCGCAGGAAGCCCGCCAGATCGGCCACCCGAAGATAGAAAGCGTAGGGCTCTCGCGAGCGAGGCAGACGCTCAGGCGCCACCTGGTATGCGGGGTGTTCCGAACCCAGCTCCAAGGCGAAGGATGCGAACTGTTTCTTCTCACGCGCCGCGTATCTCTCCCCTGTTCTGACCAGATATCTCATCACGCTCGGTGTGGCGGCCAGCCAACTGACACCGCGCTTCAATTCGTACACCGACACGCCGAGCATCTGTCCCCACAGCCTCGTCCCATGCACCAAGAAGCCGACGCGTGCGCCCGCCGCCGATTCTATGACGAGGAGCGCTCTTTTCTGCACCGACATCGTGCCATGCCCCTCAAGCTCGTTCTGCCAGAGAGCTGCGTCGCGGACGCAAGAGACCAGATATCGCTTCATGCCGCGGGCGTAAACCCTGCTGATGAACGGCAGATCGGCCCGAGTCGCGGCGCGCACGCGATAAGGCTCTTTTTCCCCCTTCTTGAGCTTTGGCGCATCGGACGCGTAGCCCGCGCGTCCGCCATGCATCTCCAAGGCCATCTCGTAGCCAAACTGGCGGTAGAAATTCGGTATGCCTGAGATTGCCTGGGCCTTGTGCCCTCGCTGGGCGCTCCATTCGTGGACCACTTCGAATTGCGCGCGCACGAGTCCGCGCCTCCGATGGTCCGGCTTCGTACCCACCAGCTCCGGCTGCCCAAGACCGAACTTCACTCCGCCGTATGACCAGGTCTGAGAGATGAGGCAGAGCGAAGATACGATGGCGCCGGCGCCAGTATCCTCAACTATCGTGAAGTCGCCGGGCTTCACGGTGGGGTGCTTGCCCGACATCAGCTCTTCGATCCAAGCCTTCATGCGTCTTCGCTCGTCGGCGGGATCGCGAGAGCAGTGAATCTCGCAGTTGAACGCAGCCAGCGCTTCGGTATCTCCCGCTGTGGCCCGGCGCAAGATCAGACCGCCGCCCAGGTCTCGCAGCATGTGCTCTTTCGCGTTGACTTCGGTTGCCATTTGGAACCCGTGATTGTTTCCGCCGTCATTTGCGGGTGTTCAGCGCCCGTGTGGATTACGAGGCGAGCCGACCCGTCACGCGCCCTCGTTGAAAAAGGCCCAGAGTCCTGCCTTCCCAGGCGCGACGATGTCGAGGCGGCCGGTCCCCCGAAGGTCCGCAACCGCAAAGAAAACGCCGCAGCCTGTGCCGTAGCCGACGGGCGCGTAGTCAATCACCAGCTTGGTGAAAGATTCGCCGTTCCATTTGTAGTAGTAGAGGCCGTAATCATCGGCCTCGCCAGGGTCGTTCCCGGCGTGCGCGCGATAACGCTTGCCGGTCACCAGTTCGCATTTGCCGTCGCCGTCAATGTCCACCCATTGCAGCGCGTGGAACTGCGCGTTGAAGGGGTCTATCGGATGCTTTGTCCAGGTGCGATTCCCGGCGGAGTCGCGGCCTTGCTCCCACCAGTCGAGCCCGTAGCAGTGAGCCTGGCCCACGATCAGGTCGTTCAGCCCGTCGCCGTTCACGTCGGCGACGATGATCGGGATTCCCGCATTGCCAAGGTCGAAATCAGGATGCAAGAGCCACTCGGCGCCTGCCACATTGGCAGGCGCCTCGAGCCAGCCCTTGGGCAAGACGAAATCTCCTCCCCCGCTGCCGCTGATGTCGCCGAAGCCGAGCCCGTGGCCTTGCGGCCCTTCGTAGACCCCGTGCTCGGAAAATCGGCCCGTGCCCCTGCCGGATGAGTCGGTGATGAGTTTGAAGAATTTCAGCGGGCCATGAGGCGCATTCGGCACGATCTCCAGCAGGCCATCGCCGTCAACGTCCCACGCGCACGCGGTCTCCATGTTCCCGACTTCGGCGATGACATGTTCCGGCCATTCACCGTCCTTCTCACCAGGATTCTCGCGCCAGCGGAGGGTCTTTCCCCACCAGCCACCGGTGATGAAGTCAGTCCAGCCGTCGCCATTCACATCCATTGGAATGGTGAGAAAGTCATCGAAGTATTCGCCCACCGCCATGACATCGCCGATCCGATGTCTGCGCTTGAAGCTGGGCCCCTCGTGCCAGTAAGCGCCGGACACAATGTCCGGATAGCCGTCGTTGTTCACATCGAACACGCCAGCCGTCTCGTAGCGTTCGTCCGCGATGAGGACTCTTTGGAATTTCACCGGCATAGAATGACCTCCTCAGTGAACGGCGCGTTTCTCGACGAACAGATGCACGCCCGGCGCTCCTTTCGCGTCTTCGAGAGCTTCTTCCTTGCTCGCAGGACCGCTTCAGAAAGAGCGATTGGTGGGGTGGGATAATTGGGTGACCCGCTGTGTTGTCGTTGCGAGGCGAACGCCGAGGCCATCTCAGGCCGGGCGCCAGACTCGTCTGCCTCAGGCCGATCTACCCGCCTCCGGCGACCTGACCTGCCTCTCGCGTCGGCTCCCTATCGTTCACGCTTCCTGCGCCTTCCCGCGAGAGCAACAGCCATATCATCGAATACCGTGTAAACGGTTGGCACCACAAACAGAGTGAGGAATGTCGAAGTCGTGAGACCTCCGATTACCGCGGTGGCCATAGGAGCCTGCACTTCAGCCCCCTTTCCTATTGCCAGCGCGAGGGGCAGCATCCCGAGAACGGCGGCCGAGGCGGTCATCAGGATCGGGCGGAGCCGGGTCGGTCCCGCGGTGAGGACAGCTTGCTCGCGCGGCATGCCTCGCCTGCGGAGAACGTTAGTGTAGTCCACTAACAGAATCCCGTTCTTCACGACAATACCCACGAGCATGAGCAATCCGATGAACGCGGTGAGTCCAAAGGTGCGCCCTGTGAGGAATAGGCCAAGCACAACTCCGGTCGCACATAGCGGCACCGACATCAGAATTATCAACGGATAGACGAATGACTCGAACTGCGAGGCCAGCAGCATGTAGATCAGACAGACAGCCAAGACCACGGCCAGGCCGAGGCCGGAGAATTCCTCGGCCCTGCGCTTCTGATCTGTGCCCCAATCCCAGTAGTAACCTGCCGGCAGATGCACGCCAGACATCGCTTTTTGTATGTCGGCTTGAATCTCGCCGCCCGAGCGCCCCTGGGGGGCGCCCCTGACCGCGATGTAGCGCTGGCGGTTCTGCCGCGTGATCTGGCTCGGTCCCAGGCCATAAACCGGCTCGGCCACCTGCCGCAGCAGAACCCCGTGAGAGTTGCTCCCCCCGGAGTCCGACCTGATCTCCAGGTTCTCGAGTTCCGAGACCGTCTTCCGGGTGGCTTCTGGCATCTGCACGATGATCGGATACTGGAAGCCACTCTCCTGGTAGTAACTGGCGATCGAACCGTTTGTAGCGGTGTTGATTGTGTTTGCGATGTCCGAGAAGCTTATCCCAAGCTGAAGCGCCTTGTCGCGATCAACCCGCCACTGAATTTCGGGCATCGCTTCCTGCCAGTTGATGTCGAGGTTCTCCAGGCCTCGCACGTCGCGCACCCGCGGCATAACTTCCCTTGCGAGCGCCGAAAGGATGGTGAGATCGTCGCCATATATGTCCACCTCGACATTCTGGCTGCCGCCGGTCATCAGGTTCGTTACGATGTCGAATTGAGTCAGCCGGGGCTGCACGCCCGGCAACCCGGAGAGCACCTTCCTGAGATCACCTATCACCTCAAGGGTCGAACGATTGCGATTGTCCCTGAGCTTGACACTGACCGACCCCTGGTACGGAATGGACGTCGCGGATGTGCCCCGTAGGGTTAGGTTCGATCCTGCGGCCGAGAACGCGGTCCGCACGTTCGGGTTGCTCATGACCAGGCGCTCGATCCGCTTCATGGTCTCGTTTGTCTTGGCGAGCGCGGTTCCCACTGGCATCTTCACATTGATGCTGAAATCGCCGCTGTCGGTCGCGGGCATCAGCTCCGTGCCGATCTGAGGGGCGAGCAGCAGGCTCGCGGCTGAAATGGCGACGGCGCCGCCTATCGTCGCCGCGCGGTGATGAATCGCCCACTGGAGCCCGCGCCGATATGCGCTGTCAAGAGCATTGAACCACTGTCCGAAGCGGACGAATGCTCGCCCGACAAGGTCGGGGCTGCTCTGGAGGCTCTCACGATGGGCCTCGCCGTGAATGAGGCGCGTCGCCAGCATCGGTACCACGGTCGTGGCATCCAGCAGGGACACGGCGAGAGAGAAGATGACCACCAGCGCGAACTGTGTGAACATCTGCCCCGCTTGCCCTTTGATAAGGAACAGCGGCAGGAACACCACCATCACCGTCCAAGTCGAGGCGACCACTGCGGAGAATATCTCAGTCGTGCCGCCGATCGCCGCTTCAGTGACCTCTTTTCTGTCGCGCTCAATATGTCGGAAGATGTTCTCCAATACCACCACCGCGTCGTCCACGATCAACCCGGTCGCCAGCGCGAGGCCGCCGAGCGACATGGTATTTATGGTAAAGCCGCAAAGGTAAAGCAATGCGAAGGTCGAGATGATCGAAACCGGTATGGAAAGCGCTACCACCAGCGTGCTGCGGATGCTTCGCAGAAAGAAGAGAAGGATGAGGACTGCCAGCGTTCCGCCGATGAGAGCATTCGTCTTGACATCTCTTATCGAATCGCTGATGAATCTCGCTTGGTCGTAGGCAATCGCGAAAGTTAAGTTCGGATAGAGCTTGCGAATTTGGTCTATCTTGCGGAACACGCCTTGGGCCGTGCTGACGGTGTTGGCGCCGCTCTGCTTGCTGACCATCAGGCCCGCCGAGGGCTTCCCGTTGAGTCGCGTGTAGATGCGAGTTTCGGGATGTTCATCCCTCACCGAGGCAATATCGCCCAGCGAGACTAACTGGCCGTTGAACGAGCCGATGGGTATTCGAGAAATCTCCTCCAGGCTGGTGAACCAACCCAGGCTGCGGATGGTGTACTCGGTGTTCCCTTGCTTCGCAATGCCGGCTGGCAGGTTCAGGTTCTCCTGCACGAGGCGCCGCATCACGTCCGCGAGCGACAGCCCATGCGCGCGCAGCCGGTCGGGGTCCACATCCACGATGATCGCGCGCTCCTGCCCTCCCGTTGCGACGGCCGACGCCACCCCGTTCGCCGATTCCACCATCGGGCAGATCTGGTTATCTAAAAGCGTCCGCAGTTTGACCGGGTCTCTTTCACCAGAGAGCCCAAAGACCAGGATGGGCGACTGCGTTGGGTCGAACCTATAGACGATCGGTGTCCGGAGCGTGGCGTCGGTCGGGAAACTCCGCACCGCGCGCTGGACCAGTTGCAGCACTTCGACCGCCGCCTGGCCGATGTCTGTGCCCCACTGGAACTGAATGCGGACCACCGAGCTCCCCTCAATTGTGCTGGAACTCACCTGGTACACGTTTGTCGCGGACGAGACGGCCTCTTCAATCGGCCGGGTTACCTGGACCTCGATCTCTTCCGGCGCGACATTCGGCCACTGCGTCGAGACTGCAATCGTGGGGACCGATACCTTGGGCAGCAGATCAACTGGCAGCCGGGTGAGACAGATTGCCCCAAGCAGCACCAGCGCCGCGATTTGCATCGTAACGGCGACGGGGCGACTGACGGCGAATTTTGCTACATTCATCTTGCTATGTGCGCGAAGGGCGCGAACGACGGCCAGGCCCAGTCCTCGCGCCGCGTTTGCCGGCGCTGACAGTCTGGCCGTCCTTGACAGGATAGGCGCTCAGCGTGATCACTTTCTCTCCGGGCCGGATGCCCTCAGTTATGGCGATGACGTCGGTCCCAGAGGTTCCCAGCGTGACAGGCCTGCGCCTGACGACGCTCGAGTTGTCCACCACCATGACGAAACTGCCGTCCTGGCCGCGCTGCACCGCTTCCCGGGGAACCACTATGGCGCCTCTGACGCGATGAGTCTCTATCGCGACGTGCGCGAAGGTCCCAGGCTTGATCACGTTGTCGGGATTATCGAGCGTAACCCGCACCGAGAACTGGCGGCTCATCGGGTCAGCGGACGCATTGACCTGGGTGACTTTTCCGGTAAAGCGGCGCCCGGGAAGCGCGTCCAGAGTCACCCGGGCTGGAACCCCGAGCGAGATCGTCCCGCTGACCTCCTCTGGCACCGCAACCGTCACCCAGACTTGGCGCATTGACTGAACCGCAAGTATAGGCTGGCCAGCCGTGACGACTGCGCCCGGATCCAGGAAGCGCCCCGTCACAAAGCCGCCGAATGGAGCAGTCAGCACCATGTCAGCGCGTCTTGCCTCGGCGGCTTTGACGCCGGCCTCCGCCGCGGCTACCGTTGAGCGCAGTGCAGCCAGGCTCTCCTGGTAGGCCGACTTCTGCGCGGTGTTCGCCTTCGCGTAATCGAGCGCCGCCCGGGCCTGCGTTACTCTGGCGCGTGCAGCGTCAATGTCGGCCTTGCCCTTCCTCCTGACAATCTCAGCCTGCTTTTGCGCCGCCCTGCGCTGGGCCATGACTGCGTCCACGGCAGCCTCCTGCACGCCCACCACCGTTCTCGCGTCATCCACGTCCTGGGCTGCGATGAAACCCTGTTTGTAGAGGTTCTCGGACCTGTTGAACCTGGCGCGCGCGTTCGCAAGATTGGCCTGAGCGCTGCGCACGCCGGCATCGAAGTTGCTCACAGCGGCATCGGCGCTGTCCACCTGGGCCCGATAATTCTCACTCGCTTGGTCGTAGTCAGCCTGTGCGCTGGCGAGCGCGGCTTCCTGCTGGCGAAGCTCGCTCGCGACGGACACATTGTTTGCGTTCTGCGTTATCGCTGCCTGCGCGAGGCGATACTGGGCTTCGGCGAGCCCTGCCTTTTGCTGTCGAAGGTTCGCTTCCACCTCGGTAGGATCTATCCGCACCAGAACCTGCCCCTGCCGGATGGGATCGCCCTCGTGAGACTGCAGGAAGCCGATGCGCCCGGTCACTTTCGCGGCGATCTTCACGCTTAATGGAGCTTCGACAGAACCAACCGCCTCGAACACACTGGCAACGTCCTGGACGCGCGCACGGCTAACTGAGACCACTGGCGGAGCTTTCATGCGCGCCGCGCGCTGCGCCACCTGGGCCTCGTAACCTGCCCGCTTTTGAACCAGCCGGTAGCCAATCAGGGAGAACAACACCAAGATGAGAATCAACAGATAAACGCGAGGTTTCATTCCTTGCCTGTATGCTTCAGAAGACTATAATGCCAAGCTAACTTAAGTGATGGCCTGTGTCAACAGCAATCCGATCTCGCGTGGCCTGACGGTAGGCACGAACCCTAAGAGGATGTAACAAGAGTTACCGCGGGGGCGCTGCGGGATTGGCCCCTTTTGGAGTGCGGGAGCACGCAGGCTGTTGCAAAACTCCCCGCGCCTCCTCGGTTCCTTTAGAAGGAAGAAAGCGCTTGTCTGACGAATAGGTAGGGCTGGAGAGATCGGGATGCCGAATTTCAAGCAGATGCCTATGGCGCCGTC
>Ga0315280_10000525_pt1 | contig 71034 bp, 45 predicted proteins | sample YL17G06_40_MG_FD_203697 | JGI IMG/M metagenome (GOLD analysis project Ga0315280, IMG submission 203697) | Sediment microbial communities from Yellowstone Lake, YNP, Wyoming, USA - YL17G06_40 | ecosystem: Environmental > Aquatic > Freshwater > Lake > Sediment | place: USA: Wyoming | collected... | reverse complement strand
TCTTTCATAAAGTTGCCCTCCCAATACCGATAGCATATATCATGCTATCGGTATTGGGCGACAAAAAACGGAGGCGGTTGCCTCCGTACGCTCCAGTTTCCTATTTGCTTAACTTAACACCTATGGGCTAGAGCCCCTTCCCGGCTGGTGGCACGAACGAAACTAAAGGCAAGGCTTGCGTGCATTTTGCGGCGCGAGCACAGGCTCGAACCACGTCGCGCATGCCCGCGACTAGGTTGCCACGCAATCACTTCAATTTCCTTTTGCCATGAGATCGGAATTATGAAGATCAGGAAGCAGCTCGTGCTACTTTGCTCCGTGCTCTGCCTGCTAGTTGCAGTTGTTTGGGGCCAAGGAACTGCCACCAAGGCGCCGGCGGGCGCCGCCGTTCGCGTCACGGGATTGAGGACGGAGGCCGCCACCGAGGCGCTGGGCATCGACAACCCAAAGCCGCGATTCACCTGGCGGGTGGAAGCAAGCCGGTCGGGCGTTCAGCAAAGGGCGTACCGCGTCGTGGTCGCAACTGTAGCCCAGGTGGCGGCTTCGGGTCAGGGATTGGGTCTCATCTGGGACTCAAAGCTCGTTCGGTCCTCCAATCCCTCCGCGATCTACACCGGACCGGCGATGTCGTCGCGGACCCGGTATTATTGGACAGTTCGCGTGTTCATCGCCGGCGAGACGGGCAGTTTCGCCTCCGCCGCCACATGGTTTGAGACGGCATATCTGAGCGCGAGTGAATGGAGAGGCGACTGGATCAGCGGGCCGAAGCGCCTCGATGTTCCCCCGACGCCAGCTCAGAGCCTGGCTGTCGACGCCTGCTGTCTGCAGTTCAACACCACGCTCCACGCCCCCGTCGCGGCAGGCGAAACGAACGTCAAGGTGACGAGCGTGGCGGCCATCGCACCCGGCGTGCGGTTCACCCTCGGTGGGGAGACGGTCGCAGCCACACAGGTGGGCACAGCGGCGGCCACGACCACGCTTGCGGCTGCGGCCCCAGCCGGCGCCACAAACATCAAGGTGCCCTCCGTGATCGGCTTCGAAACCGGCCGGCCGATCGTGATCGGTATGAACCAGGCTGCCATCAGCTCGATCGGCACTGCCGCCGTCAGAATGACCCTTGCTGCCGCAGCAGCCGCCGGTGCTACCACGATCCAAGTTACCGGTGCCGGCGGTGGCGGCCGGGGCGGTGGGCCCGGCGGAATCCAGGCCGGCGATACCGTCATCGTGGATAGCGAATCCCGGACGGTTGTAAGCGTGGCAGCGCCGCAGGGCGGTCGCGGAGGCCGGGGCCCAGGAGGTCCGCCAGCAGTAGGTGGAGCGCCGCCGGCAGGTGGAGCGGCTCAGGCAGGCGCACCGCCAGGCGCCGGCGGCCCGGGTGGGGGCAGAGGCGGTGCGGGGCAGCCCACTACTATCACGATCACCCCGGCCTTGTCCTCGGCGCATGCGCAGGGTGCCACAGTAGAAGGTCTTGGAACAGGCATCAGCTTCGCCCGGGCGCTGACTTCGGCGCAGCCACTGGGCGCTGCGGTATCCACCCCGGGGACGGGAATCACCTTTACCCCTGCGCTCAGAGCCGGCGTTGCAGCCGGATCAACAATTGCTCGCGTGGGGCAGCCCGAGGATTTCTGCCGGCCAAAAGGCGGCCGTGGCGGTTCCGGGAGCTGCCGCGAAATCCGGCCGGTTCCGATGCTTCGTAAGTCTTTCACGGTGGATCCGATTGCGAAGCACGGCAAGGTTGTTGCCGCCCGGGTCTACTCAGCGGGTCTGGCGTACAACAACATGTCGCTGAACGGCACGGCCACTTCCGACCGCTTCCTTGACCCGCCCTTCACGAACTACTACGACACCGTTTACTATAGGACCGACGACGTCACCAGGCTGATCCGGCAGGATCAGAGCGCCACGGTCGAGAACGTAATCGCCACCCAGTTGGGCGCTGGCCATTTCGATCAGGAATCGGTCACTGTCAATTGGGCCTATGAGACCGCCGAGTGGCGGCAGACGCCGCGGTTCCGCACGGACATGTACATCGAGTATGCGGACGGCACGGAACAGGTAATCAAGTCGGACGGGACCTGGAAGGTGATCGTCAACGGCCCTACTCGCTACGACGACTACTATCTGGGGGAGACCTACGACGCGCGCAAGGAGATCCCGAACTGGGACAGGCCCAGCTTCGATGCGTCTTCGTGGCCCGCGGCGCAGGTAGTGGACGCTCCAAAAGGGCAGATGCGCGCCCAACGGGGAGATCCCACAAGGCTGGTTGCCAACTGGCCCGCCGGCAAGCGAACCAATCCGAGCCCCGGCGTTTACGTCTGGGACACCGGGCTGCAGCGCTCTGGGTGGGCGACGATCAGCGTGTACGGTGCGCCTACCGGAACGCCGATCCAGATCGCCTATTCCGATAAAACCACTGACGCCGGCACGATCAGTGCCGGCGCCGGGGATATGCAGGTCGACTATTACATCGCGAAGGGCACAGGCACGCCTGAGAAACCGGAGCTGTTCACTCCGCAATTCACCTACAAGGGCCATCAATACATCCAGATCAGCTCTCCCGTGAAGCCCTCGGGCGCCGACAGCGGCGGCGGGGGTGGCTTCGGAGGCATGGGCGGCGGCGCAGGCGTCGCGCCGGAGCCGCTACCCGACGGTGTGATGGTGAACATCGTGTCTGTCCACGAGGTGCGGACCGCCATGCCTGCGAGCGGCACTTTCAGCGCTTCCAACCCGCTGCTCACGCAGATCGAGAAGAACACCCGCGCGGCGATAGCGGAGAACTACGTCTCCGGGATCATTACTGACACGCCGCAGTACGAGAAGAACGGTTGGACCGGCGACGCGCAACTCAGCGTGCCGACGGCGTCTCTGCAATTCGACACCGAAAGCCAGTTCTGGAAGTCTTTTCAGGACATGGCCGACGCCCAGGAACCGACTGGGGAGTTAACCCTGCTGGCTCCGACTGCCAGGGGCTACAGCCACGTGGGGCAGGTCTTCAAGCCCGCAGCCAACGGCGGCGCGTCGCCGATCTGGGAGGCCTTCTGGTATGTGACTCCGTGGGAGTCCTACCTGCGTTACGGCGATGTGCGGGCCCTTGAGGTGACCTACCCCCTCATGCAGAAGTATCTGGATAACTGGATTCCACAATGGACCGATAAGGACGGCGATTCTTACAAGTACACGCTGACCGCCGGCCTGGGAGATTGGGCCCCCGTAACAGGAGCGGATGCCCCCGATGGCGCGCCCACCAAGTGGAGAGTGCCCACCATAATCTCGCCGTCCGTCACCGCCTATTATGCCTACCTGGCGAAGATCAAGGCGGATACGGCCCGCGCCCTCGGCAATGCCGATGACGCCCGGCGTTATGACCTGCTCTTTGAGAACATCAAGAGGGACTTCAACGCCAAATGGTGGGATGACAAAGCGGGATACTACCGTGAGGATCCAAACCAGGTGTTCGTCCAGGGCATGGCTGTCCTTCCGCTGGCATTTGGGCTGGTGCCCGACGACAAGCGCGCGGACCTGCAGGCGAAGCTGGTTGAGGACGTCGTGAAAACCCGCGACGGCCACGCGATGGCCGGTATCGCCAGCATGCGCTGGATTCTGCCGGTGCTCAGCCAGGCCGCGGACGAAGGTGTAGCCGGAGCGGCCGACGCCGCCTACGCGATCATGGCTCAAACCACGTATCCGAGCTACGGCTACTGGATTTCGCTGGGTTGGACGGCACTCGGAGAGTACTGGGAGAAGTCCAGCCGGACGCGCAGCCATCACATGTACGGCACAGGCACGCAATGGCTCTACGAGAACCTGGTTGGCATCCAGCCAATGGAACCGGGGTACAAGCGGATTGCGTTCAGACCCACGATTCCAACGCGGCTCGATCATGCGGAAGCCACGTATGACAGTGTGCGTGGCCGGGTCGCTTCCTCGTGGACCAAGAGTGGATCGACGCTCACTCTGAACGTGACTGTGCCGCCAAACGCCACCGGCGTGGTGTACGTTCCCGGTTCGGATTCCAGCTCCGTCAAGGTTAGTGACGCCCCGAACGCCACGTTCATCGGCAGACAGGGCAACCGGCTCGTCTACAACGTCGATTCGGGCTCCTACAGCTTCACGGTGTCGAACCGCTAATACCGGAGCCTCGATCGTTCCAGATCCGGCGTAGGCATGCCCAGTACGCGCAGCCTGCGCCAGATCTCTCTCACCCAAAAGATCAGACAATGAAATTGAGGCTTGCCGTCACACGAATCCTTGCGCATCCTGTCGGTGGGTCAAACCAGCCAGACCAGCGTTTCCGTGTTGAGCCATACTGTGACGGAAATCCGAGCTCGTTTTTTCCGCCTGGTCTACACGCCGGGGCCGCCGCTGGGCTACGACGAGGGCATGCGGACGGGGACTCGCACCGGCGGCGGGCTGCATTGCGACAAGTACAGCACTGACGCTGCGCGCGTCACGTTCCACGGCTGGTTCGGCGAGATGCTGCGGCGTATCCCCGATTCAAAAAATGTCATCAAGGTATTGAACATCGACAGTTGGGAAGGCCGCGCGCAAAACTGGTCGCCGGTACTGAAGGAGGAGTTCCGCGCACGCCGCGGATACGATCCCACAAAGTTCCTGCCGGCCATGGCTGGGATTATGGTGGGGAGCGGAAGCATCACGGAGGGCTTTCTGCTGGATGCCCGCCGGACCATGTCTGAGTGCATCGCTGACAACCACTATGCAACCATGTACCGCCTGGCGCACGACCATGGCGCGATTGTCATGTCGGAGGACGTCAATCCGGCCACGCCCTGCGACGGAATGGAATACTACAAATACACCGACTGGACGGGTGGTGAGTTCTGGGTGCGCGCCGGGCAGAACTGGAAACCCAACGACATCCGGGATGCGGTGGCTGGGGCGCGCATCTACAGCAAGAAAATTGTTTTTGCGGAGGCCTGGACCGGCGGCAGTTGGCAGGATCATCCATTCTCGCTGAAGGCCATGGGCGATCATAACTACGCCGAGGGTCTCAACCGGATGATGCTGCACGTGTGGAACGAACAATACCACCCCAACCGCCCTCCCGGGATACCCGGGGCCGGAACGCCATTCAATCACCTGAACACCTGGTGGAAGGCGGGGCAGGGATGGCGTGATTATATGAAGAGGGCCCAGGCGCTGTTGCAGCAAGGCCAGCCTGCGGTGGATGTGCTGTACTATGCAGGCGAGAATATTCCATGCAGATCGCTCCTGGCGCCGAAGTTCGGCTCCTGCTGGCAAACCGATCCTGCCCTGCCGGAAGGATATTCGCACGAGACCGTGAACCGGGATGGCCTGCTGCACCTGGCTAAGGTGCAGGACGGACGCATCGTGGTCGGCGGCTTGAGCTACCGGTTGCTGGTACTGCGCGCCGACGAGCCGTACCTCACACCCTCCGTAGCGAGCAAGATCAGGGAACTAGTCGAAGCGGGTGCCACGGTGGTCGGGCCCAAACCGAGGTGGTCTCCCAGCAATGAACAAGGGGCAGCAGGACAGTCGGCAGTGCGCCAGGTGGCGCAACAGCTATGGGGCAGCATCGACGGCCGGACTGTTACCGAGAATCGGTTCGGTAAGGGCCGCGTGTTTTGGGGGAAACCGCTGGCAGAGGTCCTGCGCGCAATTAGCGCCGAGCCGGACGTGCTATTCGATAAACTGACGGAGACCGTAACGGGTCGTCCGGTGCTTGTGGATGCCAGCTCCCCCAAGGGCACCAATCCGGTTCTTGTGGGTGCCGAGCGGAAGGGCTGGGGAACGGAGTACTGCCATCGCCGAAGCCAGGGCTGGGACATGTACTTCCTGTCCAACCAGGAGTACTTCACGGTTTCGTGCGAGGTGAGCTTTCGAGTCACAGGGAGGATCCCGGAATTTTGGAATGCGGAGACGGGCAAGATCGAAGAGGCGCCTCAGTGGCGCGAGCAGAGTGGCCGTACGGTGATCCCCATGACGTTCGACGCGGCGGATTCGATCTTCGTAATTTTCCGCAAGCCCGCAGCGGCTGCGGATCCGGTAGTGGAAGTAAGCGGCGGCAAGCGCGGCTTGCGGTTGCGCAAGACAACTGCAGGATTAGAAACCTGGGCTGCTGAGGTGGGCGAGTGGGCGCTGAAAATGCGTTCGGGTAAAACCATCCGGGTCAAATCGGCAAACGTTCCTGCTCCTATCGAGATCGGCGGATCGTGGAGCGTGAGCTTCCTGATACGTGGCGCCTCCAAGCTGGTAGAACTTCCGGCGGGTTCCTGGACAAGCCACAGCGAGGACGACGTGAAACACTACTCGGGTACGGCGACATACAAGAAGGAGTTCACCGTCCCGCAATCCGCCCAATCGAGCGACCGGCGTTTGTACCTTGATCTTGGTGATGTGCAGAATCTGGCAAGGATTCGATTGAACGGCAAGGATCTTGGAGTGCTTTGGAAGGCGCCCTACCTTGTGGAAGTTACCGCTGCCGTGGCGCCCGGAATCAACCGCCTGGAGTTGGAGATCACAAACACCTGGGTGAACCGCCTGATCGGAGATGCCGGAAAACCCGAATCGGAACGAACAACCTATCTGGCCGGCAGGGGACGAGGCGGCAGAGGCGGGATGGCTGCCCAGACGCCGCTCCTTCCTGCCGGCCTGCTCGGACCGGTTCGGATGTTTACGGAGATCAAGTTGACGCCGGTTGCGGGCTAATATGATTCAAAGCAACGTCTCGCTGCACGCTTTTTTCACTGACACCAGTAGAAAAGTTGCCACCAACATGCATGTACACGCGATGATCGCCGTTTCCTTCGTGGCTTACATCAATCCCAGGCAAAGACCCGTGCTCATGGCCCAGGCGGAGCTGCCGTGCCGGTTGTATCGGAATGCGGACTGCAGCACGCAAGAGGTAAGGAGCACGAACACGGTTTCGTGGATAAAATACCGGCTATAGTAAACCATGGCTAGGGAAATCGCCGCGAGCAAAGCGGCGCAAGACGCCGCCGGGAAACCGATATGCGGAATATGGTATCAACCGGCCCGACATAAAAAAGCGTACGGCTTCATCGGTACAGAATGCACAGGATGTAGATATCCATGTGTTCATGAAGGCCGGCGTGTACATTTAGGATGCTGCCAATCATGAGCTAAATCTTGTGGCAAGTGGTGACCATCCACGAAAACCGCCTCTGCCGCTCGGCGCCGCCAAGGCCGCCCTCGTTGTGTCTTCGGCCTTGTTTCCTAGCTGGATTAGGATGGCGGTTCGCGCGTTGCAGGCGCTCCAGAATTCGTGTGTGCTTTGCATGTCTTGTGTTAGTATGCAATTTCTATTGAACTGTCCCACCATGATTTTGAAAAGGCGATCGCGTGGATTCCCATTTCCTGGCTTTTGACCTGGGTGCGGAGAGCGGAAGAGCGATGTTGGGAAATCTTCGCTCCGGCATTCTCGATATCAGCGAGGTTTATCGCTTTCCCAACGATCCCGTTCTGAATGCAGAGTCGCTGCGCTGGGATATTCTCCACCTGTGGCTGGAAATGAAAAGGGCACTGGACGGCCTCCCAGTCAAACAACTTGATAGTATCGGCGTCGATACGTGGGGCGTTGATTACGCCCTGATTGGAGAGCGCGGCGATCTGCTTGAAAATCCATACCACTACCGGGATAAGCGCACGGATGGAATCATGGAGGAGGTGTTTCAACACGTCACCCGCGAGATCATCTATTCGTTTACCGGCATTCAATTCCTGCCCTTTAATACTTTGTATCAATTCTACGCAGCGTGCCGTTCGACGCCTAAGCTGATCGATGCCGCCCAGGCCCTGGTGACTATCCCGGACCTTCTGAATTACTGGCTCACCGGCAACATGGTTTCTGAATATACCAATGCGACCACAACGCAGTTTGTGGATGCTGCAACACGTTCCTGGGCAACGGGACTGTTAAACGCGCTCAATCTCCCGGCGCGGCTGTTAATGCCCATTGTTGAACCCGGAACTGTAATCGGCAGGCTCAAGGACGACGTCTCGAAACCCTTAGCTGGCACACCAGTGGTGGCGCCGGCATCCCATGATACCGGCTCCGCTTTTGCGGCGGTATCGACGGCCGGGGAAAGCGCATTCTTGAGCTCCGGCACATGGTCTCTGCTCGGGGCGGAACTTCGTGTACCGGTGATTACCCCCAAGGCTCGCGACCTCAATTTCACCAACGAAGGTGGGGTATGCGGAACGATCCGGCTACTGAAAAATATCGGAGGACTCTGGCTGTTGCAGTCATGCAAGCGCTCCTGGGCAGCTTCCGGGCAAGAGTTCTCATATGATGAACTGCTGAAGGCAGCCGAAGATGAACGCTGTTCATTCCGATCGCTCTTTGACCCGGATAACAAAGCATTCCTTCATCCCGATGATATGACCTCAGCCATTGCCCAGTGTTGCCTCCAGAGGGGGCAGCCTGCGCCCAAAACGGCGCCTGAATATACGCGCGCCATTTTGGAGAGCCTCGCTTTCAAATATCGAGCAGTTCTCGACTCGCTGGAGGAACTAACGGGAATCCGGTTTGAGGAGATCCGCATTATAGGTGGGGGCTCACGAAACCGATTATTGAACCAATTCACGGCTGACGCAACGGGACGGCCTGTGGCCGCAGGCCCCGTCGAAGCTACAGCGCTTGGCAATATCGCGATGCAGATGCTGGCTACGGGTGCGGTAACATCAATCGCCGAGGCGCGTCAAATCATTGATTGCTCATTCCCGGTGGAACGTTTTGAGCCGCGCGCCTCCAGCCGCTGGAATCTCGAATTCGAGCGTTTTCAACAATACTTGGCTGACTAAACATGCTGCTGTTTGCCCAACAAAGGCTCAACCTAGCTTGACTTGAATGAGGAGTTCTCCATGAATATGCAATCTATTGAAAAATGTTATCAGGAGGCAAGAGACCGTTATGCCGCATTGGGCGTGAACACAGATCAGGTTCTGAGAAACCTGAAAAAGGTGCCGGTTTCGATGCACTGCTGGCAGGGCGACGATGTGGGCGGCTTTGAAAATATGGACGCAACACTGGGGGGCGGACTTGCCGTAACCGGCAACTATCCCGGAAAAGCCCGCACGCCCGCTGAATTGCGCAGCGATATCGAAATGGCGTTCTCTCTCATTCCCGGGAAACATCGCCTCAATCTCCACTCTTTTTATGTTGAGTTTCCCCGGGGCAAAAAAGCGGAACGCAATGAGCTTAAGCCCGCTCATTTCAAGAGCTGGATCGGCTGGGCTAGGTCGCTCGGCATCGGAATGGATTTCAACCCAACCCTTTTCTCCCATCCCAAAGCCGCGGATGGTTTCACTCTGTCGCACATGGATAAATCCATCCGCAAATTTTGGATCGAACACTGCATCGCCTGCCGAAAAATCGGCGCTGCAATAGGCAAGGCGCTGGGAACAGCCGCCGTCACAAACGTGTGGATCCCGGACGGAATGAAAGACTCCCCAGCCGACCGGCGTGGAGCTCGCGAGCGTCTCAAAGAGGCCTTGGATGAAGTTTTTGCGGAAAAAATCAGCCCGAAACATAACCTCGACTCCGTTGAAGGCAAGCTTTTCGGCATCGGCACCGAAAGCTATACCGTCGGGTCACACGAATTCTACCTGGCTTATGCCGCCAGGAACAACAAACTGGTCACCCTGGATGTCGGGCATTACCACCCCACCGAAAGCGTGGCCGACAAGATCTCCTCGGTTCTTGCGTTCCTCGACGAGATCCTTCTCCATGTGAGCCGAGGTGTACGTTGGGACAGCGACCACGTGATTATCCTCAACGACGACCTGATGGGCATCGCCCAGGAACTGGTGCGCGGCAATTATCTTGGCCGCACACACATCGGTCTTGATTATTTCGATGCGAGCATCAACCGTGTGGCTGCCTGGGTCATCGGCATGCGCAATATGCTGCGCGCGCTCTGTGTGGCAATGCTTGAACCCAACGGGACACTGAAAAAACTCGAGGAGAGCGGCGACTACACTTCCCGACTGGCGCTGATGGAAGAGCTGAAAACTATGCCCTTTGGCGCCGTGTGGGATTTTTACTGCGCACAACAAAACGTGCCCGTGGGCATGGAGTGGATGGCCGAAGTCAAGAAATACGAGGCCAATGTGCAGAGCAAAAGGAACTAGCGAACCAGTAATGCCATCGATTTTAACCGCGAACCAGGAAGGGAAATCATATGGACCCGTTGGCTCAATCGGCGACCAATCCCGCTCTCGGTGTGCTCATTTTCGCCCTGGGCGGCCTCGCGGGGGCGACATTTTACCTCCCGTTTAAAAAGGTCAGGAACTGGTCATGGGAAAGTTATTGGCTTGTCTACGCCCTATTCGGATTGCTCGTCGTTCCCTGTGTACTAGCCGTCATTGTCTCCCCTAACATTGTTTCCGTGCTGAAAAGCGCTCCGGCCAACGAAATACTGTACTGCTATCTGTGCGGCGCTGCCTGGGGCGTCGGCGGTCTGACCTGGGGGCTGATGATCCGGTACCTCGGCGTCGGACTTGGTTTGGCTATCGGCTGCGGCATCACTTCTGCATCCGGCACGCTTGTCCCGAAACTGCTCAAAGGCGAGTTCTCCCAGCTCTTCCAGCCGGGAGCGGGAATTGTATCATTCGCCGGGGTCATTGTTTCGCTCTTGGGTATTGTGCTGATCGGCATGGCCGGCATGTCGAAGGAAAAGGAGCTTCCCGAAGCCAAGAAAAAGGAATCCGTTGCCGAGTTCGACTTTAAAAAGGGAATGCTGGCGGCCCTTTTCTCGGGTTTGATGAGCTCTGCTATGGCATACGGCCTGGTGGGCGGCCCCAACCTTCAACAACTGGCCCAAACCACGGAGCCGGTTACGTCATTGACTTGGAGCGGAATACCCGTCCTGGTGGTAGTCCTTCTCGGCGGCTTCACGGTCAATTTCATATGGTGCCTTTACCTTAATGTGAAGAACAGGACTGCGGGCGATTATTTTAGGGCCAAGGCGCCGCTGGCCGCCAACTTTCTCTTTGCCGGCCTGGCAGGCGCGATCTGGTGCTCGCAATTTATCTGCTTCAAAACAGGCGAGCCGGCAATGGGAAAAACTGCCTACGTCGGATGGGCTTTGTTGATGGCCTGCCAGATTCTTTTCGGCACGCTTATCGGCGTCTTCCTGGGGGAATGGAAAGGAACCAGCCGCCGGACGCGGTCGGTGCTTATTGCGGGTTTTATTCTGCTTGTGCTGACGTCAGTCATCACCGGCTACAGCAGCAACTTATCCCAGAGCGCTTCAACGCCGCAAACGACTGCTCGCACACCCTGACATTCGCTCAGCCGGCAATGTTCGACAGAGCGCGGCGCTCCGGCAAGAGCCGCTCCCCATTCACGGCTATACAGCTTCCGGAGAATCCCAAGGTCCCTCCCGTTCAACTTCACGGTGGCCATCACCTGTTCGTCAGGTCCTGGCAGCACGTGACCGGAGAGATGGGCGCGGGATGAACTGTCGGCCCACACCCGCTCCCGGCAACAATGCCCGGCGCCGCAGCTCGGCGGTCCGGATGCCTGCCGATCGCGACTCGTTTCCCGCTGATATTTCGACTGCGGCAATTCAGTTAATAAATCTTTACTTGATCTAGATTGCTCAATGAGATAGATTCTCGGTCAGGTACAGAAAACTTAATCCTTGCTTTGGTAAGGTGGTAGATGATTGAAACTCGAATCTTTGAGGTATTGGAAGATCGCGGCCAGAAACAGCGCTGGCTTCTCGGCGAACTCGAGCGCCGCGGCTATCCGGTCAGCGAGAGCTACCTGTCTCAGATCAAGTCCGGAGTCAAACAGCCAGGCCGGAGATTTATCGAGGCGGCTTGTGAGGTGCTCGGCATGCCCGAGCACGTTCTGTTCATTCGAAAGGGAGAAAAGGCAATCATGGCGCAGAAGAAAACTGCAAAGAATCGGAAAGCGCAAGCAGCGGCGGCCAAAGGGGGAAACCCGATCAACGTCGCCATCATCGGAGTAGGGAACTGCGCGTCCTCTCTCGTGCAGGGGCGTTATTTCTATCAGGACGCGGCGGAGGATCAGCTGGTTCCGGGCATCATGCACGTCAAACTCGGCGGCTATCATATCCGCGACATCAACTTCGTGGCCGCGATCGATATCGACGCCAACAAGGTCGGCAAGGATCTCTCGGAGGCGATCTTTACCTACCCGAACAACACCTACAAATTCTGCGATGTCCCGTATCAGGGGGTCCCGGTCGCGCGCGGCATGACCCACGACGGGCTCGGCAAGTACCTGTCCCAGATCATCAAGAAATCCAAGGGCGGCACGGAGGACATCGTCCGCCTGCTGAAAGAGACCAAGACGCACGTCGTGGTGAACTATCTGCCGGTCGGTTCGGAAGAGGCCGCGAAGTGGTACGTGGAACAGGTGCTGGCCGCGGGATGCGGCTTCGTCAACTGCATTCCGGTCTTCATGGCGCGCGACCAGTACGAGTACTGGCCGCGCCGCTTCCGGGAGGCCAAACTCCCGATCATCGGCGACGACATCAAGTCGCAGGTGGGCGCGACCATCGTGCACCGCGTCCTGACCCGCCTTTTCCGGGATCGCGGCGTGCGCCTGGACCGCACGTACCAGCTCAACTTCGGCGGCAACACCGACTTCCTCAACATGCTGGAGCGGGAGCGCCTGGAATCGAAAAAGATCTCCAAGACCTCGGCGGTCACCTCTCAGCTCGACTATAAACTCCCGGCCGAGGACGTTCACGTCGGCCCTTCGGACTACGTGCCCTGGCTCAAGGACCGGAAGTTCTGCCACATCCGCATGGAGGGGACGACTTTCGGCAATGTGCCGCTGTACGCCGAGGTGAAACTTGAGGTATGGGACAGCCCCAATTCGGCAGGCGTCGTAGTCGACGCCATCCGCTGCTGCAAGCTTGCGCTCGACCGCGGCATCGGCGGGCCCCTGCTGGCGCCCTCGGCCTATTTCATGAAGTCGCCTCCGGAGCAGTATCCGGACGACATCGCGCGGAACAAGGTCCAGGAATTCATCCAGGGATAACAGAAACTCCCGGCGTGGTATCGCTGCAACCGGGACGGGAACCACGAGAAATGCCAAACCATCAAAATGGTTTCGTATTTCTCGCGGTTCCTGCCGGAGGCGATCGCCGCGCTTCCGGGCGCCTCAGACGCCGAGGGCGGAACGGCGCAGAATCTCATCGCGGTCGCATTTGCGCTGCACCCCGTACCCTTTCAGCGGCAGGATATGTTCGTGGACGGCGTCGAGGATGTCGGCCGGGAATGGGAAGAACGCGTCCTCGACCTCGTCGGCCGGGGTGATCCAGTTGCGCGCGCCGACGACGACGGGCGGCGCGTCGAGTTCGTCGAAGGCGAAAAGGGAGATGTTCGTGGCCATCGTCTGGAGCGCACTGCCGCGGACGCAGGCATCGCAAGCCAAAAGGATCTTGCGCGTCTTCCGCACCGATTCCAGCACCTTTTCGTACCGGAAGGGGACGAGGGAGCGGGCGTCGATGATCTCGCACTCCACGCCGTAGCTTTTCCGAAGCTGTGCGGCTGCCTCCAGCACTCGATACAGCGTGGCTCCGCTCGACAGGATCGTCAGATCCTTTCCGCTCTTTTTGACGTCCGGCTCCCCAATAGGGATCTCGTACGCGTGCGCGGGCACGCCCCCGGGCACGAATTCTTCCGCCATGTCGTAAATCCTCTGGCTCTCGAAGAAGATCACGGGATCCGATCCCAGCAGGGCCGAATACATGAGCCCTTTGGCGTCGTAGGGCGTGGCGGGAAACACCACTTTCAGGCCGGGGACATGGGCACACATGGCACTCCAGTCCTGGCTGTGCTGGGCGCCATATTTCGATCCGACCGAAACCCTGAGCACGACCGGCATTTTCAGCAGCCCGCCCGACATGGACTGCCATTTGGCGAGCTGGTTGAAGATTTCGTCTCCGGCACGGCCCATAAAATCACAGTACATGAGTTCCACTAGGGCGCGTCCCCCCTCCAGGGCGTAGCCGACCGCCGTGCCGACGATCGCCCCCTCGGCGATGGGCGTGTTGAACAGGCGGTGATAGGGGAGCGCCTCGGTCAGGCCGCGATATACTCCGAATGCACCGCCCCAATCCCGGTTTTCTTCGCCGTATGCAATCAGCGTAGGATCCTCATAAAAGCGGTCCAGGATGGCTTCGAAGAGCGCATCGCGAATCCCGATACATTTGCTGTTGGGCAAGCGCTGCCCCTTGTCGTCGTAAGCCGACCGGCTGCGCCTGGCGAGCTGATGGAGGCGCGGGTTTTCCTCCTTTGGAATCAGCGTTTCCGGTTGCCGCGAGGCCAGGCGCTCGATCCTCCGGTTGGAAAACATCACCCGCTCGAGCTCGCAGCCAGGTTCCATGAGGTTGAGCCGGGGCGAAAGCCCTGGATCGATCGCCTTGCGATACACCTTCATTATCAAATCCTCCACCTGCCTGCCGATCTTCTCCAGGTCGCCCTGCCCGACGATCTCCGCCTCTACCATTTCCCGGGCGAAGGTGATGATTGGGTCCACCCGCTGCCACATCTCCACTTCTGATTTCTCCCGGTAGGAGCTTGCATCGGAGGGCGAGTGGCCGCTGAAGCGGTACGTAACCGTGTCGAGAAGGACCGGGCCGTCACCCCGCAGGAGGACTTCCTTCTTGCGCGCGATTGCGTCGACCACAGCCAGCGGATTGTAGCCGTCGACGCGTTCCGCATGCATCTGCTCCGGATTCAAGCCGGCGCCGAGCCGGGCCAGGATCCTGTGCCCCATGGTCTCCCCCACGGGTTGCCCGCCCATGCCGTAGAAGTTGTTTGCGAAATTCATGATCAGCGGCAATCCGCAGCGGTATTCCCACTCCCAAAGGGTCCTGAACTGGTCCATGGTGGCGAAACAAAGACCCTCCCACACCGGACCGCACGAGGAGGAAGCGTCGCCTATGTTGCAGATCACGATCCCGGGAGCCTTGTTCACATGCTTGAACAACGCCGCTCCGACCGCGATATCCCCCGAACCACCCACAATCGCGTTGTTGGGGAAGATGCCGAATGGGGGGAAGAACACGTGCATGGAGCCCCCGAAGCCCTTGTTGAATCCTGCCTCCCTGCCGAAGATCTCCGCGAGCGAACCGTACATCAGGTACTCTATGGCCAACTCCCGGACCGACCCGTGCAACCCGTCGTCCACCACGCGCAGGCATCGGCCGTCAAAGTATCCCCGCATGATCTCCATCAAAGCCGCATCCTCGAGTTTCTCCACCGCGGAGAGCCCCTTGGCCAACACTTCACCGTGACTGCGATGGCTGCCATAGATGTGGTCGTCGACACCCAGAAGGAATGCTTGCCCGACCGCGGCGGCTTCCTGCCCGATGGAGAGATGGCCGGGACCACGATGTTGGTACTCGACGCCTTTATACCCCCCCTGAAGCTTGACGTCGCTCAGCATGGTCTCGAAGATCCGTATGATCAGCATGTCACGATACATGCGCACGATCTCCGCCGGAGCGAATCGATCCAGCTCCTGGCGCATCGTCCGGTCGTACTGGTTCAACGGGATCGGCACGAACTCGATATGCCCTCTGGCCCGCGCTTCCCCCGGATGAATCGTCAGCATTTTGGTCATAATTGCGTCTCCAATCTCGCAGGGCGGCCGCGTGCCCCGCCTCGCTTTCAGCCTGAGGGCTGCTGAAGGGGTGCTGGCGTATCGTCCGCCGTCTGGGGGGAGAGGATCTCTACGCCCAGGGTATTGAGGAATTCGAGCCATTCGGGCAATGCCTCCTGGTCGGTCACGATCCTCGAGATATCTTCAAACTCGCAGATCTTGAAAAGGGAAGGAGTGAGGAACTTCGTGTGATCGACGAGCAGTACCGTCGCGCGCGCGTTTCGGATGACCTGGCGATAGAGGTGCGCGCTCTCGATGTCGCTGGCACTGATGCCGAAATCGCGGCTCAGCCCATCCGCTCCAATGAAGGCCAGGTACCCCCGCAACTGCTCGATCGTCGACGTTGCCAGCGGCCCCACGGTGTCCATCCGCTCGGGACGGTATTGCCCTCCGACCAGGATGACGCTCAGATCTGAGTTGGTTGCCAGTTCCACCGCAAGGCGTGAGGAATTGACGATCACGTGCAGCCCGCGGTGCCGCTTCAGGTGCGAGCACATCGCAAAACTGGTCGTTCCTGAATCGATGAAGATCTGGTCGTTGTCGGTGACCAGACCGGCGGCAAGCATGCCGATCACCCGCTTCGCCGGCACGTTGCGCCCGGCCTTGGAGCGAAAAGAGAAATCGGTAGCGCGCGGCAGGACCGCTCCGCCATACACCAGCTCGATCTGCGAGGCATCGGCGAGCGAACGCAGATCGCGCCGTACCGTCGCCTCCGAAACCGCCATCGCCTGCGCCAGGGCCTTTACTTCAACCACCCCGTGCTCCAGGATGCGCGTCAATATCAGGTCCTGCCTCTGCTTGGTCGTGAGGCTCAATCGAAGGCTCCTCCATGAAATGTCGAGTATCGTGCACGAATGGGCAAAAAAGCAACATAAAAGAGCAGAGATTGTTGAATAAATCAATCTATTTTTCTTGCAATCCGGGGTGCAAATATATAGTATTGCACCTCTGAACAGGTCTATGAAGCAGCACAAATAGTTGACAAAACATTCGTTAACGCCGCTCGTAGCGAGCGGAGCGAAACTGATTCCTTAAGAGGCGACCTCGATGAGCAGGATCATCATGCCCAGGGCGGGACAGACCATGGAGGAAGGGACGATCCTCCATTGGTACAAACGTGAAGGGGAGACGGTCAATCGTGGGGAGCTACTGCTCGATATCGACACCGACAAGGCCGCAATTGAAGTAGAAGCACCTGAAAGCGGGATTTTGCGCAAAATTCTCTGTCCCGAAGGCGCCTGCGTCCCGGTCCTCGCGCCTATCGCCATCATTGCCGGTCCGGCTGAAGATGTGGAGGGCGAGATCCAGGCTGCGCAGTTGGAGCTGAAGGCGGCGACGGGAGAAACGACGTCAGAGCAGGCGCTGCCGGATCCGGCAGACGGAATCCCGCTCGCTGATGCAAAGGCTCTCCGCGAGAGTGCCGGCGTCGCTTCGATCAAGGCCTCTCCTGCAGCTCGCAAGGCCAGCCGCGAACTCGGCATCGATCTCGAGGAAATAGCCTTGGGAAGCGGACCCTACGGGAGAATCCTGTCGAGCGATGTACTCCGGGCTGCGGATGCCGCGGCGGCAGCTTCTGGTTCCCGCGCCGCGACAGGTGCTGCGCGTCGCCCGCTTGCGGGCATGCGTGGGGCCATTGCCCGCACCATGCTGTCGGCCAAACAGCGCATTCCGCACTTCTACGTGAAGACAACGATCGATGCCGATCCCTTGCTTGTGTTCTACCGCAAGGAAAAGGCCGCCTATGCCTGCACGATCAATGACATTGTCACCCTGGCCTGTGCGCGGGTAATCAAGGAATTCCCGGCCTTTCGCAGCAGGATCGAGGAGGATGCCATCGTCGAGTTTCCTGCCGCGAGCATCGGAATTGCGGTCGGCATGGAGGACGGCCTGGCAGTGCCGGTTGTCGTCGGTGCCGAGAGCATGTCCTTGAAGCAGCTGGCATCGGAAACGGAACGTATCGTGGAGGCCGCACGGCACGGAAAGATCATCGCGATGGGCCAGGGGGTGTTCACCGTTTCCAACATGGGAGGATTCGGCATAGAGGAGTTCACCGCCATCATCAATCCGCCAGAATCCGCCATCCTGGCGGTCGGCGCGATCCGCGAGGCCGTGATCGTGAAAGACGGCGGTCTGCGGCCCGGGCGGGTGATGACCCTGGTCCTCAGTGCGGACCACCGCCTCATTGACGGACTGACGGCAGCGCGATTCCTCCGGCGGCTCAGGGAAGTTTTGGAGGCTCCTGAGTTGTTGCGGGAGGAGCCGGCATAGGCATTTAATATATACTGTGAAGGGCGTCGGTGGCCAGGAAGGGACTGACGGCGCCCGGGACATTGTCCGGCAGGCGGGGAGCGAATGGAACCGCCAGCCCGGCAGATCTCGCGCGCGCCGCGCATGTTTCAAAATGACACTTGAGACCCTCAGCTCGATCGACCGGAATCTCCAGCGATTGCGAAGTGTCGGCATGCCCGACGAGATGTGGGCAGAGGCCGAACGCGGATTGTGCCTTTCTGCCGAGCCGGCAGTCAACACGCACATCCATCTGCCCCCGAACTTCTCGGCTTTCGAGCGCATGGAGCAAGCCGTGCACCTGGCGGCGCGCCAAGATGTGAAATTGCTCGGGGCGAGCAATTACTACGACTATTCGATTTACCCTTCGTTTGCAGCCCTCGCGCTTGCATCAGGGATCTATCCGCTCTTCGGTCTTGAAATACTCTGTCTCCTCGAGGATCTCAAACGGGCCGGCATTCTGGTCAATGATCCCGCGAATCCGGGACGCATGTACCTCTGCGGCAAGGGAATCACCCGGTTCGGGGCCATGACAGCCGAAGCGGCGCGCCTTCTCGGAATCATGCGGCGCAACGACGAATGGCGCATCCGGAAGATGATCCGGCTCCTCTCGGAGGTGTTCGAGCAGAGAGGATTGGCGGTTGGTTTGGATCCGGAAATGGTCCTCGAACGCGTCGTCCGAAGGCACGGAGTGGCGCAAGAGACGGTGACGCTGCAGGAAAGGCATGTGGCGCAGGTTTTCCAGCAGGAGTTATTCCGCCTCGTTCCGGAAGCCGGCAGATCTGCGGCATTGGCGAGGATTCTGGCCGTGCCGTCCCAGGACGTCCCGCAGGACGAAGTCAGGATACAAAACGCAATTCGTGCTCATCTGATGAAGATCGGGAAGCCGGCCTTTGTCGAAGAGTCGTTCCTGAGCTTTCAGGAAGCCCGGAGGCTCATTCTCGAATTGGGCGGGATTCCCTGCTATCCAACGCTTGCGGATGGGACCTCCCCGGTCTGCGCGCATGAGGATCCGCCGGAGAAGCTGATTGGAACCTTGCTGGCGCAGCGGATTTTCTGTGCGGAGTTCATTCCGCTACGGAATGAACCTCAGGTGCTGCAGAGGTACGTCCACACCATGCGCAGTGCAGGTCTGGTGGTGACCGCGGGCACTGAGCACAACACACTCGACCTGGTGGCGATGTCGCCAAGGTGCGTCCGGTGTCTGCCGGTACCGGCGTCAGTGAGGGAGATCTTCGTGGAAGGAGCGTACGTCGTCGTCGCACACCAGTATCTGCAGCTTCATGGCCGGTGCGGGTACGTCGATGATCGGGGAGAGCTGAATCCGGCGTTCGCCAGCACCGAAGAGCGAATCGCCCGCTTCCGGCGTCTCGGAGCAGCCGTCGTCGCCAGGCAACTTGCCGCCCAATCTCCATGAAAGGTTGTGCCAATTATGGTCTCGAGGATACCTTGGCCTGAAGTCGGAACACCGGACAATCCGCTGGAACAGTTGGCCGGGCTCTCGCATTTTTACGGCTCCGACATCGATTTTGTCATTGCCGCCGGGGGCAATACCTCCGTCAAAGTCGGGGATCGGCTGTACGTCAAGGCAAGCGGCGCTCAGCTGGCCACCATCGGCGTGGACGGGTTTGTCGAACTGGATCGGGTTGCGCTCGACAGCCTGCTTGCAGTGGACCTGGGCACGGATCCGGTGATTCGCGAGCAGCGTTTCAAAAACGCTATTCTCGCGGCTCGTGTTCATCCCGAAAAGGGGCAAAGACCTTCTGTCGAATGCGTCCTGCATCACATAATCCCGCGGCGCTTCGTCATTCATACCCACGCCACGGTTGCCAACCGTCTGGCGTGCTCGCGCCGCGGGAAAGAAGTCGCCGTGGAACTCCTCGGGGATGACAGTCTCTGGATCCCTTATGTCGATCCCGGATTTGTCCTGGCCCGCTGCCTCCGCGAGGCGCTTCGCGATTATCGGGAGAGAACCGGTAAAGACTGCCCGCGTGCGCTGCTCCTGCAGAACCACGGGCTGATCGTATGCGGAGACACGCCCGAAGAAGTCCGCGAAGCCACGGACTGGATGGTCGGATCCATCGCGGCTCATATCGGTTCCTTGCCACCCCGTGAAGTCTTCGGCCCGGCGACGAGGCTCGACGCGCAGGAGAAGCGCGGGCTGATTGACGCCCTCGGGCCCCTTTTGCGCGGATTGCTCGCCGATGGAGAGAGTCTGCCGATCGTGATGTTTGACGATGCGGAAATCGTCCTCGATCTGGTCTGCAGCGACGCGGGAAAGGGGATCGCTGCGCGTGGTCCCTGGACACCGGATCAGATCGTCTACTGCGGATCGTTTCCTCTCTGGTTCGAGGCAACGGGAGCCGAAGAGCCGGGACACCTGCATCTCCCCCTCGCTGAAGCCGTTCAATATCACTGTTCCGCGACCGGATTTCCGCCCGCCGTCATTCTCGTGAAAGGACTCGGCATGTTTGCCGCGGGCAGGGACCAGGCTGCTGCCGACAGCGTACGCCTCTGCTACATCGACGCCATCAAAATCGCCGCTGGGGCCGAGCTGCTGGGTGGCGCACAGGCTCTGGCAGGGCGCGATCGGGAGTTTATCGAACACTGGGAAGTCGAAGCCTATCGCAGGAAAGTCGGCGCAGGTGACAGAGCTCCCGGGCCCATCTTGGACAAGGTCGCGATGGTGACCGGATCCGCACAGGGATTCGGCCGGGAGATTGCGCAGGAACTGGCAGCTCAGGGAGCGCACGTGGTGCTCGCCGACATCAACCGGGACGCGGTGACACAGAGGGCTCTGGCTCTGGCATCGCGGCACGGTTCGGGAAGAGTCATGGCAGTGGGAATGGACGTTACAGACGGCAACCTGATCGCAGGCGCTCTTCACGAAGTCGTGCGTGCCTATGGGGGCCTGGACCTCTTCATATCCAATGCAGGAGTCCTGCTGGCGGGAAGCGTCAAGACGCAGGCGGTGCGTGATTTCGAGCTGGTGACAAACGTCAACTACAAAGGCTTTTTCCTCTGCGTTCAAAAGGTGGCTCCGATCCTGTCCCTGCAGCATCAGGCGAAGCCCGATTATTGGAGCGACATCATCCAGATCAATTCGAAATCCGGATTGGCGGGCTCGAACCGGAACGGGGCCTATGCCGGCAGCAAGTTCGGCGCCATCGGATTGACTCAGTCCTTTGCGCTCGAACTGCTGGAAGACGGCATCAAGGTCAATGCCATCTGCCCGGGAAATTACTTTGAAGGCCCGCTTTGGAGCGATCCCGAGAAGGGGCTGCTGGTTCAGTACCTGCGCGCCGGCAAGGTCCCCGGGGCGAAATCCATTCAAGATGTCCGGAAGGCGTACGAGGCAAAGGTGCCGATGGGCCGAGGCTGCACCACGGCCGACGTAATGAAGGCGATTTATTACCTGGTCGAGCAGAAATATGAAACCGGCCAGGCCCTCCCCGTCACCGGGGGGCAGATCATGCTCCATTGAGCTGCCACGCACCGACCTTGGCACGAGGTTCGTGATCGTGACCGGTAGTTGGTAATGTCAAAGCCGACCGCGATCACGAGGTCCTCGTGAGTTGGTCATTTTCGGTACAGACTCTCACGCGCCTGGGGTGCACACACACGCATAAAAACGCTGGCTCTGCTTGAGTTTATGCACATCGGGGTCGGAATCGGTATCGCTATCGGCATACTCGAAAAGGAGGCTCCGATATCGATGCCGATCCCGATTCCGATTCCGAATTCTGCTGGCTTTTGGTGATATTTTAGAAGCAGGAAATTATGGAGTCCATGAAGTTGCCAAAGACACAACACGCGATACAGCTGGTCGGCCCGGGAGAACTGCGGCATAACGCAGCCAAGGATGTCGCGACCCCCGGCCCCTATCAGATCCTGGCCCGGGTCGAGGCAGTAGGGATTTGCTTTTCCGATCTGAAGCTCCTGAAGCAGTTCTCACAGCATGCCCGCAAAGGCGAGATCCTCGATGGGATCCCCAGCGAGGTGCTCGCGGAAATTCCAAGCTACGTGCCGGGAGATCGGCCGACTGTTCCGGGACACGAGGTGGTCTGTCGCATCGCCGCTCTTGGGGACAAGGTTTCGCGGCACCGTATCGGCGAGAGATGCCTGGTTCAGACGGACTACCGGACGTTGCGAACGGGCAGCTCCAATGCCGCCTTTGGCTATAATTTCGAGGGCGGGCTCCAGGAGTATGTACTGATGGACGAGCGGGTCGTTATCGACCCTGAGAGTGGCGAGAGGTTTCTGATTCCCGTTGCGGATCATTTGAGTGCTTCGGCGGTTGCGCTGGTAGAACCGTGGGCCTGCGTCGAGGATGCCTACACCAATCCGGAGCGACGGCACCTCAAGCCCGGCGGGCGCCTGCTCGTTTTCGTGGAAAAGGAGCACAGAATCGAAGGGCTGGCCGATGCAATCGCGGAAACCAAGCCTGCTTGCGTGTTCGGCATCGGGGTGAGAAAAGAAGAACTCGGATTGCCGGTGCAGACAGAGGTGGTTCTGGAGAGTGCTGCAAACCTTTCCGCCCTGCCCACGGATTTCTTCGATGACATCGTCTACTTCGGCGCCAGGCGCCAAACGATCGAAGGCTTCAACGACAGGATCGCCGCGGGCGGCATCGTGAATATTGTGACCGCAGGCCGCAGAATCGGCGAGCCGGTTTCTGTCGGAATCGGCCGAGTCCACTACGGCATGACGCGCTGGATCGGGACCACCGGTGATCGGGCTGACGAGTCTTTCCAGATTATCCCGCCGGACGGAGAAATCAGGCCTGGCGATCGAATTGCCTTACTGGGTGCCGCCGGACCTATGGGGCAGATGCATGTGATCCGGAACATCCGGCAAGGTATCGCAGGCATTTCCGTCGTGGGAACCGATGTCGATGACAGCAGACTTGCGGCACTGGCGCGGAAGGCACAGCCGCTGGCCGAGGCCGAGGCCGTAAACCTGAGGTTGGTAAATACCACTAGAGAATCCCTCGCGGAGCGATTCAGCTATTTCGTTTTGCTGGCGCCGGTTGGCAGTCTGGTCGGCGACGCCATCCGAGCCAGCCTTGAAGGGTGCATCATTAACATCTTTGCCGGCATCCCGGCCTCAACGCGGCAGGCACTGGACCTGGACATCTACATAGCGAATCGATGCTACATGATCGGCACCAGCGGCTCCGTCATACGAGATATGAAGATTGTACTGGAAAAAATCAAACGGGGACGGCTGGATACCAATTGCTCCGTGGATGCCGTCTCGGGAATGGCAGGCGCCATAGATGGACTCGCTACCGTCGAGAACCGCACGCTGGCTGGAAAGATCGTCGTCTATCCGGAGTTGCATGGTCTGGGGCTGACTCCGCTGTCGGAACTGGCTCAGCTTTACCCATCGGTGGCTGCAGAGCTCCGGCACGGCCAGTGGACTGCGACTGCCGAGAAGGAACTGCTCAGGGTTGCTAGGCTCTCTAGGGATTCCGGGGGTCCGCCGCAACCGTGCAGTCGAACCTGATCGGCAGAGGAGAATTCTTCAGGATTCAAGGCCGTGAAAATCATGAGACTCACGGGCATTCGGCGCATGGAGATGATGGAGGTCGATCCTCCCTCCCTATCGACCGATTCGGATGTCCTGGTCCGGATGAATACGGTCGGCGTGTGTGGAAGCGACGTTCATTACTATGTTTCCGGCAGGATCGGCACACAGATCGTCGAGTTTCCTTTTGCCGTAGGACATGAAGGCGCGGGAGTGGTGGTGGACGTCGGAGCCAGGGTCAGTCGCGTAAAGCCCGGCGACCGGGTTGCCATCGATCCTGCAATGTCATGCCATGAATGCGACCAGTGCCTGATGGGCCGGCACCATACCTGCCGGAAGCTCCGCTTCCTGGGATGCCCGGGCCAGGCGGAAGGCTGCCTTTCGGAACTCATTCTCATGCCGGAGAGAAGCCTATACCCGATTCCACCCGACATTTCTTTTGATCAGGCCACGCTCGCAGAGCCGCTGTCCATAGGCCTATATGCCGTCAGACAATCGGACGTCCGGCCGTCGCATGTCATCGGCATACTCGGATTCGGCCCCATCGGCATGAGCGTGCTGCTCGCCGCCCGTGCAAATGGCGTAGACCGCATGTTTGTCACTGAAAAAATCACAGCCAGGTTGTCTTTGGCCGGGGCTTCGGGAGCAGTGTTGGCCTTAAATCCAGACCGGGAGGACCCGGTCGCCAGAATCGCTGCTGCAGAACCGTTATTGTTAGATGTGGTGTATGAGTGCTGCGGCCAGCAGGAAGCCATCGATCAGGCGGTCGATTTGCTGAAACCCGGGGGCAGGCTGATGGTGATTGGAATCCCGGAGATCGAAAGGCTTTCGTTTGCTGCCGACAAGATGCGGCGCAAGGAGATCAGCATCATCAATGTGCGCAGGCAATCGGGCGCGTTCCAATCCACCCTGGATTTGCTGGCCGCGGGCAGGCTGCACGCAGATCGCATGATCACCCACAGATTTTCTTTGCCGGAATGCCAGTCTGCTTTTGACCTGGTGGCGGCATATTCAGACGGCGTGATGAAGGCGATGATAGATATTGGCTGAAGTGCCTTGGCAATCACAGATGGGCGCGGCTATTGCGGCCCGGAGAAGATGAAAAACTGCGTTGCACTTCGTCTACTGCCCGCGTTTTCCGTGGTAGCATGCAATTCTAATAGTAGGGGATAATGCGATGAAGGATGAGCTTGACGCAATAATCCTGTTAGTAGGACGTGTGCGCATGGTTTCATGGCGGGTGTGCACCTGGCTCGGAATAGTCGCGGTTCTGTTCCTGGCCCCGGCGGCCCCGGCACAGGCGCCACAGCAAAGCGGGCAGAAGTTGGAGCCGATCCCTATTGTTCTGCCCCAACCCATGTTCGAAGGTACCCCTCAGAACCTGCGTGTACCTAATCTCGAAAAGCCGCGCTATAAAGCTCGCGAGCCGTTCCTGGCTCCGGCGCGCGTGAAAAATGTCGCCAGGCGGAAGCCTGTGGTCAGCAGCGACATGGCACCGATTATGGGTGAACTGAGCATGATCACCGACGGGGATAAAGAGGCTGAAGAGGGGAGCTATGTTACCTTGGGGCCAGGAAGACAGCATGTGACTGTGGATCTGGGGGCCATGCACGAGATCTACGCCGTGTTGTTCTGGCATTTTCACAAGACCCCGCGGGTCTATTTCGACGTCATAGTTCAGCTCGGCGATGATGCGGGTTTCACCAAGAATGTCCGCACAATCTTCAACAATGACCACGACAACACATCGAAGCTTGGGGCAGGCAAGGACATGAACTACGTGGAAACATCAGAAGGCCGCCTGGTCGATGCCAAGGGAGCGGTGGCCCGTTATGTCCGGCTCTACAGCAACGGCAACAACGCCGATGAAATGAACCACTACATCGAAATTGAGGTTTTCGGCCGTCCCGTCAAGTGACCCACAGAAGGCAATCAGGAAATCAGGAGGGGTCAGGTCTGCAAGATTTACTTTTGGCATTTTCTGAGGGCTTCATCAGATGGGTTTCCAGCCAAAAGTAAATCTTGCAGACCTGACCCCCCTTCGAGGTTTACAGCTTCACTTCCCAACCCTTGCGGTATGCCATATCCAAGTACTTGTTGGCGTCCTTATTGTTGGTGAACAAGCCGGTCTTGGCGTCATAGAGCAACCTGCCTTCCACACGGACCGCAGCGGCACCAAGCACCAGCCACTCTGTATAGGGTGCGGCAATGCTGAAGTTCGAGCAGGCCGGCACACCCCCCTTGCAGGCGCGGATCCAGTCGCGCTGATGCCCGGGGGAACGGGTCAGGAACTGCGGCGGCAGTGTATAGTCCGCCCAGCGATCACCCGGCAACAATCCCACACCTTCGCCGCGGCCGCTGGTGCCCAGGTAGCCCTTCGAGCCGACGAAGATGCAGTTGTAGCCGCTCCCCTGCTGTCCGGGGCCGCCGCCCCGGGCGCGCGCAGCAGCACCCTGCCGGGCTGCGCCGGCTTGGGCAGCTGCTCCCGCTGCTGCTCCCGCTCTGGCAGCGCCAGGAGCGCCGCCAGGGCCGCCGCCGGGGAAGTCGCCACGGCCGGCAGAAGCGATCTGCGGGCCGGTGCCGGCGATTTTTCGCGCCTGTTCGGCTGTCATCCCGGGCGGCAAATAAGCATCCCCGCCCCCGTGGTGGTACCAATAGATCGTCACCGGCGGCATCTTGCCCCGGGCGGCAAACTCGTACTTGATCGCGATTTCGTTCGGGAATGTAAACGGAGGCAACTCGTCCTTCTTAATGCACTCGACGCTGATCAGCGACTGCGGGCTCAGCTGCAGAGCCCAGTTCGCCGGGCCCAGAATGTGAACTCCCCAATCACCGATCAGGCTGCTGCCGAAATCGTAGAAGCCCCGCCAGTTGAAGGGCAGGTAGAAGCCGAAATTCTCATCCCCCATGCCGCCGCCACCGCGGCCGGCCTGGTCTGCACCTCGTGCCCCCGCAGGGTCGCCGGCAGCGCCCGGCACGGCTCCGCGAGCGCCTGCTGCGCCTCCCGGTCCGCCGCCCCGCTGGGCGGCACGCGCCGCATTGCGGGCAGCCACGAAGTCCTGATACTCCTTGTCGCCCACCGTGAACGGCCGAAATGCCGCTGTTCCCAGCCACAGATCCCAATCCAGCGTGGAAGGAACCGGATTCGGGGGCGGAATCTTGGTCATTCCCTGAGGCCAGCTCGGCTGGCCGGTCCAGGCGTGAACTTCCTTGACTTCGCCGATTTCACCTGACCAGAAGATCTCGCAAGCCACCCGGGTGGCCTCATGCGAATAGCCCTGGTTGCCCATCTGAGTGGCGACCTTGTACTTCAGCGCCGCCTGGGCCAGGAGACGCGCCTCCGAAGCAATGCGGGTGAGGGGCTTCTCGACATACACACCTTTGCCCCGCTGCATGCAGAAAACAGCGGCTGCCGTGTGATTGTGGTCCGGAATCCCAATGACCACGGCGTCGATGTTCTTCCCCTCCTTGTCCAACATCTGCCGGTAGTCTTTGTACTTGGCGGCTTTGTCGTACCGTTGGAATCCCGGCTCGCCGCGCGCCCAATCGACGTCGGCCAAGGCCACGATGTTTTCCGTCTCACACTGGCGCAGGTCGCTGAAAGCCTGGGCTCCGGCGCCGATGCCGGCGATATTCAATTTTTCATTCGGCGATTGGTAGCCCAGGAATTTAAGCGAAGGCACCCTGCCGAATCCCCCCGCCGGGATAGCCCCGGCCAGGAGTGCGCCATAAAAGAAATGCCGTCTGGTAATACGGTTATCACTCATAAAAAGTATCTCCTCGAAAATTGGCCAGGAATGTCAGGACATGATCCCGGCGCCTCTGGTTTCCAACTAAGAACTGGAAGCGCTGCGATGACGAGATTACTCGCGCCGCGCGAGACGCGTATTGGGAACAATAGAAAGAAGCTGCTGTTTTGTGGAGCTCAGCCCTCCAAGAGTATCTTCCTCATAGCCATTAAAAACCCGCAGCTGCGCCGCGAGGCAGCCCCTGAAATCGCCTGCCTCGCGGTTAATCACAACGATGAGCGACAAGAAGCGATCGGCTGCAATACGCGGCGCGGGCTAGGCGAGCGCGTCTTTGCAGTACTTCACGCACTTCTTGATCTCGGTCAGCACGTCGGATCCCTCCGGCATATTGTATTCGTACTCGATGCTGGCCGGGAACCGATACCTGTTCCTCTTCATTAGCTGCAACACGTCTTTCAGCGGCGTTTCACCCTGCCCCCATGGCATGTTGGGGCCTCCGCCTCCCGGGCCTCCTCTGTTCTCGCCGCCGCTGCCCGGGCCTTTGCGGTCTTTCAAATGCAGGCTGGCGATCCGCTCGTGGTACTTCTCAACCAGAGGCACCGGGGACTCGCCGTTGACGCCGTAGTAATGGCCCACATCGAAGTTCAGCGCGGTGTATTTAGACGCCGCCAGCACTTTGTCGAATCCGGCGGAGCCGCCTTGGCCATGGGTGTGGAAAGCGATCATCAGTTTGCGCTTCGCGGCATAATCAGCGACCCGCTGGAGCAGCTTGTCGTCGGTCGGCAGTTCCATGGTGATGTGGTTCGCGCCCAGCGTCTCCCCGACATTCCAGATGTACTCATACTCGGCGTCCGACATTTCCAGGGTTGGCGGCAGTTTGAACGCGTAGATCTTCACGCCCGCATCCTCGTACATCTTGCGGAAGGCCTTGTACTTGCTCATAGGCACGGAGAGCCGCCAGTTCTTTATCTCTTCAGCCTGTTTCCGCCTGGCTGCCTCCTGTTCGGGGGTCAGCGGCTGGCGGCCGCCTCCGCCCCCCCGCTGAGCCTGGGCGCCTGCCGCACCGGGAGGACCACCCGCCGCGCCCTGCCTTCCCGCTGCTTGAGCCCCGCCCGGAGGCCCGCCTGCTCCCGGAGGTCCTCCCGGTCCCCCGGCTCCGCCGCGACCCGCCTGCATGGGCGAGCCGGCGTAACTCTCCGCCACATTGCTCATCAGCTCGATCGCGCTGATGCCGCAGTCGACGCAATACTTAAGAGTTTCCTGGGCGCTTGACGGCAAGGCTCGGAAACTGTAAGTGATTGCGCCGATCTGAACTCCGTTGAAAAGGGAGTTCGGTTTAGCGGCGGCCAGCAGTCTCGCCGACGGAATAGCGGCAATAGGCAAAGCAGTGGCCGCCAGTTTTCCAAAATCTCGTCTCGTTAAAATCATAGGTTCTCCTTAGAGTTTTACTTCCCAGCCCTTGCGATAATCGAGCTGCAAATACTTGTTTGCATCTTTGCTGTTGGTGAACTGGCCGGTCTTGGCATCATAAAGGAGTTTGCCTTCCACTCGGACCGCGGCCGAACCGAGTACCAGCCACTCAGTATACGGTCCGGCAATGCTGAACTCCGAGCACGCGGGCACGCCTCCTTTACAGGCGCGAATCCAATCGCGCTGATGTCCGGGGGAACGGGTCAGGAACTGTGGCGGCAGCGTGTAATCCGCCCAGCGCTCACCTGGCAGTAAGCCAACGCCTTCGCCGCGGCCGCTGGTGCCCATGTAGCCCTTCGAGCCTACGAAGATACAGTTATAGCCGGTGCCTTGCTGTCCGCCTCCGGGGCCTCGACCACCGGCTCCGGCTGCGCCACCTTGCCGGGCCGCGCCGGCCGCTGCGGTCTCCCCACGCGCTCCGGCTGTTCCACGCCCTCCGCCGGCGCCGCCGCCGGGAAAGCCTCCACCACGGGCAGAGGCAATCTGCGGGCCTGTGCCCGGAATCTGGCGAGCCTGTTCCGCCGTCATCCCAGGCGGCAGATAGGCATCACCACCCTCCTGCTGGTACCAATAGACTGTGACCGGCGGCATGTTGCCCCGCGCGGCAAAATCGTATTTGATCACAAACAGGTTCGGGAAGGTAGTGGGCGGCAAGGGATCTTTCTTGATGCACTCGACGCTGATCAGATACCGCGGATGAAGCTTGAGTCCCCAGTTCGCCGGTCCGAGGATGTGGATGCCCCAGTCGCCGATCAGGCTGCTGCCGAAATCGTAGAAGCCCCGCCAGTTGAAGGGGAGGTAATAGCCGAAATCTTCACTCTGCATGCCTCCACCGCCGCGGCCTGCCTGGTCCGCGCCGCGGCCCCGGTTTGCGGCGCGGGCAGCGACGAAGTCGCGGTATTCCTGATCGCCCGCGGTAAACGGCCGGAACGCCGCTGTTCCCAACCAGAGATCCCAGTCGAGAGTGGGAGGGACGGGTGTGGGAGGCGGAGTCTTCATCATGCCTTGAGGCCAGCTCGGCCGCCCACGGTAGGCATGAACTTCCTTAACCTCGCCGATCTCGCCCGACCAGATGATCTCGCATGCCACGCGCGTGGCCTCGTGCGAATAGCCCTGGTTCCCCATCTGCGTTGCCACCTTGTACTTTTGCGCCGCCTGTTCGAGGAGGCGCGCCTCCGAGGCAATCCGGGTCAGCGGTTTCTCGACATACACCCCCTTGCCCCGCTGCATGCAATAGACGGCGGCTGCCGTGTGATTGTGATCCGGGATCCCGATTACTACGGCATCGATGTTCTTCAACTCTTTATCCAGCATTTGCCGGTAGTCTTTGTATTTTGCGGCCTTGTCGTATCTCTGGAATCCCGCCTCGGCGCGCGCCCAGTCGACGTCGGCCAAGGCCACGATGTTTTCCGTTTCACAGCCGCGCAGGTCGTTGAACGCCTGGGCGCCGGCGCCGATGCCGGCGATATTTAGCTTTTCGTTCGGTGATTGGTAACCCAGAAACTTAAGCGAGGGCACTCTGCCAAATCCTGCTGCCGGGATTGCTCCCGCTAGAAGTGCACCGTAGAAAAAATGCCGTCTGGTAATACGATTATCTGTCATGTAAATCTTCTCCGCTTTTCATTAGCTAGGAATGGAAGGGACATGCGGCAGCATGTTCACAAACCATCGTTCAGCTGAGAATACATTAACCGCTCCGCGATTTCCGCGGCCTGCAGGCCAATGAGTATTGACTTTCCCCTTGCGCTCGACAATGAGCCGCCCGTCGCCGGCTTTGAGCCTCATTGAAATGAACGCGAAAGGAAAGACACTCACACTCGTATGCGGAGCTTGTGGAGCTCAGCATGAGAGAATGGACCTAGCGCGTACCCACGCTTAGACGGGTCCCGGGTTAGTCTCAAGGGCGGAGAGCCGAATTTGCAAGGCTGCTACGGTATAGAGTGGCGCAATGCTCGATATTTATAAATGCCTCAGTGAAACACGGGAATGGCTGCAGTCACGATTTCGGTGACGTATCAGACGTATCATACGGTGAGGAAAGGGTCCGAGCAGATGCGGCGGCCGAATTGACACAAATGAGTGAATGCTAATCATCTTTGTGTTAGACTTCGGCAAACGTTAGATTGGGATGGTGAAGCGTGAAGGCAGCGCCAGGAACCACAAAGCAGACCAGCTGGGACCCGGCGACCGAGGCAGAGCGTGCTGCCGCTCTCGAACAACTGGAACGCATTCTTGCGAACCCGCATTTCAAGAACAGCAAACGTTACCCCTGCCTCTTCCGCCACGTCGTTGAACAGTCCCTGAAGGGCCGCGCCGACCAGCTGAAGGAGCGAACTCTGGGGATTGAAGCGTTCGGGCGGGACCCCGACTACGACACCAATCTGGACCCTGTGGTCCCGACCACAGCAGGCGAGATTCGCAAACGGATTGCCCAGTACTATCACGAACCGGGACATGAAGCCGAAATCCGGATCGATCTGCCTGCCGGTTCCTACGTACCCGAGTTTCGGTTGCCGGTCGGGCAGCGGATAGCTCCTCCAACCGCGCCGGCGCGGCGACGGTGGCCCGCCTATCTTCTGGGGCTGGGACTGCTTGCGGCTCTCATTGGGCTTGGGGCAATTGCTTGGATGAGACCCTGGGTTCCCAAAACCGCGCTGGAACGGTTTTGGGGGCCGATCCTGGACTCCCCCCCGGCACTGTACTGCTGTGCGTAGGCCAGCCCCTCGGACCTCCACCTAAAGTTCAACAACAGGAGGCCCCTGAGGGAGCTCCTTCTCTGCGCTCGCCGGCGGCAACGGAGATAAGTTCCGAAACCCCCGTCACCGTGTACGATATGCACGTGATGAGCAGCCAGCGCGTGGCACTTTCCGATGCCATTACTCTTGCAAGACTGGCCGGGTTCCTTCAAGCAAAAGGGAGGGGATATCACATTCGGGGTATGGCCTCGACAAGCTTCGCTGACTTGCGAGACGGGCCCGTAGTTCTCATCGGTGGCAACAACAATGACTGGACCAAGCGCCTGACGGGACAGTTGCGCTTCAGTTTTCAGGGGGATCTTAAGACGTCCTTGTGGATTCAGGATCGACAGCATCCATCCAAGAGGGACTGGGCAGTGAATCCTCCTATGCCTTATTCTGAGCTTAACGAGGACTACGCCGTCATTTCACGTGTCTTGGATCCGACAATTGATCGCGTCGTTGTCGTCGCTGCAGGGATAAGCAAATATGGCACCATAGCCGCCGGTGAGTTCTTGACGGATTCACGATATCTGGAGGCGCTCTTCAAAGAAGCACCTCGTGATTGGAAGAACGGCAACATTCAGGCAGTCGTTGCCACCCGGGTATTAACCGACAATTCCGGCGTGCCCGCGCCAAACTGGGAAACATCCGAGATCAGCACCAGGTTTATAGGAGCCGGGGAGCCCTGTCCTCCAGGACCGCGTCCAGGTGCGCCAGCAGGAGGTGGCCCTGCCGGCCTGCCGGGTGGTGCCCCTGCCGGTCCGCCGGGTCTTGCTCCGCCCGGCGACATCCCAATCTCTGCACGATGGTCACCACTGACGACAGGATTCAGCGCGTGAGTTGAGGACCATGACTAGCTCTCGGATTCAAACAGATCACAACATTTGAAAACGTTCGAGCAACTATCGAAAAACCTTAAATCGAGCGTCAGGTCCGGGAGCTTCCGAAGGTTGTCTTCGCTTGAGATGCGTCCAAAGGTTATAATTATCCGGCGTAAGGCAAACTTGGCGGCTGGAAACATCAACTGCAATTGGCGAGGTCGAAGCGGGACCTCGGCTGGCCATGGACTGGAGGAAGGACCCATGATGCAGATAGTCAGCGCAGTCTTGTTGAACCTGTTAATCCTGTCGAGCACGCAAACTCCGACGCAGAGCGCCTTGGCTTCGGACCCGAAAGGGTGGATCGACCTTCTGGCCGACAGGAGCGTGAAGGAATGGACTCGTGTTCCATTGTCGGCTGTAGGCCAGTTGCGCGCCGGCCAGATCAGCGAGCCCTCGCCCTGGAAACTGGATCCGGCGGGAGAGATCCTGGTTTGCGAAGGCAACAAATCAGGCCATGAGATGTTCCGCTATGGATCCGAGCTTGGCGACTTCGTCCTCCATGTGGAGTGGCGATTCATCAGGATGGAGGGGGATCCTGCATATAACAGCGGCGTCTTCATCAGAACAGCAGCCGACGGGGTCATCTGGCACCAGGCGCAGACAGGGAGTGCGGGCGGATACCTCTTCGGCAACGCTCCTGTCAACGGGACGGTCCAGCGCGTCAATCTGCGCCAGAAGATGACCGAAAACCGCGTCAAGCCTGCCGGCGAATGGAATACATACGAACTTCAGGCCACAGGCAAGAGAATTACGCTCTGGGTGAACGGGGCGGTAACGAACGAGTTCACGGAGTGTGAGGTTCCCCGCGGCTATATCGGGCTGGAGGCCGAAGGGTATCGGATCGAGTTCCGAAACCTCAAACTGAAACCTGTCCGGTAACACGTGTTACACCGCTTTGTTGACCCGCGGTGAATCCCTTCAACGGCAGCGACGCTGCCGTGGTAACGTTGCTGCCGAACGTCAGGTCGGAAAGCCTGCCATTCATGCCGCTGCCAGGCTGTGCGGCGAATTTGGTTACTTCTCGTTTACGGATCGAATGAATTGCACCGGCCCCAGAAGCCCGGAGGACAGGAGGGGCGAATCCGCACGGTAGAACTGTTGTGCGGTGTACGTATACTTCTTCGTTACATTAGGCTGTTGGTCGCCGATCAGGCGGTTGACCCACAGGTTGGTCACTTTGATTTCCAGGGTGTTGGCGCCGGGCTTCAACGCGGAGGTGACATCCACGCGGAACGGCGTCTTCCACAGAATCCCGAGCGGCCTGCCGTTGACCGAAAGCTCGGCGATGTTTTTCACATCGCCCAGATCGAACCACAGCTTGGCGCCGGTCTTGAACCATCCCGCGGGTGCCTGGATCGTCTTGGTGTACGTGCCCGCGCCGGAGAAGTACTTCACTCCGTCGTCGGAGTTGTCGCTCCACGAACTCAGCGAGTCGAGGCGGATTTTGGCCGGCGCGCCTCGGTCGGGCTGGAAGGCCACATCCCAGCTGCCTTGCACCGTGCCCAGCTTCGTCTCAGCCTGCAGAGGCAGAGTGCGAGAGGTTGCGGCGGACGCCCGGCGGAATACCACAAACACGGCATCATTCGGCTCCAGACGCAGCGGCACGGTGGTGCGGCCGTCCGCGATGCGGTAGGAAGCCGGCTCGGTCACACCGGTGTTGGCATGCCAAAGCTCCGGCGCCTTACCTGTAACGCGGAAGCTGGCGTCCAGGATTTCGACGCGGGCGTTGCGGTTATTGACCCAGTACAAGTCTCCGTCTGCCAGCCTGCGGTGCACGAACATAAGGTTGGTGTCCCGCCGCGGCTTGCCGTACTCGAAATCAGGAGTCATTTGCAGGGTAGTAAGCACCTCGGCGATGGTCTGGCCGCCGTACACTTTGCCCTTGCCGATGCCGGGCCCCCAGAGCTGATCCGCGATGGTCTTGAACTCGGCTTGATCATCGGCCTGGCTGGGGCTGTCGATGGGCTTGGGGCCCACCACGATGGCGCCGGTGTTCACCAAGTCGCGGATCTTGCGCAGCACGGCGAGCGACATGTGCCGGCTGTTGGGGTCTAGCCCAAGAACGCGATAGCTCATGCCCGTCGTGGTGGTGATTTGCCCGTTGGTCACCGACAGACGGTTCATGAGTGCGTCGGCATTGACATAGTCGAAGTTGTAGCCGGCCGGAATTTCGGGCGACCGGTTGCCGAACAAGGCGGTAATGTTGGAATCTTCGCCGTAGTAATAAATGATGTCGGCCACGAACTTGCCCTGTTGGAGCATGTAGGAGCTGCGGGCAAGATAGGTGGTCCAGGCTTTAGCCTGCTCGGCCCAGGTCTCGTGGCGGGTAAACCACTGGCCGAACTGTCCAAGGCCGAGGCCAGGGATTTTGTCGTTCGATGGCTGGTGAACCGAGGTGTGTATTACGAAACGGTTGAGACCCATCGCGAGCAGGCGGTCGGCAGTAGGCTTGAGCGTTTCAGGAGAGAAGCTCCAGGCGCCGGATCCGGCTGTGAGCGATTCTGCGGCCACCAGGTTCTGGCCGTAGATGTGAGCGACGGAAGCAGACTCGCGCACGTCGGCGTCGTAGCGCTCCGTGGCTTGATTGGGCCCGGCCGTCCACATCGCGCTCATCGGGACAGCGGCGTTGCGTTTCACGTTCATCCCGTCGCCGATGAAAGCGCGGCCATTCTCGTGTGATTCCGTGTAGCGGCCCATTTCGCGCTCGCGCAGGAGCGTGGTGAGCTGATCGTAGTGATTCTCCGCGGTAAGGTCGGCGATGGTCCTACGGAAATCCCATAGGAAGCGGTCGCTCGCCTCGGCACTTTCCACGATGCGGCCGGTGAGGACCGGGAGCCAGGGCCGCATGTCGTAGCCGCGGTGCCTGGTGAACTCGGCAACCATGTCGTCGGTCCAATTTTGGACGCCGGCTTCCCAACTGTCCGTGATCACATACTGGAGGCCGCGCTTGCCCATCAGAGGTCCGACGGTATCTTTGTACTGGCCGAGATAATTGTCGAAGTACGCTTTCACGTAAGGTTTGCTGAGCTTGTCCACTTCGAGACCCGTGGCTTCGGGCGAAGCCGGGTTGTTGCGCGCGCCGGTCAGCGAATAGCCCATGCGGAGGACCGTCCAGTTTCCGGCAGGCGGCGTCCAATCGAGTGTCCCGTCGGCGCGCATCTTCGAGGTCAGATCGATTACGTCGTCCTTTTTGATAGCATCAGCAGCCGGAACCGAGGCCGTCGCCATGTCATAAATGCCGGTAGCCGCTGAGAAGCCGGCCTTCTCCTGAAACCGGTTGACGGGTGCAACACCGTACAGGACCAGTTCGGCGATCTGGGTTCCGGTAGGGGCAGCGGGCTGAGCCTGCGGGGTGCCCGGGGGCGCTCCGGGTCCACCGAATCCGCCGGGTGCTCCCGTTCCAGCCCGGCCCGCCGGCGGCTGCTGTGTGCGGATGGTTACGCGGAAGACACGTGCCGTTACCGGCGCAATGGCGATGGTGCGCGCACCTCCGGGGATCGCCGCGACAACGCGAAACTGCTGGCCGTCGTCACTTGCTTCCAGTGCCTGGTTGCTGGGACCGCCTCCACGACCACCACCTCTGCCGCCGCCTCCTCCGGTCACGAAGGTGAGCCCACAAACGGTTTGGGGCTCCGGATACTCGATTTGAATCCAGGCCTTCTGATCGACCGGAGCAGCCGGGAGAAGAGTAGTCTTGGCGAGATCGCCGTCGATGAGTTCAGCCGCGTTGAAGGTACCGCCACTCGACGTTACCCTTGCCTGCACCGCGGCGAGGCGGCTTTCGCCGTCGGGCTGGCGATAGGCCACGACTGCGCTATCGGCGTAAAACTCAGGCGGAGCCGTAGGTGTTGCGCCACCCGATCCACCGAATCCTCGCCCGCCGGCTTGGTTCTGGTATGCTCCGGTGGTCGAGGGCGGCTTGGGCAGAGCGCCGGTGAACGGGCGGCCGCCTTCGACGCGCGTTTCACTCCACACATACTTCTTCATTGCCTGGGCGGGCGGAACCCAGGGACCGCCACTCTCGCTCCAGCCGGGCGAACCTGCGATGGCCATTTCCAGGCCCAACTCGTCGGCCAACGTTGCAGCGTACTTGAATGCGTCCTTCCACTCAGGTGTCATGTAAACGAGCCGCCTCTCCACAATCTGCGGCGTGTTCAGTCCGGCGTCGAAATTCTGGAATCCCCCGATGCCTACACGCTTCATCCATTCAAGGTCGGCCTTGATGCCTTCCTTGGTAATGTTGCCGCTCATCCAGTGCCACCATACCCGTGGTTTCGCGCTGTCCGGCGGATTCAGGAAGCCGCGCTTGAGGGCGTCGCCCGAGTTCTGCGCGGAGACGATCCATACGCCCATGAGGACTGCAATCAGGGTTGTCCAGCCGAATTGTGTCAGTCTCAGGTAAGTTCGCATTTCGTGCCTCCTTACTTGGTAGAGATCCCCTTTCACTCGTTCCCCTCGAAAGACAGTCGCATTATACAGATTTCCCCTTTGTCAGTAACTAGCGTCTGGCGTGTAAGCTGCCCATGTCCTAGCCCGTTCTCCTTCCTTGCCTCTCTGATTTCCCCGTGTGCTACTGAATAGAAGTGCTTACAAAATAACAGGGAATCGCTTCTTGGGGCTTGGTGAGGAAATCGAGAACAGGACAGGTAACAGCGCCTGGGGAATAGGGAAAAAGGAGTCGTCCGGCCCAAGGAGGGCCATCGGCTGCCGCCGGCGCGCGTCCTCGTCAAGTGGATTGCGCAGACATGTCCACCGACATTCGCCGGATGGCTTGAAAACTCGAGATCAGAATTGACTGTTGATACCGATCGCCGCATGGCCCCTCCTGCGAGTCTATTTCTTTTTGAAGATGCAGGTCATCGATGTTCCCTTGTCCCGACTCATTAAATTGCAGTAACTGATATTGAGATTTAGATATTGTCTCTCTTCCTCCGTCATATATTTGCTTTCGATTTGCCCGCTTCGAACAAAGTGATTGATCATCGTCAGGGTCGAGTTTCCTTCGCCGGGCTCGACTGCGTAACCGCTGAGGAGGGACGTGTGCACGTCCTCGATGACATAATAGCCGCCGGTCCGGACATATTTAAATAGATAGGCGAAACTGACCTGTTGCTGCGGCATGGTATGTCCGCCGTCGTCAAGAATGAGGTCGAAGTCGGACCCGTCGGCGTCTAGGAAGGCCGCCAGCTGTTTTCTGTCGGATTGGTCCGCGACAAACGTCCTGATCCTGTCCGAATTGAGATGAGAAGTATCTTTGATATCAATTCCGTATATGACTGCCCCGCCGAAGAAATCCGCGAACATTTCAAGCGATGCGCCTTCCAAGACACCGATCTCGCATATTTTCCGGGCGGAAGCTTTCATCGGGTAAAAGAAGTGCTCATAGACTTCGGTGTAATGGTGCAGCATGGAACCCTTGTCGGTTTTGTACCAGTCGGCCAACCGAGTCAACTCGCCGAACTTGTACTCCCGGTTTGTGCACCCGGGACCTGACAGAACACACAAGGCCAGACTCAGACTCAAAACCGTGCACTTACTCCTTTTGCTCATCACGCACTCATCTCCTTTGATAGGTCGATGGTTCCCGCCCTTTTGGATGAAATGGAAGGTTTTGCCCGACAGCAACGGGAGGAGGGGGTGCTCCGGGTTCGGCCCTTCCGGTTCCTCAAACCGTAATCTCACGACTTCCTGAGTGACAACGTAGCCTTGCCCGCTGTCTTGTGCAAGAGGTTATCGCCCGCATCACCAATGAGCGTTGTGGAGATGCGCAACCTCCTAATCCCGCATCCAAACATCCATGTGCCAGATAATAGGGAATCGCTGCTTGGGGCTTGGTGAGGAACAGCATGGGTTGGGCCGCAAAATCCAGCGGAATATCCCTGTGAAGCCGGGGTTCTTGGCCTGTCATTCGCCAAATCCCCGGCCGCGTTGAAACGGTTGACTTTCTGGGGCCAAGTGCCAGACACTCTGCGTTCATGATTCTGACGATTTTGCGGCTGCTCTCTATGATCCCGACCGCTCTGAGGCTGCGTTCTAAGCTGGCATTGGAGAATCTGGCTTTGCGCCAGCAACTTGCCATCTTGAATCGACAACTCCGTCGGCCGAAACTTCGGTGGTCTGATCGGTACTTCTGGCTGCTTCTGTCTCGATCCTGGCTGAGCTGGAAAGAAGCACTCCTCATCGTGAAGCCTGAAACTGTGCTTCGATGGCATAGAAAGCGTTTCGCTTCCTACTGGACCCGCCTATCCAAGAAGAACCGACCGGGTGGGCCAGGAAAGGACCGTGAGATGCGGGAGTTGATCGGAAGGATGGCCTGGTCTAATCCTCTATGGGGGAGCCCACGAATTCACGGCGAACTGCTGAAACTCGGGATGGACATCTCGGAGCGGACCGTCGCCCGGTTCATGCCGAAGAGGAGGAAGCCGCCATCACAGACCTGGTGCGCATTCCTGGACAATCATCTTACGGACCTTGTCTCGATCGATTTTCTCGTAGTGCCCACGGCGACGTTTCGAGTCCTATTTGTGTTGATTGTCCTGGCCCACCATCGTCGACGCGTAGTGCACTTCAACGTGACCGAACATCCGACAGCGCTGTGGACGGCGGAGCAGATTATCCAGGCGTTTCCTGACGGGACCGAGCCTCGGTATTTGCTGCGGGACCGTGACGGAGTCTACGGGAAAGATTTCAGAGAGCGCGTGAAGGCGATGGGTATTGAAGAAGTCATCACCGCGCCGCGGAGCCCTTGGCAAAACCCTTTCGCTGAGCGCTTACTTGGGACGGTGCGGCGCGACTGCCTCAACCATGTGATCGTGCTGGAAGAAACCCATCTCCGTCGAACGTTAACGAGCTATTTTCGCTATTATCATAGTTCTCGGACGCATTTGTCGCTGGAGAAGGACGCACCGGCGCCGCGAGCCATCCAGGATGCCAGGCTTGGGCCGGTGATTGAGGTTTCTAAGGTTGAAGGCCTGCACCACCACTACGAACGCCGGGCTGCGTAGTCTGCCGCTTTTTTTATCGCTGGAATCCCAAATTACGCTTCAGTCCTTTGACCATCCGAATTGTCCGCCGCAGTGGGCAGAATAGTTGACCTATTCCGAAGACTGGAGATTCGCGATATCGCCGACGATTTAATCGGGCAGGAAGCCGTCCCAATACTGCTGTATGGAATTTTGACAAACCACAGGCCGTTGATCTTGTCGACAGCAACGTCAGGGAGCCATCCGTGGACACGACCGGCCGATTAGCCTTAGAATGTCCACGCCCATAAGGCTCTGGTCTGCTGTCCGGCCGCGAAGTTCGCACGTATCGATCTTCCTTTTTCGGCCATTGGCGGGCAGATCGGAACCGAGAGCGCAGTGGTGAGGTGACCTTCAGGAGAACAGGGAATGAGCCAAGAGGACACTAAGGACAAGCAGGATGCTCCGGTGACGGAACGGGGCAAGGCTATTGGGAGGCGCGATATTCTGCAGGGACTGTCCGCGGTTCCTGTACTCGGCCTTTTCGGCTATGCGGTGAAAAAGCAGATAGGGTACGAGAATGCCCGGCTTGAGACGAAAACTGCGACGACAGCGCCGGCAGGCAAACTGTCCGACATCAATGTCGCCCTGTTGGGCGGAGGGGATCAGGGCGAGGTCTTGCTCAATTCCATGCTCAAAATCCAGGGCCTCCGTTTTCGTGCCGTCTGCGACATCTGGACCGAGTACAACCAGAAGAAGCTCGTCAACCGGCTCAAAAGATATAACTTTGACGTCAAAGGGTACGAAGACTACAGGGAGATGCTCGACAAGGAGAAGGACCTGGATGCGGTCGTGATCGCGACGCCCGACTTCTGGCACCCCCGGCACACCGTCGACTGCCTGCGCGCGGGAAAGCACGTTTACTGCGAAAAGGAAATGTCCAATACCATCGAGGGGGCGAAAAGCATGGTGCTTGCCGCCCGGGAGACGGGCAAGCTGCTGCAGATCGGTCATCAGCGGCGCAGCAATCCGCGCTACATTCACTGCTACGAAAGGCTGTTGCAGGAGGCGAAGCTCCTCGGCCGGATTGTCACGGCCCAGGGCCAGTGGAACCGCTCCGTGAGACCCGACATCGGCTGGCCGCAACGCTATGCCATTCCCGAAGCGACCCTCAAGAAATACGGTTTCAAGTCGATGAATCAGTTCCGCAACTGGCGCTGGTATAAAGGGCTGGGCGGCGGTCCGATCGTCGATCTTGGGTCCCATCAGATTGACATCTTCAACTGGTTTCTGGGCGCCTGCCCCAGCCATGTCGTAGCAAGCGGTGGCACCGACTATTACGACCCGGCCAATCACGAGTGGGCCGACACCGTCATGGCCATATACGAGTACCAGACGGCGGCGGGCCGGGCCCGGGCCTACTATAAAACCCAGACGACCAACGGCAGCCAGGGCTATTTTGAGACTTTCATGGGCGACCAGGGGACGATGGTTATTTCGGAATCGGAAGCAAACTTCTCGGGTTCGATCTACAGGGAAGTCTCGGCGCCCCCCTGGGATGAATGGGTGCAGAAGGGATATATCGCGGCTCCCAAGGAGCAGGTGGTGAAGTCGGAAGCAACCAAGGCGGTCCTGGATGTGAGGGAGTCGGTTTCGCCCGACGAGCACCGGATTCCCGTCGAACTGAATGACCCCTATCACAAGCCCCACCTGGAGAATTTCTTCAGTGCGATCCGGGGAACCGACAAGCTCAATTGTCCGACCGAACTGGGGTACGAGACCGCCGTGACGGTATTGAAGGTCAATGAGGCGATCGAGGCCAATCAGCGATTGGCATTCAATCCGGAGGAGTTCAAGATCTAGGAGCCAGAAGCCAGGAGCCAGAATGCTAGTCTGCTGGCGGATTTGACCGACAAAGCTCTGCTCCCAGCAAGCTGAGCCCCCAGATTCTGGCTTCAAACGAGACAAGGGAACGACATGGAGACAGGAAAATTCACGCGGCTTCAGATGATTGCCCTGGCACTGCTGAGGATTCTGATCGGCTGGCATTTTCTCTATGAGGGGATCGCCAAGCTGATGAAACCGAATTGGTCGGCGTCTTCATTCCTGCTGCAGGCGCGCGGCCCGCTGGCGGGTCTTTTTCACTGGATGGCAAACAGCCCCGAGGTGCTCCGCTATGTGGACCTCATGAACATTTGGGGTCTGATCCTGATCGGTCTGGGGCTCATCCTCGGGTGCTTCACGCGCACTGCCAGCGGTGCCGGCTTGTTACTGATCCTGCTCTATTATTTCTGCAGTCCTCCCTTCGTGGGTTACTTCTATTCCCTCCCTTTGGAGGGGAGCTATCTTATCGTCAACAAGAACCTTGTAGAGGCGGCTGCACTCCTGGTAACCCTCGTACTGGCCGCCGGAAGGTTCTATGGGATCGATCACATTTTTCACAAGCTCCGAGCCGGGCGGCGAGGGGCGGCTTTGAAGGAACCGGGGATCGCGGGCAGCGCTCGGAACTGAGCCCGCGCGTTCCGGATTTACTGATTTTTCGATTGAATGGCATCGTCTTCGGAGAAGTTTCTTATGACACGACCCGTGACACTCTTCACCGGACAGTGGGCAGACCTGCCTCTGGAAACGCTTGCCGAAAGGGCGGCGGGCTTTGGTTTTGACGGACTCGAACTCGCATGCTGGGGAGATCATTTCGATGTTTTGCAAGGCGCGAAGGATAAAGCCTACTGTGACTTGCGCCACGAAATCCTGGCTAGGCACGGCCTCAAAACGTGGGCTATCAGCAACCATCTCGTCGGCCAGGCGGTGTGCGACAACATCGACGAGCGCCACAGATCCATACTACCGGCCGACGTCTGGGGTGACGGCAAACCGGACGGCGTCCGCAAGCGCGCCCAGGAGCACATGATGAGCGCCGCGCACGCTGCTGGGAACCTCGGCGTCAAGGTGGTCAACGGGTTTACCGGCAGCCCCATCTGGCACCTCCTTTATTCGTTCCCCCCGGTCAGCCAGCAGATGATCGACGAGGGGTACGCATTCTTCGCCCGCATGTGGAATCCGATCCTGGACGAATTCCAGCGGTGTGGCGTTCAGTTCGCCCTCGAAGTGCATCCGACAGAGATCGCCTTCGATATCGCCAGCGCGCAACGCGCGCTCGAGGCGGTCGGAAACCGCAGGGAGTTCGGCTTTAATTTTGATCCCTCGCATTTCGGTTACCAGGGCGTCTGTTATGTCAAGTTCCTCCGGACATTTGCCGACCGCATCTTCCATGTTCACATGAAAGACGCCTGGTGGGGTCACGGTGACGGCAGCATCGGTGTTTTCGGCGGCCACATCGATTTCGGCGATCCGAGGCGCTATTGGGACTTCCGCAGCCTGGGGCACGGCGACATCAGGTTCGAAGAAATCATCGTCGCCCTCAACGACATCGGCTACGCAGGCCCCCTGAGCGTGGAATGGGAAGACAGCCGCATGGATCGCGAGTATGGCGCCGCCGAAGCCTGCGCGTTCGTTAAAAAGCTGAACTTCAAGCCGAGCCGTGTGGCGTTCGATGCGGCCTTCGAAAGGAAGTGACACCGCGGAGATTCTGCTTGCGGATTGCTTCGTGCCTGGGCAGTCCCGCATGCGCGGGGCGCGCACCCCACGACGCATGAAAATGGTCGGGGTCGGCATCGGAATCGGGATCGTAATCGGCATTCGGGCGCCAAGTCGATAGCGATCCGATTCCGATATCGACTTTCCATACATACGGTTTTATTTTCGGAGCAGTGAAAGGAAAGAATCATGGCTGGCAGACCTCTGAATGTCGGGTTGGTAGGCGGAGGCAAAGGCGCATTCATTGTGCATCCGCATCAGAAAGCGATTCATTTCGACGGCACGCGCCGCGTGACGGCCGGGGCACTTTATCCTGATCCGAAGATCGCCCTCGAAGAAGCGGCCAACTGGCCCTTTCCGATCCGAGGTTACGGCTCGTACGACGAGATGATCGCAGACCAGCCGAGGCTTCCCGAAGAACAGAAGCTCGATTACATACTAATCGTCACTCCGAACTCCGTGCACTTCGATCCAGCCATGAAAGCCATCGAAGCCAACATTCCGGTTTTTTGCGAGAAACCTCTTTGCCTGACTCTCGAGGAAGCCGACGGCCTCATGGCAGCGGTTCGGCGCCGAAACATTCCGTTCGGTGTAGCCCATACCTACCTGGGCCACTGGACAAGCCGCCTGTCCCGCTACATCGTCCGCAGCGGCCTGCTAGGCGATGTACGATGGGTGGATTCCTACTACATCCAGGGCTGGCTGGCGACCAAGCTAGAGGACACCGGCCAGCAGCAAGCCTCCTGGCGCGTGGATCCTAAGCAAGCCGGCGGTTCAGGCTGCGGCGGTGATATCGGCACTCACGCGTTGATGCAGCTGCGATATGTGACCGGGCTGCAGGTCACGGACGTTTCCGCGCGGCTGGAGACGTTTGTGGAAGGACGTCGGCTGGATGATCATTGCACGGTGTACTGCAGGCTAAGCAACGGCGGCAAGGCACTTGTCCGCGCTTCGCAGATTTGCATCGGTTTCAAGAATGACCTCGGCATCGTAGTCGCCGGGACGCAGGGAACACTCCGCTGGCGACAGGAAGATCCGGAAAGCGTCACAGTCTGCCTGCCCGACCGGCCTGACCGCACTTACTGGCGCGGCGCCGTGGTGCCCGGCGATGGATTCCTGCCCAAAGAAATGCCTCCTGACCTTCTGGCAGAGCCAACCATTCCCTCGGGGCATTCGGAGGGATTCCATGACGCATTCGCGCGCCTCCATCGCTGCTTCGAGGCCGACGTTCGCAAGTGGAAGGCAGGCGTGCATTTTTCCTGCGATGGATCCGAGTATGCCAATGTCGAGGATGGCCGGACGGGCATTGCCTTCATCGACGCCTGTCTCCGGAGCAGCGGCAGCAACGCGGCCTGGACGGCCATGCCATAGTCCGGGAGCCGAGATCCACGGCACTGCATCGGGGACGGACCACGCCAAATGATTGTTATCGAGAAAGATCGTCTTGACCGAGGGACTCGAAATCAGGCTTGGCGTCATTTTTGCCAGTCGCATTTTGCTTCTAACGGATCTCCTGAATATTCTACTCCTAGGTCCGCAAGGATTGTCTTCTATAGATGATCCGGAAAGAAATCCTTAGATCCAAAAATCGAGGGCAAAAAATGAAGCTAAGCCCTCTCCAAGGGTAATCAACAAGAGGTTTCCGCAACGCTACGAAGGAATTGCCGTGGTCCGTCCCCAAGTCCCTTCTTTGGCCATTCAAAATGGCGATTTCATTTGTACAAGTACAGCCTGACCTTCTGAATCCCGAAGGCATTTCCCGGAAGATGCAGATGTCTCCCCTGATGGCTTTGGTCTCCATTCATTCGTCGGCCTGGGACCCATTTGCCGTCTGCGAAAATCCCTTCGTCCAGGCTGGCAATGCCGGCGACGGCGTCCCCGGAGCGCGGCGCAAAAGTCACGATCAGCCCGGTACCGGCAATGATGAATTCATCCCGGGAAAGCATAATGATCAGGCCGCCGAACCTGGGGAGCTCCCCTTCAGATCGAACCGCATAACTCCAGCTGTACTCATGTGCGAAATTGAACACAAAATCGCCGAGCTGCAGTTGCGTCTTCTGGTTCGCATCATCCAGCAGCACGCCTGCCATGGTCCCTTTCCCCTGATGTTCGAGGATCAACGGGGCCAGTTGCCGGAGCACGTCGTACGCGCCTGTAACGTGTTGCGTCCGGTCCGCGTCGAGCGACTCGATGGAAAACGGGCTGTACCCTAACGCGTTATGCTGGGCCACCGCAAAAAAGGCATTCGCTACCGACTGGCTGTTTTGGGCTTCAGGGATAAAGAGAGGATTCCCGGAACGGTCGAATTTCGCACACCACTCGGAGAAGTTCCTGAAGTAGATGTCCGGAGCGATGAAATCAATGGCTGGTGCGGCCGCGCGCCATACATCGATAAGATGCGGCAGGGGACCTGCACTTGGATACTGGCCGGGCTGGTACCCCGGGCGGATGAGAGCCGCGTTCGCATACATCGGCAGGGCATACTCCCTCTTCCCCGCCCCGGCAACACTGTTCGCGTATTCGGCGAAATGCCAAGCCATGAAGATCTCTTCCGTGTGGAGACCTTTGCCAAATACATCTTCCCAGGTCCCTGAAGTCTTATAGCCGTTTTGCCGCCATATTTCGGAGAATTCGGGAGCCAGATCATTCTTGTTTTTCTGGAGGTAAGCCATGAACTCTGCAGGAACCAGGTCGGCATACGCTTCATTTGCCTTCTGACTGTGATCCCGTGCATCCGGGATCATGCCAATTTCATTCTCCACCTGGATCATTACCACCGTCTGCTCTCCGGCATCGGTTCTTTGCAGGTGTTTCGTCAGGGCTGAGAAAGCCCAGGCATCGGCATTCCTGCTTTCTTCACTGAATGGCGTGAGGATTTCCATTGCCTGACCGTCTTTGTTGCGTGCTCGCGGAAACCTCTTCCAGTCGGTCTTCACCCAATAGGGCGCATAACACGACATGCTGTTTTTCCAGGTGCCGAACCAGAGGAGAACCAGTTTGAGGTTGTATTTCCTGGCGGATTCAATGGCGCCGTCCACCAGTGAGAAATCGAATTTACCTTCGGCGGGTTCCAGAAGTTCCCAATATACCGGCACGAGCACCGCATTCAGATGCATCTTCTCCAACTTCGGCCAAATCGGTCTCAGGTATTCGAGGCTGGATGCACTGGAGTTCCCAAGCTCGCCGGCGATCAGGAGGAAGGGCTTATTGTGCACCCAAAGCTGGGTTGCGGTACCTTGTTTGATCAGTCGGGGAAGGTCGAGGGCGGCGCCTCCGTTCTTCGTCTGAGCCAGGGGCGACAGGTAGGGCAGGCCCAGAGCCAAGAGGCACAGACAGAGCGTGGATTTTGTGAATCGAAGCATGATCATGATTTCACCTCGCTCGCTACGTCATAAAATCAATGATGTCCCGAACGCTCTCCAATTGCTAAAAATTCTACTGCATGCTCAGGTACGGGCAAAGCCCCTGAACACTTTGCCGACGCCAGTTAGGAAATTATATCCTAGGGCACAAGGGAAAAGTAAGTTGGGTTGGCTGGGGAATCACGAGATTCAGGAGAGGGATCGGGGCAGGCAGCGAATTGCCGAGCGCCTCCGGCTCCAACAGGTCCTTCCTCCTCGGCAATTCGCTGCCTGCCCCGATTTTGGGGGGCTGAAAAGGGACATGTCGCCTTGGGCCGCACGCAAAGGCAGACATGTTTTTCTGAAATGGGGCACACCTCGACCAGTCGGGAGCCTGGGGTCGCAAGCAGACGCTTGCAGCCGTGGCGGAGTTATTGGAGGCAAAGGGCGGGGGCCGGGGCGGCGGTCGGGGCTGGATGGGATCACGGGCTTTGCAGCGCTCGCTCTGCAGATGGCGCAGGATGCGATCCACCACGCGTGGTTCAGTCAGGAGTTCCCTGCGAAGAAGGCCCAACCGATCCTCATCCCGCACACAGACCTGGACTTCGACCCGATCCTGGACGCAGATCTGGTCTTCGATGCGATTTGGAGCTTGACGTGGATTTCCCGGCGGCGGCTTCGACGAAATCAGATGAGAAGCTCTGCGCCGCGTCCCTGCTGGATGAGCGGGATATACGTCTCCAGTTCCTGATTGATTGCGGGATCCGTCAAGTCGATTGACCGCTTGTTCTCGGCAGACATGTATGCTGCCATGATCAGCCGTGTGATCTCGAGACCGTAGCTCCATGGCAACATGGCATCGCGGCCTTCAGTGAACGCTTTCAGGGCATCGGCGTTTTCATCCGTGTATCCGTAAAGGTCGGCCTCATTGTGCTGGACAGCGAGGAGGCCGCGCGAAGCCGTGGCTTTTTCAAGAGCGGACTCTGCGTCCTTGATCGCCTCGGCTGCCGCATCGCCTATGAAGATGTTGAGTGGGGACACAAGCGTGTTGATCTCAAACGCGTATCCGGGTCCCATCCCGTCCATGAGGAGCCGCAGCCCCTGTTTCTCGAACATCCAGGAGTTCGTGAACTGCGCTTTTGCTTTTTGTCCCGTCTCCGGATTCTTGTACGTGATCATTCCGGTGGCGAAATCTTCGGCAGGAGTTTTCGCGTAATCCACACCCCGCTCACGGAGCAGCTTCTCGCGCCAGTAGGGCTGCCCCCACTTCAGAAGGGCGATCTCTGCATTAACGCTCTGGGGCTGCAAGAAGGTGATGTCCTTCCCAATCGGCGTCAGGGTATGCCAGCCGGCGGCGATGCTGTGGCACCCCATGTCGCTCAGGACTCCGCCTCCCTGCCGTAGCGGATCCCAGAACCAGCTCTCGTGAGGCCCGCCATGCTCTTCGGCGGAACGAGTCAGTGAGAGCGGTCCCATGATCTTCTGCACCGGCTCAAGCTGCGCAAGCTGCGTGCGCAAGGGTTTCATGAAAATCTGGTTCTCAAAGTACGCCGTGCGGAGGTTGGCTTCTCCGGCCAAGCTCACGAGACGGCGCGCTTCGGCGACGGTCCGGCCCAAAGGCTTTTCGCAGATCACCCCTTTCAGGTCGGCGCCGGCTTTTACCGCAGCGACGATCTCCTCCATGATTGGGATGCGCGCAAAGTTGGGCGCGAAGATCGCGATGCAATCGACATGCTGGGCCATCTCGGAGATGCTGCAGTAAACGACAGTGTCGCCAACGCCACGGCTCTTTGACATGGCTGCCAGCTCGGGAGCGCCCTTGAGCGCCGTGACGCCGGCCAGCTCCATGCCACGGACTTGGCTCATTGCCCTCACGTGAAAACGCGCGACAAAACCGGCTCCCACCGAACCGATCTTCAAAGACCCCACTTGCATAAGTCCTCCAAGAAAGACAGGAAAACAAAAGGGGCGTAAAGAATGCAAACCGCAAAGACCACGAAAACCTCGAAGAAACCTCTCTGGATTCTTTGCGGTGTTGGAGGTCTTCGCGCTTTGTATCAGAGTGACCAGCCCGCACGGAACTTGGGCTTCACGAACTCATTGGCCTCTGCGAAGTTGGTAACCTTCATGTTGGGGCCGTCCCACTCCAGCTTCTGCCCCGGGAAGAGTACCGCCAGACAGCCCAGCAGCACTGTCTCCGTAAAAGGACTCGCATAATCAAAATGGGAGACCGCCCTGGTTTTGCCCTTGATGGCGTCGATCCAATTCTGCTCGTGACTGCCCTCAACCCTGGGAATGCTCTTCTTGGGCCGTTTGTAGGCTTTCATCCTCGTTTCGGGAATCAGCCGTGGGCTCTCGGAGTAGGTTTCACTGATCAGCTTCCCTTTCTCACCGACGAAAAGCGTGCCGCTCTCGGGCATCCTGCGGCCCGGCTCCAGTTCCTCCGGGCGCTCAGGGAGCAGCCCGCCGTCGTACCAGTGGAACTTGAGGGCAGGATACTTCTTGCTGCGGGCGGGAAAGCTGTAGTGCACGATGGTGGCCATCGGATAGCTGTCCTTGTATTCCAGCCGCACTCTATCCACACCCTTGTTGTCGGCCCGCTGTTTTTCGACCACCTGATAGGCAATGAAGGCCGCCACACTTGAGGGGTATCCCAGTTTTAGTGCCGTGTAGGATGCATCCATGACGTGACACGCCATGTCTCCCAAGGCTCCGCATCCGAAATCGAACCAGGAACGCCAGCTGAACGGATGATACGTGGGGTGGTAGGGACGCATCGGAGCCGGCCCAATCCAAAGATTCCAATCTAATGTGTCGGGCACCGCTGGGGTTTCCGTCGGTCGAGGCATCCCCTGCGGCCAGATCGGACGGTTCGTCCAGCAGTGGACCTCGTGGACTTTGCCGATGGCTCCGTCGGCGATCCATTCCTCGATCAACCGGACCCCTTCTCCGGAATGCCCCTGGTTGCCCATCTGGGTGACTACCTTGTATCTGCGTGCAGCTTCGGCAAGCATCCGCGCCTCCCAGATCGTCCGGGTCAGCGGCTTCTGGACAAAGACGTGCTTGCCTAGCTGCATGGCCGCCATGGCGATGACCGCATGGCTATGGTCCGGAGTCGCCACGATAACGGCGTCGATGTCCTTCTGTCTCTCCAGCATGACACGATAATCGCGATAGGTCTTTGCATTGGGATATCGTTTGTAAACCCGTTCCGATCTGGCGTCATCGACGTCGCACAGGGCGACGATGTTCTCCTTCACGCACGCGTTGGTGTTGCTCGCCCCCTGCCCGCTAACCCCAACCGTCGCGATGTTGACCTTGTCGCTGGGCGCCTGGTAGCCGGGACCGCCAAGCACATGCCGCGGCACGATCATGATTCCAGCAGCGGCAGCCACGCCCCCCACAAACGCGCGCCGCGAAATCCCGCTTTCAGCGCAGGTCTTTTCTTTTTGATCTTCCATGTTGGTCTCCCTCCGGATGTACAGGGATGGAAAATGCATGGTGCACCCCTGCGAACTGGACGTTTCAGAAATTACACAACTGGATGATGCTAGCAACGTCATGGCGGTCACCGCCGCGAGTCTGGCTCGTCGAAAACGGCAGCGATGGATGATCGCCGGGACGAATCACCTCTCCTTCAGTGTCCTGCAATAGTCTCAGACAACGTTTCCTGATTCATAGCACCCAAATCACTTGTTGCTAAAGGATGGGCGTCACCACCACCTTGCGGACCCAGATTCTCGAGTGATCTCCCTGGATCATGATGGGACCGGGAGCGCCCTCGTCGCTGTCCAGCGCTCCGCCCGTAATTCCATCGATAACCACGTTGTCATGCACTTTTTGTCCATTGAGGACCACGGTCACACGGTTGCCGACGAGCGTGACCTCCGCAGTCTGCCATTCTCCGGCAGGTTTGCTGGCGTTTATGGCCGGCGGCACCCGGCTGTAGATGGCCATATGGCTGCTGACATTGGGCTCGGTTCCGGCGTCGTCGAGAACCTGCAGCTCATAACGGCCCCGAAGGTACAAGCCGCTGTTGCTCTTGTTTTCGACTTTGTATTCGACGACCAGTTTGAAATCCTTGAATTTCTGCTGGGAGATGATGTTGTTGACGTTCTCATGGTTGGTCAGCATTCCATCCACTACGGACCATCCCGAGGGCTTGTCGGAAAACTGGAATCGCCAGCCGGAGAGATCCTTGCCGTTGAACAGGGAAATGGTCTTGCCGAATCGGTGGGCGGCATTGGCGTTGTAATTTCCCCACTTGGGAGGTCGCACGCCGACCCAGGGTATCTTTTCAGTGCCGGCCGTCAGTTCGCCGATCAGCTTGCTCTTGTCAATGTGGGCACGGTGCACAGGCTTTGGAGCGTTAGGACGACTTGCACCGGTTGAGAAAACCAGCTCCTGCCCTTCGACGGCAATCTCTGCCAGCTTGCGGACGCCTCCGGTGCGGTTCAGGAAGTAGCCGACCAACCGGCCGTTTTCTTCCTTGACTTCAAGCCAGTAGGGATAACTCTCTTTGGCAGTTGTGGCCGTGATGTCCCACTTTCCAAGAAAAGGATTCTTTTGCGCGCCAACAGCACTGCAACACACCAGCAGAAGCATTCCCGGCAGGCTGAGTCTGCGAATCATCTTGCCCACCTCCCACTTCCATGAGGTTAAACGAATGAGGTTCCGGCGCTTCAGCCTGCACCCAAGCATCGGGAACACGCGAACGCCTTCGCCACAAAAGCCCAAATTTGATTCCTGGAGGGACAATGTACGCGAAGGCTTGCAGGGAATCAATCTTTGTGTGTGATCGGGAAAGCGCACATTCCGGCCTACCACTCTGCAAGTTGAACTTAGCTCGCTTCGCTCGCCGACTTCAGGGGCCAAGGGGCAGAGGGGCAGAGGGGACAAACGCCAAGAAGTTCTACCGGGCAAAGGATGGAAATATCACCTCGGGCCCTTTACCCCTTGACCCCTTTGTCCCTCTGCCCCTAAAGTTGGTGAGCGAAGCGAGCTGTGTTCAATTTCTCAGGCATTTCATTAGGCACGGAATTGACCCGTAAGTTCGTCGAGTGAGACACCTATGAAACAAACTACCAGTCGGCGACAGTTCTTGAAAAGCGCGGCGGCTTCCTCCGCCGGGCTTATGATCATACCGCGGCATTTGCTTGGCGGTACAGGCTACGTGGCCCCCAGCGACCAGCTCACCAAGGCGATCATCGGCGTGGGCGGAATGGGACGCAGCCACATCCCCTACGAGGGCACGCGGCTTCTGGCGATCTGCGATGTGGACCGCGGACATCTCCAGGAGGTCCTAAAAATGGCTGGAAATGATGCGCGGGGCTACACCGATTACCGAGAGGTGTTGGCGCGCAAGGATGTCGACATCGTCCACATTGCCACTCCTCCGCATTGGCATGGCCTCATCTCCATAGAGGCCGCCCGGGCAGGCAAGGACATCTGGTGCGAAAAACCGATGACGCGCACGATCGGGGAAGGAATCCGTGTCATCGAGGAAGTCAACAAGTACGGGCGCATGTTCCGGGTGAACACGTGGTTTCGATTCAAGGACGCATTTTACGGGCTGGGCACAGACGTCAAGCCGTTGAAGAAGCTTATTCAGAACCGAGTGTTGGGGTGGCCCTTGAAAGTCACGGTAAGCGGGAATACAGGATATGACTGGAAGTTCTACTGGAGCGGCCGAACCGACCTCGTCCCCATGCCCGTGCCCAAAGAGCTCGATTATGACATGTGGTTGGGTCCCGCTCCGTATAAACCTTACAACCCGGAACGCGTGCACGCAAAATTCCGCGGCTACTGGGACTACGACGGCGGCGGCCTGGGCGATATGGGACAGCACTATCTGGATCCGGTTCAATATATGCTGGAGAAGGACGATACCAGCCCGATCCGCATCGATGTGGATGCGCCGCAGCAACACTACGACGCTGCCGGCTCGTGGCGGCGCCTTGAATACATATACGCCGACGGCTGCAAGATCATCCTCGACGGGGAAAACCGCGATACGGAAGCCGCCTATATCGAGGGCCCGAACGGCAAGATCTATCGTGGATTCAAATCGGATATCCCCGATCTTCAGAGATTGCTCGAGACGCTGCCCGATCCGGAACCTCAAATCGAAATCTTTTCGGAATCAGTGCGCTCCCGCAGGAAATTCGCCTTGAACGAAATGAACGGCCATCGCTCCTGCACTCTGGTCAATCTGGGCGTGATCGCTGCCCGTCTCGGCCGCACTTTGCATTACGATCCGGCAGCTCAACGCTTTCGAGATGATGAAGCCGCCAACCGGCTTATCGATCAACCCATGCGCGCCCCCTGGACCCTCTAACCGGCGAGGAAAATACGGCGATGAACAAGTCAAAGACGCAAACGGTTTGGCTGTTGCTGCTCATAGTCTTCCTGTGTGCTGGCAGTGCAGGTTCAAGCCAGGACCAGCGATTGCTCACCACGAAAATAGCCGACATCCTGGCTCAGTTTCCCGCGGACAATTCCGTTCTCCGCGACCGGCTTGCCAGGGATATTCTCAATCTCGGCGAAGAAGGCATGGCCGGGATCGCGCGCCAGTTGACTCCGGCAGGCGCAGGAAACAACACCGGCGTTCGTTTTGCGCTGAATTGCGTGGCGGTTTACGCCAGCCGGTTCGGCGCCGAGCCTGACCGTGAATTGACGGAAAAAGCACTTATCAACGCTCTGTCCGCAGCGTCCGATCCTGAAGTGAAAACCTTCCTATTGAGCCAGTTGCGTCTTGTGGGTCGCGCGGCTGCCGTGCGCGCGGCTGAACCGTTCCTGCTGGACGCTACTCTGTCCGAACCTGCCGTTCAGCTCTTGCTCTCTGTAAGAGACGCTTCCGCGCGTCAAGCACTCATCACTGCGCTCGGCAAGGCCAAGGACACACCCCAAGTGACAATTGTGAAGGCATTGGGGGAACTTGAGGCGGAAGGTGCCAACGGCTCACTTCTTCCGCTCGCGAATGCCCCCAGCCTCCCTTTGCGGAAGGCGGCACTTGCCGCGCTGGCGAGCATAGCGAGCCCCAAGTCGCTCAGCACCCTTACCCGCGCTGCAAAAAGAGTGGACTACCGCTACGATCCGGCGAATGCCACCGGCGCATTGCTCGCTTACGCAGGGAATCTGGGCCGGAAGGGCGACATCGAGCTTTGCAGGAAGGTTTGCCGTTCGATCATGAAGACTTGTGCGGACACCGAGCGCCTGCCGAACAGCTCCGCCGCACTTGCGATTCTCGTGGACAATCTCGGGTATGAAGCGATGCCCGACCTGCTCCGCGCAGTTGACAACCGGGACAAAGCGTATCGAAACGCGGCACTGAACCTGGCGGAGAAGATATCCGATGTTGCGGCGACCCGCCAGTGGATTGCCAAGGCTCAGAAGGCGACTCCGGAGGTGCGTGCGGAAATCATCGGCATGCTTGGACGGCAAGGACACAGCCGGGCCTTGCCCTTCATTCAATCTTGCCTCAGCGCCTCCGATGCGGAGGTCAGCCTGGCTGCCGCGGAGTCGCTTGCCCGCATCAAGAAAGCGGATGCCGCGGCGGATCTCCTGCCCTTGCTCGCCACGCGCAAGGGAGACGAAGCTCGACGTATTGCAGACATTCTCCTTTCGATACTGGACGAACGCCATCTCGACCCGCTCGCCGCCATGATGGACAATTTGCCGCCGGCATCGAAAGCTGGCGCAATAAGGGTCATCGCCGCCAAGGCGGGTAGACGCTACTTTGACGAGATCTTTGCCCTGACCTCGGATCAAAATCCCGAGATCAAAGCAGCTGCGTTTGCTGCCCTGAAGAACCTGGCGGGTGCGGAAAACCTGCCGGTGCTGCTTCGCCTGCTGGAATTCACCGACGAGCCCGCATTGGGCAAGGAAGTCCAACAGGCCCTGGTCAAAGCGGCCAGCCAGGTGGAGCCGGCGCAGAACCGGGCGCGTCCGCTCCTTGAAGCCATGAAAACCTCTTCCCGTCCGGCGCTGATTCTGGAAATCCTGTCCGAGGTCGGAGGATCGCAGGCGCTTGGTGCGGTCATAGAGCAATTCGATCAATCCGAACCTGGACGGAAGGAAGCTGCGTTCCGCGCCCTGGTTCAATGGAAGGATCCGTCAGCAGCGCAAAGACTGTATGCGATCTGCGCGGCCGGAGATGCCAAATATCGCAGTCAAGCATTTGGCGGCTTCCTGCGCCAGATTTCTTCCTCATCTCTTCCGGTTGATCAGAAGCTGCTTCAATTCCGCAAGATCATGCCCTTTGCGGCCGGGGCCAGAGAACGCAGATCGGTCATCCGGGCCATGGAACGGGTGAAGACTTTCCTGAGTCTGATAGCTGTCGCTCGTTACCTGGACGACCCCGAAGTCAGGAGCGATGCGGCGGGAGCCGCGATGAGGATCGCCTTGCCGTCCGCCTCGGGGAGCCGGGACGGCTTGGCTGGCGCGGTGGTTCGGGAGACTCTGAACAGAGTGCTTCAGATTCTGAGCGGTCCCGAGAGCGACTACGACAAGGAAAACATCCGCAGCTACCTGGCGGCCATGGCAAAAGAGGAGGGCTTTGTGCCGCTTTTCAACGGCAAAGACCTGATTGGATGGCACGGGCTCGTGGAGAATCCGGTTGCGCGGGCCAAGATGAGCCCTGCTGAGCTTGCCGCAAGACAAGAGGAAGCCGACAAGAAAATGCTCACCAACTGGAGCGTACGTGACGGCATGATCGTCTTCAACGGCCAGGGAGACAACCTCTGTACGGTGAAAGAGTACGGCGACTTCGAGATGCTGGTGGACTGGCGCATCACCAAGGGCGGTGACAGCGGCGTCTATTTGCGCGGCTCACCGCAGGTACAGATCTGGGATCCCGCCAGGACCGATGTCGACGCAAAGGCAGGCTCGGGCGGACTCTATAACAATCAGAAAAATCCCAGCCAGCCGTTAGTTCGCGCCGACAATCCCGTAGGGGAATGGAACACTTTCCGCATCACGACAGTTGGGGAGAAAGTGACGGTATACCTCAACGGCATCAAGGTCGTAGACAACGTAACGCTGGAGAATTACTGGGATCGATCTCAACCCATATTCCCGCGAGGCCAGATCGAATTGCAGGCGCACGGCACTGACCTGGCTTTTCGCGACATTTACGTGCGTGAGATATCAGAGAAGGAGATCAACCTCACGGATGAGGAAAGGACCGAAGGGTTCGTTTCGCTTTTCAACGGCCGGGATTTAAGTGGATGGGTCGGCAACCTGGCCGGCTATAAGGTGGTCGACGGCATGATGGTTTTTCAGCCGGCTGCCGGCAGCGACAACCTTTATACGGAAAAGGAATACGGTGACTTCCGGTTCCGATTCGAATTCCAACTGACCTCGGGAGCGAATAGCGGCGTAGGGATTCGTGCGCCCCTCGAGGGAGATGCGGCATATGTCGGAATGGAGATTCAGATTCTCGATGATTCGGCTCCGATCTATGCCAACCTGCAACCCTACCAGTACCATGGATCTGTGTACGGAGTGATCCCGGCCAAGCGCGGCTTCCTGAAACCGGTCGGGGAGTGGAACTCCGAAGAGATCATCGGGAAAGGCTCACATGTGCGCGTGATCATGAATGGCGCCGTTATTGTCGATGGCGACATCCTGGAGGCAAGCAAAAACGGGACGATCGACCATCGGCAGCACCCGGGCCTGCAGCGCGCCGCGGGGCACATCGGCTTCCTGAGCCACGACACGGTCGTGCGTTTCCGCAACATAAGAATCAAGGCGCTTGGGCCCGGGCAGCCTTTTTGAAGACCACAAGAAGATCAACGGGCTCCATTCTTGAGACCCTTCCAAGACACGCCCCCACCTATGGGTCCCCGCCCCTGGCGTGGGGTGGCAACCGATCCGCCACGCTTTCGCCTTGCGTCGCAAGACAAAATTCCTTATAAGTAGCAGGCATCAATAGTTGGAAACCCAAAGTCGGTGCAGATAGATAGTTGTTCCTGATGTGCCTGATTCGTGCCAAGCACGACCGATTCAGACATGTCGGATTGGAAAGGTTTGGAGGGAGTCATGCCTAAGCACGTGTTTCGGCGAACGCTGAGAATGACGCTGGTGTTCGGCGTTGCGTTTGCCATTGCGATTGGCGCCAGCGCGTTTCAGGCAGGCCAGCAGGCCCGGCCGGCCGTAACGCAGGCGCAAAGGAATGATGACGATTACACAAAGCGGATCCTGGACAACACGCCGGACAAGCGGATTCTGACCGAGCTGGTCGATCACATGCCGCTCTCGACGGTTCCGTCCCCGCTGAAAATTCTGGGCTACGTGCCCGGTGAGAACAACCAGCTGACGTATCACAAGGACATCGTGCGGTACCTCGACGCGCTCGACAAGGCGTCGGATCGCGTCACGATGTGGGAGATTGGCAAGAGCGAGGAAGGGCGGCCGATGGTTGCGGTCGCCATCGCCGATGAGGCGACGATCAAGTCGCTAGACAAGTACAAGCAGATCACAGCGCAGCTCACCGATCCGCGCAAGCTGACCGATGCTCAGGCGCGCCAGCTCATTCAGACAGGCAAGCCGATCTACTACGCGAGCGGCAGCATTCATTCCGGCGAGACCGGCAGCCCGGAGATGCTGACGGAACTGGCCTTCCGCCTGGCGGTGGAAGAGACACCGTTCATCCAGCAGATCCGTAACAACAGCATCGTCGTCATCACGCCGGTGAGCGAAGTCGACGGTCACGAACGGCAGGTCGACAACCGGCGTGCCACAGACGCCGGGCAGCCGCAGCCCGGCATGACCTATTGGGGCAGGTACGTCGCGCACGACAACAATCGCGACGGCATCGGCAAAGGCCTCGCCCTGACTCAGAACATGCTGAAGTCATTCCTTGACCTGCATCCGCAGGTTTTTCACGACCTGCATGAGTCGGTAACGCTGCTCTATACGTCAACGGGCACCGGCCCGTACAACCCGGTCGTCGCGCCGATTCAGGTGAACGAGTGGTGGTGGCTTGCGCAGACGGAAATCATGGAGATGACCAAGCGCGGCGTGCCCGGTGTGTGGACCTACAACTACTACGACGGCTGGGTCCCGAACTACATGTTCTGGATTGGCGTCACCCACAATTCCATTGGCCGGTTCTACGAGACCCAGAGCTACGGCGGAGGTCGTGGCGGCGTGCCACCGGCCGGCGGACGAGCCGGTGCTCCGGCTGCGGGCGCGCCACCGGCTGAGGCCGCGCAGGCCGCCCGTGGCCGCGGTGTCGGTGCCGGCCAGAGCCGTGAGTGGTACCGCCCTTACCCGGTCCCGCCCGAAGGTGTGCAGTGGAGCGGCCGCGCAAACATCAACATGCAGGAATCGGCAATCCTCATCGCGATGAACGCGGTTGCGAAAAACCATGAGATGTTCCTCGAGAATTATTACGCCAAGAACAAGATGATGATCGAGCAGGGCAGGACGCGAGCGCCGTTCGCCTACGTGATTCCGGCGGAGCAGCGCCGGCGCGTCGAGGCCGCCGAGCTGGCGAATCTGTTGCGTCGTGAAGGCGCGGAAGTGCACACTGCGACCGCGCCGTTCACGATCGGGAACGTGCAGGTTGCGGCCGGCGACTACATTGCCCGGCTCGATCAGCCGTATGGCGGCCTCGTCGAAATGTTTCTGGGCGTCCAGTGGTATCCGGAGCAGAATCCCCGCCCGTATGACGACACGGGCTGGTCGCTGACGCTGCTTCGCAACGTGAAGACGTACCGCATCGACGACAAGAGCATCTTCGACAAGCCCATGACGCTGTCTACGGCCGACTTCAAGGCGGCGGGCACGATCACAGGCAGCGGCAGCACGATCGTTATCGACCACAATACAGACAACACACTGGTCACGTTCCGCTTCGCCAACGCGAGCGTGAAGATGTCGGCGGTCGAGCAGGCGTTTGACCTGGGCGGGCATCATTTCGCCCCCGGAGCCTTCATCATCCCGAATGCCAATCGCGCGGCGCTTGAGCCGCAGATCCGGGACTTCGGGTTGTTGGCGTGGGCGACCGACGCGCCGCCCAAAGTGCCGATGCACGATCTCGATGTGCCGCGCATCGGCTATATCCATTCGTGGGGCAGCACGCAGGACGAAGGCTGGGTACGAATGGCATTTGACAAGCTCAAAGTGCCATACACCTACTTTGGTGAAAACCTTTTGCGTCAGGGCAATCTGCGCGCGAAGTACGACGTGATCATCTATCCGAGCGGGTCGGTCCAGGTGGACGGCGGCGAAATACCGACCAGCGGCAATCCGCAGCCATACAAGAAGACCGAACTCACGCCCAATATCGGCACGGCGCCCGATTCCACGGACGACCGGCGCGGCGGCCTAGGCCGTGACGGCCTGAAGGCCCTTGAGGCCTTCGTGCAGGAAGGCGGTGTGTTGATTGCGGAAGGCCAACCCGCATCGTTGTTCCCAGAGTATCGGCTCGTGCCCGGCGTGTCGATCGATCAGCCTCAGGGCCTGTATGCACCCGGCCCGGTCATCAAGGCGCTGCTTGGCGACAAGACCAGCCCGATTCTTTACGGATACGACCAGAATGCGCTGGGCGTTATGTACAAAAACGGACCGAATCTTGCACTGGGCGCCGGCGGCGGACGCGGCGGTGGCGGTGGGCGCGGCGGCGCCTTGCCTCCGGGCGTCGGCGGCGGCAACTTGAGCCCCATGGCCGCTCCTCCGCGACTGACAACGCTTGATGCCGGTCCTCCGGCCAGCACAACGGCGGGCGCCGGGCGCGGCGCGGCTGGCGGCGGTGGCCGCGGTGGATTCGGCGGCGGAGCCGCCGCAGTCAACCCTCCGCGCGTCCTGCTGTCATACCCGACCGATCCGAACGACCTGCTCCTCTCCGGCGAACTCGTCGGCGGCGAGGGCCTGGCGGGCCGGCCCGCGCTCATCGACGCGTCGCTCGGCAAGGGTCACGTCGTGATGTTCGGCGTTCGTCCCTTCTGGCGCTGGGAAACTCACGGCAGCTTCTTCCTGGCCTTCAACGCGATCCTGAACTGGAACGATCTGAACGCCGGGCGATAGTCCGCGGCCAACCCAAGGGAAGGCCGGTCACGAGACGGGGCGTCAGGTGCATCACTTGCCTGGAACCTGCTGGCGCGTGTTGGCTTCGCGTAACGAAGCCGACACGCGCCAGCCTGCCGGGGAGAATACCGCTCCCTTCCCCCACACCCCCTACGCCCGCTATGCGTCGGACTGCAGCGTCACGCGGAGATCATCCCCGCCGGCCGCACGCGCAGGCCGGAAGGATGCAAGAACAGCCATGGCGGCAACAACACCAGCAGCCAGAAGTAACGTCGCGGGTTGGCCGGGCCGGACCCCGTAGAGAACGCTCTCGAGCACCTTGTTTGCGGCCAACGCTGCTGCAAGCCCGAGCGTTACGCCGGGCACAACCACTTGCAGGCTTTGCTTCATGACCAGCCAGGCGATGCTCTGTTCGGTTGCTCCGATCGCTCTTCTGATCGCGAACTCTCTGCGGCGGCATAGTGCAGAGTACGTGACGACCGCATAGAGCCCGGCCATCGCAAGGAAAACTGAGACGGCCGCGAACAGGCCGGTGAGCACCGTGTTGAAACGTGGCTGTAACAGCGAGGCGTGCAGGTAATCTGCAAGCGGCTTTACGTTGACGATCGGAATCAGAGGGTTGAGCCCATGCACGCGCTGCCGGATGGCAGCCAATACAGCGTGCGGATCAGATTGGGCGAGCCGGGTCACGAACGTGACTGACGCAATCATCGGGGCTTGGCTATACGGCACGTAGATCTGCGGCTCAGCCGGCGCCGCCAGCGTGCCGTTGTGCACGTTCCCTGCGACGCCGATGATCCGCAGCGTTGGCTCCGCGCCCTTCGCGGGTCCAATACCTGCATCGAGGACCCGGCCGACCGGGTTCTCGCCTGGGAAGAATCGATTCGATAGATCCCTGCTAATGATGGCGACTCGGGGGCGGCCAGGCACGTCAGTGGCAGCGAAGTCTCGGCCCTCAAGCAGTGGAATGCCCATGGCCCGGAAGAAACCAGGGCTGACCAGATGCACCTCTGCCCCCGCCGACTGTACATCGTCGGTCTTGCGGCCGGGGATGCCGAACCGGATCGTGTAGCGCAGATCACCAAATGGCAGCAGTGCGGTGAAAGCCGTCGACTCCACGCCGGGCAGTGTTCCCACATCGGTGCGCAGGCGCTCGAAGAAGTCCACTTGCTGTTGCGTTGTGTACAAGGCGTCGGAGAGATCGATCCGGAACGTCTGCACATGGGTGGGGTTGAAGCCGGGATCCACGCGCGCGAGTGTCAGGTAAGCCCGAAGCAGGCTGATGGAGGCGGCAAGCAGCGCCACAGTGAGCGCAATCTCAGCGACGACTAGCATCGCTCTGACTGTAGAAGCCGTCGAGCGCCGAGCGGCGCGGGTTGTTGCGCGCGCAAGATGAAGCCACTGCGTGCAGGCTGCTTGCACAGCCGGGATCGCACCGAATCCCGCCGCGGTTGTCACGCTGATGAGCAGCGAAAATACGAATACGCGAAAGTCGAACTGGACCCTGGCAACGGACACGACCTTCGGCCCGGCCATGAGTAGAAGCGGTTTGGCACTTAGAAATGCCAGCGCCGTACCCAAGGCACCGCCCGCGAGTGCGATCAGCACACTCTCCACGAGCGTCTGGCGGGCGAGCTGCGCGCGCGTCGCGCCGAGCGCCAGCCGCGTCGCCAGCTCGCTGCGTCGACCGGCAATTCGAATCAGGGCGAGAATTGCGACCGTTGCACATGCGATGACGAGCACGCAGGCAACGGCCCACATCAGGACTGTCAGGGGCGGAGCAAGCGCGCCAGACACATCGGCGGCCAGCGGCACCACCAGGCCCGTCCGGCTGATATTCCGATCCGCGTGCTGCTGCGAGCGCGCCGCCACAATGGTTTCCATTTCCACCCGCGCCTGGGAGAGTGCCACACCAGGTTTCAGGCGCGCAACAACTTGGAGATCGCGCGGGTACGTCCTCTCCGCTTGCCGCCGGTCAGTCTGCCAATCCGCCGCGATGGTGGTGTAGAGGTCGACGCGATCAACATTCGTCGGAAACTGAAACCCAGGCGGCATCACGCCGACGACGATAAACGGGACGCGATTCAGGTAAATGGTCTTTCCGACGATTTCCGGGTCGGCATCGAAGAACGATCTCCACGCAGCATCGCCTAAAACAGCAGGACGAGCGCTCGTCTCATCGTCTGCGTGCGTCAGCACGCGGCCACGGGCCGCTCGCGCTTCGAGAACCGAGAACAACGAGCCTGATGAAACGGTCCCTCTGAGGGAGGCCGCATCTCCGGTGCCAGTGAGGGTGTAAAGCTTGCCTCGATAGCCTGCCATGCCGTCGAACGAACGGCTGGCCGACAGCCAGTCCAGCAGAGTCAGATAGGAGATCGGGCCCCGCAGGGCAACGAGGCGGTCAGGACCCGGAAAGGGGAGCGGGCGCCACAACGTACCGTTCAGCACCGAGCACATGGCGGTCGCCAGACCTATGCCGAGCGCCAGAGTCAAGATGGCAAGCGCCGAGAAGGTGACATTCCTGTGCAGCATCTTTGTGGCCTGATGAATGTCTGGCCACAAACTCGAGAACCATGCGCGCATACGCGTGCCGGCACTTACATCGGACTGATATCTAATCGGATGCGATTTGGTCTGCTGCATCGTCTTCCACCATATTCGCCACTGCGTTGCGGTGAGTTGCTCTACCTCTTCGGCCGGCTGTCTAGTTGATCTTCTTGAGCAAGGCCAACGCCCTGCTAAGGTTCGCCTGGGCGGCGGCGTAATCGGGCTTCAGCCGCAGAGCCTCCTTGAAGTGCATTGCCGCCTCCTCAAGCTGACCCAGTCTCACGAGGGCAACACCCAGACTATTATGGGTCTCAGCCGAACCAGGCGCCTGCTTGAGCACCTCCCTGTACTGCGCCGCCGACTCGTGATAAGAGCTCAGTTGCTGAAAGACGTTGCCGAGGTTGTAGTGGGCCCCGGCAAAGTTCGGCTCAAGCCGCAGTGCTTCCTTGTATTGTGTTACCGCGTCCTCGAGTCGGCCCAGCCCCTGAAACGCGTTTCCCAGGTTAAAGCAGGCCCCGGCGGAATCCGGCTTCAGCCGCAGCACCTCCTTGTACTGTGCCATCGCCTCTTCAAATCGGCCGAGCCCCTGAAGGGCGTTGCCCAGATTGTTGTAGGCCTCCGCGTACTCGGGCTTGAGCCGCAGTGCCTCCTTATATTGTGTCACCGCCTCGTCAAAACGCCCCATCTGCTGCAAGGCATTGCCGAGATTGTTGTAGGCAATGGCGTAGTCAGGCTTAAGCTGCACTGCCTCCGTCAAGTGCGTAACTGCCTCCTCAAGCCGGCCCAGGCCCTCCAGGGCAGCGCCCAGGTTGCCATGGGCTTCGGCGAGTCCGGGCTCGTGCCTGAGTGCCTCCCTGTATTGTGCCACCGCCTCCTCGAGCCGGCCCGATTCCTGCAACGCGTTGCCGAGGTTGTAATAGGCCCCGGCCAGGTCAGGCATGAGCCGCAGGGCCTTCTTGTATGAGGCCACAGCCTCCTCCAGACGGCCCAGCCCATGCAACGCGTCGCCCAGGTTATTGTAGGCCTCCGCGTAATCCGGCTTGAGCCGCACGGCCTCATTATAGTGCGTCACCGCTTCTTCGAGCCGGCCCTGCCGCTGTAAGGCGTTCCCCAGGTTGTTGTGGGCCATCCAGCACGATGCGTTCCGGCTGAGCGTGGTCCGATAGAGCGTTTCGCCGTCGGCATACTGACGGCTCTGGCTCCATGTCGGAAAAACCAGTACGCCTCCCCAAAACAGCATCATCACCACCGCCGTGGACCTGGGCCGGAAATTCCCTCGCTTGGCGAGACTCGCCAAGCCGGCGGAGAACAGGGCGATGATCGCGATGCAAGCCAGGTATTGAAAATGATCCGCCACGAATGAGTAACGAAACGGATAGACGTTGAAAAAACCCATCACTGGAAAAAGCGACCCACCGAAAAACAGCATCGCCGCCAAGGGAGCCCGGGAGCGCTTCCGCAACAGCCACAGCACCGCCAGCAGGGGGACCAAGCCGAGGGGATAGAGATACTGCCACCATACGCTCTGGCTGATTTGCCACCGCGGGTAGATGAAGCTCAGGTTCGCCGGCCATAACAGCTTGCCGAGATAGAACCAGATCACCCGCCCGGCGATCAAGCACCGTTCGATCAGTGTGAACTGGTACTCTCCGCCTTGGGCGCCGACCATCGCCCGCTCGACCCAGGCCGTAAGCGCGCCCGCGGCCGCGCCCAGCACGAACCACGGCGCCAGCGGCCGCACATCACGGCGCCAAGTCAGCCTCCCGCGTTGCCACCAGAACGTCACCAGCAGCGCCGCCGGCAACGTGGCTGTGACCGTCTTCGTCAGCAAGGCCAGGACGAAGAGGACCATCGCCAGCGCATAAAGCCGCTTCCGCCTGCTCTGGTCAAAGTGCAGATACACGAGCGCTGCACTCAGATAAAGCACGCCCGAAAGCGCGTTCTTTAGCTCGGCAATCCACGCCACGGACTCCACCTGCACGGGATGCAGGGCGAAGATCACAGCCGCCAGATAGGCCCCTGGCGCCTCCAGTTGCCGCAGTACCACCGCAACCAGAAATGCCGCGAGTGCGTGCAGGACGATGTTGACCAGGTGATAGCCCAGCGTATCGTCGCCCCAGAGCTTATGCTGGACCCAGAAGGCTGAATGGGTAAGCGGATAGTATTGCTGGGTCGCCCCCAAGTCGAACCAGATGCGCCACAGACCCTCCGTCGAACGCAGATCGCTCCGAGTGATATGGCGATCGTCGTCCCAAAGCATGCTGCCATGCCAGGCCGGATGATAGGCCGCGAGCGTCGCCAGCATCAACGCCAGCAACAGGACCCACACTCCCCAGCCGCGAGTTGCACTGCGGGCGACGCCTTGCGCTCTTGGCCGCTCGTGCTTCTTGTCCGGGCGGCCCATGGGTCGAGATGCCTTGCGTCTCGCGTGGCTCATCAGGCGGCATTTATATAGGCTTTCGCACCGAAAGGCAACGCCCGGCTGAGACTGCGAACAGCCCGCGGCGGAGCGGAGCTAGTCCGTTATGCGTGGCGTTACGTGAATTTTGTTCTCGTTAGAAGCAAGAAGCCAGGAGCCAGAAGCCGGAATTTTCAAAAGCGCCGCCCATGCTGCTTTCCGGAGGCGATGTCATGCAAACAGAGCGAGCAAAGGCGAAGACCTTTCGAGATCTGACGGTGTGGCGCAAAGCACACGAGTTTGTGCTTGCCGTGTATCGATTCACCTCGGCATTCCCGAAAAGCGAAATACAAAACCGGGGACGTCTCCCTATTCCCGAGGTCGTGTGGCGAACAGGCAGAGAAAAACGCTGGAAATAGGGAGACGTCCCCGGTTTAAGCCCACCCGTCAGAACATACCGTCTTGTGATCAGAACCGCCATGGGCACGGCCGCCGCGTTTACGACCAATTGGAACAGAGCCAGCGCCACAATATTTCCCAAGGTTGCGGCAATCGTTCTGGATGATTTCGGCCCAGACCGATGCTATTCTTCTCTCACCCACGAAGGACAGATCATGACTGCTATCTCTCTGGCAAACACGGAGCGAGGATTCGGCAGCGAGCACATCCCCGCCTTTGAAAATAACGGAACGAAGAAAATGAACTGGAAAAAAACTGTTCTCTTCGCGTGCGCTTCTCTCCTCTGTTTTATTGCCGGTCGGGCGCAAGCACCGGAATATGACCTCGTCATCACCGGAGGGACTGTGTTCGATGGAACAGGAGCTGCCGGCGTAAGCGCCGACCTCGGCCTTAAAGACGGCGAGATCGTGGAACTCGCAAAAGTAGTCCGTCCACACGGGGGCATTTATGCAAGCCACATCCGGGATGAGAGCAACTACACAACAGGCCTCAAGGCGTCGATAGCGGAAGCCATCGTGGTCGGCGAGGAAGCCGGCGTCCCGGTGGAGATTTCGCACATCAAGGCGCTGGGCAAGGCGGTCTGGGGGCAGGCGCCCGAGGTCTGCCGGATGATCGAGGCGGCGCAGGCACGCGGCGTAAGAGTCTATGCGGACCAGTATCCATATAACGCCTCTTCCACAAGTTTGGCCGACGCGACGCTGGCACGCTGGGTCGAAGCAGACGGCAAGACTCGCGAGCGGCTTCAAGATCCTAAGCTCCTGCCCAAGATCAAGCAGTATGTTATTGAAAAGAAAATCATCACAATGCAGCATGCAATCCGTGCAGCCACGGGTTTGCCGGCCGAAGTATTGGGCCTCAAGGACAGGGGCCTGATTAAGCAGGGTTTTGCGGCGGATATAGTTGTATTCGATCCGGCCACGATGGCGGACCGAGCGACTTATGAAAAGCCGCATCAATACTCCGAAGGGATCGATTACGTCCTGGTGAACGGTAGATTAGCTGTTGACGAGGGCAAGGTGACCGGAATGCTCGCCGGCAGGCCTTTACCCTTGGCCCGCGAAATTCGGTGACACGAAAATCGGTGACAGGCGCCGAATTGCCTGAAGAAGGTTGCATCCGGGCAGAACCAATCGGGAAATTTCGTGCCTGTCACCGAATTTCCGGGGAGGCGATCATGAAAGACAGTTCACAGCAGATCAGGTTCAGACCGTATGTGGGATTGGCACAACTAAAGGACGAAAAGGGAATCGAAGTTCGGATTCGCGATATGAAGTAATGACGGATGAGAGGACTTTAGGGCTGCCATGGAATCGAGGTGGGCAATGATCCCTTCACGCAGAAGCTTCTTCAAGACCGCGATCGGCGCGGCCATGCTGAGCCGGGGACCCCGCGTGTCCGCGGCGTCCGTCTCGAAGGATTCCTCATTCGATCCCTGGGTGGAAATCGAGACGGCGAACTTCAAACACAATGTGGCGGAGGTCAGCCGCCGCGTCTCTGGGAGGCCGATCCTGGCCGTAATCAAAAATAACGGTTACGGAACCGGGGTGGTCAACGTGGCCCGAGTCCTGGAGCCGGAGCGCGCCATCGCGGGCTTTGCCGTGGTCAAGCTGCACGAAGCACATGCCTTGCGGGACGCCGGCGTTCAAAAGCCGATTTTGCTCATGGGCCCTTGCAACGAAATGGAACTGCAAGATGCCGTAGTCCGGAAGATCCGTCCCATGGTCTATACACCGCTCGGGCAGGCACTGGACAGGATCTCACGCAAGATCCAGAGTGCGGTCCCGATCCACATTTGTGTCGATACCGGCATCGGTCGCGTCGGGGTTCCTTATAGGCAGGCGCCTTCGCTCATCAAGGATCTGGCAAGCCGGAAATCAGTACGAGTCGAAGGGACGATGATGACCTTCACGGAGGATCCTGAGTTCGATGCGGAACAGCTGCGGCGATTCCAAGCCCTCTGCGCCACACTTGATGGCGAGCGGCTTCAGTTCGGGACAAGACATGCGGCTTCGAGCTTCGCGCTCTTCCAGCACGCCGACGCGTTTCTCGACATGGTCCGACCGGGAATGGCTCTGTTCGGCATTTACTCCGAAAAGGAATTCCGCTCTCTCGGCCTGATGGACCTGCGGCCTGCGCTGCGGTTGAAAGCGCGCGTCATCTACGTCAAGCAATTGGCTAAAGGCGAGAGCGCAGGCTATAACCGCGCCTATCGAGCCGAGAATGACGTGTGGCTTGCAACGGTGCCGGTCGGTCACGCGGATGGCTTGCCCCGCGCAGCCGCAAAGGGCGGGCACGTACGCATCGGAGGGGCACTGTATCCCATTATCGCATCGATCTCCGCCAGCCACTGCATCGTGGAAATCGGCGCGGAACCGCGCGCGAGCATCGGGGATGTCGCTACTTTCTTTGATGCGGAAGAAGGCTCCCGGCCGGAGGACTTCGCGGCGTCGTGTGAAAGCTCAGTCTATGATCTGACCATGCACCTGAGCGCCCTGCTTCCCCGGCGGGTACTCTAAAGTAAAGGGGGTCACATCGGCAAGCCGGCGCCGTTCGGCTTGCCGGTCTTCGCAAACTGCACCCATCGGCCCTTCGAAGTGCGCGCCGCCTCGAGCGCCGATCAACGTCAAAACCGCCAGGAAAATCGGAGCTTGCCTCATGGATGTGCTGACGAACCAGTGCGCTGAGCGCCGAGAGCTCGTCTTAGACTCGTCGTGTCTCGCCACCGACAACCAGATTCCATTTTCGAACCCGCCAGGACTTCACGAGCCCTGCCTTCACGTAGGGATCGTTCTCGGCAAAGCGCTCCGCAACGGACCGATCGTCTGTATTGAATACCAGGGCTGCGCCATCCACAGGATCAGCGAGAGCCCCTGCCAGGACAAGCACGCCGCCCCCGTGCGCTTCGTAAACGAGCTTCAGGTGCTCCTCCCGAAGGACCGCCCTGCGTTCAATGAAGTTGTCGACGACATCGTATATCAACATGTAGTACATAGGAGACCCTTCCATTTCTGACCGTTCTAAGTCTCCCATTATAGCTTAGGAAGGGATCTCATAAAGCGTTGGCCGTGCGCGACGCTCCTATTGTACGATAGCAGCCGAATAACCATGCTCCCATCTGCTTCGGATGCAAAAGCCGTACGCGAGATTACCCTGGTGCGTTCCGAGTACATCAGCGCCCGGGTCATCTGCGCCAACCTGGAGCACCGGCTAGCCGGAACGCGCCACGACCGTCAGCCGGGATACCTGCCTCCCGAGATCGACTTTGCTTGCGCAGCCGGCGACTCCCGCACCATTGCCGTCCGGGATTATGACGTCCGCTTTCTCGACCGCGTTCCCCCTGCAACTGCGATCGAGCACCTCGACCTCGTCTGCCGCGCCCGTGCCCGCGATTCCGGGGCTCAGCTCGAGCTCGAGCGACGGACCCGCGACACTCACAAGAAGATCGCGGCTCGCTTTACCAGTCCGGCCCTGATTGAAAACGAGCATGTCATTCCCTACACGACGGCCGCCACGTTCCCGGAAACCGAGATCAGCAACAAGGGCGCGATCCTGCTTGATCTCCATAAGCGCGGCCTCGCGACCGCAGATTTCAATATTCTGGCCGCCGGCGTGTACCGGCTGTCCGCTGCGGACCGCGCGCGCTGCCTCCTGGACGCGGCCCGCAACCTCGAACGGCTCAGCGGCCGAAGGCTCGAGGACCCCGGGGACCCGTTGCTCGTGGCCGTCCGCTCGTCCATGCCCGAGCACATCCCCGGTTTTATGCCGACATATCTCAACGTCGGCCTGACGCCGGCGATGCTGCCGGGCCTGCCTCTCCGCTACGGCGAAGACGCCGCTGTCCGCATCCGCCTCAACAATCGCAAGACCATCCTCGAAGCCCTGGACCCTGAGGCGTTCCGGGCGATGGAAAAAAATTTCCGCCCGGACATGAGCCGACAAGAAAACCTGGCGCTCGCCGTCACGATCGAGGAACGGATCGGAGAGAGCGCACCGGAACTTCTGCAGAGCGCCACCGCGCAACTCCTTTTCTTCCTGGCCAAGGCTTATGAGTATTACCAAAGCCATCTCGATGCGCTCCGGAACTTTATGGTCCGGGAAACCCACCTGCCGGCCATCATTCTTCAAAGAATGGTCTGCAGCGTCATCGACCGCTCGTCCTATGCGGGAGTCCTCTACAGCCGTCATCCCCGTCTCGGCGCCGGGGTCTTCCTCCAGTTCGCCCGGACTATTTTCGGCGAAGACTTGATGACGGGTCGCCTGCAGCCCGAGGAACGACATTTCAGGAGCCGGGAGGAGACCCGCGCCGAGTTTCCCGCGATCTTCCATTTCTGGCCGCGCCTGGCCCAGCTCGAGGACATCTTCCTCGGGCCGGTGATGGTCGAGTTCACGGGCGTCCATGGAACGTTCACGGTCCTCCAAGTCAATCCCGCCGAGCTAGCCGGCGCCGGCATGCTCACGGCCGCGATGGATCTCTACCGGACAGGGAAGATCCCGGCGCCGCGCGTCCGCGAGCTGATCAAGCCGTATCACGTGCGCCAGATCGAGTCCGACGCGCTCGATCCGAAGTCTCTCCACGTGCTCACGCCTTTCGCTCACGGCCTGTCGGTTCTGCCGCGCGGCGCTGTGACCGGCCGGGTCTATTTCTCTGCCGCAGGCGCCCGCCGGGCGCACGAGGCCCGCAGCGGCGAGAACATTATCCTGGCCAAGGAGCGCTTCGTGCCTCAAGATGCCGTCCACATGCAAGGCGTCAGCGGAATCTGCAGCCTCAGCCCGGCCGCCATCCACGTCGTGACCGCCGCCCAGAACCTGGGCGTCCCTGCGCTCCTGAACCTGGAGGAGAACGGTGTCACGATAGACCTCGGCCGCAGCACAATGGTCAATCGCGACGGCCTTGTGCTCCGAGAGGGCGACTGGGTTACGATCTCGAGCCGACTCCATGTCCTTTGCATCGGAAAGGCGGTTTTTGCGCCGGCACGGCTGCTGCGTTTCATGGCCGGCGAGCCCGTCCCGCTCTCGGACATAGAGCGCCCCCGATTCGAGGGCCTGGCAGCCGACTATCGGGCCTATCGGGAAATCCTCGAGAGCGTCGACGCCTCAGAATTCAACAGCCTCCAAGACCTCGGGCATGCGGTTCGCTATGGCCGGCTGCGGGGCGACATCACCGAGGCGGCTGCGTTTATCAACCGGTGCTTCGACGCCAACCAGGACGCGCTCGCACGCCGGCTGTTGGAAAGCACGCTGGGAACCCATCTCGCCAACACAACCGCCTTTGAGCTGCTGACGCCGGAGCGACAGATTCAACTGCTCAAATCGGCTCTATCCATGGCTCAGGAAAGAGGAATCATAGGATATCAGGCCGGGGCCTTCGTCATCGGAAGTCTGGTCAAGCCGGAATCTCCGATCTCCTTCTGGAGGAGCTTTGTGCCCCGGGAGATCGCCAAGCTTATGAACGAGTGGGTTCTCCACCAGAAATACCTTGACCTCATAGACGACGTCGGAGAACGCAAGATCAGCCGGGCTAAGGACACTCTCCTCTCCCGGGGTCTGGGAACCCTGCGGGTCCACAAGGGACTCGTGGCCGCATTCATGACCTTGAAGCTGAGCGGTGTCGGCCTGGCGGAAGTACGCCAGGCGGTTTCCGACGCGCACGATCCGCAGACCGCCGAGGTCTTGGACATGCTCGCCCGCCCGTTCGGCGAGTTCTTCGATTTTGCGGACGCGCGCAGCCTGGCCCCTTTGCGCCGCATCTGCGACACCGAGGGGATCGATCTTCCCAATCCCGGAGACCTATAGATTGCGAAGCCGGCGATACGATCACTCCTAGAAGAAACACTGATTCCGAGTACTCCAGGATAAAAAGCCCTATAAGTTTCTCTTGTGCTTCCAGGTATAAAGCGCTATAAGCGGGCAAGGTTGGTTGCGCCCTGCTGGCATACCACGAGGCACATCTGACCATACCATCTATACTTGAAGCAGCTCTCGGAAGCAAAGTCAGTGGTGATTGCAGCCCTGGACTGATCGAACTTGGTTCTAAAGGGAGATAGCTGACACTCTCAAAGATCAGGGTCATAGCAGATGTCGTAAGTTCTGTGTGGAGGTACGGAGACAAAGGTTTTTTCTACATTAGAGGACATACAATAATCGTGAAGCTGAGGCGGAAACGCTTTTAAGAAAGAATCGGGAGGTCAGTCCCATGCAAATCTCTGTAGCATATAAGAAGGCAGGCAAGACAGCTCTAACTGTTTTCCCGGTCTTCTCCAAGGTGAGTGGGGTAATTTTGTGACTTCTCAGCTTCATTTTGACCTGCTTCTCTGCCACTCCCCGGAACAATTGGATGTTTCAGGCATGGCTCCGGGGCCGATGGGTTCTTGCCGCCAGTGCTCAGCGTAATTAAAG
>Ga0315280_10000524_pt1 | contig 71082 bp, 59 predicted proteins | sample YL17G06_40_MG_FD_203697 | JGI IMG/M metagenome (GOLD analysis project Ga0315280, IMG submission 203697) | Sediment microbial communities from Yellowstone Lake, YNP, Wyoming, USA - YL17G06_40 | ecosystem: Environmental > Aquatic > Freshwater > Lake > Sediment | place: USA: Wyoming | collected... | reverse complement strand
AGAAATCGACAGGGAGGAAACGGTGCTCAGGGTCTGGATACCGCTAGTGGCCAGGTTGCCCGAGGCGTCTTTGGATTTCACCCTGAAGTAGTAGGTGCTGTTGGCATCCAGGCCAGTCAAGGTGACCGAATGACTATACAAAAGGTTAGTATCAAGAGCGGTTGAAAGTCCCAACTGCGAAGTCTTGCCATATTCGACCTGGCTGCTGGCTCGCTCGCCAGTAGTCCAAGTGACGGTGGCAGTGACTGAAGGTGATGTGATGACCGAATTAGCAATGGAAGTTATCACCGGTGGTGTAACATCAGAGGACGATCCCGCTGTTAGAGACAGGATATAATCAACCATCTTGGCGCGAACGGCATCCAAGTCCTTCGTCGCCAAGTCCGATCCTTTCAGCTCAGTTAGCCAGCCCTCTGCCGCAGAGGCATCTCTGCCACTCGCCTTCGCTTCCTGGATTGTCTTGAGAAGCGTGGTCAGGTACCTCACGTCGTCTACGCCCTCCCGCCATCCTTCCCACTCAATAGTGTCAACCACTCCATTCATGGTGGGATAGGCGAAGGTCTCAGATCGATATTCACTGCTTGCGAAATCGCTCCAGATAAGTCCTCCCCCAACCCATTGGTATGCAAAGCTGTGGTTCCCGTCGTAGTCTCTTTGCCACAGCAGCAACCCAAAGTTGCTCCGGTAGGTCTCTGGAGCCTCGACGCCACTCTGAGGCCATCCGTAGCACATAATCTTATGCCCGACTCCATGCCACTTGGCTGCCTCTGTGGCATCCGGCTCATACGGCCACACCACAAGGTCAACTATGTCCCCGACTGCCTCGTATGTGCCTGTGTACGAGTCTATAAATACCTTCCCGCCCGCCTCATGAACTGCCTCGTAGTTTGGCCTCTCCAGGTTCCTCTCGGAAGCCGGAGCCTCGTCTATCCCGAAGAAATAGACCTCAGTGAAATCGTAGTCTGCAGCTATGTCGACGATGCGCTGCACCTCGCTTCTTAACGTGGCCAGACGTGTTGCATCGCTATCGGCTACGTTCATAAGATACTGAAGGCCATAATAGTAGAGCGTTTCGTAAGTGTATCCGGTGTCCCGCAACCACTGGAGCATACTCCGCAGTTTTGTCTCATTGGTTTCGTGAATACCGGGGATCGACACCCCGTGTTCGTACATATCCTTGAATTCTGCCTTTATCTGCGTCTGCGATTTGGCCGGGCCAATGGTAGCGGAAGCGTCGGCCACTAGGCTCATGAAAGGGAACACCAGACTCTCCTGCATACTCGTTTCAAGGGTGAACGGCAGGACCACTAGCTCTACATCAATCGTTCCCACTGTCGCTGATGGAGTCGTCAGGGTGATAGTGCCGGTGTAGGTTCCGGCAGCCTGCCCGGCTGGCACCTTGATTGTCACCCAGAACTGCTGGTTCGTTCCTGTCGGAATAGTTACCGGCAACAACGTTGAACTGTCTTTAATAGGCAGTACACTGGTCAGGGGGTTATCAGCGACATTGGTAAGAACATCCTCGCTGATCAAATAATAAGTTCCATCGGTCTTCTTTATGTAGTTATTCTGGTCTGCTATTCCTCTCTCGTCTCCTCTTAAAACAAAATTCGGATCTTTAACTAGCAGCTCAGGGGACAAAACCCTTGCCGTACCCTTCCGTACCCATGGATGAAACCACGTCGAATCCCAGTAAGCGTCTGCCTGCCACCAGACTTTTACTAGTTTGATATCAATGTTGGATGCAGCGATAGTCCCCGCTGGATCTGACAGCGCAGAGGCAGTCGCGGTTAGAGCGCCGATCTCCTGATTGGGTCGAACAACAAAGCTGGCTGATTCGTATTCACCAGGACAGGCAGAGACAGATATGTCACTGGAGATGTAGCTGGCGTCAACCACAGTTGTGGGCAGTATCCAATCATCGGTCATCGCTGGAACAACATAGATGGTAATCCCGCTCCCTGCGGCTGCTCTTGCAGGTTGGGCGATGAGGCCAATCACCAGGGGCAGTACTAGTGCCAGCAGAAGAATCCTACTTCTTCGCATCGTTTCACCTCAAAAAAACTACTCTTTGGCTGACGCCAAAGAGTAGAGACTGATCTTCTCCTTTGAACGGCAGCCCAACTATCATTGCCCTGTGGGCTTTAGACTTGAAGCTTTGCGTCCCCGCCTTTCGACGGGTTTGCCTTTTTCGCTCTAGCTGATACCACTTCGTCTAGTGTCTGATTCCGGCTTAGACCTCCAACACTACTTTCTTGCTGCTCTCTTGGGCAAATACTACGGGTTAAGGCCTCAGTCACATGTGGGGTAGCGGGATGTCTGTGACTCGTTCTGTCAGTTCTATGATTGCACCTGTCAGCAGCATATCACGGCGACCTCAAACCTGTGTCTCAGCGGTACCTCAACAATCTCACAAAAAATTCTCCAACCACTTCCCCTGCAAGGGGTGTACTGCTAGTGAAACGACTGTGCTCTACTCTGTCGGCGAGGTTTGTGCGCACTTCGGGTGGTTATCCTATAACGACTGCGTCTACTTACTGAATTCGGTCTGATAGAGCGGCCCACCGGTTCGGCAGAGTCTGGGGCAACCTGTGCCTGTGAGCGACTGGTTTGCCCCCTAATGGCATGGAAGCGCGGCCTAACCGCAGCAAGAGGCAACTCCCTGGGTACAAAGAGAGGCGGTTGTGATCAACCTGAGATATCGCAGACCACAGGTATCATGGTGTGACTCCCGAAGCCGAGATATCGGAAGTAACCTTCTGCACGATGCGACAGAGCATGAACTTGGGCATAGAGGCTCTTGTCACCGATGGGACTGCCCAGTGTCATCCTACGAGGCGACAGCCTTCGAGTATGGGAGTGTTGACTAACAGGTGGCCAGGAGCGGGTATCAACGGACCATGGCATTGCAGCATCTGCTTAGGCAGTCCGAATCCTCAACGCTTGTCGGCCTCTTCAACCGCTTGATCATCACGTGGCCTTGGCTTGCCAGGCTTCTTTCCGCGGGACGAAAACCACAGCAAAAGGGACATCGCCAAGGTGACAAAGGCTAGTTCCATGAACAATCCAGCCACTTCATACCACCTGAAGGCGTCCCAGAACTCCAGTTGTGGAAAGTCATACTTCACAAACGGATATAACCACGGTATGAACCACCCCACGTCCGACAGCAGATGCAACATCCCTCCTACCAGAGCAAACAGGCCGTAAGTCCTCTTTCTCAGGGAAAAGACAAATGCCACAAGGAAAACAAAAAGGAGTGTATGCCCCACGAATCTGCCGCAGCTAATCCCCAGCATCCAGAGGGGCTTGTCCAGCAGGTCTGGCAAAAGAAAACAGAAGCCAGTCACAGCCAGCTCTGCCTTCAGCACGCCGGCCGATTTCAGCATAGCGTACACACGATACAACGAGCGCATATCACTGTCTCCGAGTACTGAACAGAGGACACCTGTAGTCGCTCATTGCGCAGACGGAGCTCTGCTCCGCCTCACACGTCGAGAGACTCCGCAAGGCTATTCTGTGTTCTGGATGCTGAGCAAGGCAGATCGTTTCTCGCTGCGTCTCCGTCTCTGAACCAATAATCTGCGGGCAAGCACTGTGTTGCAGATCGCCAGAAGCTCCCTGCTGACCCTTGCGCGGGCGCTGACGACGAACCAATCTGAGAGCGACTGCACTTGAAAGCGCCCTCAGGCCCATCAACGGTGCCACCAGTTAGCTTGCCTTGCTCATGATGAGGTGGGACATTGGCTATAGATTCTCCAGGCAGTCCTCGCTAATCCCTGCTTGACATGTTTTGCAGCAGATCATATCCTCTTACCAAGTGCAGCAAGGGTTGAGACATGGTTTGTAGCATAACAACCGGTACGGCTGAAGCAGCTGCGATTGGGTCAGCTCTGCCAGGTGTGATTGCTGTTGTTGCCTTGATAGCGCTTCTCATCACCAAAGAGCTTTGTGCTGCGATTGAAGATTCTCGATCGAGCACACTCACTCGGCACCTCAATGTTGCCGTCGCGCCATTGTTCGTCGTTTTCCTGTCCATACTGATAGTGAAGATACTCCTTGTCATCATCTAATGAGCAAGCGAAGGCAGTACCACAAACAGCATTACATTGGCTATGCCATGGGATAGGGTTACTCCCAGAAGAGATCCTGTCCTCCTTACCACCCAGCCGAAATAGAGCCCAACGAGAAGAGCAAACGACCATTGGGCGACCGAAAGGTAGCCAATATACAGCATCGAGAACACCCCGGCAGTGTAGACCCATCCCCAGCCTCCAAGAGCATCCTCTGCTGACCTCTGGACCACCCCTCGGAAGGCTAGTTCCTCCAGAAAACCTGTGCATATGAGAAACATGGCTGACAGAAGTGCTATTTTGCCCACAGAGAGAGTCGGGAGCAGCGCATCGGGCTGCAAGATAAGGTACTCTATCGATCCAAAGCCAACGCCGGTCAAAGCCACAAGCCCTTGAGAAATCGGATTTCCAACAGCAAGGCTGATGTCCGAACGCCGGAGATGCAAGGTTTTGATGGCTATCAGGACGCCAATGAACAGCGGAACGGCGGCAATCGGATACCAGTAGACCTGCCGCGTCTCAGAGAAAGGCATCGACAAGCTTACTATCCTTATCAATGGAGCGAACGCTAGCGCCAAATAGAGACGACGAGATGGATCCTTGCCAAGGGAACTATGCAGAACAAGGCAGAACATGAGGAGAACGTTGAAGATAACCCCAGCGGAAGCGCCACAGAAAGCAGTCACGAGCTCCGCTGACATGATAGCTGCCAGGTAGAGGAGAGCAACTATCACTTTGCCTCTTCCACATCGAGCCAAAGACGGAGTTCTCGGTAGGGCTCACTTCCCTGCCCGATATACAGCCAAAGATCAAGCTCCTGTCCTTGCCCCGCCTTTGTAGGTTCGAAAACGAGATCACCTTCCCATTTCTCTCCATCGGCCAGACTGATAGGGCCCATCACTTGAACCGTCTCCCCGTCAATCCTTATCTCCAGGCGATAGGAGGCGTCTTGGCGCTCGTGATTGACTACCCCTAGCGTTACTTCTCCCGTCTGTCCCATCTGCAGCTTGCTCGGATAGTTGTCTGCAGTCCCCTGCATTCCAAGGGCGTAGAATTCAGTGAACTTCTCTCCTGGTCTGAGGGTGGCAGCCGCATAGGCAACGGCCGCAACAGCAGTAAGTATCAAGACAACAAACACAATGGAAAGGACTTTGTTCGCCCTGCCCATTTCTCTCCAGCTCTCAGGGCGTATGCGGACTCGCGGTTCGAACCTCTCGTCTCTGGGGAGTCTCAGCCGTCGGATTATCACAACAGCAGAGAAAACGAGTGTGAACGAAGTGATGGAGATGAGGACCGGACGGAGATGTATCCCCCAGGGAGTGTAGTTGAGAGCGAGCCCAGTCAGAGCCACTATGGCGATGCTCATTCCAGTACTTAGGGCTATCCGCTCGATCGCGTCGAGGCTGTTCTTTCTAGGGAATAGTGCAGCCACCAAGGTATAGCCAGGGATGAACAGCAAGAAGAGGATCCCCACAACAACTCTTAGGGGTCCAGTAGCAAGTAGGGCCAGTGGTATTGCTGCCAGTGTCAGCAGGATGATCAGTAGGACTTCCACTCTTCTTCTTCCCCGATAGCGAATCCTAAGTTTACACCTCAGAACTATGCTCAGCAACGCCAGTAGAGAACCCCCTATATCCAGTTCTTCGTTGAGGGGGATGGCAATCAATGTAGTCCTGGGCTCGGTGTCGCCCTCTTTGCGGCCCACTGGCTAGACTGGTCGCCGGCCAGGTGTACGGCCCAGTAGTCGATTCCTTACTAGTGAGCTCCTGGCCTAGTCTGGCTCTTCTGTGGGGCAAGTGACCCGTGCCTAGATATTGCTCTCAAGTATCGTCAACACATGACTGGCGGTCCTTCTCTTCACTCCTTCTCGATGGCACATGCTCTACCTCAGTTCGCTTACTTGTCACTCCCCTCTTCTCATCCATCATGTATCAGCAACAGCCCTGTCCCGGACCGCCGCACTCAAGTCGGCTGACAGGCCTTGTGTCCATCACGGTGGTGCAGTGCCCCTGCCTCGGCCTTTCCTTATAATTGAATCGCTCCCGTCATCATCGAGCCGCTCCAGCCACTGGCAGGAAGTCCCTTGTGCCGGTAGGACATGGCCCAACATCTGTCGCTAGAGCCTCGTCTTGCCTCAAACGTCACATGCCCTGTAGACACTCGCCTCCCAAGGTAGACAGCAGCACAAAGCACTCTGCCATCTGCCCGGACGTCAGCCCCTAAGAGTTTTGCTTCATGGATACTTCTCCGCCTGCCTTGCTGATCTCATCTATCTGATGCATGGTCTCAGTCAATGTCGCTACCCCATCTCAGGGCGGGACCGCCACTCCCGGGCAGCTTGTCATGGCTAGTGCTACTAGAGATGATAAATCCATATCTCGCTCAATCGTTGGGTGACAGTCTGTGCCTTCCTTACCTGTGGTGGCAACTCTGTGACCGTCCACGAATCAGTGATTGAGGGGTTGTTTTCGGCCGTGAATCGAGATTCCGAAGACACTCTGGCTTGGCGAGGCATTTGGACGACTAGCCTAGCAGGTGATACAATTAGCACCAGACAAATGATAGCAGCTACACTAAGCATGACTAGCGGCGGAGGTTGATATGAAGACTGAGGCAGGGAAGGTGGAACTGGGCGAAAGCATTGAAGCTCTCCAGAAGAAGCTGGAAGAGCTCGAAGGGGCGATAGTCCCGATCGTTCCACAGGACTGGCTACTTACGGACCTCACGATGCCTCAGCTTAAGGTCATGCTGATACTGTGGAGGGAAGGACCTGCCCGGATGAGCGAGCTGGCTTCCGGCCTGGGAGTTACCTTGGCTACTGCTACCGGCGTTGTGGATCGCCTTGTAGAGAAAGACTATATTGTTAGAGAGGGACTTCCAGGGGATCGGCGAGTCGTGATTTGTCGGCTTTCGAACGAAGGTCAGGAGTTCATGAAGGCGTTGTGGATGTCAGGCCGAATACAGATAGGACGCATCCTGGGAGTAATGACTCCTGAGCAGCTCAAGATTGTGGCGCAAGGGACCGAGGTCTTCATTCAGGCGGCCAGAACGCTCCAGGCTGCCTCCAATGGCAAGAAGACTCCGGGGTCACCCACATCCTGAGGACACGACTACGGAGTCGGCGGGATTCTCCATCCTCCTGCTCTTTTCGTTCCTGAAGATTCCCCTCCACTATGGTGACCAGTCTCTGGCCTTCTGTTTCTGAGAGGCTGAGATTGCTCTCCAGCTTCTTGATGGGCTCATAGATTCCAGGGCAGTCTCTCTTCGCTTCCCGGGTCTCTGGTCCGAATCCGCACCTCTTCATCTAGGTCGCCGAAATCAATTCCCAAGTCGAGTCTTCGATCGAGGAAGGGAAGGACTGTCTTCACATCTCTGGGATTGTGAATTGCGGCCAAGTTGAATGAGATGGAGATCCATAGTTTGGCGTGTCGGATTCCGGTCCTTCTGGCCATTCACAGCAAGAAGGAGTTCAGCTAGGGTCTCTGCCTGTGAGGGATTTTACACTCCCAATCTCCGCCAACGTTGTAGCGCCTCATAGCGTTCTTGTCTTCTTTAGAACTGAAGGCACCGAGGAGTTGACTTCGGGTAGACTGCCTAGCGGTTGACGATTGAGTGGGTCTGGGATCCACTAGGATGCAAGGCGAAGAAGTCTTACTGCATTTGGTCCAACTTCTCTTGGCCGGATAGCGGGCTCAGCCTCAGCCATGCCTTTCGACCCTGCGTTTCGAGCTTGCGCGTGAGGAATCCACTGGAGATGTCGTGGTGGCACAGGTTCTGTTATTTGGCGCCATGTCCTCTCAGTAAGAGATTTCGCTGTGAGTGGGATATTCTCTCTGGGGCTAATCGGGAAGTGCTGATCGAGAGGCGCTCTAGACAGGAGCCGATTTCTGCTGAAGCTTTGGCCGCATTATACATGGAACCTTTTCTCTCTGGATTTCGTCATAATAGCCAGGAAGGGGAACTCCCGCCGATCTCGAAGGAGGGTTGAGAGAATGAAAGGTAGACAACTGAGAACTGCACTGGGGCTGGCAATGGTCTTGGCGGTGATCGCCGCAATCGCCATTGGCTGCTTTGCCGCGTATGGGGTCGAGACCGCAGGGCCTGAAACTACAGGAGGAGATCCACACGGTACCCCGGTGGACTGGAGGCCAGAGCCCTCGCTCACTGGGGGACTGCAGCGATTCTCTTCATTCCAAGAGTTGAAGGACTTCCTAAACACTGCTCCGACCTATCCCACCTATTGGTACAGCAATGATCTGTGGGGCACTCTTGCTCTGGGTGAGGATGTGAAATGGTCCGCTGAAAATGACGGCATCGACTACTCCAGGACAAATATCCAGGTTGAAGGAGTGGACGAGGCGGATATCGTTAAGAGCGATGGGGAATACATCTACTTGGCCATCGACAACAGGCTTGTCATTGCCAAAGCCTATCCACCTGAAGAGGCTGGCATAGTCTCCGAGATGAAGCTCGAGGGGAACATAGAGGGATTGTTTGTCAACGGGGACAGGCTAGCAGTGTTCGAGGGACCAGACTACACGACGGTATATGTTCCTGAGATGGAGAGGCCCTTTACGACCTCAATCAAGGTCTATGATATTGCTGATAGACAGGACCCCATCTTGAGGAGAGATTGGGCAATCGATGGCTACTACGTCTCATCCAGAATGATCGGCGAATATGTCTACCTCGTCGCGAGCGAATCGGCATGGATAGGCGGGGACAATATCGGTCTTCCGAGAATCTATGGTGACAATGGTACTGTCGAGATACAGCCTGCAGAGATTTGGCATTCGGTGACTCCCGACAACGGATATGGGTTCACCACCATCATGTCGGTCAACACAGTGAATGATGATGAAGAGCCAACTCACGAGACGCTGCTGCTCGGCAGCGCCAGCACCATCTATGTGTCGCCCAGCAACCTCTACGTTACTTTCACGGATTGGTCGGGCGGATCAGAGAAGACCAGTATTCACCGGATTCACATTGATGAAGGCCGGATCGAGTATCACGCCACGGGAGAAGTCCCCGGCAGACTGCTCAACCAGTTTTCCATGGATGAGCGGGGAGAGTACTTGAGGGTGGCTACCACGACCGGATACGTGAGTCGGTCTGGCGGGCCGACTTCGGGAAATCACGTCTACGTACTGGATCAGAATCTCGACATCTTCGGCCGTCTGGAGAACCTGGCACCGGGTGAGCAGATTCATTCAGCGCGATTCATGGGCAATCGATGCTACCTGGTGACCTTCAAGAAGGTGGACCCTCTCTTTGTCATTGACTTGACTAACCCCGGCGAGCCCAAGGTTCTGGGGGAATTGAAGATAACCGGCTACTCCGACTACCTGCATCCGTATGATGAGAACCACGTTATCGGAATCGGGAAGGAGACCGTCGCCGCAGAGGAAGGCGATTTCGCCTGGTACCAAGGCGTCAAGATATCTCTCTTTGACGTCAGCGATGTGGCCAATCCCAAGGAGATCGCCAAGTACGAAATCGGCGATCGGGGTACTGATTCACCGGTGCTGTATGACCACAAGGCTTTCCTGTTTGACCGGTCGAAGAATCTGCTGGTGTTACCGGTGAATGTAGCGGAGATTGATCCGAGCGACTACTCTGGTGGTGTCCCATCATATGCCTATGGAGAATTCGTGTGGCAGGGAGCCTACGTGTTTGACATATCCCTCGAGCATGGCTTGGTGCTGAAAGGTAAGATCACTCATTGCAACGGCTCTGAGTCCCAGAAAGCCTGGTACTACGGCTCTTCTTCGTGCTCCATCGAGAGATCGCTATACATCGGCAACGTCCTCTACACCATCTCGGATCAGAAGATAAAGATGAACGACTTGGGGACACTGGCCGAGATCGGAGAGCTGAGTGTGGCGGCGTAGCAGGATGGGGAATGTTGGCGTGAGGGTCAATACTGTTCCAGGTGCCCGTAGGGAACATTGGCTTATCCTCGCCATCTTCGTGTTGACGTCAGTTGTGGCCGGTGTGGGAGGCTCGGCATGCAGTTCTGATGGCGCCGTGCTATCGGACAACTCCTCTATCACAACCGCGACGGAGCCTTCGAGCTACATCCAGGTTGAGGTTCGGCCAGCGGAGATTCGGGGGGAGACAGGACAGCAAGTGTATGTCGAATGCACTGCGCTACCCCTGGTCGACACTCCCGTGACCATAGTCTCAGTGGAACTGGCGCTCTTCGATTCGGGTGGCGTATTGCTGAGAAGGCAGGCGTTTGGTGTAGCCTCCCGGGATGGCCGTTGGGTAAGATGCACAACCTACCGAACGAAGGGTGATGAGACGTTCTGCAGGCTGTTGATCGGGTACTACTTTGGCACGCTTGGGCATCCTACAAGGGAGTTCTCCGAATACACAGCTGCCTCAGTGCCAGTGACGATCACCAAGTGACAGGCTGCTGCAAGGTCCCGCGCGGTGTGCGAAGTCCGACGGAAGGGGCCTCTTGCAAATAGCCGCCGGGGCCGGTTCAGGCGCGCAGCAGGTGCTGTCTCAGGGAACTCTCGGTGTCTGGCACGAAGGCCCCGTACTTTCGTCTGCACTTGTCCTTGAACTCGTTCGGGGCGAAGAAGGCGACGATGGGATGGCCAACCATTTCGAGGCAACCCTCGTCGTCTTCGCTATCGCCGATGTATGCCACCCGGCTAGCCTCGAGATGCCACTCTGCCAGGAGCCTGAGAAGCAGTTTGGGCTTGTTCCTGTAGATGTTCAGCCCAAACTCGATGACTCTGCCGTTTTCCCCTCTGAATTCGTCGGCCTCAAAGAAGTCGAAGCAGTGACGATATCCAGCGACCGTCAGCACCCTTTCGATCCCATAGCGGTATCCAGCCGAGAGGATGCCCGTGGTCTTTCCCGCCTCGTGAGATTCCTTGATGAGTCTCAGGAGTCTGAGATCGAGCCTGGACTGGGTCTCTGCGTTGTGAGCGTATCTCTCGAATGAGGCATGGACAACAGATGTGGGCAGCCCCGACACAACCATCTGGTTGAAGACCCCGAACATCTCTTTGATGAAATCGAAATCGGTCTCAGGGCGTCCCTGGCGGCGGAGCGCCCGGATTTGCGCACGCGCCTTGAGAATGCGCAGGGCTCGGAGCGGATGAAAGGGGATAGACGCCCGGAAGGCATCGACGCCCACGCACTCGAGTGCGGGCATTTCAGTTCGGTATACTATGAGCGTCCCGTTCCAGTCACTTATCAGGGCTTCACATGCCATCGGTGGCCATTCCTCCTGACTTCCTCATGTGATGATCCAAGGACGGGCTCACTGTCCTCGACAGTAGTTGAGCGAAGTGATGCTCCGTGCATTCCGGATGACGTATTGTATCACCAGCGAGGTCTCCCTGTATTCATGAACAGTTGTTGCTCGAGACATGCATTGAGTGCGTCATATGAGTGACGTTGTCGGGAGAGATACTATCATGCACTATCTGATGACCCAGGATACGCTGGAGCCCTGCTTTAGACGGAAGGTTGCACCAAAGCTGGAGGTCTGGGAGAATAGATGCTATGGCTGATCCCGAGGCTCCACCCCCCGAACGAGACGCCGACATGCTGAAGCGTCTTCAGGGCGGTGATCGTACAGCCATGGCAGAGCTCTACGATCGCTATTTTGACCGCCTGTACTCCCTCGTTTTCAGCCAGGTGGACCGGAATCGGGACATAGCCGAGGATATTGTTCAGGAGACGTTTCTGGCTGCTCTCAAGTCCGCCAAGGGGTTCAAGGGACGCAGCAGCGCGTATACATGGCTCTGCAGCATAGCGTATCACAAGGTTGCCGACCACTACCGCCGTCAATCCAGGGAACGCAAACGCATGGTGTCCGGTGTAGACGTGGACACTGTGGACGATGCAGAAAACCCTGGCAGACAACCTCAGCCCGACAGCTTGATCGAGTCTGCAGAGACACGCCAGGTGGTGAACGAGGCGCTGGCCAAGCTTCCCTGGGATTATCGGCAGGTGCTCATTCTCAAATATGTTGAGGAGATGTCGGTCCTGGAGATAAGCCAGATCATGGACCGCTCTCCAAAGTCGATAGAAGGACTGTTGACACGTTCGCGGAAGGCGCTGCAGGCCCATTTGGCAGGACTTCGTGAGGGATAGCTATGCGTGATGCGACTAATTCAGTGGGGTGTGAATAAGGGATCCATGGCTGGTCAGGACAGCAACGACAGAATTGCTGAGCTCCTCAAACAGGCGTATCCGCCGGCTGCGGCTTCACCTGAGTTCAAGGCGAAGCTGCGGCAGCACCTGAACGAGCAGGCTGGTGCGCTGGGAACCGAGAGTCCCAAGCCGCTGTGGCAGCAACCATTTGTGTGGGCGACAGCTGGCGCTGCAGCAGCCATGGCCATAGCCGTTGTCGTCTACTTCGTCGTATTCCACTCAGTACCTCTGAATGTCACCACCAGTTATCCAACCAGTATCCAGGCTACCACAGCCACCCTTAACGCCAATCTGGATGGCCTGGGTGCGGCAGACAGCGTAGACGTGTCCTTCGAGTGGGGGACGACCACCGACTACGGCAATGAGACTACGCCGGTGGTGAGAACCGAGAACGGTGGTATCACAGCCGATCTGAGCGGCCTTGCTCCGAACACCACGTACCATTTCAGAGTGAAAGCAGTCGGTCGCCATGGCACCGTGTATGGACCGGACATGCAGTTTACCACTGGCCCAGCACCACCGGTGGCAACAACCAGCGATGCTGCCAAGATCAAGACCACTTCAGCCACTTTGAGAGGCACCCTCGATGACCTGGGCTCAGCCGCCAGTGTCAGTGTATCCTTCGAGTGGGGCCTTACGATATCTTATGGCAATGAGACCACACCGGAATCGAAGACCGCGACCGGCAAATACGATGCCGACTTGAGCGGACTGACTCCGAACACCACGTATCACTTCAGGGCCAAGGCGGTGGGCCATGGCACGACCTATGGCGCAGATGCACAGTTCACCACCAAGACCGTGCCACCCTCGGTGGAGACAAATGACGCCACCAACATCGGCACCAGCTCGGCCCGGTTGAACGGGGAACTGACCTTGTTGGGCACGGCGAGCAGTGTCGGTGTGTCCTTCGAATATGGCACCGCAACAGGGTCATACACTCAGACGACCGCCGATCAGGCGAGGCCCAGCACTGGGGCCTTCTCCGCTGACTTGAGCGGGCTTACTCCAGGCACTACCTACTACTACAGAGCCAAGGCGGATGGTGACGGCCCCCCTATGTATGGTGAAGAAAAGAGCTTCATCGCGCTGACTACGCCGCCTGCGGTGACAACCGATGGTGCCAGCAATGTGGCCACCACTTCAGCCACTCTGAACGGCGAACTTACCGCGCTGGGCACGGCGATCACTGTCAATGTTTCCTTCGAGTGGGGCACCGCAACAGGGTCATACACTCACACAACCCCCGATCAGGCGAGGACCAGTACCGCAGCCTTCACCGCTGACCTGAACGGGCTTACTCCAGGAGCTACGTACTACTACAGAGCCAAGGCGGTGGGTGACGGCATCAGCTACGGTGCCGAGACGAGCTTCACAGCCCTAGTGCCACCATCGGTGACGACCAGCAGTGCCACTGAAGTGCACTCCAAATCAGTCACGCTCAATGGCATTCTCGATAGTCTGGGCACGGCTGGCAGTGTCAATGTGTACTTTGAGTGGGGAACTACTACTAGCTACGACAATCAGACTGTGCCGCAGCCCAAGAACGCAACTGGTGGCTTCAGTGCCATTCTGACAGGCCTCACACCGAACACCACTTATCACTTCAGGACTAAGGCAGTTGGTGATGGTATTGCTTATGGCGCCGACATGATGTTCACCACTAGCAATACACCGCCTGCGCAGAACACCTGGTACCTGAGCAAGGATGTCTCTGGCCCCGTGAAGGTAATGTACGACGCTGATACCTCGAAGCCGACTGAAATCGTCCAGCTCCGCCATAGTGGACCCACGTCGCGGATCTGGAGGGCAAACGAGTCCTCAAGGGAGACGACATATCCCGCAGGCAATTGGACGGTTCAGTTGACACTGGGTGATTTCGAGATCGGCCACACTGACAACGTAGAGATCGGCACCTGGGACGGCAACGTGTTCACTCCCTACGGAGTCTACATCATCCGTGGTCTGGGGCAGGGGAACGAAGTGTACGTCGTCAGCGTCAATATCTCCGTTGGCTCATTCACCGTGCCATCTGGGGGTTACGTAGCCGTCAGGATGACCGTGACAAGCAGCCCTCAATGGCTCGATGTCCACGTCGGCGGATCGCAGAGTTATGTAACCTCGCCAGCTTACCCAGAGCCAACCGCACCCGCAGTGACGACCAACGCGGCCACCACTGTGGAGCAGACTGCCGCCACCCTGAATGGTTCTCTGGACAGTCTCGGAACCGCTGGCAGCGTTATGGTCTACTTCGAGTGGGGGACGACCACCGACTACGGCAATCAGATTGACGTGGGGGCCCGGACCTCGGGTGGCAACTTCAGTGCGCCTCTTGCTGGCCTCACTCCCAACACGACGTACCACTTCAGGGCCAAGACCGTCGGCGACGGCACCAACTACGGTGTCGATATGGTCTTCACGACACCGCCGTAGCAGAACAGAGCCGGCCAGGCCTCAGATTGTCACAGCCTATTGTCCACAGTGGGAGATTGTTCCGTCTCACTGGGCGAGGAAATCCTTCTCTCCGGCCATGCTTCCAGACTCAGCCAGTTGTGCCATGTAGACCCTTCGCAACTCCCTGAAGAACTGCCGATAGGCCTCGCTCCGGTAGTCTGGATACGTCCAAGGGAGCGCCTGGAAGTCCTTCTTCTGATACAAAAGGGTGACCTCGCCATATATCCCTTTCCCTAGGTACAGGCGGTGGGCGAAGTCCTTGGTGGAGGCCAGCACTACCCTGGCAGCTGTCAGATAACCTGGGTCGAGGTTCACGATACGTTTGCGGTTTTTGGCCAGCGCTTGTTCCAGTCTGTTGGTGAACAGCTTGAGATCCACCAACGCGTCTGGGCTAGCTAGGCGGCGAAAACCTAAGAACATCCTCTTCAGCTCGGCCCCCATCTCCGGCTCATAGTAATCGGTGAAGTTGAACTCCAGCAACCGACTCTGAGCGTCAATCGGCCCAAGCTGCTCTTCGAGTGAGCCACGCAATTCGGTTAGAGCAGAGGGTCGGGCAGTCAGAATGCCGACGAACACCTTGACTGGCTGGGGCTCTCTCACTTCTCCCATAGGCTGTCTACCGCTCTGCCTGCACGATGCTGACTGGTCCGATGCAGGCTTTCACGCACACTCCGCAGATGTGCTGTTGGATGTGCCGGGTCTTGCGGAACTCGTTCAGCTTGCTATAGCACGCCGGTAAGTCGAACGCGGCCGGAGTCTCTCTTATGGCCTTGGCGGGGCAGACCGCGACGCAGCGGCGGCAGGAACCGCAATCAGCCTCCAGTGGATGGTCCGGGGCTAGAGGAAAATCAGTGAGGATCGTAGCCAATCGCACTTGGGCTCCCAACTGCGGTGTTACCAGAAGGTTGTTTCTGCCCTGCCAACCCAAACCCGCCAAGCGAGCGATGGCCTTGTGCGATACTTGGCCAGCCATCTTCTCCCAATCGACGATTTGCGAGGCGGCAATGGGCAGAGCCGAGCAGCCTCGCCTCTCTATTTCCGCAGCTATTTCGGTGGCGGCGCGATCCAGTTGAGCGTTGATCTGACGGTAGTGGTGGAAGTAGAGAAGGTTCGGGCCATCTTCCAGCGTGCTCAACACCGCACGCGAAACCCGCAGGGCGATGACCACGGCAAGTGGTAGCGAATCGCGGACGTTCACTGGGAGCCCGGCGAGCGCTTTCCCTTCTTGGCGCATGTCAGCGACACCGAGCATATCGATGGAGCACTCCCGTTGAAACCGCTCCAGAAGGTTCCGGTTCTCTTGAAGGTTATAGACCATTGGTATTCGGCCGTTCTCGTGCGCGCCCTACGGACTCTGTTTCGACATGAAAGGCGCCCCTATTAGACTCGAACAGATTTCGCCTGCTATATCCCAGTGTTGGTTATTCCAATCATGTCCAAGCCATGAATGATCATGGTCACGGCGATGGCTGCCAGGAGCAGGCTGAATACCTTGGAGATGGCCTTGACACCACCCTGGCCCAGGAAACCTACAAACCAGCCACTGAGCATGAATACCACCCAGGCTATCAAGATATTGAGGGCGAAGGACAGGAGTACCATGTAGAGGTGGAAGCCCTCGTTGACCAGCAGGAGCAGCGTGGTTATGGTCGCCGGTCCTACGGTCAGCGGCGTGCCGATGGGAACCACGGCCACCATTTCCTCCTTGATGTAGTCCATTATTTGACCTGTGAGCACATACCTGACAGACAGGATCAGGAGAATCAGTCCTCCAGCGATGGCAAAGGCGCCGACCCTGATACCCATGGCGTCGAGGATAACCTTGCCCAGGAACAGGAAGGCCAAGCCAACCATGGCTGCCGTTATGGCGGCGACCAGAATCATCTTGTTCCGTTCGGGCTTGGGCATCCCTTCGCTCAAGGTGATGACAAAAGGCAGATTGCCGAAGGCATCGATGACGATGAAGAGTGGCACGAAGGTCTTGATGAACTGCTGAACTAAGCTCTCTTCCATATGTCACGCCCCCTGACAGAAGCATCCAAATCAGGATAATATGGCGGGTAGTGCGGTTTGTCAAAGAGATGGTCCCGCTTATCGACTCTACCCCGTAGTTTTCTCTCACACTAACCCTGAGACATCTGAGACATCACAGAATTGTCATATAGCGAAACCGAAGGGAATTCCGAAGGGACAATAGTTGACAGTGAGAGTCAAAAGTGGTATTTCTACAAACTAAGCAGGGCCCAAGGAGAGACCAGAACGCCCCAGTGTCTTGAAGGAGGGAGTTGGGATGGCTCCGATGAAGACATCTGCTGGAAGGAGATCGTCAATCAGAGACCTTTCGCACAAGGTAATAGCCTTGGAGGTCAAGGCCGTAAACGCTTATGTGCCCCAGAGACTTCTGCTCTTCTACGTGAACCTTCTGGACAGGCGCGTTCCGCCGAAGGTTAAGACATCTATTGTAGATGGCATAGGCAAGTTGCCTGAGGATGTCCGTGCCTCTCTTCTGGTAGTTGCCGACGAGTACGTACCACAGGATGTTGACAACTCGTGGAAGTTCTGTGCTGTTGTTGCGGGGATCTGCAAGTACATACCGGAGAAGATAATTCCGGTGTATTCCGCTGAAAGGTGGGAGAAGCTTCGCGGCAGATTCCATATTCCAACACTGATTGATGGGACGCGGCCGCGGGGGCCAAGCCTGAACTGACCTGCTGGCTTGACAGCCACTCCCAAACTCCCATGAAAGCGATTTGCGGCTGACCTGCTATTTGGAGTAGAACTATGAATTTGAAGTCCGGTCATATCGGCGATTCCAGCGCGCGCAGGGCTGTGCCCGAGCGGGCTCAGCCATAAGGGGGGAACATATGCGCTATCGAAAAGTCTGCGTCGAAGCCTTTGGCTATGAATTGCCGGAGAGGGTAGTCACATCGCAGAGCCTTGAAGAGAGGCTGGCGCCAGTGTATGCCAAGGTGCATCGCGACTTTGGGCGGCTGGAGCTGATGACCGGCATTCGCGAGCGAAGGGTTTGGGAAGAAGGAACACCGCCAAGCCTGCCGAGCACCAAGGCGGCAGAGAAAGCCATAGCCAAATCCGGCATCAGCAAAGAACAGATCGAGTGCTTGTTGCACACCTCCGTGAGCCGAGATTTCCTCGAGCCGGCAACGGCCACAGTGGTTCATCACGCCCTCGGTTTACCATCGACAGCGACCATTTTTGACATCTCCAACGCGTGTCTTGGGTTCATCAACGGCATGGTGACCCTGGCGAATATGATCGAATTGGGGCAAATCAAGGCAGGCGTCGTAGTGGCTTGTGAGAGTGGTACGCGACTCACCAATGCCACGATAGAGCAGCTACTGCAAGATCAGGACATTACCAGAGGGAAACTCAGACTCGGTTTTGCCTCTCTGACTATGGGGTCAGGCTCAGTCTCGGTGGTGATGACTCATTCCTCGATATCGAAGACTGGTCACAAGTTTCTGGGAGGTGTGGTTCGCACTGCTTCGCAGCACAACGACCTTTGTCGCGTGGACGCGGATACTTGCTTCCACGATCCAAACAGTTTCCCCAGCATGCATGCCAATTCCGAAGGTATTTTGAGAAATGGGCTGCCCCTGGCGATGGAAACGTGGGAAGCATTCCAGGACGAGATAGGTTGGAGGGCGGATGACGTGGACAAGGTCTTCACTCACCAGGTGAGTGCCGTTCATCAAAGCTTGTTCTTTGACGCCCTCAAGCTAGATAAGTCAAAGGGCTTTTCTACGGTTGAGTATCTGGGAAACATCGGCTCCGTTTCACTCCCCGTATCGGTGGCCATCGGAATCGAGACTGGCCATCTCAAGCCCGGAGACAAGGCCGCCATGATGGCCGCTGGCAGCGGTTTGAACTGTATTATGCTTGGACTCGAATGGTAGCGCGCAGCAGCAGGATCAGGCGGAACACTAGACAACTACGCTTGCCAGGGGGCCACACAGGTTGACTGACCGGAATCGAATCGTCATCACTGGCATCGGGCTCGCATCGCCAAACGGCAACAACCTCGCGGAATTCCGGGCCAATCTAATCAACGGAAAATCCGGCATTCGAAAGTTCAACGTTCGCTACATGGGCGATGTCATAGCCGGAGTGTGCGACTTCGACCCGCAAAAGTATCAAAAGAAGAAGGACATACGTCGCGGGACGCGGGCGGGCTCTACGGCCATCTACTGCTGTCAAGAGGCGGTGGCCGATGCGAGACTGGACATGAACTCAGTTGACAAGTCGAGGATCGGCATCTTCATTGGCATCACCGAACACGGCAACGTGGACACCGAGAAGCAGATCTATGAGATCAGCCAATTCAACTATGACACCAAGTTCGTTTCACATCACTACAACCCGAGAATAGTGGCCAACAATCCGGCCGGCGAAGTCACCTTGAACATGGGGATTACTGGGCCACATTACACTCTGGGGGCGGCGTGTGCTGGCGGTAACCTGGGGCTCATTCAAGGCTGCCAGATGCTGCTTCTTGAACAGGTTGACATAGCTCTGGGCGGTGGAGTCTCGGAGACCATCCATGCCTTTGGCGCCTTCGCCAGTTTCAGGAGCGAGGGCGCGTTGGCTTCACACGAAGACCCGGAGAAGGCATGTCGGCCCTTTGACAAGGATCGCAACGGTGTCGTTGTATCCGAGGGGGGCTGCATCTTCGTCCTGGAAAGGCTTGAAGCCGCGCTGGCACGCTCAGCCAAGATCTACGGTGAGGTCGTGGGCTACGCCATGAACTCGGACGCGCTTGACTTCATTCTGCCCAATTCTGAGGGTCAGGCCAAGTGCATGAGCCTGGCTTTGAAGAAGGCAGGACTGTCTCCCGACGACATTAGCATTATCAGCACCCATGCGACAGGGACCCCTCAGGGAGATCCTCAGGAGTGCAAGGCCATCAGGCAGGTCTTCGGAGACTGCCGGCATACATATATCAACAACACCAAGTGCATGATCGGTCACTCCATGGGAGCGGCGGCGGCTCTGGAGCTCGCTGGCAACCTGCCGTCGTTTGAAGACCATGTAGTGCATCCCACCATCAATGTGGACAACCTCGACCCTGATTGCGCTTTTGACAACCTGGTCATCAACAGATCGAAGAAAATTGACAAAGTCGACTACATCCTTAAAAATGCCTTTGGTATGTTGGGCATCAACTCGACGGTAATCGTGAAGAGATTTGATGGATAGACGGGGAAGCCCACTCGCTTTTTCGAAAGGGGGATCGCGCACATGACCGCCAGCCAGATCAGGGCCGTCATTCTTGAGGTGATTGGCCAGATATTGCCAGATGAGGATCTGAGCAAACTCAAGGGGGATGTCCGGATTCGAGACCAGGTCGAAATGGATTCTATGGATTTCCTGGACATCATTATGGAACTCCGAAAGAGATACGGCATTGAAGTCCCCGAAGAGGACTACATGAAGCTCGCGACGCTTGACAGCTGCATAGCCTATCTTGAGCCACGCATGGCTCACCTCTAGACCAAGAGGCCTTCCGGCAACAGCGGAGCCGAGTCGGTTTGTTCCGCCGTCAGTAATGTGAGTCTGAAGGGCATCTTCCAGCTCTCAGGTCCCTAGGAGAATGTGTCTGGTTCAGCCATGGATTATGATGTTCTGGTTATTGGCGCGGGGATGTCTGGCCTGGCCGCCGGCATCAGGCTAGCGTACTTCGACAAGAAGGTGTGCATCCTGGAGAGACACCATCGTGTTGGCGGGTTAAGCTCCTACTACCGCCGCAAAGGGTATGACATTGACGTTGGTCTTCATGCCATGACCAACTATGTCCCTAAGGGCGTCAGGCTCACCCCCCTGCCCAAGCTGCTGAGACAGCTCAAGCTGCAACCAGAAGACTTCGACCTCCGTCAGCAGCGGATGTCAGTCACCAGGTTCCCGGAGAAGACGCTCAGGTTCAGCAACGAGTTTGGCCTGTTTGTCGAGGAAGTGAACCAGAACTTCCCAAAGCAGATTGACAACTTCCAGAAGCTGGTTGCAGCTATTCGTGAATACGACGAACTGGCGCTGGACGCGAAGCCACTGTCAGCTCGCCAAGTTGTCAGTTCCTACATCTCGGACCCGCTGCTGGTCGACATGCTTTTCTGTCCTTTGATGTTCTACGGGAGTGCTCAAGAAAACGATATCGAGTTCGGGCAATTCGTCATCATGTTCAAAGGCATCTACTGTGAAGGTTTCGCCCGTCCTCAGATTGGCATCCGTCAGATTTTGGATACGCTGGTGAAGAAATACGAGGCGCATGGTGGTGTGCTGAGGTTGAAGAGCGGGGTGAAGAGCCTGCGGGTCTCCAACCGCAAGGTGGAAGCCGTCGTGCTGGACAGCGGGGAAGTGTTGACCGCTGCCAGAGTCATATCTTCCATCGGCTACATCGAGACCCTGAGGCTTCTGTCGGACTATGAGCCCTCGAAGTTCCCGTGTGACGAAGGTCAAATGTCCTTGGTGGAGTCGGTTCTCGTCTTGGACAAGGAGCCGGCGGAATTGGGCTACGACACCACCATAACCTTCTACAACGGCTCGGAGAAGTTCAGCTACCGGAAACCGGATCGTCTGGTGGACGTTACCAGCGGGGTAATCTGCTGCCCCAACAACTTCCAGCTGAACAAGCCCCTGCCGGAAGGCATGATACGGATAACCAACTTGGCCAACTATGGCCTGTGGAATGCCTTGAGTCCGGAAGAATACAAAGCCCAGAAGGTTGTCTGGCTGGAGAAGGCGCTGGAGCAGGTGGTGAAGCTTGTTCCCGATTTCCGCAATTCTATTGTGTACTCGGATGTCTTCACGCCCAAGACGATTCAGCGCTTCACCGGGCACATCAACGGAGCGGTCTATGGCGCCCCGAACAAGATCAAGAACGGTGCCACCCATCTGGAGAACCTCTTCATCTGCGGGACGGACCAGGGATTCCTGGGAATCGTCGGCTCGATGCTGAGCGGCATATCCATGGCAAACTACCACGTCCTACAGAAGACCTGAGGAAAGGCAGAGCATATGGCTGAAGATTGGCTGAAGAACACGAGGCCGCAGTACGATGCCGTCGTCGTCGGCAGCGGCCTGGGCGGCCTGACGGCGGCCAACATGCTGGCCAAGGACGGCTGGTCGGTACTGTTGCTGGAGCACCACCACAAGTTGGGTGGGCTGGCCACCTGGTTCCCCAGGAAGGGGGGGCACATCTTTGATGTGTCGCTGCACGGGTTCCCGTATGGGATGGTCAAGACCTGCCGCAAGTACTGGAGCCGGGAGATAGCCGACTGCATCGTGCAGCTCAAAGGGGTCCGGTTCGACAACCCGCAATTCTCTCTCACCACGACTTATGACACCGACGACTTCAAGCGGACCATGACCGAGAAGTTTGGCGTTCCAGGCCAGACCGTCGATGACTTTGTGAATACGATCAAGGGCATGAACTTCTATGATGAGCATACTATGACTACCAGACAGATGTTCCAGAAGTTCTTCCCCAACCGCGACGACGTCGTGCGCTTCCTGATGGAGCCCATTTCCTATGCCAATGGTTCGACGCTGGATGACGAAGCCATAACGTACGGCATCGTGTTCTCCAACTTCTTGAGCAAAGGCGTCTACATCTTCCGGGGCGGGACAGATAAGATCATTGGGATGATGCAGGCGGAACTGGTCAAGAATGGTGCTGACATCCGGACCCACTGCCTGGCGGAGAGAATCATCGTTGACAACAGGAAGGTGACCGGAGTAGTGGTGAACGGCAAGACGATCGGAGCCAGGGCCGTCGTCTCCAATGGGAACGTGAAAGCGACTGTGCAGAAGCTGGTGGGCGAGGGGCATTTCGATGCCCAGTTTGTGGAGGAGAACCGAAAGGTCCGTCTGAACAACAGCAGTTGCCAGGTCTACATTGGCATCAGGAAGGGAGAAACCATCGACTACGCCGGGGACCTGCTCTTTACCTCAGTGGCCGAGAAGCTGGATTCAGAGATGCTGCGCAGCCGGAACATCACCAGCCGGACGTTCTCCTTCTACTATCCGGACACCCGGCCCGGCTCGGACATGTACGCCATCGTAGCGTCTACCAATGCCAACTACCAGGACTGGGCCAGTCTCTCGCCCGAGGACTACAAGGCGTCTAAGAAAGACCTGATCGAGTCGACGCTGGTGGTTCTGGACAAATATGTGCCTGGGGTGAGGCACAAGATGGACTACGTGGAGGCAGCCACGCCGAAGACCTTTGAGCGCTATACGCTTCACCCCAACGGCACTTCCTTTGGCACCAAGTTTGAGGGGCTCAAGATAAGCATGGGTCTGCCGGCGCAGGTGGGCGGGCTGTTCCACACGGGTTCAGTAGGCATCATCATGTCCGGCTGGCTCGGTGCCGCCAACTACGGAGTGATCGTTTCCAATAACGTGGACAAATACCTGAGGTCTTGACCTCGCGACAGGAGGATGACGGTGCACGATTTCACGGGTCAGACGGTTATTGTCACTGGTGGCACCAGAGGGATCGGGAAGGCGGTCTCTCAGGCCTTCCTGAAGGCAGGGGCCAAGGTCATTGCCAACTACTCCTCCAATGAGGCTGCCGCGGACCAGTTCAAGCAGGAGAATGCGCAGTACGCTGACCGGCTCGACGTGCAGAAGTTCAATGTGGCCAGTTACGAGGAAGTGGAGAAATTCTACAAGTACGTCGAGGAGAAGCACGGAGGCTTCGAGGTGCTGGTCAGCAATGCCGGAATCAGAAAGGACTCGGTGCTGGGCATGATGAAAGAGGCGGACTGGCGCGCCGTTGTTGATGTCAACCTGAACGGCAACTTCAACATGTGCAAGTTCGCCGTGATGGCCATGATGCGCAAGAGGTACGGACGGATCATCGTCACCACGTCTCCCATGGGCAGATTCGGCTGGGAGGGACAGTCGAACTACGCCGCGTCCAAGGCTGGGCAGGTGGGCCTGGTCAGGTCGCTGGCCAAGGAGGTGGCCACCCGCGGAATCACCGTCAACTGCGTTTCCCCTGGCTTCATAGCCACTGAATTCATCGGCGATCTCACGGAGAAGGTGCAGCAGGCCTATCAGTCCCTGATCCCCATGAGGAGGCTGGGCAAGGCAGAAGAGGTGGCGGCCTGTGTGCTCTTCCTGGCGTCGAAAGAGGCGTCGTACGTCTCTGGTGCCACTCTTGAAGTTGGTGGAGGACTGTAGACATGGATGAGGTCTTGAGGGCTATTCCCCATCGTCCGCCATTCCTGTTTGTGGACCAGGTAGTTGAGGTTACTGACAAGAAGATCAAGGCATTGAGGAAGATGGATCCCGAGGAGGCGTTCTTCAAGGGCCACTATCCCGGCTACCCGATCATGCCGGGAGTTCTGGTCTGCGAGGCCATTTTTCAGACGGGCGCCATCCTTCTGTCCAGGATCATGACCGACGTTGGCGAGGGCGTCCCGGTCCTGGGGCGAATCAACAACGCCAAGTTCCGGCAGATGGTCAAGCCGGGCGATACCCTGGAACTGGAGGCCGAGCTGGTGGAAAGGATGGGCACGGCTTACTTCCTGAAGGGCAGTGCATCAGTGCGAGGCAAGACTGCAGTCACAGTCGAGTACGCGGTCACTCTGGCCAAGAAATAGAGGTGGCTTATGGATTTCCTGGGGTTGGAGAACAAGACGTTTGTGGTCTTCGGCGTGGCCAACAAGAAGAGCGTGGCCCACTTCGCGGGCCAGGTATTGACTGAGCAAAAGGCGCAGGTCGTCTACGTGGTCCAGAACGCGGAGAAGAAGGAGAGCGTGTCCAAGCTGTTCCCCGGGGCAGACATCTATGTCTGCGATGTGGAGCGTGAGGAAGAGATCACGAGGCTGGCTCAGGACGTCGCCCAGAAGCATCCCAAGATTCACGGGATAGTCCACTCCATCGCCTTCGCCGACTACGAGGGCCAGATCAGGCCGTTCCACGAGACCAAGAAGAGGAATTTCCTCCAGGCGGTGGACATCTCCTGCTATTCGCTCATCAGCATTGCCAACGCCTTCAAGGGACTGCTAGACCAGAAGGCCTCGGTGGTCACCATTTCGATATCGACTTCCAAGATGGCGGCGGAGCCGTATGGCTTCATGGCGCCGGTCAAGGCGGCACTGGAGTCCAGCGTCTGCTTTCTGGCGAAGTCCTTCAGCGCCTTCTCCCAGGTGCGTTTCAATTCGGTGAACTCCGGGCCACTGAAAACATCCGCCTCGGCGGGCATTCCCGGTTTCATAGACTACCACCTTTTCGTAGAACAGATGACGCTTCGGAAGAAAGGGCTGGACACGGTGGAAGTGGCCAACGCGGTGGCCTTTCTCCTGAGCGAGCGTTCCAGTGGCATCAATGCCCAGGGTATTGTGGTGGATGCCGGCATGGCAGTGAACGCCTTCGATGACGCCATCGTGAAGAAAACGGTGAGGTCAGACAAGTAGGATGACTCTCTACCCGGTGGTCATGCCGGTGGGCGGCGATGTGCAGCGGCTCTCGGGGCGGGAGAAGGTAACAGCGTTGAGCGACCGTGCCAGACAGGCGCTGACCTTGAGCGCCGACAGGGCCGGCATTGCTCTGGGGGAATTGCGCAAAGACAGCGACGATGTCCCGTTGTCCTTCGGCGGATACCACTGGTCCGTTTCCCACAAGCCGAAGTACGTAGCGGCGGTCATCGGCCAGGGCAGGATGGGAATCGACATTGAGGAAATAGGGCCACGCCGGCAGAACATCTTCGGCTATGTGGCCGGCGAAGAAGAGTGGCAGCTGTTGGGCGGAGAGTCCTGGGACAGCCTGTACCGCTGCTGGACGGCCAAGGAGGCGGTATTGAAATCCACTGGCACCGGCCTGGCCGGACTGAAGTCCTGCCGAGTGGCCGACGTCCAGGACGACGCCAATATCTCCTTGTCATTTGAAGGACGGTTGTACAAGGTCGCTCAGATGCGACTGGATGGCCACATCATCGCCGTCCTCAAGAACGACAACATGGTGGAGTGGGTGGTTCTAGAGAATCCCGCCACATCCAAGTCCGAGCCACCCTTGACTCATGTCACGTAGGAATCAAGCAAGCGCCAATGCCCGGTCCCACCCTGTCTTAGCATGTCTGTGGTCATTGTGTTAAGATATCTGCGATTTCTCTCCGAACGGGGCCTGCAGAGGTACTTCTATGTTCAGGTTGGCACTCAGAAACCTCACCAGACGGCGGACCAGGACGCTCCTTACTATTCTTGGTGTGGCCATCGCCATCACTTTCACCGTTGGACTGCTCAGCATCACCGAGGGCTTCATGAAAGGCTTCAACATGAATGCGAAGGAACGAAAGGAGGACATATTTGTCCTGCCTAAGGGTGCACCTGGGATTGGCAGTCCCATGCTGGGGTCGTCAGGGGCAGAGTTCTCAGAGCAGCGTGTTCAGGACATCGGCGATGTGCCCAATGTGGAAACCGTGTACCCAGTCTATACCCGGGAGGTCTACCTTGGAGATGGCACTGGCTCTCTGACGCAGGGCTTTCTTGTACTGGATGGAGTGACACCGGACTTCATGGCGGATTTGAGGCCCAGTCTGAAAGCAGAGGCCGGACGGTTGCTAGAAAAGGATGATCACCTAGGCGTCGTGGTTGGTGCGGAGATAGCCAGATCTCTGAGACTGCAGGTGGATCAGATCTTGCCTCTCGGGGTGAGTGGGCTTGAACTCAGGGTACTAGGGATTCTGAAGTCTACCGGGGGCCTTGATGACTACATTGTGTATGCTCCGCTCCAAGATGTGCAACTGGCACTTCGTAGGGAAGGCTGGCTTACCGGCGCGGCTGTGACTGTCAAGGATCCAACCATGACCGAGGAGACTGCTGATGCCATCAACAGCCTGAGTTCGGCAGACTTGTTTGCCCAGACCAGTGAAGAGATAGCGGGGGTTGTGAAAAACTTGATATCTATGGCTCGGGCCATCCACCTCAGCGTGGCGTCTATCGCCCTGCTGATAGGTGTTCTGTTTGTTCTGTCGACCATGCTTATGGCGGTGAGCGAGCGGACTAAGGAGATCGGCACCATGCGGGCCATAGGAGTCCGCCGCAGCACCATATTCCGGCTCATCGTCACAGAGTCGCTGATCACCGGCGTTCTTGCCGGAGGTATCGGTTGTCTGGGAGGCGTTGGCCTATCCAGGCTGATGACCTGGGCTATACACAGATTCGCTGGAGCGGCCTTCCTGCAGGCCGTGGCTAGCCCGCGCCTCCTTGGTGCAGGACTTCTCATCGCGGTGCTGATTGGAATCCTGGCTGGCCTCTACCCAGCCTGGAGAATCTCCAAGACAAACATAGTGGAGGCCCTCAGGTATGAATGAGGTGGTGGTAGAGACCAGGCAATTGTCCAAGGTGTATGTGATGGGCGGAGAGGAGGTAAGGGCAGTAGACGGTGTAGACCTGGAGGTGCGGAGAGGCGACTTCGTTAGCATCATGGGTCCTTCAGGCTCCGGTAAGACCACTCTTCTCAATCTTATCGGCTGTATTGATCGACCTACCAGCGGAACGATACTCCTAGATGGCCAGGACCTTTCTGGTTCGAAGGAAGTGGAGTTGGATCGACTGCGGATGCGGAAGATCGGTTTTGTCTTCCAGAGCTTCAACCTTATGCCCATAATGACGGCGCTGGAGAACGTGATGTTTCCTATGCAAATGGCTGGGGTCCCAAGGAAGGAGCAGGTAAAGCGCGCCACTGAGTTGCTGACCTGGGTGGGACTGCCCAAGCGGCTATACCACAAGCCGCGCGAGCTGAGCGCGGGGGAGAATCAGCGGGTAGGCATAGCCCGGTCTCTGGCCAACAGTCCATCGATACTGCTCGCTGACGAGCCGACGGGGAACCTTGATTCCAAGACCACGAAGGAGATATCTCTACTGTTCCAGCTGGTGAATAGCGAACACGGCATGACAATCGTGCTCATCACTCACAATGAGGCGGTGGCCGAAGTGGCTAGCAGGTTGCTGAGGATGAGAGACGGGCGAATAGCCTCGGACGCTTAGCGTCGAGGAGGTCACAAGGAGGGACAGTGGTCGACCAAGCGAATATCCACCGGGCGGTGGCATTGATCATCCAGGCCATCGGCGAGGACCCCAAACGAGAGGGCCTGGTCACCACACCTCAGCGCGTTGCCGGAATGCCCACTGAGCCGTTCCGAATTCGAACCTCATCCATTTCATGGCGCGGCAGCTACACCAAACGGACGATTGTGGAACCGTTCCGCTGCAGCAGAATGGCAACTCTTCCCTGGAACCTGGCGAAGACGCAGAATTCACCAGTGCCAGAAGGACCTTCCCTTCAGTTGGCTATCACCTAACGGAACACCCGTTAAGCCGCCACCGCAGTCGGTGGCTTGTCACTCGAAGACTGCTTGCGGCGGAAGCGATCGGTCAGACTGTAGAGAACGGGAATCACTACCAATGTCAGCAGTGTTGAGCTGAACAAGCCTCCGATAACCACAACTGCCAACTCAGCAGCTATGAGAGTACCTGAGCCTACTCCCAAAGCCAGCGGAACCATGGCAAAGATTGTGGTGAGGGCCGTCATCAGAATTGGGCGCAGCCTTGTCTGCCCCCCCTGGACTAGCGCATCATGGGTATTCATTCCGCCCTTACGTAGTTGTTCCACTACAGCAATAAGCACGATAGCGTTGGTGAGGACGATGCCCACTAGCATCAACATGCCCATCATACCCGAGACGCCCAACGTGTGGCGACCGATGAGCAATCCAAGGAACGCCCCGATGGTTGCGAGAGGCAAGCTGACCATGATGATCAACGGATTCAGTATGGAGCGCATCATGACTGCCACTACCAAGAAGGAGATGAAGATGGCCGCTATAATGGCAATACCCATACGAGCGAATGTGCTGCGCATTTCCTCTGCCACACCACCCATCTTCACATCCACCCCCTCATGCGGTGACAAGTTGTTGATCTTCTTCTGAATTGCCTGGTTGACTGCGCCTACGTCCTTCTGGGTTATTGCACCATTGATGGCACCTGACAACTTCAGGTCAGTATGGCTAATGTGAGTTGGCCGTTGAATTAGCGCCACATCGGCCACATCGCTCAGGGCCATAGAAGGCGAGCCGATTCTCAGTTCTTTGGCCTCTTCCACGCTGGTTAAGCCTTGGGCCACCCCTTTTACGAAGACAGGATGACTCGATCCATCGATGTTGGCCTCCACACCGGGCAGATTGCCACCCGTCATCAGGAGGTAGTACTCCTGTTGCAGTTGCTGCGATTGCGCAGGAGATAGTCCCAGAGCCGCCATCTTCTCTTGATTGGGCTGGATATCAAGTCTGGGCACAACCATGGTCAGTTCGCTCTCCAGGTTGGCTACTCCCTGTACTCCCTGAAGTTGGGCATATAGTTCGTTGGTAGTCTTGGCAATGGCATCAGAATCTTCTCCTTGGATCGAGATGTCCACACCGGAAAAGCCCATCCCTGCTCCCGACTCCGAAGTAGAGACTGCTATGCCTCCACCTCCCGCTATCTGCTCGCACTCGCTGCGCAGGGACTCAGCCGCCTTGTCCACATTAGCCCTGGAGTCAAGGTAGACATTAATCTGAGCGGTATTGGAGCCACCACCTGATGCAGCACTTATGGCGCCCGTCAAAGAGGTGGAAGTACCGACGGTAGTGTAGTACTCCTTGACTTCTTTGTTCCCAACCAGAAGTGCCTCGACTTGAGCTGCCATCTCGCTGGTAACTCCTATATCAGTTCCCGGTGGCATCTGAATACTCACAGTCAAACTCTTCTCGCTCATGCCTGACATAAATGAGGTACCAATGACAGGGAGCAAACCAAGGCTGGCCACAAATAGCACCACGGCAATCCCTAGCGTAGCAGCCCGGTGTCGAAGTGCCCACTTCAACACCGGGGTATAGACTCTCTCATACCACGTCTCCCTAGCCTTGCCCTTGGCCTTTCCACCGACTAAGAAGTTGGACAAGGTTGGTACCACCATCAATGCCACCAGCAGCGAGGCGAGCATCGCGAAGGTCACCGTCAGGGCAAACGGTATGAACATCACGCCCACAATGCCGCCGACAAACATGAGTGGCAGGAATATGGCCACCGTTGCCAGGGTGGCCGCCGTGATCGGCGTCGCCACCTCTTTCGCGCCGCCAATAGCTGCTTCCCTGAAATCCTCACCCTTCTGGAGACGGCGGTATATGACTTCCACGACGACAATGCTGTCGTCGATCAAGCGACCCACGGCGATAGACATGGCGCTCAGGGTCAGGATGTTAATGGTTATCCCAGACAAGCGCATAGCCAAGAAGCCGAGCAGCATGCTCAATGGGATGGATATGGCAGTCACCAGCGAAGCGCGCACTGCCGTTAGAAACAGGAAGACAATGACTACTGCCAGAGCGCCTCCGATCAAAGCCTTGTCCCGCAGTGTACCAATACTAGACTCAATGAAATTAGACTGGTCAGACACAGTGGTAAGTGTCAATCCGTTGCCGAGATTCCCCCCTACTTCGTTTGCCTTAGCCACTACAGCGTTTGCCACACTGACAGTGTTAGACTTGTCATCCTTCACCACATTGATGGTCAAACTCGACTGGCCGTTGGTACGTGTGACTGTGGCCATCGGCGCTGGCCCCAGGCCCACGTCGGCTATGCCTCCAAGAACAACATTGTCCGTTCCCATCGGGGTACTGGCGATCTCGGCTAATGAGTGGTACTCCGGTGGCAGCTGACTGATGATCTGGGCCATGGAGATACCATACTGGTTCATCTTCGCCGGGTCGGGGGTGATTATGACCTGTTCCTTATCACCACCTACCGTTTCCACACTGAGAACGCCTTTGACTTCTTTCAGTGCAGGCACAATGTCTGTGTCGGCAATCTCCTTCAACTGATCGGGGGTGAGATCGCCACTCAGGCTGAGAGTCACCAACGGCATCATGCTGGTCAGATTGATGGGCACGACTCGAGGGTTTTCTTCCAGATCAGCAACCACCGCCTGGGCGTTGCGCACCGCAAGCGGGAGTTCCATCTCGCTGACGCCTTGGTTGAGAGTGTCTGTTACCTTGCTCATTTTGGTGCCAAATTCGAATTCGGCGAAGACAATGGAGATGCTATCAGCAGAGGTCGAGGTTACGTGCTTCAGGCCCTTTCCCTCCCAGCGGTCCCAGATTAATTTCTCGATAGGGGTGGAGACTTCGCTAGCCACCTGGTCAGGCGAAGCTTGAGGGTAGACGGTGAGAACAGTGATGTATGGGAACTCGATATCAGGTATCAGCTCCATCTTGAGACTGAGAAGCGCCCAAACAGAGACTCCCGCCAGCAACACTACTATCGCCAGAGTCACCAGTCGGCTACGTAGGGCTAGCTTAGTGAGATGCCACATCGAATACTCCTTTCATGTCCTGCCAATCAGCCCCAAAGCGAAGGGCCAGAATCTTCGCTTCCAAAGGAGATGAATAACGACAAAGACATTCCTCTGTTGTCAGACTGGGATGAATCGGATTCCAACTGCGGGCGAAAGGGCCTGGTAGCAATGCCAACGACGGCTATGCATTGCAGGCCCTACAGACATGCTTACCTGGATCGTTTTCCCCCTTTGGCTCGACCTGGCATGAATCAGATTACAATTCTATAACAGGAAGGAGGCTGGTGTGTCAAATTATTCCGTGCTCGGTGGCTCATGCCCGGACTTGGCGAATGTCGAGTCGTTGAGGGTGCACCTACATCAGTCGCATAACCAGCTTCCCGAAGACTGGGCCGACGAAGTAGCACATGAAAGGCAGGAAAGCTGGCGAGAATCGCCGGGACAGTGCTCCCCTGTAGTCCCCCAGGTAGTCGCCAAACGTCTTGTGCTGATACTGCAGCAGGAGCTGCGATTTCGATGTGTCGTACCAGTCCAGGTAGAATGGCTGCTGAGTGAACTTGCGGGCCGGTGGCAGCGGCAATCTGAGGACTCCCAGAATACCGCCTACCATGTCCTTGTAGAGCATCCTCCCCTTGGGCCCGCCGCTTATGATTAGCATGTTTCCCTTGGCTGTTTCGAAGTTCACTATGGCGTTCACTATCGCCAGAGAAACTTCGTCCGGATGGCATATCTCCAACCTGTTGTCCAGCGGGATGCCATATAAACGCCGGACGTCGCTCAGCTCGAAGACGGTGTACATGGCTGCCGACAGGCGCAGTATCACGTAGTCGATGCCGGATTCCCTGATCAGATTCTCTGCCTTGAGCTTGGTTTGCCCATACACATCCTTTGGATCAGGGGCATTCTTCTCCACGCTGATGGGTTCTGTAGCTGCCGTGGTTGGGCCAAAGACAGCCACCGAAGACGTGAAGACGAATGGGATGCGCTTCTCTCTCTTCCTTATGGCATCAACGAGTGTCTTCGTGCCTCCAACGTTGACCTTGGCGGCCAGGGCTGAGTTGGCCTCCGTCGCCGGAGGCAGGATGCCTGCCATGTGAATGACCGCGTCGACACCCTCTACCGCCTGCCGTACCGAATCGGCATCTGTGATATCTCCCCAAAACACCTCTGCCTTACTGCCTAGTTCCTTGACGCTCTTGCGATTCCGCGGCGAGGGAAGGTCAAATACTCTCGTCTCGAAGCCTTTCTTCTGGAGCATCTTGCAGACACTTATACCAAGCCTGCCTGCCCCACCGGTGACTAGTATACGCATTCGCCCCCTCCTTGGTGAGAACCACTTCACGCTACCTGATATCTCACGTGAATGGTACCGTAGCTTTCTATCATGCAAACTATTAGGAGTATACCGACAGTGTGACCCACTGTCAATAGCTGCCTCCCGGACATCGGTCGGCACGACCAGGGACCGTCTGCCCAGGCTGCGGATTTCTGTAGCTGCGTTCTCAATACCCTCAACAGTGCGCGCGGACACGACCACATCCGCCCCCGCTTTGGCCATCTCAATAGCTATAGTCCTGCCGGTTTCCTTGGTGGCCCCCGCGAAAATGGCAACCTTGCCTTCAAGCGAGAACAGTGAACCCATGGATCACCCTTTCTTCCTCTGGAATCACTCCTCTGGAGGGAAGAGACCTCAACAGCCCCGAGACAGGTGCAGATTCAACCCCCTTGGCCCCCATTCTTGGGGGAAGAAAAAGGGAATTGGGGGACACCCCCAAACCCTCGGCAAAGGGGCTTTGCCCCTCTGCACACCCCTGCGGGCGGACAAAACATCATCCCAGGTACGTGCCCACGTTTGAAGCTCACCATATACGTCTTCCTCATTTCGCCAACAGTACCCCCCGCTATCATTCCCGCGGAAGCGGGAATCCATATGTAGGGCGGATAGAGCAGAGCGAAATCCGCCACCTCCGTCACGTTCGGAGGGCTTCATCCTCACGCACTACGCGCTTCGCAGTAGCGCATGTACCGATCGATTGCCAAGCAAGCATCGGACATGGAGTAGTAGACGGGCAAACGCGCCTCGACATACCTTCGCCTCAGGGCCGCGAAGTGCTGCTCGTATTTGGTCAGATCGGAGTCAAGGATGACAGCCATGGGCTTGGTAGCCTGAGCGTGTACTCTCAGGACGGTATCACAGAACATGTCAAACCACATGTCGAAGAATGACCACGGATGCTGCCCGAAGACGCAGTTCGCCAGCATCAAGTCAAATCCTTCGTACTCCAGCATTGTCTGGGCCATCTTGTAGGTGACCTCAGGCGACAAATTGAGTTCTATGGGATTCGTTAAGATGAGCCCCGCGTCACTGTCGAGTACGGACCTCATCTCTCTGGACACTTCGCCCGGAATTGTGGGAAGACTGAAGCCTCTGGAGGCACAGGCATCGGTTGCTATCACGCTGGCTCCACCGCCGCCACCCACCATAGCCACCCTCCTCCCCCTCGGCCGCCGCAGGAAACGGAAGGTGACCATCATGTCAACGAGTTCATACAGTGTGTCGACACGAATTACGCCAGCCTGCTCCAGAAGAGCGCTCCAGACTTGGTCAGAGCCCGCCAGAGAACTCGTGTGTGAGAAGGCTGTGCGCGCTCCTTCATGCGTGGCACCACCCTTTAACACGATCACGGGCTTCCTGGCTGCCAGCTTGTTGAGAACCTGCTGAAAGCGCTCGCCATCCTTCACGCCCTCGATGTAGGCAGTCACCAACTCGGTCTCGCTGTCTTCCATCAAGTACTCAAACAGGTCGCTCTCATCGACGTCGCAGGCATTTCCGTAGGAGATGGCTTTGCTGAAACGGATTCCCCGTTCGGCAGCCAGCCGGACGAGATAGATGGCATTGCCGCCGCTCTGGCAGACAAGAGCCACACCACCGCTCTCTTTCGGGAAATCGGTGACAAAAGAGACGCCGCTCTTAGGGCTGTAGACGCCCATGCAGTTCGGCCCAATGAGACGTATCTCGGCACCGTGGGCGATGCGGACTATCTCAGCTTCCAGCTGGCGCCCCGTCTCACTGCCCGTCTCTGAGAATCCGGAGGTGAACATGGAAACTACTCTGACCTGCTTCTCTGCACACTCCCGGATCAACTGGGGCACGAAGCGAGCCGGAATGCAGCTTATGACGAGATCCACTGGTCCCACCACGTCTCTCAGGTTGCGGTAGATGCTGAGCCCAGATATCTCACCACCGTTGGGATGGACCGGATATATTGGCCCTTTGAAGCCAGAGGCCAGCAGGCTCTCAACGTAGAACCTGCCTGCGGTAATCGGACCGACGCCTATAACCGCCACCGAACTGGGAGAAAAAGCGGCATCCAGATGCTGCGTGCGGTTCATGCCCGCTCCGGAAGCCAACCGCCCCAGTCTCTGCTCTGCCAATATGTCATCTGCAACCATCAATTATAAGGCGAAGTGATACCAGCGGGCCAATACTGATGTGCCGACCGTCGCCAACTTGACAAGATTTTGACGCTAATATAGTCTTGCCTCATTCAGAAACATACACAGGAGGGGTGCATGCCAATCAACAAAATCGTGGCCGGCTTCGACGAGGCCGTGGCCGATATCCCCGATGGCGCCACCATCATGATAGGCGGATTCGGCACTGTGGCCAGCACACCAACGTGTCTGTTGGAGGCACTGGCCCGCAAGGGGGTGAAGAACATCACCACCATATCCAACACCACCGGCTTCGGCTCGGATGTTTGGAAACTTCTGGGTTACAAGTTCTCCGAGGACATGGACATTCTGGTCAGGAACGGCCAGATAAAGAAGGCGATTGTGGCGGCTCCGGTGAGCACGATATACCAGAACACATTCGAGAAACTACTCCGGGCTGGCAAAGTCGAAGCAGAAATGGTGCCGCAGGGCACGCTGGCGGAGCGTATCAGAGCCGCCAGGGCAGGACTTGGCGGCGTATATGTCCCGACTGGTGTTGGCACCATCGTGGAAAAGGGGAAGGAGAAGAAGGTCATCAACGGTAAGCCCTACCTGCTGGAGCTTCCCCTAACGGCCGATTTCGCTTTGATCAAGGCGCACAAGGGAGATCGCTGGGGCAACCTGGTCTACCGGAGGACGTCGCGGACGTTCAATGCCACGATGGCCGGGGCAGCCAAGGTGACCATCGCCGAAGTCGACGAGATTGTCGAGCTGGGCGAACTGGACCCCGAGGCTATCATCACGCCAGGCGCGTATGTGGATAGAGTGATTGTGCGCCCGAAGGACATTAAGGTGGACGACAAGCCGATCAGCCAGGAGGCCTTGGATTCCAACGCGAGAATGAAGGCCAGAGGGAGTTCCTAAGGAGCTGGAAGATGACAGACAAATTCAAAGACAAGTTCAGACTAGATAGACAGACGATGGCCCTCCGTGTGGCCAAGGAATTCCAGGACGGTGACTACGTCAATTTGGGCATCGGCATTCCGGTGCTGGCATCCAACTACGTGCCGGCGGGCAGAGAAGTGGTATTCCACAGTGAGAACGGCGTGCTCGGCTTCGGCGAGGTGCATACGGCAGGAGAGGGAGACCCCGACTTCGTCAACGCTGGTGGTCAGCCGGTCAAGATCATACCGGGGACCAGCTTCTTCGCCCACGACGAATCCTTCTCCATCGTAAGAGGGGGACATCTGGACATCAGCGTCATGGGTGGCCTTCAGGTCTCCGAAAAGGGCGATCTGGCCAACTGGCTGGTACCGGAGAGGCAGATCGGCACCATTGGGGGGGCCATGGACTTGGCGGTGGGGGCCAAGCGTCTCATCATCGCCATGAACCACGTCACTAAGGAAGGTAAGCCCCGGATCGTGAAGAAATGCAGCTATGAGCTGACGGCGGTGGAGTGCGTCAAGCTGGTCGTGACTGACATAGCCGTCATCGAAGTGACCAAGAAGGGGCTCGTTCTGAAGGAGGTCGCTCCTGGCTGGACACCAGCAGAGGTGCAGGAACTGACTGAGCCCAAGCTTATCGTGGCTCCCGACTGTAAGGACATCGAGCTCTAGGTCAAACGTCAAGGGGAGAAGTAACCAGAGGCGGGGCTGCTACCGTAGCAGCCCCGCCGTTTTCGTCCTTGTTGCCTGAACAGCTACGTTGCCTCAAGGCAGGTCCGGCTGTCGCTCACCACACATAAGTGCCCCAAAGCTAGTCGCCCTGGCCCGTCTGCTGTTTCTTCTTCTCTTCCTCCACCAGTACCCGGCGCAGAACCTTGCCGATCGGGGACTTTGGAAGCTCTTTCCTGAATTCGATCTTCTTAGGGACCTTGTACTTGGCCAGCTTCGTCTTGCAGTATTCGGTGATCTCTTCGGGTGTACACGTCTGGCCCTCCTTCAGGACCACTGCGATCTTGACAGTCTCACCCCGGTACTCGTCAGGCACGCCGTAGCAGGCCGCTTCCTTGATCTTCTCATGCTCATAGAGGACTTCCTCCACCTCACGCGGGTAGATGTTGTAGCCACCGGCGATGATCATCTCCTTCTTCCTGTCGACGATGAAGAAGAAACCTTCCTCGTCCATCTTGGCTATGTCGCCGGTATACAGCCAGCCGTTGCGGAGCACCATGGAAGTCTCCTCCGGCCGGTTCCAGTAACCTTTCATCACCTGGGGACCTTTAACAATCAGTTCGCCGATCTCGCCGATGGCCATCTCCTTCTCGCCCTTCTCGAGGTCCACTATCTTGGCCTCGACGTCCGGGAAAGGTAGGCCAATGCTTCCAACTTTTCGCTTTCCCATAAGCGGGTTGGCGGTTACCACTACGGGTGCCTCGCTGAGGCCATAGCCCTCCACCAGCTTCCCATGACTGAGTTCCTCGAACTTCTGCTGCACTTCCACAGGCAGTGGGGCTGCACCACTGACGCAGGCTTTGACAGACTTCAGATCGTACTTTCCGACCTTGGGGAAGTTGTTGATGGCCACATACATGGTGGGTACGCCCGGGAAGAACACAGGCCTGTATTTGTTGATGGCCTTCAGCACCTGTTCGGTCACGAAGCGCGGCAGCAGCACCATCCCCAGCCCTTCCAGAACGCTGTAGTGCATCACCAAGACCATGCCATATGCATGGAACAAGGGCATGACGCCGATGACCGCATCTTTGCCTTGGCCGATTCCAATTTCGGTTGTCCAAGCCTTAGCTTGGAAAGTATTGGCCAGTACGTTGTGATGCGTGGCCACTACACCCTTGCTGACGCCAGTTGTGCCTCCAGTGTACTGGAACAGGGCTGTGTCCTCCGGCTTCACGTCAACCGCCCGCGGCTTCGCCTCGTTCTTTTTCAGCAGATCCTGGAACAGGTGGGTGTTCTGGACCTTGCCGATCTTGGGGCGGTGGCCCTCTTTCTTCTCCTTGAGCAGTGAAAACAGCAGCCGGCTCACCGGCGGGAGGTATTCCTTGATGTAGGCGAGAACAACGTGCTGCAGCTTCGTCTTGGCTCTCACCTCAGCCACGTTCTTGTAGAAGAGGCTGAGCACTATGATGACCTTGGCTTCACAATCATTGAGCTGGTGCTCGATCTCTCTCGGTGAGTACAGCGGATTGAAGGCCACCACGACCGCGCCGAGCTTGAGAGCCGCATAGTAGCTGATCACGAACTGCGGGCAGTTCGGCATGAGCAACGCTACCCTGTCGCCCTTCTGGACTCCCAGACCCGCCAGAGCGTTCGCCATCCGGTTGGCGTCATCGTTCAACTGGCGGTAGTTCAACTTGTAGGCATCTCCGAGGGCGCCAGGAAAGATGATGGCGGTGCTGTCAGGGAAGCGCTTGGCCGTGTTCTCCAGCAGCTGATGCAAGGTGATCTGTGGGTAGTCAATGGTTGCCGGCACACCTTTGTCGTAGTGCTTAACCCATACCTTCTCCATTTCGTACTCCCCCGGCCGGCAAACGTGTACCCGGCCATCTCGCGTTCCTGGTAGCCTGGTCTAGCAGATATATTTCTCGGCGGCTATCACCTTGTCGGCGATGCCTCTCCTCAGGCCAATGGTGTTGACGGGGTCGACATGTGTCATGTTGGACAGTGCGGCCAACTGCTTGTTTAGCTCCTCTCCGGTGTGCACCGCTGCCAGTGCTCCCGCGGCATGCTCGTAGACTCGGCGCATGGCTTCATTTACGTAGACTCGAACCATGTCGATCTTCAGCCCGGAAGCCTTCTCCCCGGAAACCTGTATCGCCTTGCTGGTCCTCAGAAGTCCGCTCTCCATGGCAAACGACTCAGCTGCGATGTCACTGATCCGGCCCAGGATCTCCTCCTCTTCACTTACGGCTTGGCCGTACTTGGTGACCGCGGCACCGGCCACCAACAGCAGCGCCTTCTTCGCTCTTTCAATCAAGGCGTGCTCGTAGGCCAGCGGTCCGCCAACCTTGCCACCATGAACCGGCTTCATTCCCGGCTGTTCGCTTTTCAACTTCTCGATCGCCGCCAGGAGAGGTATCTCGTTCTTCAGGGCTTTCCTCATCAGGAAGTCCACGATGACGAGCCGGTTGATCTCGTTGGTGCCCTCGAAGATGCGGAAGATGCGGTTGTCTCGGTATATCTGCTCCACTGGGTATTCCTGGATAAACCCGTAGCCACCATATATCTGGACCGCCTCATCAGCCACATAGTCCAGCATCTCCGAGCAGAAGACCTTGTTGATGGAGCATTCGATAGCGTACTCCGCGATAGCCTTGGCGCTCTGCCGCCCAACATCATCGGCTGTTCGATCCACTGTCTCCAGAACAGATTCGATCAAACCGCCGGTCCGGTACACCATGCTCTCTCCCATGTACGTTCGTATGGCCATCTCGGCGATCTTGTGCTTGATCAGCCCAAATTGACATATCGGTTTGCCGAACTGGATCCTCTCTTTGCTGTACTTCACGGAGTGGGCTATCGCCAACTTGGCCACCCCAATACAGGCCGCCCCCAGCTTGAAGCGCCCCAGGTTCAGGACATTGAGGAACACCGTGTGACCCTTGCCGATCTCAAAGATCACGTTCTCGACTGGCACTTGAGCGTCCTCCAGAATCACGCTGACGGTGGAAGAGCCATGCAGCCCCATCTTCTTCTCTTCCGGACCGGTGGATAGGCCCGGGAAGCCTCGCTCCAACACAAATGCCGTAATCTTGTCTCCGCCAACCTTGGCATATGTGCTCATGACGTCGGCGAAGCCCCCGTTAGTGATGAATTGCTTGGTCCCATTCAGTCTGTAGTGCTTGCCGTCCGGCGACAGAACTGCGGTGGCTTGCATCGACATGGCATCTGTGCCCGCCCCCGGCTCCGTCAGAGCGTAAGCGCCGATCTTCTCCCCCGAGGCCAGCCCCGGCAGGTACTTGGCCTTCTGGGCCTTGTTGCCGAAGAACACCAGCGGCATGCTGCCGATGCCGGTGGAACAATTGACCACTACACCGAGCGCCCCTCCGCCCGATAAGTGTTCACCCACTAGCATCGATGCAATCGTGCCGAGGCCGCCACCACCATACTCCTCCGGTATGTCCGCGCCCAAAAGCCCGAGAGACCCTGCCTGGCGCATGAGCCGGCGCGTCATCTCGAAGTTCTTGTTCTCCAGCTCCTTTAGGTGTGGCTCCACCTCGTTCTTGACGAAGTCCTCTGTGGTCTTGATCAACATCTTGTGTTCTTCTCGGAAGTCTTCCGGCGTGAACACCTCTCCGGCTGGAGTTTCTTCCACTAGAAACGAGCCGCCCTTTCTCATCGCCTTTCCCTCCATGGCACCCTCCTAAACTACGATTCTCTCTCGAAGACGGCGGCTGCTCCCATGCCACCACCAATGCACATCGTAACGACACCGTATCTTGACTTGCGACGTTCCATTTCGTGGAGCAACTTCGCGGTCAGATATACCCCGGTGCAGCCCAGCGGATGGCCCAGCGCAATAGAACCGCCGTTCACATTAAGCTTGCCTGGGTCTATGCCCAGCGCTCTGATTACGTAGATGGATTGTGAGGCAAATGCCTCGTTCAACTCGAAGAGGTCAATGCTGTCCAGGCTGATCCCGGCGTATTTCACCGCCTTCGGTATAGCCACCACCGGCCCTATGCCCATAATCTCGGGGTCTACCCCACCGACGCCCATCGATCTGAAGACCGCCATCGGTTTCAGCTTGAGCTCCTTCGCCTTCTCCCGGGACATAATCACGGCTGCAGCAGCAGCATCATTCATGGGACAAGAGTTGCCGGCCGTGACTGTGCCTCCCGCTCTGAAGATCGCCCTCAGCTTGGAGAGTGCCTCCAGCGAGGTGTCCGGCCTGATACACTCGTCTTTGTCAAACACCTTCTCGCGAGCCACGGCCTTGCCACCTGCGAATCCGCGATCTACCACCTTCACGGGCAGAATCTGCTCTTTGAACCGGCCGTCAGCTTGCGCCCTGACAGCCTTCTGGTGACTCTCATAGGCGAAGGTGTCCTGATCCTGCCGGCTTATCTTGAACTGCTGCGCCACGTTCTCCGCCGTCAGTCCCATCGTTATGTACACCTCGGGCCAGGTCGTCATCAGATCGGGATCAGGCATCGGCTTGTTCCCACCCATCGGGATGAGACTCATGTGCTCCGCCCCCGCCGCCACCACTACATCGGCAAAGCCGCACATGATCTTCTGGCTGGCGATGCTGATCGCCTCCAGGCCGGAGGCGCAGTACCTGTTGACCGTGATTCCTGGAACATGAGAGGACAAGCCGGCTTTGAGGGCTACGACACGGCCAAAATTCATGCCGGCCTCCGCCTCAGGGAAGGAACACCCCATAACCAGATCGTCTATCTCCTCAGCCTTGAGTCCGTTGGCCCTCCTGACCGCCTCCTTCACTACTTCTGAAGCGGTGTGCTCCGGCCTGGTGTTCCTGAGGGTGCCGTTTATGGCTCTGCCTATGGCTGTTCTCACGATTGACACTATGACTGCATCTCTCATAGTCTCGTCTCCTTACCGCCGAACTAGTATGCTGTCCCTTTAATGACCGTACGGTATGTCATACCGTCATTCCCGCGAAAGCGGGAATCCAGAGAGGGAGCCTACAGAAGGCTGTTGCACTCGTCTCTCTTCAACCCCCTTAATCCCCCATTCTTGGGGGATAGGTTACATCTGGGGACACCCCAGACCCCGGCAGGAGCATCTCCTGCGCCTCTCTCACCGCTCCCGCACAACTTGCCATCAGTTGTGAAGCAGCTTGCCGGTCTCAGCCATACTCTTCAACCTGGCCTGCGATTTCTCTTCACCAGCGAGTGAGAGAAACACCTCTCGTTCCACGTCGAGCAAGTACTGCTCCGTCACCAGGGTGTTCAGGTCCACATCACCACCACTGATCACAAAAGCGAGTCTCTTTGCCAGATGCGCATCGGTGTCGGTGATGTACCCCGCATCCCGCATGAGATAGACTATCAGCTCCAACATGGCCCGTCCGCCACGTCCAATAACCCTGATGTCATCACGGGGCCGCGGCGGCCGATAGCCTTCCTTGACCAGAGAGAGTACTGTCTGCTTGGCATCGTGCAGCAGATGGTCCAGGTTCATGGTAATCCAGTCAGTTGGCCTCATGAAGCCTATACTCTGCGCCTCCCGCGCCGAGGTAGATGCCTTGCCCGTCGCAATCGTCTCAAAGGCCCGCGCTACGTAGGGTACGAGGTCAGGCCGGCCTCCTCCGGGGACGGCGCTCGGCGTACTCGGCGGAAACCAGTCAGTGGCTCGCAGGAGCAGCTCCTTGGTACCTCCGCCACCGGGGATGAGACCTACCCCCACCTCCACCAGCCCCATGTAGACCTCGGCATAGGCCCTTACCGTGCTGGCTGCCAGACACACCTCGCAACCACCTCCCAGCGTCATGCGGTAGGGCGCGGCCACTACCGGCTTCTGTGAATACTTGATCCGCATGCACGCCTCCTGGAAAGCCCTTACCACCTGCTCCAGGGCTTTCCAGTCCTTGTTCACCGCCAGGCCGTAGATCTTCTTGACGTCGGCGCCCGGACTGAAGTTGACTCCCTGGTTGCCGATGACCATCCCCTCGAAGTTCGCCTCAACCTCCGCCAAGCCTTCGTGAATCATCCGGATAACGTCATCGTCGATGGCATTGTTGGCCGTCTGAAACTCCAGACAGACGACCCCGTCCCCCATGTCCAGGAGACTGGCACCGGCGTTGAAGCGTACTACCTTCTGTCGCTCTTTGAGCGACGGGAGCAGAATGATTTGGGGCTTCTCCTCGATATCGACGTACGCCGCCTTCGCGAAGTCGAAATAGGCCTTGCGACCATCCCGCCGCCTGTAGAATCTCTCCCTGCCTCCCGCGATCATCTCCGCCACGTTCCGCGGAATCTTCTCACCCTCCCCCTGCATCCTCTCCACGGACTTCCTGACACCTATGGCGTCCCAGGTCTCAAACGGGCCAAGCTCCCAGTTGAATCCCCACCGCATCGCCTGGTCAATGGCCAGGATGTTGTCCGATATCTCGGGGACCTTGGCAGCGCAATAGAGGAGCATCTTCTTCAGCGACTTCCAGGCAAAGCGTCCGGCCCGGTCATCTGAGTAGGCCAGCCTCTGCAAACTCGCGCTGGGATCGGCTAGCCGCTTGAGCTCATCCAGAAGCGGCAACCCGGCTTTCCTCTGCGGCACGTACTCCACAGTGTTATGGTCCAAGGCATAGATCTTGGTACCGGAGAGGTCAGTCATCTTCTTATAGAACCCCTTCTGGGCCTTGTCGCCCAGGAGCCCCGTCTCTATCATCTTGGTCAGGAATGGCGGGATGCTAAAGGCCTCCTTCTCGGACGCGTCCTGGACGTTGTCCCGAACGTTCTGGGCCACCTTGGCCAGGACGTCTAACCCCACCATGTCTGCCGTCCGGAACGAAGCGCTCTTCGGTCGTCCCATGGGAATCCCGGTGATGGCATCCACCTCCTCGATGGTGTAGCCCCCCTCTAGCATGGTCCTCATGGCCACCAACAGGGCATAAGCTCCGATCCTGTTGGCGATGAAGTTGGGGGTGTCTTTGGCAAAGACGATGCTCTTGCCCAAGCGTTTCTCGCAGAACTCAGCCATGAATGAGATCACTGTCGGGTCAGTGGACTTTCCAGGGATGATCTCCAGGAGCTTCATGTGCCTCGGCGGGTTGAAGAAATGCGTCCCTAGGAAGAGCATCCTGGTCTCTTTCGACAGCGCCTCCGATATCCTCTCTATGGAGAGTCCGGAGGTGTTGGTACTCACGATGGTGCCAGGCCTGACGACAGCCTGGACTTTCTTCAGCAAGTCCGTCTTTATCTTCAAATCCTCTGCCACTACCTCGATAACCCAGTCAACATCGGAAAGCCAAGTCAGATTGTCCTCGAAGTTGCCGACCGTAATGAGCTTGGCATCCGCCGAGCTGAAGAAAGCCGGCGGGCTGGCCATGATGGCGCCATCTACGCCCATCTTCGCCAGTTTGTTCCTGAATTCAGGAGATTCCCTGGTCAGTCCCTTCTTGACATCCTTCTGGTCGAGATCCTTCGGCACGATGTCCAGGAGATAAGTCGGTATGTCCACTCCAGCCAGAAGGGCAGCGATCTTGCTGCCCATGACGCCGGCACCGAGAACGGCTGCTTTCCTTATCATCATCTTTCCTTCTCTCATGGCGCCTCCGTACGTATGAAATTGGACGCTTGAACAGATGCAGCATGTGCCGATGGCAGGAAACCAGAGGAATGCGTTGTGAGATCAACAATCAGCGCTCTCACCATCCCCCCTATGTGAACGCCTCTGATGGCCAAGAGTCACCTGCCAGAAACGCATCTTCAGATAGAAAGACTCTCGGATGCGTCTTACCAACCGTAATATACCACAGTCTGTCCAGTTCCAGTAGCCCCACCTCGGCCACCAGGCCAACTCCGCTGCAGGCGTTTCTATGTACAGCAAATCTGGGATTCGATACTGTCGGGCTAGCTGCTGCCGCCAACCATACCACTTGACTGGGCAGCCGCACTGGCGGAAGATGTATGCGAATGCGATGCAGAAGTGAGAGACACGACTGAGGGCATCACTAAGGACAAGTCAGAAGGACTGGCCCGGTAGCAGAAATCGAGGAGTTGGCACCATGAGCGGAGGAAGAATTGCGCTTCTAGTTGTCGGGATCATCTTCCTGGTGGGCGCGCTGGTGCTGATGGCGGGCGGTGGAGGATTGATGTGGCTGAGCATAACCCTGGAGAATCACAACCCATTGTTCACTTCCAGGACGACCAGCCTGGAAGCGGATTCCTACGCCATTGTCTCAGAACCTTTCAACATAGACTGGTACGATGAATCGCAGGGAGATCGCTGGGGTCTGGGCGATTTCGTCAAGGTGAGAGTGGAAGGCGAGAGCAAGGATTCCTCAAACGGCATTTTCGTAGGTATTGCCAGAGACACGGATGTCGATGATTACCTCAACGGCGTGCGATACCACGAAGTGACAGACTGGACCAGCAATCCCTTTGATGACCCAGAAGTCCAATACCGACTGCACTCCGGCAGCCTGACACCTTCAGACCCCACCACCGAGACATTCTGGGAGGCATCCGCCCACGGCACTGGCCGGCAAACCATCGAGTGGAAGCCGGAGATGGGCAGGTGGGTGCTCGTGATCATGAACGAGGATGGATCGGCAGGCATCGACATGAGTGGAGCAGTGGGTGCTGAGTTGCCCTGGTTGTTCTGGCTTGGTTTGGGCCTGCTGTTTGTGGGGGTTTTAGCGCTAGTCGGCGGGGCCATCATGGTCTACTTCGCAGCAAGGAGACCGAAGCAACCTGTTCCACAGTCACAGAACGCCGCATGAGGTGACCTGGCACGCGAACCGCTCTGTGCACCTGCACCTCTACCTCGAAGAGCAGCGCGTAACGCTTGGTTCTTAGAAAGACCGCACATAGTGGCCAGGCACGGCGGCGAAGGTTTGCGTTAATGAACGGTGTCATCTGAGGGGCATCGCCCGGTTCGAGCTAACCCATCGTCACAGCTTGACCACGTACTTCTCGAAATCCTTCACCCGCCTCGGTCGTCTGTCCCGGCCCAATTCGATAGTGTGGCCCTCGTCCTTCAAATGAGCCGCTTGTGCCTCCACCCCTCCCGGGTACTTTTGGTTCAGCTCACCGCCCGACTTCAGCGTCCGCCAATATGGTGTGATGTTCTTCTTTCCCTCCACCGTCGCTTCCTCCGATGCCCGGGCAGCAATCGAAGCAAAGATGCCTGTGGTTATGGGACAGCCGATGCTGGCGCAATGCCTTCGGGCTAAGGCCGCCCGGATCTCATTGATCGTGGTGAGTTTGCCTTTGGGGACCGCCCTCATAAGTTCGTCCACTTCCTTCGGGGCTGGGATGACGCAGGTACCCGTACCCCACCGTTTGCTCATCCTCTCGTTGATCTCTATCACTCTGGGCAAGTCTTTGCTGTCAGCCAGCTTCTCCTGCCAGGACTTGCGCGGAGTCTTGCTCATCTTCCTACCTCCTGGTCTTCAAGGACAACCTCTATCCGGGTCAGACGGGATATGACGCATCCTACAATAACCATGTCTCATCATAGTACAGCATGCACATCATGGGAATATACCCAGACCGATAACACTGCACCCTCGCAGAATCCAGACGATCAAGGAGGAGATGGGACGAGATGGTTTCTCTGAAGAGGCGCTTCTGTCGGTCGGGCGGTCAGGCTGCCACGGTCGTGACGGCGCAATGCACCGTCTCAGCGCCGATCGGCTGCGCCACCACTGTGGACTGTCCGCTCTGGATGCGAACAGTGGCATACTCCCTGGGCGCATAGTATATCCGCGCCTCACTGTCATCTTCCGGTCGGAGTTGCACAGTGTAGATCCGAGCACCGCTTTCTGTCCGCGCACCCTGAGTGCAGATGCGAGAGCCTCGATAGCAGCGCCCGGTGTTGCCCACTACGAGATAGGGATACGGCTTCCTTACCCTGGCATTCTCCTCAACCGAGAATGTCAGGAAGAAGGGAACGCGGTAGTCGCCCGGGGTCTCCGGGCATCTGACCTTGCTTATGCCCAAGACTCCGCCGACCAGGAAGCTGAGGATCATCTGGAACACCTCGTCGGCATCACTCTTGATGCGGTTGATGTTCAGGTGAGACCTGGGCACACCAGCGAAGTAGAACTTCTCCGCTATAGACCCATCAGCGGCGCACTTGACCAGGCTGGTTGATCCCATCTCAATGGTGCCGTCGCTGTGGCCCCACGAATAGCCACCCAAAGCAGCAAACTCACTCACGGACGAGGCTGCGACATTGGTGTTGAGATTCCAGAGCAGCTTACTGTCTGGCCGCATCTCGATCCCAGCGCGGGGGTAGAAGCGTTCCGAGCGCGGAATACTGAATGGCTCGAAGCGCAGTGTCCCCATGTGGGGCGTGGCCAGCGTCAGCAGCTTGTCCACCTTGGACTTGCCGCCCGCGGCAATGTACTGACGGACAATGAGCCCACCCATGGAGTAGCCGACCATCGAGAATCTGCTGTTTCCGGTGATCTCGGAAATCCTGGTCAAAGCGGCGTCCAGCCTGGACGCGTATACTACCACGCTGTCGTACGTCCCTAGAGGGCTACCAACGTACTCGAACTGCCAGACATTGCAGTCACCCGTTGCCTGCAGCAACCTGTCCAAATCCGCGAATTGTTCATCGCATCTGCCCGGCAGGGCTGACAACGGCAGCCTGTAGCCATGCACCAGAACGACATTCTCCCTGTCGCGCACTGGCCCTTCGTGCCAAAGCTCCCATAAGTAGCCAGCAGGTCCATAGTTGCGCATACCACCCCGGTTCAATCCTGGTGCCCTCTCTTCCTGAGAAACCCTACGGGTTCAACATGGCGCGAGACAGAACTTTATGTAACGCTAACTAATGGCATGGTAGCAACTTTCATAGTAACATGTCAATGCAGTCGAAGCCAAAGAAGTATTTCAAATTCCTAACAAATCATCCCTACGTACTCTGCCGGGTGAAGGAACCGGCTTCTGACAAACACGCCGACTGGTGAAAACCACCAAGTCGCCATCGCGCCTTAACTCGAACCGGCGATGGGTAAGGGGCTTGCCGCGGCATGAATCCAGGCAACTTCTGATCAGCGTTCAAGTAATGGTCCAGTAGAGCCTTCCTCACTCTCTGAGACTGAGCCACGGGCATCGACTGTCTTGTGGGCGCTATCATGTTGTATCCTTAATGACGAAGAGTCATCAATACAGAACGAGGCAGGACGGAATGGAAGATTTGATCGAAAGAGCAGCCAAGGACCTGATTAGTTCGAAGTACGCCATTGCCTTGACCGGGGCCGGAATCTCGACCGAGTCCGGGATTCACGATTTCCGCGGCCCGGACGGAATCTGGACGAAGCACCCCGAGGCCGAAATGGAGGCCTACGAGGCCTACGGCGAGCTGGTGCGGGACCCGAAGCACCACTGGGAGAAGATGCTGGAGCCGCGAAGCTTCTACAGACTCTTCGAGGAGATCGGCAACGCCAATCCTAACAGGGGGCACTTGGCCCTGGCCGAACTGGAGAAGGCAGGCATCCTGAAGATGGTTATCACTCAGAACGTCGATGGCCTCCACCAGAAGGCGGGCGGTCAGAATGTCATCGAGTATCATGGCGGACTGGCCAAGCTGAGATGCATGTCATGCGGTTCGCGATTTCTCAAGTCCGAGTATGACCTGGAGAAGCTCAAGAAAGAGAATCAACTGCCGCCGCGATGCCGGAAGTGCAACGGGGTTCTGAAGGGCGACGGGGTGTACTTTGGGGAGGCCATTCCCACCGATGTAGCGGAGGCCAGCGTTGAGGCCGCCCTGACATGTGATCTGATGTTGATCTGCGGCACATCAGCGGTTGTCTATCCCTTTGCCGAGCTGCCCAGAATAGCCAGAAACAAGAGAGCTTACGGAAACAGGTGGAACATGCAAGGCGCGCAGGTAGGTGAGGCCACATCGAACGTAACCATTATTGAAGTCAACGCTGATTCAACGCCGCTGACGCAGGAGAGAATCTCCAGCTACTTCATCCAGGGCAAGACCGGGGAGGTTCTCCCCAGGATTGCGGTAGAGGTCGAGAAGAGGCGACGCTAGGAGCCTGTTTGAAAATAAGTGCGGATGGATTCCCGCCTGCGCGGGAATGACAGAGGAGATGCAGGAGGATATCTCCTGCCGGGAGTCTGAGGGTGTCCGTAGGGGCTTGATGAATCAAGCCCTTACACGAGCCCCAAGAGTGGGGGCCAGAGGGTTGAAATCGACCGTGAAGACCCTGATGGCAGGTCTCAACTTCTTCTACCCGCCGTACGAATCAAGAGAAGTGCAGGATACTTCCTGCCGGGGTCTGGGGTGTCCCCAGGTTCCCCTTATCTCCCCCAAGAATGGGGGCTCGGGGGGTTGAAATCGAGCCTTGAGACACCCGGTAGGGAGTCGCATTCTCTGTGATTTTGATGGGAGCGAGTTGACTGGAGATTTGGGCAGGCAAGGAGGAGCTACATGAAAGTTGTGGCCTTCAATGGCAGCCCCCGTGGCGACAGCAATACCGCCATTCTCATCCGTCACGTTTTTGCCGAGTTGGACAAAGAGGGGATTGAAACGGAAGCGGTGTCGCTGGCTGGGAAGCCCTTGCGCGGCTGCCTCGGCTGCTACAAATGCTACATCAACCAGAACCGGCAATGCGTCCAGACCAAAGACGCCTTGAACGCTTATGTCCAGAAGATGACTGAAGCGGATGGCATCATCCTGGCTTCACCCGTTTATGTAGCCAGCGTGCCATCAGAGATGAAAGCGTTGATCGACCGGGCCGTCATGGTCAACAAGGCCAACGGCGGGCTGCTCCGTCGCAAGGTCGGAGCCGCCGTGGTATCAGCCAGGCGCGGCGGGATGATAACCGCTTTCGACACGCTCAACCACTTCTTCCTGGTGAGCGAGATGATTGTGCCCGGCTCGTCCTACTGGAGCTTTGCCATCGGGTTGGAGAAGGGGTACATGGACAAGGATCAGGAGGGCATCCAGACCATGCAGGTCTTGGGGTAGAACATGGCGTGGCTGATGAAGAAGCTGTACGGGTGAGTGTTGAGAATCGCGCAAGAATGGTGGGCCAAGCCCACCCTACGGCTCTGCTATTGCCTAGGTTCAGGTCCTTTGCATGCTCTAAGGAAGCTGTATCCTAGAGGAGCCAATCCAGCCATGTCCTTAGCCGCCGTGCCTAGGGGAGGATTGCCGAACATGAATGCAGGCTCCTCGAATACGCGTTGTATCAATCCCAGTCTAGTCAGATTACCTAATGTTGACTGAAACAACCCGGTTGCCAGTCTCGTGTCTTCCTGGACCGACAGTGTTGTGACACCATAATACTGAACATCATCGATGACCATGGCAGGCTGAGCCATACGGCTGATAGTGTCCAACACCAAAGCATCAACTGGACTCAATTCTGCGAGTATATGTACATGAGATGTGATGGACTTAGCGCCTGCGGAGGCTGATGCGAGAAGACCTGCCCATTTGTCTATCATGTTTTCATCTTCTTCAAGCGACGAAAACTCGATCAGGGGAACAAGGGTTTTTAGGTCCACTTGTCCCGGCATGAAGCCGGCAGCTTCCAGCTTGGACCTAGCCTTCTTCACTGTCGATATTGAGCTTGTGAACCTGTAGTACCGAACTCTATCGGCAATTGTATTGCCTGCTTCTTTCAGCGAAGGAGCCAAGAAGTCATACATGAGCTGACGGACTTCCTTGGTACCTTCCTCAATTGCCTTGGCTAGCTTTCCGGCTCCTAACAAATCTTCCATGGGGCATGACTCCTTCTGGTGCCAGCCAACTTTCCTTTTATGTTGCTGCAGCAATTGCGCCAATCATACGACTGGGTCTGAGGGGAGTCAACATTAGTCACGGGATCATGTGCTTAGCAGAATGGCCGTGGTGCAGTCATATCATCGGCACCGGACTATTATGTTGCATAGAGATAACTACGGAGCCGAATTATCTGAGACCCCCACCCCGAGATTGCTTCGTCGCTCCGCTTCTCGCAAAGACAGAGCGGGATGCAGCCTACTCTTTAGCGGGAGCCTACTCGTATCTCAGCGCTTCCGCCGGATAGATCTTCGAGGCCTGCCTGGCGGGGATGATGGTCATCAGCATTGAAGCGATCCAGGATACGCCGGCGATGATCAGCATCTGCACCCAGGGAATCTGGAACTCCAGGCCTTCGATCTCACCTTTCATGAAATCCAGGAGTTGGTAGGATAGGGCCAGCGCCAGCACCGTGCCGATGATAATCCCTAGGAGAGCCACAATAGATGACTCCAGGAGGAAGGCGGCCTGCACGCTGCTCCGCTTGAAGCCAATAGCCCGGAGGATACCTATCTCGTGACGCCTCTCCACCACCGCCCTGGTGCTGATGACCCCAAGGGCGGCAATCCCCACTACCAGACCCAGGGACATGAAGCCCTGCAGCAGAGAGTTAATGGTGAAGCTGATCCTGCTGGCTTCGTGGAGCAGGTCCTTGATCGACTGCGCTTTCATGCCGTTGGTAATGAAAGCTGAGTCAAGGCTATCGGCTATGTCACTGGCATTCGCCGGGTCTTTGAGCTTGAAGAGGTAGGTGGTGACCGGAATTGGCACCGGCGATGCCAGATCGACGGTTTGCTGGGATGTGTAGACGCCGTAGTTGAAACTGACCGATTTGAGTACCGCGATTACTGTGAGATTCAGCTCAGTGCCAGTGAACGGCTCTCTGACCTGGACTTCGATCGGAGACATTTCCTCGTCCTCTTGGTAGACGCCCTCCAGCATGAACCCACCGCCGAATGCCATGCCGAATGAGTTTCGGGAAGGAACGGCATCAGCACTGATGACCGCCAGGCCTGGGTTCTGCTTCAGCGCCTGCCAGACAGCTTCGGCGGAATCATAGCCAGTGGCCATGACGGAGAAATCGAACTTGTTTGTGTCCAGATATACGTTGTCCGTGCCATTCACAACATACTGCTTCCATTCCTGGCTTTCGGCATCGACTTGCCTCATCTCTAGCGGGACCGTGGAGAGACCGGCAATAGCCTCAAAGTCGTCAGGATTGAGATTCTGTTTGGACGCAATGGCAGCGCTGATATCGGGAATTGGATTGCTGTAGCTTACATTCGCCTGAATATCATATCCCCCGCCAATTGACTCGGTGTTGGATAAGGCGGATGTGTTGGCCCCGATCACCACCGCCATGAAGACAATAGTGAAGATGACCAGAGAGAACATGGCGATGGTCAAGCCGGTTCTCAGGCGGTTCTTCATGGGATAGGCCATCGCTGCTCTGAGCACGGGGGCAGCACTCTTGAGTTGGCCCAAAACCCGGACAAGGAAGCGCAGGATGAAGTCCAGGTTGAAAGACACCACCCATACCGCACCCAGAACCATCACCATGCCGGTGAGGAAGAACATCTCTATCCCCATCTTCAGATCGCTGCCGAAGATGGCATGGAACCAGTTGATAGGCAGCAGTGACCATGCTACCAGCACGACGCCAGCCACAGAGAAGACGAGGCGTTCCTTGGCACCTCGCGATCTCAAGATCAGTGCCACACCTATGATGACTATCGACACTCCCATATAGAGCGCGCTGGCCTGATCGGCCATCTTGCCAATAACCCCGAGAAGGAAACCAAGGATGAGCAGGACCAGCCCTAGAGCAAACCAGCGGCGCCCCAGCTTCTCGACCACAGGTTCCGGGATGTCTCTGATGGCTCTCACGATGTTGAGGCGGCTCACCCTCCAGGAAGACACCATCACTGTGACGAAGGTGACCAGCATCCCCAGCGTAAAGGCCACTATCAGGCTCCTGGGCTCGACATGGACGGCCAGTTCCAGATTAGTGTCCTGAATGAGGCGAGCCATGATGCCCGCAATAGCCCAGGTGACCAGAACGCCAAGGCCAACACCGACCAAAGCCGCACCCAGATCGTAGACCACGCCCTCAAAGAGGAACATCTGGATCAGATGGTTTCTCTTGGTTCCTACGGCTCTGGCCATGCCCATCTCCGACTTGCGGGCGGCAGCCAGCATCACGAAGATGAGGAATATGAGCAAGACCCCGGCCGCAATAGAGAAGAGTCCAAACGCCACGAACATGGTAGTCAGCGCAGTTCCCGCTGTATCGGCCTGATCGAGTGTATCCTTCTTTACTGTATCAACTTCCAGTCCCGTTACCTCGGGCAGACTCTTGAGCTTGTCTTCCACCTTACCGCTGTACTTAGCTCCGCCCACCCGTCCGCCCTTGTTGGAAACGTAGATGGCATTTATCTGGCCGTCCTTGCCTACAATCTCCTGCGCCCTGTCCAGAGGCATGACGACAAACGAGAGACTACCCGATGAGGCACTTTTCAGCACTCCCGCCAGATTCAGGAGCGTTGGCTTCGCCCCAGCATAGAGAACGAGTTGATCGCCCACTTCTGCCTTGAGGTCTTTGGCCGTCGACTTATCGATGTAGACCTCATTCGGTGCCAGATCGCTCAGGCTCACCTCGTGGCCTTCCACGGTCACCATCTTGGAGAAGTCCGTCATGTATTGCGGATCGGGGGCAAAGAGGGTAACGCTGGCCGCGCTCAGCCCTGATCTGTCATCTATCAGCGGTGCATCCTCTCGGATAACCGGAAGAAGCTCGTCTACATTTCCGTAGTCTGAAAGATCGGCACTCAGTTGATCAAAACGAGAATAGTCAAAGTAGCCAGAACCGGGAGTGGCTCCTGGGCTACCCGCACTCACGATCTCGTCCGTGTTGCCGAGAGCGTCTGAGGCGATCGACCTGATGGTATAGACAATGGTATCGCCAGTGCTGAACGCCGCCGTGATAATCACTGTACTCAGCATGAGACCGATTATGATCAAGGCCGTCTGGGCCGGACGCTTGGGTATGTTTCTCACACCAAGCTTGAACATTATTCGATTTCGCCAAGCCACTACGCCGATAGCCACGGCCACGGCGACGAAAACGACCAGCAAGAAGATGGCGATAGAGGTGAGCGACAATCCAAACAGCTTCTGCATAGCTACTTGCCGTCAACCATCAAGCCGTCCCGCATCCGGACGATGCGATCGGCCCTTTTCGCCACTTCGTCTGAGTGGGTCACCAGGACGAAGGTCTGCTGATTATCCTTGTTCAATCGACACAGGAGGTCCATGATCTCCCCTGTCGTTTCGCTGTCCAGGTCGCCGGTGGGCTCGTCGGCCCAGATGATGGCGGGCTGGTTGACCAGCGCTCTGGCTATGGTCACCCGCTGGCGCTGTCCTCCGGAGAGCTCTGCGGGCAGACGGTCAGCCAGCCCCGGGAGCCCCACCATGCCAAGGGCGTCAGTGGCCATCTTTCGGCTCTTGGCCGGAGAGACGCCTGAAACCAGCAGGGGCATCTCTACATTCTCGACTGAACTGAGCACCGGCAGAAGGTTGTATAGCTGGAAGACGAATCCCATGCGGCGTGCCCGGTATTCGGTACGCTCGTCGTCCGACATCTTCGGCAGTTGCGTTCCCTCGATCACCACTTCGCCCTGGTCGAAATCGTCGAGCCCGGAAAGGCAGTTGAGGAGGGTGGTCTTACCGCAGCCGCTGGGCCCCATGACGGCCACCATTTCACCGCGCTTGACCATGAAGTCAACGCCTCTCAAGGCATGTACCTGGACCTTTCCGGTGTCATAGGTCTTGTGGATCCCCTTGGCGTGAATGATGTTCTCTTCCTGTGCCATATCCTTACCTCTTATTCTTTAAGAATGCTGCCCAAACAAAGACTGATCGGATGAAGCAGGTGGGAATGGAAGGTGACAGGTTTCCTGCGGCCTTCCAGCTCAGTTTCTCAGTGTGCCTCTTCATGCTGCTTGGCTGGCCATTATACCTTAAAGAAGGCCGGCCACACCAAATCCTCGATCTCTTTCAACGACTCACCGGATCGAGCTGCTTTCGCGGCGATGATGGCCAGAAGACCCCAGGCCATGGACGCCGTCTGTGAATCCACCACTGAGATAGGGCACTTCAAGTCGGCGCTGGCTTGGCGGGCGATGTCATAGGTGACACTCAGTCTGGCTGCGACATGGATGGAGATGATGGAGTCGGCTTGTTCGGCGATGCGGCGATAGATGGAGTTGAAAGTGGAGATCGAAGCGGGCGAAGTCTTGGGAAGAGTTGGGCTGGACCGAAGCCTGCGGTAGAACTCATCGGTCGTGAGTTCAACACCATCCAGGAAGACCTGCTCACCAAATTGTATCTGTGCCGGGACTGCCGTGATGCCCAGCTCTCTGGCCACTTCCGGAGGCAGATCCGAGGTGCTGTCGGTCACCACGCTGACCTTCATGGGTCTCCCTCCCGTTGATCGGTCTGTTCTTCGGAGTCTGCTGCTGAACCACTGTCTCCGTCGGCACTGGGAGCTGGCCGGGTAGCAACCTGTTGAGGTCTGCCGGACTCGCTGGGATCGAGGAACCGCCTGACGTACCAAAATAGGCGGTTTACCTGTGGCCTGTCAATGCCCGGGAAGAGGGAGATGCAGGAGCATCCGCCGACTGTCGTCTAACCTGTGGACATAAATGGGAGAGACAAGCCTCGCCGGTCGTTTTGAACGGTATGGATTCGCTTGGTGGAATCCATGCCCAACCCTCAGCGAGGGTCACGCACCTTCCCAACCATCTGTGAGGGCATGGACCTCAGCCAAGCTATGCCTTGATCTTGCCGACTGCCTCCCCGAATTCCTTAGCACGCTCTTCAGGCATCACCAGTCTGCCTGACACATAGCACCATCTCGCCAACTCTACAAGGTCAGCAGCGCTCAGTTCAGATGCCGTCATGTTCAAATGACCACTGATTTGACGGTCTACGAACCTTTCGGCCGCAGGCCCCAGGTAGAGCTTGGCGACCTTGACCACGTCGTCACGGAGGCTCACTGCTATCCTCCCTTCTCTTGATCCTGAGACAAGAAGCGTACCGCCGCGACCATGCGCCCGAAGGCCTCGGCCAGGTCACCGATCTCATCCTTGGACTTGACGTCGATGGAGACATCCATCTCACCCTTGCTGACCTTGTCAGCCACATCCCGAAGCTCAGTAACAGGCTTGGTGATGCGGCGGCTGAAGGTAAAGGCCATGACCAGCGCCGCAATGAGCGCCACCACAAGCACTATTGCGAGGGTAACCATCATGGTAGTTGTGTTGCGAGCTAGATCGTCCTCCAGCTTGTTCAGGCTGGCCAGGGGAGCAAAGGCAACGTCCTTGGACTGCTCGACCATCACAGTGAACCCGGTACCTTTGTAACCCACCCAGTGATAGTTGGGGTCCAGCTCCGTGTTAGAGGATCTGGCGTAGCCCACAACGTAGTTGCCATCATCAGTCGTGAATGCCGTCGGCGGGATGATCTCGTCCTGCGCTGATGCAATGACACTCCTCACCCGCTGTTCGGCCGGCGTGAAGTCGATCTTGTCTTGAGGGACCCTGTCATTAATTTGGTGATCGTACCATCTTTCAATGGCATTGCCATTAGCATCTGTCGCCGCCGGCACCACATCATCCAGAAGTCCGTTCCCGTTCAAGTCCTCCTTCGAGAGCTTCCATTCCCCGGAATCAGCCATGAACTCATTTGATCGGCTGAAGACCATAACCCTGGTGTTCGGGTACTTCTTTGCATAGTCCGCACCCTGTAGTTGGGGCTCAAAGGCTCTTGTGCCGACCAATATACCCCTCTGCACACCATCAGAATCCATAATTGGAACGACGATGTCCATCAGATACATACCCATTGGCGTCCCTATAAGCCACGCCGGACGCCAGTAGAGCTCACCGACAAACACCCCGCCCTCACGGTGCAGGTAGTCGCTATACCACGGGAAATTCTTGAGATTACCCGAGATACCCCCCACCTCCGGCGGAGCCCAATAACCTGGGTGGGCTCCTGGGAAGGTAAGATCGACGAGCTTAAAGGCGCCACCGAGGAGGGGTATTATCGTATGTCCTGGATCCGCTGGATCTGGAATCTCTGGACCGTAATACGTGAACACGTCGAAGTACTGTGTGTCCAGCAACTGCGTATAGAGGAAATAGTCGGCTGTGGTAATATTGTCCTGTAGCTGAGACGTCACAGCACCGGTAATGCTCACGCCATTGGCACTGAACAGAGCCAAGACTATCCTGTCTGCCACATCCTTCTCCAGTTCCAGGGCCAACTGATGGGCCTCATCCCTCAGGTTACTCTGAACGACATCCCTCTCCAAAGAAATCCGGCTGTCGTCGACGCTGTGGACTGCCGACTCCCGCGAGTTATTCATGCCGCGATACACCAGTCCACCTATCACCAGTATTGGCACCAAACTGACAAGCAACATCTGCAAACTGAGTCTGCCCCGCAAACTCTTGAAGAAAGAGCGCTTCTTTGTCTCCATTTCCAGGTTACCTCCCTTCCCACGTTTGATTGAGCGAGAACCTACAGGCCCTCACTCTGCTTACATAGTATCCTCATATGTCATTTGCGCACTCCTCCCCATGGTGTTTTCCGGACCGAGACATCGGCGGCGATGATGAGCGCGCAACACCAGTCAGCCAGGTCGTCCAGGCAAGCACGAAGCAGCCTGGGGTCCTTGCGTATTCAAACTGACCGCAGACTTGACGGTCGGCGAACCTTTCCGCCACTGGCCCCAAGTAGAGCTTGGCGGTTTTGACCACGTCGTCACGCAGGCTCACCGCTGCCCTCCTTCTTTTTGATCCTGCGACAAGAACCGCACCGCCGCGACCATGCGCCCGAAGCTCTTGGCCAAGTCACCGATTTCGTCCTTGGACTTGACGTCGATGGTAACATCCAGCTCGCCCTTGCTGATCTTGTCAGCCGCTGTGGTCAGTTGTTTGATTGGCTTGGTGACGCTTCTGCCAACGAAGAAGGCTATGACGGCCACCACGATCACTATTGCTATGACAATGATGATATTCCGCGTTCTCACACTGTCTGTCTTGGAGTCAATGGACTGAGCTGTTGCCTCCATTGCAGCATTTATCTTCCCTTGAGTCGCTACTGCCGGTTGCGAGAACTCGTCGATGTAGGTGGTTGCTGCCACAGAAAACTGGACATTATCAGCAGTTCTCGCATCGACAACGGCGATATACATGTACTTTTGTCTTATTGAGCCGTCCGGCTCTTGCCACTCATAGTATCCTGCCGAGTCGTGCCCTCCTTCAGTACGCGACATCACAGCCCAGAATCCTGGAAGTTTCGTCGCAAGCACATGCAGGTCCAGGTTCTCCGTCTTTGGGGACTTGTGGAACCTGCAGATCAATGTGTCAACATCAGTCACCGCGGTATAGCCCGTTTCACCTACAGGCTGCACCGCTAGATCTCTACAGTACTGATCAGTCTGCAGATCGGCCACCGTCTTGCTCGGGTTCTGCTTGATATAAACCTCTAGCTGCTTTGCGACATCCTTCGCTTTCTGCTCGATAATTGCCTCACCAAGAGAATCCAACGCGGCCGTGCTGTCATCCACAGCACCCTCCCCCATCACCCTTGCGTCCTCCGCTACATCCGTGCCGAGATGTTTCACATCATTCGTGGCTGTGTAGCCCAACACGCCCAAGGGAACAACGGTGAGAATGAGCATGATGATTATCCACTTGGTTCGAATCGATAGTCTCATTTCTCTTCCCTTCTTTCCATGGTCCCCTAAAGACGGAGATCAACCGGCACCGCCAACCTACAGAAGACAGTCAAGCCACAAACCCCTTTGTCTCATGACTGCCCTCTATGTCACGCGTTGGCTGTTGCACCTTCGTCTCATGAGAGCAGTGTAGACCCCTAGAATCCACGTCGCCCCATCTGCCCGGCGAGTCCAGGACCATACCAGTGACTGGTTTTATGCCTGGTCACCCGGCCAGGTATGAAGGAAAACGGTCGGGCGCCACAGACCGAGAAGCCTCAAACGGTATCAACTGTATGACAAGCAACTAGTGGGCGTCTTGGTTGCTGAGTATGAGTCACCAGTTGCGGAGCCAGGTCGTCGGAAATCCGAGAGCTGCGACATCAAGGAGGCTCCTTCTCCACCCATCTCCCCGAGGCCAACCCACGGATGGGAGCACTTGGTGTGGCTTGATTATACCACTGCCTGACAATAGTCGATGTGGCTGAGCGGACAATTGCATCCCAATACTGCCTGCGGCGGCGTGCAGCACGAAAGTGATCTTGTCACTATCCACTTAGTGCGTGACACCGACTCGCCAAATATCGACAGCAATGCCTCTGGCTTGATCGCTCCTTCCATCCTCAGCAGAACTGGGCAGGTCGCACTTCCGTTCCACATCCCGTCTCCGGCTTCTCCCATCGTTGACCCCAATGGGGGACGACGTCGAAACGATCCAGCCAATTGTGAGCGAGTCTACCGGTGCATCCGTTACGGGAGGCCGTTCTGGGCAATGCCGAATGACACACACTTAGTGCTGTGAAGCTCTCTTCGGGGCCTCAGGCAGTGCCGTCGTCCGAAGGTTTGGCCCTGCTGCCAGAAAACACTCGGGGCACTCTTGAGAGTGCCCCGCAGCATCATTTGTCTACATTTCTTGCGGTGTCTACCGCTCTAACACGAATCTCCTTTGTCGAGACTCGATTTCAGCCAACTCTGCCACGAGTTGGCTTCGACCATATTCTGCCCTGTCTACAGACAGGGCCTCAACTGTCGATCTGCCAGATTCCATATTTCGAATGGAGCCTCATCACTAACCTCCACCTCAGGTTGGTCTAAAGTGCTCCTCACTGCGCATTAAAGCACACCACATATGGGTTGTCAATATGCGTATGGGGCATGGCGCTCGCTTGACGCAGAATGCCCCAAGCAGGACATCGGGTTGGCTTCGATCAGGGCACGAACCATGGGCCACCCGAACACTCAAACAACTCTGTGGTATGATACGCATCTAGCCGGTCTATCCCATAGCCAAGGAGGTACGCCCCATGAAGACGGTGATCATCTACAGTTCTGTCTTGGGAACAACAAAGAAGTACGCCATGTGGCTGCGGGAGGCCCTGGAAGCAGATCTATCTAAGGCAAACGCAGGGCAGAGAAGCGCACTGGACTACGATCTGATCATCATCTGCTCTCCAACCTACATGGGCCAGATCCGGCTTCTTGGCTATTTGAAGAAGAGGTGGAGCGTCATACAAGGGAAGAGGGTCATACTGATCGCAGTGGGAATGGCGCCGCCGGAGCACCCAGACAGCAGGAAAAGCTACGAGAAGATTCCAGAAGAGATTCGGAACAAGATCAAATACTTCAAACTGCCCGGCAAGATAGGACTGGCGGGCAAGGCAAAGGTCAGACAGGAGAACCTACAGCCAGTTCTGGAATACATACGCACCATCCGAGGTTAGGGTTGAGGTCCCTGCCGAAGGCCGCGCGAAGCCCCGAAGCCGATGGAAAAGACGGTAATGCATCCAGAAAACAGGCCGAGCTGGAACATCCGACCAGCTGCGTCCGCCGATGTACCGGCTATCGCCGCTATGCTCCGAGGACTTGGCTGGTTCGCCTTCATGAATGAGGAATCAACGGCCGAGACCGAAACGCGGATCACCGAACACCTCCGCGTGTGTATGGCTGATGACAGCCACTCAGTACTGGTCGCTGAAGGCGCCAAAGGCGCCGTCTTGGGCTACGTCGCCGTTCACTGGCTGCCTTACCTGATGCTGACAGGCCCCGAGGGCTATGTCTCGGAGCTCTTTGTAGCCGAATCCGCGCGTGGCACGGGTCTGGGCACCAGGCTCTTGGAAGCAGTGACGGACATGGCTGTGGGCCGTGGCTGCTCTCGGCTGATGCTGGTGAATCGCAAGACGCGCGAGTCTTACCAGCGCGGCTTCTATCGAAAGCTTGGCTGGGAGGAGCGCGAGGAATTCGCCAACTTCGTGCTGAATTTGCTAGGCAACAGCTGAGTGGCCACATGGTAAGAGGCAGCATCGACAAGACACTCATCGCGCCGTGCGGGATGAACTGTGGAGTTTGCAGTAGCTACCTGGCTTGGTCTCACAATGTCCCTAAGCAGAGAGGCAAGGTATCCCACTGCGCCGGCTGTCGTCCCCGTGACAAGAAATGCGCCTTTCTCAAGCGCCAATGTCCGCCCCTTTTGAACCAGAGAATAGAGTTCTGCTTCGAGTGCGGTGACTTCCCATGCCATAGGCTACAACGTCTTGACCAGCGCTACCGCAAGAACTACAAGATGAGCATGGTCGAGAACCTTCAGGAGATCAGGAGAAGAGGAATCGAGGCCTTCCTCGAGAGGCAGCAGGCGAAGTACCGGTGCGCCCGATGCGGAGGCGTTGTTTGCGTTCACAACGGCCGATGCTATGATTGCGAACCGACAGGAAGCTGAGATCGGCGAGTCGCTAGCAGGCCGGACGTCCGATAGCGACGTTCGGACGCATCTGGTCTCCAGTCACTCACCTAAGTCAAGCGTATGACGGGTTATTGTCGTCCATCAAAGCACCCGTCCCACAGCATAGCCAGCCTTCGTCGCCTCGAACACATCCTCAGAAGGGATTGGAGTCACTGCTTCCAACCAGGTTTCCTCCCGAAAGCCAGGCTGATGGCATTGGCCAAGTCGTCTGGCTTCTGCGATCCGATCAGCAGCCGCCTGCCATCGGAGAACGCCAGCATGACTCCGCGGTTGCCGCTGACATTGTAGGCCTTGCCACCGCGCCCGTAGCGGATGCCCCACCCACCGTAGTCTCTGATCGGCCTGTATGTCCGCACTTCATAGCTGACCAGGCTCTCAGCCGTTATCCTTCGGGATCTGAGATGGAAGGGGAAGAAGCGATAGTGCAGACCATCGCTGCGGACTTCTGTGGTCAGGTTGGCTACGCAGAAGAGGACTGGAAACGCCAGCCCAAATACGAAGGCTATGATCATCATCACCGTGTCTGGTGCTGGATTCTGACCAAAGGGTAAGCCCAGCACGATCTGTTGCACGAAGGCCCATACGGTGACTCCGAAGATGCCCGCAATCAGTACCCACAGCCAGGGCTGCCGGAAACGTTGCACTTCTCGATAGAAACAGAAGCCTTTGCTGTTCGACACTGGTTTCTTCCGCCTGCAGTCGCAACTGCACTGTGGGCACCCAAACACCTGGGGCTCAGTCGCTGCTACGAAGACTCCGGAAGGTATTCTAGCACAGAGTGAGAGGAACGTGGTCAGCCTGTGCTAGACTTGCTGCAAGCTGGGCAATGCGTTTCACTTCAGGTTCGGAGGACTCTCATGGACGTGCTGGAGGCAATAAGAGACAGGCGCAGCATTAGGAGATATCGCAGGAAGGATGTGCCCGACGAGAAGCTGATGCAGGTGTTGGAAGCGGGACGCTGGGCCCCTTCGGCTCACAACTCCCAAGGCCGGAAGTTCATCGTGGTCAGGGATGAGAAGGTTAGAAAGGGACTAGCGCAGATCGCCACCTACGGAAGCTTCCTGGCAGAGGCACCGGTGGCCGTCGCCGTGGTTATCGACCCCTTGGTCTCGAACCATCCCGTTGAGGATGGCGCCGCTGCCACGCAGAACATGCTTCTGGCGGCCCATGCCCTCGGTCTCGGAAGCTGCTGGATAGGCGCGTATGGTTCCGGGTATGAAGCTAGGGCCAAGCGTATACTCGGCGTTCCTGATGACAAGAGGCTACTGTCGCTGATCTCTCTGGGGTACGCCGCTGACAGCGGCGGCACCACCAGGATTGATCTGAGCAAGCTGGTATGCTACGAGCTCTACCAATAAAAGCGAGAAGCGCCTGGCAATTGTCAAGCGCCTTGTGGATGGCAGACCAGGACCTTCGAGGCCCCCTAGAAACGAGGGAGGGGGAAGCAACTGCGTCCCCCTACGTCTTTGCAAGATGACATGGTCTCACTGGTAGCCACCCCCTCCCTATTCGGCTATGTGACTCTCACCTCTATCAGATCCACCTCCCGTCGATGCTCTCCCCAGCCATACAGCGTTGTACTCTTTTCGCTTCCGCTGGTTGGTGGAGATCCTGTGAGCCACGACTGCGATGGCGCTTCAGTCGCACAGTGTGACCTAGCAGCCGTTTCGGCCCACACCATTAGTTAGTCGACCTAGCTAGTGGGAATCCTTCGACGAGCGTCGCCAGCCGTCACGGAACTGAAGTCTCGAAGTGCTTTCTATCCCGCTTGCAGATAATCTGGATGACGTTGCGTGCCGAGAAAGCCGCCGATGGTATGCCGCCGCCAGGCTCCACCCATTGCCCGGCCATGTAAAACCGGTCCAGCCCCGGCAGAGTCTTCTTCATGCGGAGGGTCAACATGCCAGGCGTGATCATCCACCCCTCAAAGGACCCCTGCCAGTTGCCGGTGTAGCGATGAAAAGTGACCGGCGTGGCCACGTCCCACATCTCCACCTGCGAGGCAAATTCGGGAAAGCGCCTGTCCAGCGCCGCAATCACCTGGTGGGCCGTCTTTTCCTTTGCCGCTTGATACTGCTCCGGATTCTCCCGCAGCTTCTTCCAGTAGCCGTAATCCGACCCGATCATGCATATCACCAGTGTCTTGCCCGCCGGAGCCAGGGAAGGATCATGGTTGTAGATGTGGACGTCAAGCCTGTCGCGTTTCCGGCCTCCAATAGCCACCGGCTCGTCAAGGGGCACGTTGAAGCCGTTCATCGTTGGAGGAACATCGGCGAAGGATCGATTGACTCCTATCGCCACATAGACCAGCGGTGGGAAGATGGCCAGCTTCTCGTAGTAGCTTCGAATCCTCTTGTCAACGTACTTGCCGTCCAGCATCTCGAAGACTGTGGCATAGCCATCCGCGGTGGATATCACGTAGTCTCCCCGGTGCTCGCTGCCGTCCTCCAGCTTGATGCCCACAACCCGGTCGTCTTCCACAATTACCTTGGCCACCTTCGATTTGTACTGAATCCTGCCGCCGAGATCCACGTATCGCTTCTCAATCGCCCGCGAGAACTCCAGTGATCCGCCCAGGGGATATCCCGACCTCTGCTGGTGAAATCCAGCCATGAACGCCATCATGGGGAACATGGAGAATTCCGGCAGCCAAATCAACGGGAAGACCTCTCTCAGAAAGGGGTCTTTGAAGCGAGAGGCAAAGTCCTGCATGCTCAACCTGTCCCATTTTCGGATCGTGCCCAGGAAAGGCAGCATCTTGAAGAGCATCTTGATGCCGTCGAATGGGCCGTATAGCTCCGGCGCCTTGTCTATGGGCATCTCGAAACGAAGGCATTTGCGTGCGTCTTTGATGAAATCCCTAGTGAGGCCCCTGTCCTCTGGGGACAACTCCAGCATATGTTGTTCCAGACGGTCCAGGTTGGAATAGAAAATGAGCTCCTGACCGTGGCGCCCCTCGAGCCGGCCGAACACGTCGAAGTAGACCATCTGCCGTCCTTGTATTGCTCCCAGTTCCTCCCAGACCCTGTAGAAACCGGGGCCAGGTTTTGAATCGGTCACCCAGTGAAGGCAGCCATCTATGGTGTAACCCTTGCGCGTCCAGGAGGTGCACAACCCGCCGGGCTTGTCGTGCATCTCGAATATCTCCGTGCGGTAGCCGTTCATCTGGCCATAGCACCCCGTTGAGAGACCGGCAATGCCGGCGCCAATGATAACGATGGACTTGTCCGCCATGTTCCGTCCCTCCTCCTAGTTCCAACCCGGAGCCTCTTTGATACCGTCCTTCGAAGGTTAAGCGCTCGTGGTTGATCCTGCCTCTTCCGACACCATTCTACACCACGGATTGGCCCGGGCATTGTGAGTGCAGAAGCACGTTCCGCTATGTGCGCATTGAGTCTACTGAGGTCCAGTGGTGAGGTGGCAAGAACGCACGCCCGCTGTCCGCACGGAGCCTAGAATGACGCTGTAGGAACGAGCCCGAGCAGAAGTCGGCAGGTTGAAGCCGCTGGAATCTTAGGGCGGGCACTTGGCGCAGATTGACCGGAACAGAGTGGTGCTCAAGTAGCGGTCGCCGCGGTCTGGAAGAATGACCACGATAATGCCACGATCCATCTCCTTGGCCAGGTGCAGGGCCCCCGCCACCGCCGCCCCACTGGACATGCCTAGAAAGAGGCCCTCCCGCGTTGCCAGAAGCCTGGTGGTCTCGAAGGCTTCTTCATCTTCCACGGTCACCTTCTCGTCCCAGACCTTTGGCCGGTAGATCTTGGGCACGATGGATTCCTTCATGTTCTTCAGCCCCTGTATGGTGTGTCCGACGGTGGGTTCTACGCCAACGATCAGACATTTGGGCTTCTTCTCTTTGAGGTATTTGCCCGTCCCCATCAGGGTGCCCGTTGTGCCCATACCAGCCACAAAGACATCGAGCTCGCCCCTGGTCTGGGTGAAGATCTCTGGACCGGTACTGTCATAGTGCGCCAGGACATTGTTCTCGTTGTCGAACTGGTTGGGCATGTAGTACCTATCCGGGTCTTCCTCAAGGAGACGGTGGACTCCCCTGATGGCCCCGTCGGTGCCTTCCTTTGCCGGAGTGAGCACAATCTCAGCGCCCAGAGCAGTCAGGACCCGTTGTCTCTCCTGGCTGACGCATTCCGGCATGAACAGTTTCAACCGGTAGCCCTTGGCAGCGCCTATCGCCGCCAAAGCAATGCCCATGTTGCCCGAAGTGGCTTCAATGATGATCTTGTCTTTGGTGAGATCGCCGGATTCCTCCGCTTTGGCAATCATATAGTGGGCCGGGCGATCCTTGACCGAGCCGGAGAGGTTGGCCCCTTCCAGTTTCCCCAGAATCTTCACCCTGGGATTTCCGTTCAAGTTGTCCAGAGGTACCAGCGGCGTATTGCCTATGGCGCTGGCAATGCCGAGATTCCGTTTCTGGGAGACTCGGGCAGTCTCAGATCTAGCTGCTGCTCTAGCACGCACCATCATGCACCTCAGTTCCAGAAGCAGTTTACGACGCTGGGCTCATCAAATCAAGCAAAAAAGGGAATCATGGCTCGGTCGGGCTCAGATGATGAGCGATTTCGTCACCTTGACAGCCTGGGGAGAGTGAGTGTAGCCTCTAGTCTGGCTGTGACCGAACAACTGCTCTGAGAGATAACAGGCCGGCAAGATCGGTCAATCGGATAGAAAGGGACAAGCAAACTCAACCATGAACATCGTCGTTTCCGGCTCTCTGGCATATGACCGGATCATGGTCTTCCCGGGTCACTTCGCGGATCACATTCTGCCGGAGAAGATACACGTCTTGAATGTCTGTTTCCAAGTGGACAGCATGAGAGAGGAATTTGGAGGCACGGCGGGCAATATTGCCTACGCACTCCGGTTGATGGGCGAGAAACCTGTCATCTCTGCCACCATCGGCCGAGATTACCAGAAGTACTTCCAGTGGCTGACCAAGAACGACATATCCACAGATGGTATCCGCATAATTGAAAACGAGTTCACCGCCGGCGCCTTTATCACCACTGACCACGCCGACAACCAGATCACTGGCTTCAACCCCGGAGCCATGAAGTACTCGTCTTGCCTGGACTTTGACTGGCTCGATCCGTCGGAGACCATGATGGTAGTCGCCCCTGGCAACCTTGAGGACATGATGAAATACCCTCAGGAGTGCAAAGCCAGAGGGATTCCCTACATCTTTGACCCGGGGCAGTCGCTGCCCATGTGGAATCCGAAAGACCTCCTCCAGGCCATTGATGGATGCATGATTCTTATTTCCAACGACTACGAACTGGACTTGATTATGAACAAGACGGGGCTGACCAAGAGTCGGCTTCTGGAACGGACCAGGACCATAATCACCACGCTCGGAGAGTCGGGGTCCCACGTTTGCACCCTAGAGGGAGAGACCGCCATCCCTACCGTCAAACCCAGACAGGTGGTCGATCCAACCGGAGCCGGCGATTCCTACCGTGGCGGTTTGATCGCCGGGTTGGCTCGAGGTCTTGACATCACGCAGTCTGCCTTGATGGGTAGTGTCTGTGCCTCATTCGCTGTTGAATCCTACGGCACTCAGGAGTATACCTTCAGCCGGGACGAGTTCGAAGATAGGCTGAACCGGCGTTCATGCTAGCCTGAGGATGAGCTTCTCCCGGCCAAACGAAGCCCGCCAGCCGCAACAGTCTATCAACTGCTGTGCGACTTTCGCTGCTCATCTCCAAGATGGCGTCGCCTGCCAGGAATTCGGTGCCTTTGGCACCCGCAAATCAATGTGATAGCATGGTAGCAGGCAACGAAGTCCGCTACCTATCGCTTTGCAAGGGCAGCTTGTGGAGCACCGAGTCCTGTTTGGCTGATCTTGAATATGTGCCCGCTGCACACGGACTACCTGACACCAGAGGCTCCCATGGCTTTCCGTTACCCATTCACATTTCATTTTCCTTCATCCCGCGTGTTCGGATGATCCGCTAATGGCGAGATACTACGCATTCATACTCGCGGAACTCACCCTGTCACGTTTGCCCAAGAAAGTCGGCTATCTCATTGCGATCGTGTTCGCCGACATCACCTACGTGCTGTCACCGCGGTTGAGAGACTCCATAGCTCAAAACATGAGGCATGTCCTGGGTCCGGAATCGGATGATGCAGAAATGCGCAAAGTCGCGCGCGGAGTCGTGAGGAACACGGCCAAGAACTACTTCGACCTGATCAGTATTCCGCACATGACGCCCGAGGAGATTGAGAGACAGGTGACTCCGCACAACGAGCATCATCTTGCAGATGCCTTGGCCAATGGCAAAGGCGTAGTGTTGATTACAGCACATTTCGGCAGTTTCGACATGGCCGCACAATTGCTGGCGTTGCGCTCCGTACCCACCACCATTCTGGTCGAAGTGCTGGAACCAGAGCGATTGCTGGACCATGTCATCTCATTAAGGAGAAGCAAGGGACTGAATGTCGTACCCTCCAAATCAGGCGCCCTGGAAGTCATGCTGCAATCGCTGCGCAAGGGTGAAGTCGTGTTGCTTGCCTGTGATCGCGATGTCACTGGAGAGGCCCCCAAGTCACTCTTCTTTGATGAAGAGACGCGCCTTCCCGATATCGCCGTGAGGATTGCTTTGCGCACGGGAGCAGCGGTCATACCCGTATTCAATCTGCGTCGAGACAACGGCCAATATGATGTATACCTTGAGCCACCCATCGAAGTCAGCCCCAACGGGAATGGCGCCGTGGCCGAGTGCATGAATCAGGTTATCCGCGCCATGGAAAAGTACATCAAGAGCTGCCCCGAGCAGTGGGTGGTGCTGGAGCCAGTCTGGCCGGAGACCTCCTAGCGGCTACGGGCTATTCCATGCCCATCAAGCCAGGAGTCCACGGCCCTAAGTACACTCAAGAGACGCATCGCCGATTGCCGCATCTCAACTGCCTACGGCAGAACGCCAGCGGAAGCGCTCAAGGAGCTAGCTCACGGAGTTGGCCCATGACAGGCGCAAACCACTTGACTGGAGAAGGCCGCATAATGTACGTTGGGAACCGACCCGGAACGGGATTGACGCTGGTTAGACATTGGGCCGAGAGAGCTGCCACAACAGTGGCAGCAATGAGGAGGTGCTTAGATGGCTGAGGGCAAGAAACCATATCCAGCGAGCCTATCGGTTGACTATCCTGACCGCGAGCTGAACCGGATGACTTCGTTCTTCCGTCTCATCACCGTCATCCCCATAGCTATCCTTCTGGTCCTGGTCAATGGCAGTGTCTTCAGATGGGGGCAGGACCGTGGCTGGGTGGTGATCTTCTCCGCCGGTGGAATCCTGTTCCTGGCCACCATGCTCATGCTGGTCTTCAAACAGAAGTACCCGCGCTGGTGGTTTGACTGGAACATGGCTTTGACCAAGTTCAGCGCACGAGTGGCATCCTACCTAGCCTTGCTGAGAGATGAGTACCCATCAACGGATGAGGATCAGGCAGTCCACATCGAGATACCATACCCGGATGCCAAGAAGGATCTGAATCAGTGGCTGCCGCTGGTGAAGTGGTTTCTGGCCATACCCCACTACATTGTCCTCTTCTTCCTGGGCATAGCAGCCATCTTCGTGGTGATAATGACATGGTTCGCCATACTGTTCACCGGTCGCTATCCGAAGGGATTCTTCGACTTTGTGGTCGGTGTAATGCGCTGGTCATTGCGGGTTGTGGCATACGCTGCCTTACTGACGACAGATGAGTATCCGCCATTCACCCTCAGGGAGCAGGCCCTGTAACAGTCTGCCAAATCGCAGACATGCCATACGCAATATGTTGCCCGCGGTCGCTAGGGGAGGGATTCGCAGCTTCCCTCTCTGGGAGACTCATGCGTCTTTTCGTCGCGTTGGCTGCCGGCGTGTGGTCCCATAGGTACGGATAGAGATGTCATCACCTGAATCGAGCATGCCTACAAATACACATCGTCTTGACGCGAAGTGGGCCATCCTCGCCGCTGTCATGCTGGGCAGCATCATGGGCCCTCTTGATGGCAGCATTGTAAATACCGTCAACCCCTTGATCACGGAATACTTCAAGACTGACATAGCCGTGGCTCAGTGGGTGCCTACGGTATATCTTCTTACCATCAGTTGCCTTATTCTCCTCTACGGCCGTCTCGGAGACATGATCGGCTACAGGAGAGTCTTCCTCTACGGCCTCGTCGCGTTTGTGCTCACCTCCGTGCTGTGCGGCTCATCCCAGAGCATCTGGATGCTGATCAGCTTCAGGGCTCTGCAAGGACTGGCCGCCGGCATGATGATGTCGGTCGGTTATGCCATCATTACAGCAGCCTTCCCTCCGCAGGAACGGGGGAGGGCTTTGGGTATCTACGCCATCAGCATTGCCGTAGGTCTCGGCCTCGGCCCAACTCTGGGAGGTCTGATTGCCCAAGATCTGAGCTGGCGTTATGTCTTTTTCATCAACGTGCCTGTCGGGATTGCCGCTGTTCTTTGGGGTTGGCGCGTCATACCGCAAAGCGCCAGAAAGCCAGGCCAGCGCCTTGACGTCATAGGAGCTGCCGGCGCTTTCGTCTTCTTGATAAGTGTGCTGCTCTATGCCAATCAAGGCGAGGCTTGGGGATGGTTGGCACCAGTGTCGATCATTCTGCTGGCGGTGGCCTTCGTATCCGGCGCATTCTTCATTTGGGTCGAGAGGAAATCAGCCCAGCCGATGCTTCACTTGTCTCTCTTCGCCAACCGCGTGTTTGCCTTTGCCAACCTGAGCGCATTGCTCAACTACATGGCTACCTATGCAGTGGTCTTTCTCACGCCCTTCTATCTGATGTTCGTGCTGCACTATGACATCCTCAAAGTGGGGCTGACAATGGCGGCTTCGCCAGTGGCCACGCTCTTTGTGGCACCTCTCAGCGGTGCGGTCTCAGACCGGATCGGCACCAGACCCCTGGCATTCCTAGGCATGTGTGTCGCCGCCGGAGGGCTGTTTCTGTTGAGCCGTTTGCAGGCGGGTGCGGCCGCTCCAGATGTCGCCTGGCGCCTGGCCATTGTCGGCATCGGAACAGGCCTGTTCCAGAGTCCCAACAACAGCGCGGTGATGGGCAGTGTACCAGTTACTCACCTCGGCGTCGCCTCCGGCACGTTAGCTGCCATGCGCAACGTGGGCATGGTGCTGGGGATAGCTGTGGCCGGTGCAGTACTGTACAACTGCGCTCCGGTGACCCACTCGTTGCAGGCAGGTGCCTTCGGAGAGGGAGACATCCAGGAGTTCCTCTGCGGCCTGCGTTGGGCTTACATTGCTGGAGCCTCCATTGCCGGGGCTGCTGCCGTAACATCCCTGATAGCTGGAGGAAGGAAGAGGCATCCCATCGAGCCCATTGGGCAGCCGGCCGGTTAGCCCATTTCTCGGAGAACGCACTCTACTTGACTTCAGGCGCCGGAGCTATCCAGTTCTGGCCGTGACCGTAGGATGCCTTACTTCCATCACATAAGCTTCTTGCCTGCCAAGTCACTTGGGCGCAGGATCGGTGACTGCCTGACACGCAGTTGTTCTGTTGAGCCACAATGCGGTGTGTTTCCAGGATGCGACTCAACCCTCTCCTGTTCATCAATCCCCGGCGACTCATAGGCAATCCTGCCTTGTCGCCGCAAGGCAAATCCATGCTGCAATGGGGATTGACAAAAGCCGCGGACTGCGGTAGATTCACATCCGATAGGCCTACTGGGGGGAAGGGTCTGTGGTTGCCTCTTCGCCTGTCTTCTTCTAGCATCCCAGCTTCTCTCCTTCGATCACTAGCCGGTTTTGTCAACGGGGATTCGGTCAAGCATTGACCACAGAATGACATGCTTGCCCAATCCAGAGTGGGAATTGGGGAAAGGAGGTGCAGCCGGTACGAACGCGTGACGACGGAGTCCTCTGCAACCCTCGTTCCTTGGCGATTACTGCCCCATTGAGAAAGAAGGGAGGTTAGATATGAGTAGAAAGGGAAGAAGTACGATCTGGTTTCTCCTTTCGGTGCTGATCGTTCTGGCCATGATCGTCCCCGCAGCCTGTGCCCAGGAGGCGAAACCGACGATCAAGGACCCAAGCACTTTCGTTGAAGACACCATCGGCGATCCCGACTCACTGGATCCGGCCTATGCCTACGACACGGCCAGTGGCGAACTCATTGAGGCTATCTACGAACCCCTTATCTATTATAAGGGCGAGAAAACAGACGAGTATGTAGGCGTGCTCGCTACCGAGTGGAACGTTTCTGACGATGGACTGACCTATCGCTTCAAGATAAGGGATGGCATCAAGTTCCAGAACGGAGACGATTTGACACCGGAAGACGTGGAATACTCGTTCGAGAGAGGAATGGTCCAGGACTACGTGGCCGGACCGCAGTGGATGCTCTTTGAGCCACTACTGGGAATCGAGAGCTCGCGAAAGTCCGGTGGAGCACTGATCCCATTGAGCGACATAACGTCTGCGGTTCAAGTCGACGGGCAGTGGGTGCAATTCAACCTGGCACAGAAGTATGCTCCTTTCCTCCAGATACTTTGTCAGACCTGGGCTTCCTGTATATTGTCAGCGCCTTTGAGACAGTTGAGGGATGGGAGGTAATGGACAGTTCCAGGGTGTTGTCCTGGCTTCAGGGTGGGAGTAGAGTCATGGAAAGAGAGGAGCCAGGATGCGGGAAGCCAG